>Ga0209399_10000767_pt1 | contig 18297 bp, 19 predicted proteins | sample OV2TP3_FD_184130 | JGI IMG/M metagenome (GOLD analysis project Ga0209399, IMG submission 184130) | Hot spring microbial communities from Beatty, Nevada to study Microbial Dark Matter (Phase II) - OV2 TP3 (SPAdes) (version 3) | ecosystem: Environmental > Aquatic > Thermal springs > Hot (42-90C) ... | reverse complement strand
CGACGTGGATACCCTGGTCGTTGGCGCCGGCGTCGTCGGCCTGGCGGCGGCCAGGCGGGCGGCGGCGCAGGGACGCGAGGTGGTGGTACTTGAGGCTGCCGACGCCATCGGCACCGGCACCAGTTCGCGCAATTCCGAGGTCATCCACGCCGGCATTTACTACCCGCGGGGCAGCCTGAAGGCCCGCCACTGCGTCACCGGCCGGCACGCGCTCTACGACTACTGCCAATCCCACGGCATCCCCCACAAGCGCATCGGCAAGCTGATCGTCGCCACCGCCGAGGAGGAGACGCCGGCTCTCGCCGAGGTGAAGGCCAAGGCCGAGGCCAATGGCGTCGACGACCTGGTGGCGCTGGACGCCAAGCAAGCTCGGGAGATGGAGCCGGCGGTGCGTTGCTTCGGCGCGCTGCTGTCGCCGTCGACCGGCATCGTCGATTCCCACGCCTTCATGCTGGCGCTGCAGGGCGACGCCGAGGCCGACGGCGCGGTGATCGCGTTCGAAAGCCCGCTGATCAAGGGCCGTATCGAGGACGGTGGCTTCACGGTCGAGGTCGGCGGCGCCGAGGCGACCAGCGTGCGCTGTCGGCATCTGATCAACGCCGCCGGACTCGGCGCCCACAATGTGGCGGCGACGATCGAGGGCTTGCCGGCGGAGATGATTCCGTCGATTTATTTCGCCAAGGGCAACTACTTCACGCTCGCCGGCAAGAGCCCGTTCACCCGTCTGATCTATCCGGTGCCGGTGCCGGGCGGGCTCGGCACTCATTCGACGCTGGATCTGGCCGGTCAGACCAAGTTCGGGCCGGACGTCGAATGGGTGGACGCCCCCGACTACACCGTCGATCCCGGCCGGGCGCCGAGATTCTACCAAGCCATCCGTCGCTATTGGCCGGAGCTCAAGGATGGGCAGTTGCAGCCCGGCTACGTCGGCGTCCGACCGAAGCTGGCGCCTGAGGGCGCGCCCAACGCCGACTTCGTCATCCAGGGCCCGGAGGCGCACGGCATCCCGGGGCTGGTCAATCTGTTCGGCATCGAATCGCCGGGTTTGACGTCGGCGCTGTCGATCGCCGAAGAGGCGGTAACCTCGATGGCGATCGCCTACCTCTACGACAGCGCCTGAGCGACTTCCTAGTACCTGCCGCGGCCGCCGGCCTTGCGGAACTTGATCAGCTCTTCCTTGATCTCGGCGCGCTCCTTTTCGTTGAGGTTGAATTCGACGCCGATGCCCTCGCGGAACTGACGAGCGACGCGGGCGTTGACCCTGCCGAAGCCCTCCATGTGCAGATCGACGAAAGTCTCGTTGTGGAAATTGCTGCCGACGATCAAGGCGGCGCCGCCGGCCGAGACGTCGCGCACGGCGGCCTCGATCTCGGTGCCGTCGGGGCGGGTGAGGACGGCGCGAAGCTTTTCCTCGACCGTGAAGCGCGGGTGGCGGCGGTGGTCGGTGCCGTGGGGATCGCCCTTGAGGTCCGACATCCGCGACCACCCCGCTCAAGCTTCGACGGGCACGCCGAACAGGCGTTGGAAGCGCTGCCGATAGCGGGGCCACGCGTCCGGATTGATCAGCCGCGGCGGGCGCAGGCCCTTGAAGATGGTCATCCACTGCTCGGCGGCGTACACCGCCATGTTATACGTGCAGTCGTCGGTGACTCCGGCGTTGTGCGGGCTGACGACGACATTGTCGAACTTCAGCAGCGGATGGTCGAGCGGCGGCGGCTCGGGATCGAACACGTCGAGCCCGGCGCCGGCAACGCGGCCCGCGGCCAAAACCTCGGCCAGCGCCGCCTCGTCGTGGACGCCGCCGCGGGCGGTGGTGATGAAGTACGCGGTTGGCTTCATCAGCGCGTACAGGCGCGCGCCGATCATGCCGCGCGTTTCGTCGGAAAGCGGGCAGTTGATGGAAACGAAATCGGCGTCGCGGAACACGTCCTCGAGGCTGGCGCGCGTCGCCCCGCGCTCGTGGAAATCGGCGTTCGTGATGTAGGGGTCGTAGGCGACGACGCGCATCCCGAACACCCTCGCGAGCGCCGCCACCCGGCGGCCGACGTTGCCGAGCCCGACGATGCCGAGCGTGCGGCCGGTCAGTTCCCTGCCCTGATAATCCCAGCGCGTCCAGCCGCCCACGTCGCGGCGCATGCGCTTGTCGGCCTGCACGATCTGCTTCGTTAGGGCGAGCATCATGCCGAACACGTGCTGGGCGACCGATTCCGAGTTGGCGCCGGACTGGTTGACCACCAACACGCCGGCCTCGGTGCAGGCGCCGACGTCGACGATGTCGTAGCCGGCGCCGGTGGACGACACTGCGAGCAGGTTCGGGCATCTCTCGATCAACGGCCGCTGCGGCTTGAACGGCTCGCGGATCTCGTAGCCGGCCAGCAACTGGTAGCCGTGCGCCTGGGAAAGCGCCCGCCAGTTCTTTTCCGCCCCGTCGGCAAAACGGAGCCGCTTGAGATCGATGCCCGTGTCGCCCTCGAGCATCCGCTCGGCCACCGGGTCCATCCAGTTCTCGAAGTAAACCAGGCGCGCGCGTTTATCGATCATGGCTTCACATTTCCGATCTCGTTCGGGATATTACATCGAAGCGGCGACGCGGGCAGCCTGATCGTAGAGGCCCGAAAGGGCGCCGTCGGCCAGCGTCCTGACGCGGCAATACAATGGACGATCCACCGCTGAAAGGAGTAGCCGGCGATAATCGGGCCGAAATCGATTTCGCTGAGCCCGGCGCTCTTCTCCGATACCAAGTGGGCCGAGGAGACCATGGGGCCGATGCGGTGAGCCCTTACGGCGCGGTTCGTCGGGGTTCTCCATTTTTTGATCATCCCCGCCTCAGCATCAGCTCGGGCAGGTAGGTGGCGATCCCGGGAAAGACGCAGATCAGGAAAAGGGCTACGAGCAGCAGCGCAAAGAAGGGCACCGCCGCTCTTGCGACCTCGAGGATATTGCGCCCCGTAAGTCCCTGAAGGACGAACAGGTTGAATCCGACCGGTGGCGTGATCTGACCCATTTCGACGACGAGGACGAGGTAAATTCCGAACCAGATCAAATCGAATCCGGCCTTTTCGACCATCGGCATGACGACGGAGGTCGTCAGCACGACGATGGAAATCCCGTCGAGAAAGCAGCCCAGCACGATGAACAGCGGGGTCAACGCGATCAAAAGCTGCCAGTTCGCCAACTCGAGGGACGCGACCCACTCGGCCAGTGCCCGCGGTATTCCGGTGTAACCCATGGCGGCGGTGAGGAACGCGGCGCCGGCCAGGATGAAGGCGATCATGCAGCTCATCCGCGTCGCGCCGAGCAGGGCGTCGATGAAGCTGCGGCGCGTCAGCGTTCCCGACCACCAGGACAGGACCAGTGACAACAACACTCCGACGACCGCCGCCTCGGTGGCCGAGGCGATGCCGGCGTATATCGAGCCGATCGTACCGACGATCAGCAGCACGACGGGGATCAACCGGCGCGTCGCCGCAAACCGGTTGGTGAACGACTCCGCGGTCTCCGGCGGCGGCATCCGATGCTTGTTGAAAAGCGCCCACGCGAAAATGAAGCCCATGAACAGGCCGGCAAGGACCAATCCAGGGACGACGCCGGCGATGAACAGTCGCGCGATCGATTGTTCGGTCGCCGCGGCATAGACGATCAGTATGATGGAAGGTGGAATCAACAGGCCGAGCGTGCCGGCGCCCGCCAGGCTGCCGATCGCCATGCGTTCGTCATATCCACGCTTAAACAGTTCGGGCAACGATATGCGGCCGATTGTGGCGCAGGTCGCCGCCGACGACCCGGAAACGGCGGCGAAGATCGTGCAACCGGCGACGTTGATGTGCAGCATCCGGCCGGGGATCCCCCTCAGCCAAGGGGCAAGTCCATCGAACAGATCCTCGGAGAGTTTCGTCCGGTATAGAATTTCGCCCATCCAGATGAACATCGGCAAGGCCGTCAAGTCCCAGGAGATCGAGGATTGCCACATCGAGATCGCGAGCACGGTGCCGGTGGGGACAGCGACCTTCAAGACCATCGCGACAAACCCGACGATGCCGAGGGCAAGGGCGACCCAAACGCCGCCCGCCAGAAGCGCAAAAAGCGTGCCGACGAGGATCGATGTCAGAACGAACATATCCACGTCGCTCTCTCCAGGTTGCGTCCCGATTCCATTTACTTCCGTCCGCCAATTCGCCGATGGCGTCGGCCGCGTCGGATATGCACGACATCTACGACGGCGGCATTCATTCCGCCTTACCGGGCCCGATTTGGGATTCGGACCGACTGAAGGTCGTCTGTCCCGTTCGCGCGACCAACACCATTTCGTCGACCAACGCGACCGTCAACGCCAGCAAGCCGAACGCCACCGTCGCCTGCGGATAGGCGAGCTGAACCAAGACGATGCCCGTGGAAACCTCGTTATTCATCCACGAATCCTGTACCAACCGGCATGCGTGATAGGTCATGTAGCCGCTGAACAGTGCGCCGATCCCGAGTGCGCAGAATTCCATCCGGCAGCGTGCCTTCTCCCCCAACGCCGAGAGCAGCATCGTCATCCGGATGTGGACGCCCGATTTCAGCGTCCCGGCCAGGGCCAGGAAGCTGGCCGCCGCAAGCAGATAGCCGGCGATCTCCGCCAACGACAGAATCACGCCGCTGAACGGCTCCATCCCGAACCAAGTCATGACCTTGTCGAGCACCCGTGAACACACCTGTGCGCCCACCAGCACCGCGATCGCCACCAGGTTCAGGGCGGCGAGCCAAAGCGACAGCGCGAAAAAACGATTCAACAGCGAGCGCAAGATGGTGTACCTGCTCTCCCCGGGGCGCGGCCGGCTGCCCTCAATCCCGACCCCCGACAGCCCGGCCGCCATATCCAAACCTGGCACGTCCCCGGCAGACAGTCGCACGCTCCGCCGGCGACGATTGCGGGTCGGTGTCCCTTACTTCGCGTACGCGTCGAGCATGACCTTGCCGTCGGCGCCGGCCGACTTAGCCCAGTCGTCCGACAGCGTCTTGCCGATTTTCCGGAGGCCGTCGCGCAACGCCGGGCTGGGCGGCTGGACTTTGATGCCTGCCTTCTTGAGGGCCGCGGTCTTGATCGTCATTTCCTCGATGGAAGCCTTCCACCCGCGCTCTTCGGCGGCCTTCGCGGCGGCCATCACGGCCTTCCGCTGATCGGCCGAAAGGGTGTCGTAGGTCTTCTTGCTCATGAACACGACGTTGCGCGGCAACCACGCTTGGGTGTCGTAATAGTGGGTCAGATATTCCTCGGCCTTGCTTTGTACCCCCGTCGAGGCCGACGTGATCATGACGTCGACGCGCCCGGTCGCGAACGCCGTCGGCAGGTCCGGCACCTCGATCTGCACCGGCGCGGCGCCCGCCAGTTCGGCGATGCGCGCGGTGCCGACGTTGTAGGTCCTGAACTTGAGGCCCTTGAGATCGCCGATGGCGTTGATCTCCCGTTTGGAGTACAGGCCCTGCGGCGGCCACGGAACCGAGTACAGGAGCGTCAGCCCCTCTTCGGCGAGCTTCTTCTCCAGGAACGGCCGCTGGGCGGCATAGAGCTTTCGCGATTCGTCGTGGCTGGTGGCGAGGAAGGGGACGCTATCGATGCCGTAGATCGGACTTTCGTTCGTGTGCAGCGAAATCAGTACTTCGCCGATGGGCGCGAGACCCTTGCGAACGGCGCCCTTGATCTCCTTGTGCTTGAACAGCGAGCCGGCCGAATGAATCTTGATCTTGATCTGTCCGCCGGTGGCGCCGTCCAGTTCCTTGGCGAACTGAGCGATGTTCTTGGTGTGGAAGTTCCCGTCCGGATAAGGCGTCGGCATGTCCCACGACGCCGCCAAGACGTTTCCGGCCGCCAGTCCAGTAGCGAAAAAGCCCGCGACCGCGAGCGAAAGTGGCCGTCCCATCATTGCCTCCTTGGGTGAAAGGGCACGAATTAATTCCGTGTTCGACAAAATATGAACGCGTCGTTGAAAAAATGTCAATGTTTTCTTATTGTTAGCGACTGCCTGCCGGACGCGGCCGCTGACCGCGACGGGTTTTCCAAGCCGATCAAACGGAGTGAGCCGGCCCATGCGCTCGGATGATAAGTGGGAAATCTGGATCGACCGCGGCGGCACGTTCACCGACCTGGTGGCGCGCCGGCCCGACGGCAAGATCATCACCTTGAAGCTGTTGTCGGAAGACCCGGGCCGTTACGACGACGCAGCGCTTGCGGGAATCCGTCGGTTGCTCGGCTTGAAGCCGAACGCCGCCATCCCGCCCGGCGCCGTCGAGGTGGTCCGCATGGGCACCACGGTCGCCACCAACGCGCTGCTCGAGCGCACCGGCGACCGCACGCTGCTGGTGATCACCAAGGGCTTCGCCGACGCATTGCGCATCGGCTACCAGAACCGTCCCGACCTGTTCGCCCGCCACATCCTCCTGCCGGAGCTGCTGTACGAACGGGTGGTCGAAGTCGACGAGCGCATGGACGCCCACGGAGCGGTGTTGAAGGCGCCCGATGCGGACGCCGCGCGGTCAGCACTCAAAGCGGCGTTCGCGGATGGTATCCGCTCGGCGGCGGTGGTGTTCATGCACGGTTACCGCTATCCGGCCCACGAGAAGCTGGTCGCCGCGCTGGCGCGCGAGGTCGGCTTTACCCAGGTATCCACCTCGTACGAGACCAGCCCGCTGATGAAGCTGGTATCGCGCGGCGACACCACGGTGGTGGACGCCTATCTGTCGCCGATCCTCAGGCGCTACGTGGATCGCATCGCCGGCGAGCTGCGGCCCGATGGTGGCGGCGCCCGGCTGCAGTTCATGCAGTCGAACGGCGGCCTCACCGACGCGCAGCTGTTCCAGGGCAAGGACTCGATCTTGTCGGGCCCGGCCGGCGGCGTCGTCGGCATGGTCGAGACGGCGGCGATGGGCGGCTTCACCAAGGTCATCGGCTTCGACATGGGCGGCACCTCCACCGACGTGTCGCACTTCGACGGCGAGTACGAGCGCGCCTTCGAGACTCTGGTCGCCGGGGTGCGCATGCGGGCGCCGATGATGCACATCAACACCGTCGCCGCCGGCGGCGGCTCGATTCTCAACTTCGACGGTGCCAGGATGCGGGTCGGGCCGCAGTCGGCGGGCGCCGATCCGGGACCGGCGTGCTACCGGCGCGGCGGGCCGTTGACGGTCACCGATTGCAATGTGCTGCTAGGCAAGATCCAGCCCAGGTTCTTCCCACGCGTGTTCGGCAAGGGCGGCGACCAGCCGCTCGACGATCAGGTGGTCCGCGACCGCTTCGCCGCGCTCGCCCGCGACATCGCAGTGGCCTACGGCAAGGCCGCGGAGCCGCCGGCACCGGAGGACGTGGCCGAGGGATTCCTGCGCGTCGCGGTGGAGAACATGGCCAACGCCATCAAGCAGATCTCGGTGCAGCGCGGCTACGATGTCACCGAATACACCCTCAACTGCTTCGGCGGCGCCGGCGGCCAGCACGCCTGCCTGGTCGCCGACTCGCTCGGCATCGGCCGCGTCTTCATCCATCCGTTCGCCGGCGTGCTCAGCGCCTACGGCATGGGGCTCGCCAGCGTGCGCGCCATGCGCGAACGGGCCGTCGAGGCGCCGTGCGAGGCGGGCATCGCCGCCGATCTCGCCGAGAAACTCGACGCGCTCGAGGCGGACGCCCGCCGCGAGGTCGCCGAGCAGGGCATCGTCAGCGAGCGGATCACGGTGGCGCGCCGCGTGCATCTCCGTTATGAGGGCACCGACACGGCCCTGATCGTGCCGTTCGGCGATCGCCAGGCAATGATCGAGGCGTTCGCCGAGCTGCACCGCCAGCGCTTCGGGTTCGCGGCGCCGGACCGCGGGCACGTCGTCGAAGCGGTGTCGGTCGAGGCGGTCGGCGCCTCGCAGAGCGTCGCCGATTCCGAGATTCCGGACATCCCTGGCGTGGCGGGGCTGGCAGCGCGCCAGCGGGTGCGCGTCTATACCAATGGCGAGTGGTGGGAGGCGCCGGTGTTCGACCGCGAGGCGCTGCTGCCCGGCGACGTCATCGACGGTCCGGCGATCATCGTCGAGGCCAACGCCACCACCGTGGTCGAGCCCGGCTGGCGGGCCGAGACGACGCGGCGCGGCCATCTGGTGCTCACCCGCAGCGAACCGAGGCCCAAGGCGTTCGCCATCGGTACCGAGGCCGACCCGGTAATGCTGGAGATCTTCAACAACCTGTTCATGTCGATCGCCGAGCAGATGGGGGCGACGCTGGCCAACACCGCGTTCTCGGTCAACATCAAGGAGCGCCTGGATTTCAGTTGCGCGGTATTCGATCGGGACGGCGGCCTGATCGCCAACGCGCCGCACATGCCGGTGCACCTGGGCTCGATGAGCGAGAGCATCCAGGTGGTGATCCGCGACAACCAGGGCCGCATGAAGCCCGGCGACGTGTATGCACTGAATGCGCCCTACAACGGCGGCACGCACCTGCCCGATATCACCGTCATCACGCCGGTGTTCGATGCCGCGGGCAAGCAGTTGCTGTTCTACGTCGGCTCGCGCGGCCACCACGCCGACATCGGCGGCATCACGCCGGGCTCGATGCCGCCGGACAGCCGCACGGTCGAGGAGGAAGGCGTGCTGATCGACAACTTCCTCCTGGTCGAGGCGGGACGGCTGCGCGAAAAGGAGCTGCTGGAACTCCTGGGCACCGGCAGGTATCCGGCCCGCAACCCGCGCCACAACGTCGCCGACATCGCCGCCCAGATCGCCGCCAACGAGAAAGGCGTCCAGGAGCTGCGCAAGATGGTCGACCATTTCGGTCTCGACGTGGTCCGCGCCTACATGCATCACGTCCAGGACAACGCCGAGGAATCGGTGCGGCGCGTCATCGACGTGCTGAAGAACGGCTCGTTCACCTGCGACATGGACAACGGCGCGCGGATCAAGGTCAAGATCGCCATCGACAAGCAGGCGCGCCGTGCCGTCATCGACTTCACCGGCACCACGCGGCAGACCAAGAACAACTTCAATGCCCCGGCGGCGGTGTGCAAGGCGGCGGTGCTGTACGTGTTCCGCACCCTGGTCGACGACGACATCCCGCTCAATGGCGGCTGCCTGAAGCCGCTCGACATCGTCATCCCCAAGGGCTCGATGCTGAACCCACGCCACCCGGCCGCCGTGGTCGCCGGCAACGTCGAAACCTCGCAGATCGTCACCGACGCGCTCTACGGCGCCGTCGGCGCGCTCGCCGCTGCCCAGGGCTCGATGAACAATTTCACTTTCGGCGACGACGCCTACCAGTATTACGAAACCGTGTGCGGCGGCTCCGGCGCCGGGCCGGACTTCGACGGCGCCGACGCCGTCCACACCCACATGACGAACTCGCGGCTGACCGACCCGGAAGTCCTGGAATGGCGGTTCCCGGTGCTGGTGGAAAGCTTCGCCGTGCGCCGCGGCTCCGGTGGCGCCGGGCGCCATCGCGGCGGCGACGGCGCGGTACGGCGCGTGCGTTTCCTGAAGCCGATGACGGCGGCGATCCTGTCCGGTCGTCGCGCGGTGGCGCCGCACGGGCTGGCCGGCGGCCGCCCGGGCGCGGTCGGCGTCAACCGCGTCGAGCGCGCCGACGGTCGCCTCGAGGAGCTGGGACCGACCGCCAGCGTCGCCATGAACGCCGGCGACGTGTTCGTGATCGAGACGCCGGGCGGCGGCGGCTTCGGCGCGCCGGCGGGCTGAGGCGGGACGCGGCCGGCGAATCCCGGGCGGCCTTTTCGCCCATTCGACCCCCCATATGCGGTGGTCCGGGCGGGCGATTTTCCCCCCTTATGGTGGCCGGAGATCGCCGGATTCCGCCGCTTTTAGGTGAAGTGCTTGGATTGTCTCGGTTTTTCGGGGCGGCGTCGTTTGACCGCCGAATCCGATGCCGCTAGACTGCCCGGAACAGGGTCTGTTGGGAAAACCTCCCGGGTGTCGACGCCGCGATGACGAACAAATTGCCGATGCCGTATGCGGTGGTGCTGGCCGGCGCCGTGTGCGCCGCCGCCGCGATCCCGGCGGCCGCCGCGTCGCTGGAGGAGGAGCTGGCGACGCTGCTCCTCGACCATCCCAGCATCCGCGCCGCCACCAAGACCGTCGAATCGCAACGCCAGGAGGTCAAGCGGGTGATGTCCGACTTCCTGCCCCGGGTGCAGATGCAGTCGGACCTGACCTACGAGCTGATCAACAGCCCCGCCGAGCGCAACGCCGGCGACGGCCAGGAAGGCAAGCCGTCGTCGCGGACGGCGCAGCGGGCCAGCCTGGCGATGACCCAGAACCTGTTCAACGGCTTCCAGACCACCTCGCAGGTGCGGGCGGCGCGGCTCAACAAGGAGCTCGCGCAGCTGACCCTCGAGGGCACCCGCCAGAGCACGGTGTTCGAGGGCATCACCGCCTACGTCAACGTGCTCCGCCAGATGCGCCTGATCGAGCTGGCGCGGGAGAACGAAGTCACCATCCAGGAGCAGCTCAGCCTGGAGGACGAGCGCGTGCAGCGCGGCGCCGGCGTCGCCGTCGACGTGCTGCAGGCGAAATCGCGCCTGCAGGTGGCCAAGGAGCGGCGCGTCACCTTCGAGGGCGCGCTCATGGACGCGACCAGCCGCTTCGCCCAGACCTTCAACCATCCGCCCGACATCGACACCATGCAGGACCCGGCGCCGCCGATCGACATGGTGCCGAGCGACCTGGAGCGGGCGGTCGACTCGGCGCTGGTCGACAACCCGGCGCTGGCCAACTCCGGCATCACCATCGAGGTCGCCCGCGAGCGCCAGCGCGCCGTGCGCGGCGAGCTGTTCCCGAGCCTCGACATGGAGACCCGGTACTCGTTCGAGAAGAACGCCGGCGCGGTGCTCGGCACCCGGCGCGACTACACGGCGACGGTGCGCGCCACCTGGGACATCTTCACCGGCTTCTCCACCCGCAACCTGATGTCGCAGGCGGCGTTCAACTATGGCGCCACCAAGGACCAGTACGAATTCACCACCCGCAAGGTGATTGAGCAGGCGAAGCTGTCGTGGCAGGCGCTGATGACCGCCCGCGAGCGCGTGCAGCTGCTGGAAAACGCCGTCAACATCGCCTCCGAGGTGTTCACCTCGCGCCAGAAGCTGCGCGAGGCCGGCAAGGAGACGGTGATCAACGTCCTCGACTCCTCGAACGAGGTCAACAACGCCGCCATCAACTTCACGTCGGCCTCCTACGACGAGCGGCTGGCGGTGTATCAGCTCCTGCTGTCCATGGGCCTGCTCAATCCGGCGGGCCTCAAGATGTACTGATCCGCCGCTCAGGTCTTGGTCTTCGGCGGCCCGCGGTCGGCCGGCGCCGGCGTCTGCGGCTTCGCCGGCTGCTTGCGGCGGATGATGATGTCGCCGTTGTCGAGGATCTCCGGCGCCTCGTACTGCGGGATCGCCTTCAGCATCAGCTCGAACGCCTGCATCGCCTTGCGGGTGGCGTCCTCGAGCATCTCGCGGGGGCTTTCCTGGGCCGGCTTGTCGCCCGGCTTGGTCGTCGTCTGGGCGACGGCCGCCGGCGCCGGGGCGACGAGCCCCAGCAGCAGCAGGGCGTGCAGGGCGTGGCGCATGGTCGGGCCTCCATGGTCGAAAGCGTGGAAGAACGCGTCGGCGAAAGCGTAACCGCGGCGGCCGGCGGCGGCGCCGATGGCCGCGGCGCCGGCAGGCTCCCGGATACTATCCCTTAGTGGCGAAAGTTGGGCAACGGCGCCGCGGCGCAAGGCCGGGCGCCGGCGGTTCAGAAGTCGCCGCCGGGCGCCGCCAGCTCGCCGAGCGCCCGCTCCACGCGCCCCGACACGTTGAGCATCAGCAGCACCATGTGGCGCGACATCTCCATGCCGTCGCGGGTGAGCAGCGTCGTCTGGGCGCCGGCGCCGAAGAACCACGGCACGTAGACGTCCGGGTGGCCCGGGGCGCGCGCCCGCAGGTGAACGCCGTGGCGGGCGAACGATGCCTGGCGCAGCGGATAGGCGGCCGGAAACACCGCCGCGGTGCCGGCGATCGGGGCGATCCGGGCGAGCGGCGCCGCGGGCCGCGACTCGCCCATCGACGGCGGACGGTTGGCGAGGGTCTCTGACATCGGCGTCATGGCCTCGAAACAGGCGGGCGCTTCGGCCCGGCGGCAGGGTTTGTAAGGGCTGGCGATTGCCCGCCGATGAACGCTGCTTTAACGCCGTGTGAAAACGTGTAACAATGGTCGCCATGGTTGCGTAACGGGTTGATTTCGCGGCGGTTTCCGGAGGCGTGCCACGGTCAAGAAACATCTGCTGATCGTCGAGGACGACGACATGGTGCAGGCGCTGCTGGCGGCGTTCCTGGAGAACGAGGGCTTCCGCGTCAGCCTCGCCTCCACCGGCAAGCAGATGCTGGCCTGCGTCGACGCCGAGCCGGTCGACATGGTGCTGCTCGACCTCGGGCTGCCCGACGAGGACGGCCTGGTGCTGGCCCGCCAGCTGCGCGCCCGCTCGTCGCTGCCGATCTTCGTGCTGACGGCGCGCAAGACGCAGAAGGACCGCCTGACGGCCCTCGAGATCGGCGCCGACGATTACCTGACCAAGCCGTTCGACCCGGCGGAGCTGGTGCTGCGGGTGCGCAACCTGCTCGGCCGCGCCGAGTCCGGCGGCGAGCCGGCGCGGCCGCGCCTCGAGGTGTTCCGCTTCGCCGGCTGGCGGCTCGACGCCGCCGCCCACACGCTGACCGCCGCCGACGGCCGCACCGTGGCCCTGACGCGGGCCGAGTTCAACCTGCTCGCCGCCCTCGTCCGCGCCCCCAATCGCGTGCTCAGCCGCGCCTTCCTGCTCGACGCCGTCAGCCAGGACGCCGACGCCCCCACCGACCGGCTGATCGACGTGCTGGTCAGCCGGGTGCGGAAGAAGATCGAGGCCGACCCCAAGCGCCCGCGCCTGATCGTCACCGTGGTCGGCAGCGGCTACAAGTTCGCGGCCGAGGTGACGTGATGCGGTCCTGCGAGCGGTCGACCGGCCGGTAAGCCTGGATGCCCCGGGCTGACGCCGGGGCATGACGGACGTCCTTGCGGTCACCGGCCTTGCCGTCTCTCCACCCGTCATCGCCCGGCTTCGCCCGGGCGATCCAGGCGAACGGGCTGGCCGAGGCGGCGGCGATTTGCTGTAATCGCGGCCGGGGGAAAATCCCGCACAACCGAGCCGCCGCCGGCGGCCGACAACGGAGGATGAGCGAATGATACGGATCCTGGGCCGCGCGTCGTCGATCAACGTGCAGAAGGTGATGTGGTGCGCCGACGAGCTTGCAGTCCCGGTCGAGCGCGTCGACGTCGGCGGCAAGTTCAAGGGCAACGACACGCCCGAGTACCTGGCCAAGAACCCGATGGGCCTGGTGCCGACGCTGGAGGACGGCGACTTCGTGCTGTGGGAGTCGAACGCCATCGTCCGCTACCTCGCCGACCGTTACGGCAAGGCGCCGTGGCAGCCGGCCGACGCCAAGGGCCGCGGCCTGGCCTCGCAGTGGATGGACTGGTACGTCACCACCATGCACCCGCCGATGACCGCGATCTTCATCCAGTTGATCCGCACCGAGCCGGCGAAGCGCGACCAGAAGGCGCTCGCCGACGCCACCGACAAGGCGGCCAAGCTGTGGACCATGCTCGACGGCCAGCTCGCCAAGCGCCCGTACATCGCAGGCCCGGACATCGGCATCGGCGACATCCCGGCCGGCTGCTCGGCCAACCGCTGGTACATGCTCGACGTCCAGCGGCCGAAGCTGAAGAACCTCGAGTCCTGGCTCGGCCGGCTCAAAAAGCGCCCGGCGTTCGCCAAGCACGTCGCGGCGATCCCGCTCAGCTGACGGACCGCCGCCATGGACGAGGCACCGCGGGAGGACAACGGCTACGGCGGCTACGACCGCGCGGCGCTGGACGCCCAGTACGACAACCGCAAGCGCCACCCGGAGCACGCCCGACTGCACGCGGCGTGGGCGGCCGACGGGCCGAAGGTGCTGAAGGCGTTCGACCACCGGCTCGACGTCGCCTTCGGGTCGACGCCGGACGAAACCCTCGACGTCTACCTGCCGAAGAAACGGAAGCGCACCAAGCCGGCGCCCGTCAACGTGTTCCTGCACGGCGGCTACTGGATGAACCGCCACAAGAACGACTTCCGCTTCCTCGCCCGCGGCCTGGTGCCGGCCGGCGCCATCCTGGTCGTCGTCAACTACGCCCTGGTGCCGCGGGTGACGCTGGCCCAGCAGGTCGACCAGTGCCGCGCCGCCGTCGCCTGGACCTGGCGCCACGCCGACGACTTCGGCGGCGACCGCGAACGGATATTCGTGTCCGGCCACTCGGCGGGCGGCCATCTGACCGCCATGATGCTGGCCACCGACTGGCCGTCGTTCGCGCCCGGCCTGCACCGCACGCTGGTGAAGGGCGGCGCCGCGCTCAGCGGCATCTACGACCTGGAGCCGATCCGCCACTGCTACCTGCAGGCGACGCTCCGCTTCACCGCCGAAGACGCGGCGCTGCTGAGCCCGCTGCGCCTGGCGCCGAAGACCGACGCGCCGGCGCTGATCGCCGTCGGCGGCGCCGAGACCGACGAGTTCCTGCGCCACAGCGACATCCTGGCGGCGGCGTGGTCGAGCCGCCTCGCCGACTGCCGGCTGCTGATCGCATCCGGGCTCAACCACTTCACCGTGCTCGGCGCCCTGGCCGACCCGGCGAGCGCGCTCAACCGGGCGGTCCGGGCGCAGATGGGGCTGGCGTAGGGCGGCCAGCGGTCCCGGCAATACGGCGACGACCGATCGCCCCCACCTCACCCTCCCGGCTTCGCCGGGGCCCTCCCTCTCCGCCCCCTGCCCGGGGGGCGGAGAGGGCCGGGGAGAGGTGGGGGACACCGCGAGTCGAGACCGCATGATTCCGGTCTAAAGCGAACGCCGACGGAGAATTCCGAGATGACCTTCGCCTTCGATCTCTACTGGTCGTTCCGCAGTCCTTATTGCTATTTGGCGCTCGACCGCATCCTCGCCATCCGGCGCGACTGGGAGGTCGAGGTCGCCGTGCGGCCGGTCTATCCGATGGCGATTCGCTCGGCGGAGTTCTTCAAGCACGTCAATCCGCTGTACCGGCCGTACCACACCCTCGACTCGAAGCGCGTCGCCGAGTACCTGGGCGTGCCGTTCCGCCGGCCGCTGCCCGACCCGGTGGCGATGGACATGGCCACCAACAAGATCGCCGCCGAGCAGCCCTACGTGCATCGCCTGACGCGGCTCGGCCAGGCGGCGGTCGAGGCCGGCCGCGGGCTCGAATTCCTCGATCGGGTGTCGCGCATCCTGTGGGACGGCAGCGTCGACGGCTGGAATACCGGCGACCACCTGGCGAAGGCGATGACGCGGGCCGGGCTCGACGCGGCGGCGTTGGAGCGCGACGTTGCCGCCGACCCCGCCGAGTACGACCGCTCGATCGAGGCCAACCAGCAAGCGCAGCTCGCGGCCGGCCATTGGGGGGTGCCGCTGATGGCGTTCGCCGGCGAGCCGTTCTACGGCCAGGACCGGGTCGAGACCCTGCTGTGGCGGATGCGGCAAAAGGGCCTCCGACGCCGCCGCTGACCGGTCGTCCGCCGGTCGTCCGAAAGTCGTCCGCAAGTCGTCCGCCGGTCGTCGCGTTCGGCCGCCGGATTCCCGCCAAGCCCTTGCGGCGCCTGGAAACCGCCCGCGAATTTTTTTTAAAAGGTCGTCATCGGTCGTCATCGGTCGTCAAAGGTCGTCCTTTTCGCGGGCGGCCACGGCGGCGCGGCGGTCGAACCGCGCCCGGCCCCGGGAGTCGGGTCGGGGTGCGTGCTTCCTATTCACGATGTCCAAGACCGCCGCGACCGGCCTTCCCCGGCCCGCCGCGGGTATTGGAACGTATATAGTACGAATTGGGTATGTTGTCAAGAGAAATCGGAATTAAATCGTGTGGCCGGATGCGCCAGTCGGAGCCCGCGGCTGCCCGGGGCATGACCGGGTGGAGGATACGGCGGGGCGGCGCCACCCCACCGCTCGTCACGCCCGCGCAAGCGGGCGTCCAGGGTATTGAAAAACAACTGGATTCCCGCCCCCCGCCTGCGCGGGGACAAGCTTCGCGGGAATGACGAATGGAGTGATCGGAGACGCCTCGCCCCCATGGTGGATAACGATATCGCTCGCAATATTATCCGCGATATCAAAGGGCTCGCGGCCGGTTGCCGACCACGCCATTTCCGGATATATTTCCGGAAATGACCGAGGAGACCCAGCCCGTGCCGTCCGCTCAAAAGAATGCTCTCTCCAGCTACCGGCGCCGCCTGAAGCGGCAAGGGGTCGTCCGCCTCGAGGTCCAGGTCCGCAAGGACGACGCGGCGCTGGTCCGCGACGTGGTGCGCGCGCTCGGCGACCCCGACCGGGCGCCGGAAGCCCGCGCGCTGTTGCGGGAGCGGTTCGGCGCCGGCGAGGCGGCGGGCCTCAAGGCGCTGCTGGCCGCCGCGCCCCTGGAAGGCATCGATCTCGGCCGCCGGCGCGACCGCGGGCGGGACGTCGAGCTGTGAACTACCTGATCGACACCAACGTCATCTCGGAGGTGCGAAAACGCGAGCGCTGCGACGCCAACGTCGCCGCCTGGTACGACTCGATCGACGACGCCAGCCTCTATCTCAGCGTGCTGGTGCTGGGCGAGGTCCGCCGCGGCATCGAGCGGGCGCGCCCGAAGGAGCCCGCCCGGGCGCGCGCCCTCGAGGACTGGCTGGCGGCGGTGCGCGGGGCGTTCGACGGCCGCATCCTGCCGGTCGACGACGCGGTCGCCGAGGAATGGGGACGGATGAGCGCCGGGCGGCCGGTCTCCACCGTCGACGCGCTTTTGGCGGCGACCGCCAAGGTGCACCGCATGACGCTGGCGACCCGCAACACGCCCGACGTCGCCGGCCTCGGCGCCCGCGTCGTCAATCCGTTCGAGGCGGCCGGCAAGCGGCGCTGACGGGAACCGGCGAATTCAGAGGATTGTAAACCGGCCATAACGCTTGACGGTATAACATTCGGTGGTTTAGGCTGCGACGGTGATCAAGTCGTTCAGGGACCGCGACACCGGGCGGCTGTTCAACCGGCTTCCGGCACGCCGGTGGCGCGCCATCGCCCGCCAGGCGCGGCGCAAGCTGGAAATGCTGAACGCCGCCGGGTCGTTGAACGAACTCCGGGTGCCGCCGGGCAATCGGCTGGAAGCCCTCAAAGGGAGCCGCCAGGGTCAACACAGCATTCGCGTCAACGACCGGTGGCGGATCTGTTTCGTCTGGCGCGGCGCGGACGCCTACGAGGTGGAGATCACCGATTACCATTAGGAGACGACCATGAGCGATCGAACGCCCATCCATCCCGGGGAGATTCTCGGCGAGGAGTTCCTCATCCCCATGGCCATCAGCCAGTCCCGGCTGGCGCGGGACATCAACGTGCCGCCCAGGCGCATCAACGAAATCTGCCTCGGCAAGCGATCGATCACGCCGGATACGGCGCTCAGGCTGGCGCGCTTTTTCGGGATGTCGGCCGAGTTCTGGATGACCCTGCAGCAGCGTTATGATCTGGAGTGCGCCAAGGACGCGCTGGAGGCGAAGCTCAAACGGGAGGTCCGCCCGTTGGACCGAAGGGCCGCCTGATCCCGTCGGCCATCGCCTGGATGCATCGCAAACCTCGGGCGGCGCGAGGCAGGGGTAAGGATAGTCGACCATGGCCGGGAAACGACGGCGCGAGCGGGTCGAGGACGGCAGCGGCAACGTGTTCGCCGAACTTCCTTGGCCCGCCGAAGCGGGCCTCGCGAAGGCGGGGGCTTCGCCAACCCGGAGCGGGAACGGCTGAAGGCGCAGCTCGCGCTGCAAATCCATCGCGTGATCAGGAAGCGCGGCCTGACCCGGGCGGCGGCCGGCAGGATACTCGGCATCAAGCAGCCGCACGTGTCGGCGCTGATGCGCGGCCAGTCCGGCGCCTTCTCGGCGGCGCGGCTGATGGAGTTCCTGACCGCCCTCGGCCAGGACGTGGAGATCACGGTCAGGCCGACGCGCATGCGGCACGGCGAGATGTCGGTGGTGGTGAGATAAGGCCGCGGCGGGGCACTGTCAGCCGATTACCGTTCTTGTACAGGAATCGCTCGACTGGTTGAATCGAGCAATGATAATTTGGCTCATTTCGCACTTGAAATCGACAGTCTAGCACACTGAGGCGACATTCATGGCGAACAAACTACAAGGCCTGGGTTTTATTATCAAAAATCATCGAGAGCATAAAAATTTGACGCAGGAGCAAGTTGCGCAGAACTGCGGCGTCATCACTA
>Ga0209399_10000761_pt1 | contig 18395 bp, 17 predicted proteins | sample OV2TP3_FD_184130 | JGI IMG/M metagenome (GOLD analysis project Ga0209399, IMG submission 184130) | Hot spring microbial communities from Beatty, Nevada to study Microbial Dark Matter (Phase II) - OV2 TP3 (SPAdes) (version 3) | ecosystem: Environmental > Aquatic > Thermal springs > Hot (42-90C) ... | reverse complement strand
CATTCCACAAGGCCGACGGACGACTCGCGAGAGTCGCCCCTACACCTGAACGATAAATCGCCTGATTTGGGCCATTTACGCCATTTCGTGATCTACTGACAGTGGAGATTCGACTGTCCGGCGTCGAACAGAGCCTTTCGCTGGTGACGACGCGGGAGATGGGCTATTCCAGGCCGTCGGATGCGGAGGGGAAGCGGCAGGACTGCTCTACGGAGGAGGTCTTACGCCTGACCGGCGACACGCCTGTCTGGACTTTCTCCACCTCGATCCCGGCGCAGATCGAGACGGACGGCCCGGAGGAGGTCTTTCGGATCGGAGTGAACCACACGTATCTGGGGAATATGGTTCGTGCGCTGGGCCTCGGCCCGGACGAGGCCCTGGAACTCCGGTTTAGCGACCCGCTCAGGGCGATCCTGTTCCTGCCTGTTCGCCACGCGGATCGGAAAGGTCTGCTGATGCCGTTGAGGATGAGAAGGGATTAGGTCTATACGGTGGGATCGTAGGGGCGACCGGCCGGTCGCCCCTACAGGTTATCACGCCGCCCGCAGCGATTGCAACAGGTCCAGCCGGGAGGCGCGCACCGCCGGAAGGAACCCCCCGGCCAGGCCCATCGTCAGGGCAAAGGCCACGCCCTTGACGGCGATGTCCGGCGTGAGCGCGAAGCTGAAGGCGATCTCGGACCACGTGGAAAAGTTCGTCGTGGAGATCGAGACATACTGCATCAGGGACCCGGCGGCCACGCCCAGGACGCCCCCGGCCGCGGCCAGCATGAAGGACTCGATCAAAAAACAGATCAGGATGCTCCGGCGCGAGAACCCGAGGGCGCGCAGCGTCCCGATCTCCGCCGTCCGGTTGGACACCGCCGCGTACATGGTGATCATCGCCCCGATCATCGCCCCGAAGCTGAAGATGCTCGTGATCGCCAGCCCCATGACCCGGATAAAAGTGGCCAGGTACTTGGACTGATCCGCGTAGTACTGCTTCTCGCGGGACAGGACGACGATCGTGCGGGGGTCCGACTCCACGCGGGCCTTCATCGCCTCGAACGCCGAGGGGTCGCGCAGCCTGAGCGTCACCGACGAGAAGACGGGCCTTCGGAAGGCGGGCATGAGCTGGTCCACGTCCCCCCAGATCTCCGACTCGAACCCGTTCCCCTCCGCCTCAAACACCCCCACCACCGTCCAGTCGCGCATCCCGAACCGCACGGTCTCTCCGAGGCCACACCCCTTAAAACGCCTTGCCAGCGCCTCTCCCGCGATCACCTCGGACGTGCCGGGCCGCCACAGCCGCCCCCGGATGAGCCTCACCTGCGGGCGCATGAGGAGAGACCTCTCCGACACGCCCCGCACGGTTAGGTTGGAGGTCAGGCCGTCGGACCGCTTGGGGAGGGTGATCAGCACCACCACCTCCCCGGCCGCGAAGGGTCCCCCCTCCGGGTCCGTCAGGACCTCCGGCTGCACCTTCAGCACGTGGGCCGTGTTCCGGTCGATCGCGCTCGACACCTCCACCCCCGAGCCCTTCCGGATCGCGATGACATTGTCGTCCGAGCCGGTGCTGACGAGGGCGATCTCCAGCCCCCGCGCCAGCATGAGCACGTCCACAAACACGAACACGACGAGCGCCAGCCCCAGCACGGTGAGCGTCGAGGTCATCCGCCGCGCCCGGAGGTTGCGGAGGTTGTAGCTGAGCGGGATGATCATGGCCTAGTCTACCCTCCTGATTGCGTCCACAATCTTGATGTGAACGGCCCGTGCGCAGGGGAAGAGGGCCGCCAGGAGGCCGACGGCGAGCGACGCGCCGACGGACAGGTAGACCGTCTCCGGGCTGAGCCGGAACACGGGGAAGAAGGAGCCCAGGTTCTCCGTCACGAACTTCGCGAACCCGTTGCAGACCGGGATCGTGAGGGCCACGCCCAGCGCCGCCCCCAGCCCGGCGATGGCCAGAGACTCCCCGGCGATGATCCCGATGAGGTGGCCTGGCCGAAACCCCAGAGTCTTGAGGACCCCGTACTCCGACAGCCGCTCCCGCGCGGCCATGGCCATCGTGTTGGCCAGGACGAGCAGGATGATGACCAGCACCACGCCGGAGATGACCCGCAGGGCCACGATGATCGTCCCGGCCATGGACACGAACCCCATCTGGAACGCCCGCTCCGTCTCGGTCCTGGTCTCGGCCAGGCTGTTTTTGAACATCGCATCCACCTGGTCGGAGATCGGCCCCGCGTCTTCGGGCCGGGTGATCCGCAGGACGTACCAGCCCACGTGGTTGGCCGCCCCCTCCCCCCACGTCCGTCTGATCTCCTCGTTGAGCCGGTCCCAGTGGAAGAACATCACGGTCTCGTCCGTGGACGGCTCCGCCCCCCGGTAGATCGCCCGGATGACGAAGTCCCAGTCTCCTGGATAGATCGTCCCCTGAACCCGGATCATGTCCCCCACCCTCCACCCGTACTTGGCCGCCAGCTTCCTGCCCACGGCGCACCCCTTCCGGTCCCGGTAGAACGCCTCCCGCTCCGCGTCCGGCATCCTGAACTCCGGGTAGAGGTCCATGTAGGTCGGAGGGTCCACCGCGAACTGCGCGAAGAAATTCTTTTCGTCGATGTAGACGCCGCCGAACCAGTTCCCGTAGGAGATGCCCGTGACCCCGCGGATCACGGCGATCTGATGGCGGTACGCCAGCGGGAGGGGGAACACCAGGGAGACGGCGTTTCGCGCCACGAGCCGATTCTGCGCCGACGCCGCCACGCCCGCGTACCAGGCGTCCACCACCGTGCGGAGCAGGCCGAAGGCGAGCACGGCCACGCCGATGCCGAGGGCAGTCAGCAGGGAGCGCAGCCTGTGGCGAAGGGTGTTGCGGAGGATGAGATTCAGGAGGCGCATAAGGTCAGTTTGTTTCTAGCACGCCCTTGTCAAATCTCCGGATCGTGTGCGCCCGCTCCGCGGCCCGGGGGTCGTGCGTGGCCATGAGAATCGTCTTCCCGAAATCGGCGTTGAGCGCGCTCAGCAGGTCCAGCACGGCCCTGGCCGAGTCCCGATCCAGGTCCCCGGTCGGCTCGTCGGCCACCAGCAGGGTCGGGTCCGTCACGAGCGCCCGCGCGATGGCCACCCGCTGCTCCTGCCCCCCGGAGAGCTGTCGGGGATAGTGCTGCATCCGGTCCTCCAGCCCCACGAGCGACAGCGCGGCCATCACGTGCCCCCGGCGCTCCCGCCGCGACAGGCCCGTGAGCAGGAGGGGCAGCTCGACGTTCTCGAACGCCGTGAGCACCGGAAGCAAATTGTAGAACTGAAAGATGTAGCCCACGTGCCGGGACCGCCACCGGGCCAGGCCCGACTCGGACAGGTCCGCGATGTTGAGCCCCCCCACCCGGATCGCCCCCCGGTCGGGCCGGTCGATCCCCGCGATCAGGTTGAGCAGCGTGGTCTTGCCGGACCCCGACGGCCCCATCAGCGCCACGAACGCCCCGTCCGGCACGTCCAGGGAGATGTCCACGAGCGCCGGGATCTCCATGCTCTCCCGGCGATAGCTTTTGTACACGTTGTGGACTTCGACCATGCGCGATTATTCCTTCACCTCAACCCTCGCCCCGTCCTTCAACCCCTCCGGCGGGTTCAGGACCACGCGGTCCCCGACGGCCAGCCCCTGCCGCACCTCCACCATATCCCCCATCGCCTCGCCCGGCTCCACCGGCGTCTCCGACGCAACCCCCTGTCGCACCACGAAGGCCACCCTGCGCCCCCCCCGGCCCACCACCGCCCCCGGCTTCACCACCACCTTCGGACGAGCCGCCTCCCCCTCCGGAGCGGGCCTGGAGAGGAAGGTCACCTTCGCGCTCATGTCAGGCAGCACCCGGTCGTCCTGCCCCAGGAGCCGGACGCGGGTGAGCACCGTGGCCTTGGCCCGGTCCACGGTGGGCACGACCTTGTGGACCACGGCCCGGTAGCGGCGGTCCGGCAGGGCGTCCAGCGTCACCTCGCAGGGCATGTCGGGATGCACCTTCCCCACGTTCGACTCGGACACGTCCACCTCCACCATCAGAGACCCCATGTCCGCGAGGGAGACCACGGCCCCGCGCGCATTCGCGGAGGAGGCAAACGGGGCCACGACCTCCCCCACGTCTGCGTTCTTCGTCAGCACGGTCCCGTCGAACGGGGCGCGGATGTTCGTGTTCTCCACCTGCACCTCGGCCAGCCGTACGGCGGCCTCGGCCGCGGTGATGCCCGCCTCCGCCGACGCCACCGACGCGACGGCCCGCCGGTAGCGGGCGTCCGCCGCGTCGAACTCCGCCTTGCTGACGGTGGTGTCCCCCACCAGCGTCTTCAGACGGCTGTAGGCCAGCTCCGCCTCGTAGAGTTCGGCCTTCGCCTGGGCCAGGGAGGCCCTCGCCAGCTCCGCGCGCGCCCGGCCCTCCGCCAGGCCCGCCTCCACGTCGCGGCGCTCCAGCCGGGCGATCACCTGGCCGGCCTGCACCCGGTCCCCCTCCTCCACATAGAGGGCCTCCAGGCGCCCCGTCCCCTTCGACGCCACGGCGGCCCTGCGCTGCGCCACCACGTAGCCGCTGGCCGTCAGCACGGCGTCCGCCTGCGAAGGGGCCATCGTCGTCACCGTGGCCACCTCCACGGCCACGGGCGCGCCGCGCCTGAGCAGGGCGATCAGGGCGATCAGGAGCGCCGCGGCAAGGCCGATCCAGACCGCCCTCGGCGCCCGCCGCTTCGAGCCTTCATAGCCCCCCTCCGGAGGCCGTGGGATGCGGAGCGTCGCCACGGCGTCTCGCTTCTGTTGTTCGTTCATGATGCGCTCCTGAAAATCACCTCGTGGACACGGCCCCCTGCGCAGGACAAAAAATATACCCCGCCCGCATCTCCCTGTCAAGGTGCGATCTTTCAGACACGATAAACTTGACAGCGAGGACGTGACAGGGTACATTCCGGGCATGGCCAGGCCATTCCGTCTGAGCGACCTGCCCTACCTCCGGGCCTTCTCCGGCCTCAGCGTCGGGGAGCTGGCCCGCAAGCTAAAGGTGGGGGTGAAAGATGTGGAGCGGTGGGAGGCCTCCGAGGTCATCCCTCAGGGGGCCAAGATGCGCCGCCTGCGGCACTGGATCGCGTCGCAGTTGGACACCATGGAGAACCCGGAGGCGTGGCTCAGGGAGGCCAAAAAAGGGAGACAGTGATCGAAAAACTCACTTCTTCTTGTGCGTCGCCTTGAGCCCCAGATACGCGGCGCCGATCATGGCAATCACCAGCACGATGGTCAGAACAATGTCGAAGGTGGGGGGAGACATCTCAGCTTACTTCTCTGGATGAATCCACGGGATGCGGCGGATCAGGGCCTCCCGCTGGTCCGGCGTGAGCGGCGCCTCGATGAGCGTGGGGCCGTCGGCCTGCACGGCCTCCTGAACGGCGGACCGGAGGGCCCCGGAGGTGGAGGCCCGCACGCCCCGGCACCCGAACGACTCCGCGAACCGGACGTAGTCGGGGTTGCGCATCTCCACGTCGATGGAGTGGCCGTCGTAGGTCTTCTCCTGAATCCCCTTGATGGCGCTCAGGCAGTTGTCGTTGATCACCACGGCCACGACCGGGATGCGGTACTGCGCCGCCGTCATCAGTTCGTAGGCGGTCATCAGGAACCCCCCATCGCCGCTGACCGAGACCACCGCCCGGTCTGGCCGGGCCAGCTTCGCGCCCAGCGCCGCCGGGAAGGCGTATCCCAGGTTGACATAGTGGCACGGATAGAGAAAGGTGCGGGGCTCGTAGACCGGGAACTCGTCGAACGCGCGATAGCCCACGGTGGTCACGTCCACGCTCACGATCGCGTCGCGGGGGAGGACCTCCCGCAGGTCGTGCATGACGAATAGAGGAGGACGGTTTCGGATCGCCTCCCGGATGGGCGGCAGGACGGACGCCCATCCCGTGCGCGGACTCCCCGGATCGAGCCGTTCCAGGAGTTGAGAGAGAATCTGCCGGAGGTCCCCGACCACGCCCGCGTCCGCCGGGTACTCCTTCCCGATCTCGTCCGGGTCGGCGTCCATCTGGAGGAGCGGCCTCGGCACCTGCATCGTCCAGCCGCTCGTGTCGATCTGCGTGAACCGGCACCCCACCGCTAAGGTCGCGTCGGCCTGGGCCACCACCTCCTGGCCGGACCGGCCCCGGACGTGGCCGAGGGCCAGGGGGTGATCCCCCGGAATCGTGCCCTTGCCCAGCCGGGTGGTCACGACCGGGGCGTTCAGGGCCTCCGCAAGCCGGATCAGCTCCGCCGATGCCCCGGCGGCCAGGATACCCCCTCCGGCTAAAAGGACAGGCCGGGTCGCTGCCTTCAGGAGGCGGAGCGCCGCCTGGATATCGGCCTCCGACGGAGATGGGGGTGAGACCTCGACGCGGCCCGGAATTTCAGCCTCCCCCTCCGCCGCCACCACGTCCGGGGGAAGCTCCAGCACAGCGGGACCGGGCCGGTACGCGCGCATCGCCCGGAAGGCCCCGGTCACAGCCGCGGGGATCTCGGACACACGCTTCGGGCAGGCGTAGTACTTCGTGATCGGCTTGAAGAACGTCTCCTGGTCCAGGCCATGAAACATCTTCCCCCGGTCGCGCCCCTCAAACTTCGTGTCCACCCCCCCCGTGATTAGCAGGACCGGGGACCGGTCGGTGTAGGCCTCGCCCAGGCCCGTGGAGGCGTTGGACGCGCCGGGGCCGGGCACCGTGAGGGCCACCCCCACGTCCCCGGCCGCGCGGGCGTAGCCGTCCGCCATCAGCGTGGCCGCCTGCTCGTTGCGGATCAGGACGCTGCGCACGTCCCCGCACCTTCGGACGGCCTCGTAGAGACCGATGTTCTGAGTGCCCGGCATGCCGAACAGGCAGCGGACCCCCTGGGCCCTGAGGCACGCGATGAGAATCTCTCCGCCGGTCATGAAGGTCCCCTTTTAGGTTTTGTAGGGGCGACCGGTGGTCGCCCATATTAAGGAGGGTTGACATGGACATCCGATCCCCCGCCGCAGCAATAGATACCTCCGTCGAGCAGGAGTCCGAGACCGCCCAGCGCATGGCCGAGGCCGCCACGACCTTTCTGGCCGCCCTGACCCCGGAGCAGCGGACCCGCGTCCTGTTCCCGGTGGAGAACGAGGAGCGGCAGAACTGGCACTACATCCCGCGCGACCGGTGCGGCCTTCCGTTCAAGGAGATGGACGGCGCGCAGCAGAAGCTCGCCCACGCCCTGCTGTCCAGCGGGCTGAGCCGGCGCGGCTACATGAAGGCCGTGACCATTATGGGCCTCGAATCCGTCCTGGCGCAGCTCGAAGGCCCGACGCGCCGTTTCGCGCGCGACCCCGACCTCTATTATGTGACCCTGTTCGGGACCCCGTCCGACGACGCCCCGTGGGGATGGAGGGTGGAGGGACACCACGTGTCCGTCAACTTTCTCGCCGTGGGAGGCAGGCGCATCGCCCCCACCCCGAACTTCTTCGGCGCCAACCCGGCCCGCGTGCCTCAGGGCGACCTCACAGGACTCCGGGTGCTGGCCGCCGAGGAGGACCTGGCCCGCCGCCTGCTCAGCTCTCTGGACCCGTCCCAACACGCCAAAGTCATCCTCTCCGCCGAGGCCCCCTCGGACATCGTCACGCGCTCGGAGCATCGCATCCAGCTAAACGCCCCCGCCGGCCTCGCGGCCGGGGAGATGACGGAGGCCCAGCGCCGGGTCGTGATGGGCCTGGTGACCGAATACGTCTCCAGGATGCCCGAGGACGTGGCCGATACCCGGATGAACCGGATCGAGAAGGACGGGACCGCGCACATCCACTTCGCCTGGGCCGGGGCCGAACAGCAGGGCGGGCCGCACTACTACCGGCTGCAGGGGCCTCACTTTCTCATCGAGTACGACAACACCCAGAACCAGGCCAACCACATCCACTCGGTCTGGCGCGACCTGACGGACGACTGGGGGGACGACCTGCTGGCCCGCCACTACGCCCGGTCGCATTGATCTATAGGGGCGACCACCGGTCGCCCCTGCAAACCCAATATAACCCACCTCCCTGTCCCTGTCAACGCGGAAGACAAAAAAGAAGGCGGGGCCGATGCAGGGCCCCGCCGATCTATCTCTAAAGCCTGTTTGATTCCCCCTATCCCCCATCCCCCTTCCCGGTGGCGCGGTCCAGTTCGATGAGAGACTGCTGATACCCCAGCAGGGCCTCCAGATAGGCCCGCCTCTCCTTCAAAGCCCTCTCCTGCACGGCGAGCAGACGCCTCTGATCCGCCTGGCCCGCTTCGACGGCCCTGCGCGTCTGGTCCAGGCTCAGCTCGACGGCCGGCAGAATCTCGTCCCTGTATAGAGCCACGCCTCGCGCGCACGCCCGAAGACGCCCCAGGACGCGCCGCACCTCGGAGGCGACCTCCCCTGTCCTGGCCTCGAACTCCGCCTCCCGCGTCGCCCGCTCCGCCTCCAGCCGCCGGACCTTCGCCGTCCCCCAGTTCAGGAGCGGGAGTTCGATGCCGAGGCCGATCTCCCAGCCCCCCGGGTCCTGCCTCCCGGCCAGTTCGTAAGAGACCTGGAGATACCCCGGCCAGGGGATGCGCCCCCCGTAGGCCTCCGCCACGCGGGCGTCCGCCTGGGCGTGCCGGGCGCGCATTGCCCGCAGATCGGCGCGAGAGAATGCCTCCCGGATCAGCGCCGCGTCATCTCGGAGAGTCAGGTTGAAAGACAAAACCGTCGCCACGACCCGGAGGGTGTCGGCCTCCGGCAGACGCAGAAGGGCGCTCAGCTCCCGGAGGGTCTCCTGGCGGGTGAGGTGCAGCCTCTCCACCTCCGCCACCGCCTCCAGATACTCCAGTTGAGCCGCGCCCTCATCCAGAACCGTGGCGCTCATCCGCTCGACCGCCCGCGAGGTCAGGTCGCGCTGCCGGCGGCGCAGATCGACGAGATTAACGGCAAGCCTGACCTCCTCTTCAAGGGCGGAGGCCGCCGCGTGAAGCAGGCGGACGCGGGCGGCCAGCCCGGAGCAGGCGCCCTCCAACTCCGCCTCCGCCTCCTCCAGCCCGTGTCTGGCCGCCCTGATGCGCGCGCCCATCACGGCGGGATAGGGGAGGGACCAGCGGGCCCCCAGGTCAACGCCCTGAAAGGGGATAAAAGAGTCGTCTTCGCCGGGGAACAGGGAGCGGAGGCGGCCTGCGCGCAGATCCCCGACGCGGAACTCGGGGTTCGGCAGGGCCCGGGCGATCCCTATCTCGCCCTTTGCGGCCTCCCGGCGATGCCGCAGGGCGCTCAGGGAGGGGCTGCGGCGCAGCGCCAGGGCCACGGCCTCCTGTTCCGTGAGACCGTCCCGCAACTCGACCTTAGGTCCCCCGGAGGAGTCCCCGAAGGCCTCCGTCAGCGACCACGCCCCATCGGACGGCCCGGAGGAGACGGAGGGCTCCCTCAACGGCTGAGCGGCGTAACAGCCAGCAAGGGCGACGATGAGGATGAGACTCAGCAGCCCGCAGCAGGCCGGGCCGGCCGCCGGCCGCTGACCATTTCTTATCCTGTCTATCCTGTCCATCCCTGTTCAGATCTTTCTCAGCGCTGAGGGTCCGAAAAAAAGGTGACACGGAAGACCTGCCCCGGCAGCGGCGCGAAAGGCTGCTCCCCCTTCGTCAGGAGGACCACCACCTCCCTCCCCCAGGCCGGCCGGGTCGGAATCCTGCGCAGGCGGATCGGCAGCTCCGAGATGGATGCCCCCAGAGACACCACCTCCCCGGTCCGGGGGGGGCCGGAGAAATCCTGAGGCCTCAGGGTCGTGCGCGCCCCCACGCGAAGGCGCAGAGCCTCTCGCTCGTCCACGTAGGCCACCACCCGGTCGGGCTCGTGGGCCACCACCGTCAGGACCGGCGTGTCCGGGGCCGCCACGTCCCCCGGGCGCAGGAGCACCGCCTCCACCCGCCCGCTGATGGGGGACCGGAGGACTAAGTTATCACGCTCCTTGCGGAGCTGGTCCAGCCTTCGCTCCTGGACATCCACGGCAAGCCGGGAGGAGGACAGCCACGCATCCGCGCCGTCCGTCGAGCCGTGCGGAGACGATCCATTGGAGTCTCTAAGCGATGCGCCGCCGTCCGGAGCCTCCCCCAGGGCCGCCAGCCGGCCGGCGGCGGCATCCCTGTGGCGCTGGATCAGGGCCAGGACGCGCGGATAGTCCTCGATCTTTCGGGTGAGGGATACCTGCTGCAGAAGCAGCTCATGGAGCCGGTCCGACGTGACCAGACGCTCCACAAGCAGCTCGCGCTGGCGCTGGACCTGCGTGTTGACCTGCTCCAGCGCCGCCCGGTCTCGCCCTTCGTCCGCCCGGACCTGCTCCAGCTCCACGGCCGCCCGCTCCACCTCGCCGGACAGGCGTTGCACCGGCTCCAGCCAGCCCGCCCGCTGCGGGACCACCGCCCGTCTCAGCCGCTCGAACTCGGCGGCCACCACGGCGATCTCGGCGTCGATGAAGGCGCTCTCCAGAGCGGCCACCACATCCCCCGGCGCGACCTGTTCGCCCGGCTGGACGCTCACAGAGGCCACCCGGCCGGTGCGCAGAGGCGCCACGGAGACCCTCTGCGCCTCGGCGATCCCGAGGACGGCGTAAGACGTGCCGATCTCTCGATACACGAGCGCCGCCAGGGCCGCCCCCGCCAGGAAGGCCACCCAGGGCCCCTTCTGCCTGACCTGACGCAAAAGGCCGTTTGAGAACAGGGCCTTGAAAGGGTTTACCGGACGCATGGCTTAAAGCTCCACGGTGGCTTCCTGCATCAGCAGGTTGACCGCGCGCAGGCCGGGCACGGCGGAGAGCGCCGCCATCAGGGAGGACCTGTCCTCCGGGTCGCGCAGCCGGACCTGATAGGCATGCTCCATCTCCTCCCCCTGGGCCACCTCCCGCAGGGTCACGAGGACGAAACTCCGGCACTGCTCGCGCAACACCCCGGTGAGACGCGCCTCGATCGCGGGGTCCGCAGGGAGGCTCAGCCGCAGCAGCCCGTCATACTGCCGCCGCGACCCGAACAGCACCGCCTTCAGATACACGATCACCACGATAAAGACCCCCGTCCCGGCGAGCATCACCCCGTAGCTCCCGGTCCCGGCGGAGACCCCTGCGGCCAGGCAGCCGAACACAAAGGCCAGGTCCCACGGATCCCGCAGATTGGTCCGGAACCGCACGAACGCCAGGGCCCCCACGATGCCGACCCCCCGGGCCAGGTTGTCTCCTATGGCCAGCATCAGCCAGGCCGAGACGATCGAGACGATGATCATCGCCTGCGGCATGGCCCGCGAATAGGAGAGGCCGCGGTAGGACCAGACGTACAGCATGGCGATGGCCTGCCCGGCCAGGAACGCCAGGGTCATGGACAGCAGGGCCGTCCGCCAGGAGAGGGGGTCTCCCGCAAACATCTGTTGAAAAATCTCACTCATCGTCTCTGTCCAGAGTTGAAGAGCGCGCCCCCACGCCCCACGCAGCCTGTTCCACCCCCCGGCAGTACTTGGAGAAGCCGCGGCGCGCCAGGCCGAACCGCCGCACCAGCTCCGTCATCCAGAAGGGGGCGTGGCCGCTGAACTTGAGTTCGAGGATAATCCCCGAAAACGGCGCATCCACGGAGACCGGGTCGTCGATGGAGCGTCGGGATCGGAGGTGACTCCGCAGATCATATCCGTCCGCCGGCGCAACACCCAGCCGCCGGTCGAAGGTCACCCGCACAGAGTCATAAACAGGGCTTCGATAGGCCTCCCGACTGTAGCGGACCTTCACGGAAGGCGCAGCCTGATGCATCGCGGCCAGATACAGGAACTCGTTGAGAAACTGAACCTCACGCCCGGAGGTGAGATCGGACCGGACGACGGAATCGCCATTCAGCAACTCCGGCCACGTCCCCTCCTCCACGCGCGTCCGGGTCTTGACGATGGTCTCCTTCCGCCTCCGCTTCACCTCGAAAAAGACCGGACCGTCGGCCCCTTCGCCGTAGGTCCGTATCCTGAGCTTGAACCGATTCAGCGCCCGGTCCTGCACGGCCCGGTAGAAGGCGCGGTCAGGGGTGTCCAGATAGAGCGACGTGATGACGTACTGATGGTTCGCCTCCCGGCGCGAGTAGGGGTCCAGCTCACAGAAAAAGGAGATGAAATCCCGGATGGGACCGCACAGCCTCTCCGGGATGATGTACTTGTGCTCGAACCGCTCCAGGATGCGCTGGCTCTCCATACTCTTGTGCAACCTCAGACCCCTCTATCGCCCAAAATCCGAGGCGAAAATGAAGAAATCGGAAAACCCGACCTCGCCGTCTCTGTCGAGGTCAAACCGGGACTCATAACCCGACGAACCCTGTCTCTTCGCGAAGGCCGCCGCGAACAGGAAGAAGTCGTCGAAATCGACCCTTCCGGACCCGTTGAAATCGGAAGAGACCGCAGCGCTCACGTTCCCGGCCCCCGGCGTCGGCCTGGACAGGGCCTGGAACTCGCCCGTGCCGTCCGGGGACCTCCCCGACGAAACGTCCGGCCTCTGCTCGCCGAACTGCACGACATCTAAGAGGAGGTTGCCGCACGCGTCCCTGTCCACCAGCAAAACCGACTCCCCGCTCGCCGAGAGCTTGAAGCTGGCGTGGAGCCCCGGATTGGCCTTTCCGTTTTCATCCGCCCAGACGATCAGAAAGGTGCCCGGCGCCAGCCTCGTGCTGTCCGGGAAGGCCCACTTCTTCAGGTTGTTCTCACTGTCGCTCAGGTACATCCCTGACAGATCGACCTCCTGACCGCTCACATTCAGGAGTTCGATCCAGTCGTCGTATTCGCCCTGAGGGTCTTTTAGGGTGGCCGTGTTCGCGGCCATGAACTCGTTGATCACCACCGGCGTCGAGCCGGCCTTCACGGGGTTGGCGGCAAGGCTTGAAACGCGATAGACAAACACCTCGTGCTCGGCGCCCGCCGGCGCAAAGGCGGCGGTCCCGACGCCGTCGCTGGCCCGCGCCTCCACATAATAGCGCACTAAGCTGCCGGCGGAGTAAGGGGGAATCTCTGCCCCGTAAATGCCGTCTCCCGGCTTCTCGTCCCCGTGAGCGCCGTCGTCAAACATGGAGGCGCGTTTGAAACGCCCCATCACGCCGTCGGCGTGGTAAAGGATCATCTCGCTCACGCCCACCCCTCCCCCGACCTTTGCGGTGACCTGCGCGGGCTGCCCGGCTGCCACCAAGCCGCTGTCCCCCGTCCCCGTCTTGCGGGCGACCGAGGCGATCTCAGGCGCCGGCCTGTTGACCTCCGCGTGGCCAAGGAGGAACGTCCGGCGCGAGGTGACAAACCCCTGGACCGTGCTCAGACCGCTCACGAACTGGTCGTTGGAATACAGCTTCTTGGTGTCGGCCATGACCTCCTTTTCGATCAGCGCCCGGCACTGCTCCATCTTCGGCGCGAGGACGCTCAGGTCGAACGACTCGTTCAGGATGGTCCTCATATGCGCCAGATAGCGCTGCCGCAGGTGGGGGACAGCCAGGAGCTTGCTGATGACCGGGCGGTTTGCGTTGCCCTCGCCCGCCACCGGGCTCTGCTGGACAGCGCGGGTGTCAAAGGACTCATTGCCGTCGTGTTCGAGCGGGTGGATCTGTCCCGTCTCCACGTCGTAGTAGAACTGGTAGTCCCATCCCTTCGACAGGTAGCTGTCCTCGTCCGTAAAGACGTTCTCCACGGCCAGAAACCAGAGCCAGCGGTCCACGGCCAGCACGGTCTCCACCGAGTCCGTCAGTTGCGCCTGCGGGGTGTTGTTGAGCACATTGCAGGTTTTCATCAGAAGGCCCCAGGGGTCGGGCGTGTTTGCCGATTTCAACTCGTACAGATTTTTGTACGTGGTCGAGTCACTCCCCAGCCACATCAGCGCCCTGTCCCCGCTCGCAAAACCGCCCCCCCCTCCGCCGGGCTGACCGCCGGGCTGCCGGCCGCCGGGCGGTGTGGTCTGGGCAGGGGGCGTCTGTGTGCCCGTCGGCGCCGGCGTGATCTGCGTCGGAGGCGGCGTCGTCTGGGCAGGAGGCGTCTGTGTGCCCGTCGGCGCCGGTTGCGTGCCTCTTGGAAATGGCTGCGTGCCCGTCGGTGGAGGCTGCGTACCTATCGGGAATGGCTGCGTGCCCGTCGGTGGAGGCTGGCCTGGGGGCGCGCCGCCGAATCCGCCGGTTCCGATCCCTGCCTTCCAGCGGTTGCCGTTGTTGTCCAGAAACCACTCTTTAATCAGTTCCGCGTTTTCTTGCTGCGCATGCGCATAGACGCCCCAGTTTTCGCCGTTGATGATCAGCTTGACGAAGCACGCCTTTGATCCCGGCGTGTACCTGCGCAGGATGTCAAAGTAGGTCACCTCCCGCATAAACGTGGGGTCCAGGTGGGCGTTGTTCAGGTTCAGGGTTCTGTACCCCATCAATCGCTGGTCGGGATTTTTATAATCCATCGAAATGTTGAAGGACTTCTTCTGCGAGGCGCCCGTCATCGAGTAGGAGGTCTGGCCTTTGAACCGCACCCCCACATCGCGGTAGGTGATCCCGTCCACGGTGAGATCGGCGGGGATGTCCACGGCGGCCGCGTAGTTCGCCGTCATTTGCTGCCACCAGTTCGCCTGTTTGAACTCCAGCTGGATCGTGCGCAACACGGTCTGGTCATACAGGCCGGTTGCGGCCTTTCCCCCCTGCAGGAGCCGCGCGCCGTCCTCGGAGAAATAGATGTTCTCCGGCAGCTTCTCCGCCGATGCGCCCGCGTACCCGCCTGCCGTCAGGCCCGCGAGCGCCGCCGCGCCCATAACGAACCTTCTCAAGCCATTCACGACACACCTCACTTCAGGAGCGCCATCCGCCTGACCGCGCTGAACCTGTCCGCACAGGTGTCGTCTATTTCGACGTTTGAATGCCGATTAATTATTAACTGGTTGACTGATCTTTTGATGCAACGGGCGTGCCAGAGAGACGCGAATCATGAGACCTTAGCCCAACCATCTGTTGCGCAGGGGGTTAAACTCAACTCTGAGGATAAGAGACAGATATAAGAAGAGGGAAGCGAAAGAGGATTCGACCATCTGGTCGAGCCGTTCGACCGCACGGTCGAAGACCGGCGGCGTCGGTGAAGAGGTCCGCAAATAAAGAACCTCTCCGGTTTCCCAGAGAGGTTTTTATCCTCGCATTCCAGGCCAGATGCCGCTCCATTTTCGGGATGTTCCGGCTAACCGGCTATCCTGCCCCACACCCCGCGCCACAGGTTTTTGGCTTGCGACAGATCCGGCTCAACCCAGACCGGCGCGCGATTCGTCAGGACCTCGCGCTGGCGCGGGGTCACGGCCTTCAGCGTCTCCGGCGACGGCGCGTACCCGGCCCAGACCCCCGCGTCCTCCCGCCCGAAATTGACGATGATCGTCTTGCGCGTCTTTTGAGAGGGGTTCGGGCGGCCGTTGTGGAGCAGCCCCTCGTTGAACAGGATGACGTCCCCGGCCCTCACGTCGTCGAAGGCGCGCTGCGCAGGCAGGTCGATCCGGTCGCGGGTTTCCACCTTGAACTGCGCCCGGTGCGACCCCGGCACGACCACGAACTCCCCCTCCCCGCGCCCCACGCCCGTCATGCAGTAGAACGCCTTGACCATCGGACAGATGAACGCCCCGTCCACCACGTGCCCTGTCGGGTGCGGACGCACGCCCTGGTGCCATTTCCCCCCCGGGTAGCCCGGATAGGTGTAATAGAGTTCATTGTCGATATGCCGGTAGCCCGGCCCGAGGAACTCGGCTAAGAGGGGCTCGACTGCCGGATGGTCCAGAAACCGCGCGAACCTCGGGTCAGCGTCGATCACGCGCGAGATGGGCCGGTTGAGCTGGCGCTTCATCCCCTTCGGGTCCTCCGCGTTCAGGACCTTCACGTCCGTCTTCTCCGCCTCGTCCATCCAGCGCGTGTATTCGGCGACCTCCGCCGGCGTCAGCGCCCCGCGCAGGTGCAGGTAGCCCTGCACGTCGAACGCAAATCGCAGATCATCCGAGACAGGCACGGTCATTCTCCAAACAGAAAGCATACTTAGGAAGCCGCGCGGTTGTAGGGCGCGATCGGTGATCGCGCCTCGGCCCTGAGGAAGGGGACCCTGTGGCGCAGCCTTTCGAGGACCTCCCGATCCTCCGCCTCCACCCCGAACGCCCCGAGAAGCCCGAAGTAGAGCGGCAGGGAGAGGGCGGAGAGATAGGACCAGGGAGAGCCGAGCGACAGCAGAGAGAGGCCGGCGGCAAAGGCAAGGGCGGCGGCGACGACGGGTTTGAGGAGCGAGCGGCGGAACGGATGGATGTCCAGAAGGACCCCGACCTCGGCAACGCGAAGAAAATTGATGAACGTCAGGGAGAGGGCCGTGGCCAGGGCGGCGCCCGAGACCCCGTAGCGGGGGATCAGGAGCAGGTGAAGCCCCACGCTGACGACCCCGAAGAAGACCGTGTTGAGCAGGTTGAGGCCGGAACGCCCGGCAGCTAAGAGAATCGTCTCGGCGAAGCCGAAGACCCCGCTCACAGCGTGACCGAACGTGAGAAGGACCAGGCCCCAGAACCCCGCGGCGAAGGCCGGGCCAAAGGCCGAAAGGATCGCCTCCCCCCACAGGCCCACGCCCATCAGAAACGCCAGGTCCAGGACCAGGACCCATCGGGTCACGGAGGAGAACAGGGCCGCGAGTCGCCCCCGCTCCTTCTTGTGCGCAAGGCCCGAGGCCACGGGCGCAAAGATCGGGTCCACCGCCTGACGGATGTTCTTCACAACCTCGGCCACCCCAGCCGTGGCCGCATAGACGCCGACCGAAGCCACGGGGAGAAACATCGCCAGGACGAAGAGACCCAGCCTGGACATCAGGACAGAGAGGGCGTCGTCGAACAGGATCGGCGTGGAGAAGACCGCTATGGGCGACCGGAGCGGAGACCCGGCCATCCCGGAGATGCACCGGGACGGGGAGAAGATGCGGCTGAAGAAGCGCGCGGAGAAGATCATCCCCCCCGCCGAGGCGGTCAGGTAGGCGAAGGCCAGGCCGGGCACCGTCCACCCAAGAGCGCACAGGGCGACGGCCGTCACCAGCAGGACGAACGGCTCTGCGATGCTCTTCACGTAGACATCGAACTTCATGATCCGCACGGCCCTGAGCGCGGACAGGAGAATCAGGGAGACGACCAGGAAGGGGATCGCCAGGGCCAGGATGCGCGCGACCGGGGAGAGGGCGGGCTGGTGAAAGACCGACGCCGCGACCCACGGCGCGGCGACCCAGACACCCGCGGTGGCGAAGAGGCTGGCAATCAGGCCCAGCGCAAGGGCCTGACCGATGACCCGGTGCGCCCCCTCCACGTCCCCGTCGCTGTGGCGCTGCGAGACAAAGCGAATCACCCCCCGGTCCAGGCCGAAAAGCCCGAACTTGCTGAAGAGATCGATCAGGGACCAGCCGAGCGTGTAGAGGCCGAGGACCTCCGCGCCCACGAACCGGGTGATGACGAGATAGTAGAGAGACTTGGACAGCCTGCCAAACTTGCCGAGGATGTTGACGAGAGAGCCTTTGACCACGGCCTCGGCATCCCTCCTCTGCCCCTCCTCCGCCGGGACCTCGGCGTGCGGTCGCCACGCCTTGACCGGACGCCCCCCGCGTAAGCTCGCGCCCGGAAAGCGCAGAGACCCCGGCAATTTATCTTGACAACCGGATGGGGATTTCATATAAGGCCGACTTTCATACATCCCCTTAGACGCCGGCCAATCCGGTTATGTTCCAGGCCAGCCCTCATCTATGGACTCCCACCTGCGCCCGGCCTGGCCGTCCCCCCGGTACGCGCCCGGATGAGATCGAGGAAGTCATTCAGGGGGATGGCCTCAGGCGCGGCCTCTCCGGGGGCGGGTTTGGCCAGCGGAGAGGGGTTCAGGCCGGGCCGCAGGGCGACCTTGGGGCGGCCGGCGGCGTCTCTGAACACCGCGTAAATGCCCTGCCCCATCCCCACAGGCCAGGGGTATCCCGCGCCGTCCCGGCCGGTCAGAAAAATGATCATCTCATCGTCGCCGTGAAAGACCGGAAAGTCGGGAATGGTCAGCGTCGTGTCGTTCACCGTGCCGCCCGGCAGCCGCAGGGTGATCTCCTGCGCCCCCCCCTTGACGGGATCGAGGACGCGCAGGGTCGTGGTGGTGTAGATCGTCCTGTGGGCCTCGTCCCACGCGCTGCGGCCTCTGACGAACTGCGCCCGGTAGACCGCCTCCGCCTTTTCGCAGAGCTGATCGAATGTGAATGCGGCGATCGTCGTGGCGCGGGCCTGCGCCGGGCAGAAAAGCAGGGCGGCGATCAGGAAAAAGAAACGGCGTTTCATGGATACCTCTTTCCGAACTGGTCCGCGAACAGGAAAAAGTCCGCAAAGCCGATCTGGTTGTCCCGGTTCAGGTCGAAACGGGAATCGTAGCCCGGCCCGCCGGACG
>Ga0209399_10000760_pt1 | contig 18398 bp, 21 predicted proteins | sample OV2TP3_FD_184130 | JGI IMG/M metagenome (GOLD analysis project Ga0209399, IMG submission 184130) | Hot spring microbial communities from Beatty, Nevada to study Microbial Dark Matter (Phase II) - OV2 TP3 (SPAdes) (version 3) | ecosystem: Environmental > Aquatic > Thermal springs > Hot (42-90C) ... | reverse complement strand
TCGAATCTGCCATGGCACTGTGAGTATATCCGATGTGGTCGGGGCGCGGCTACAGGCGTCGGACAGCTAGCGAAGGGAGGAGGGGGCTTCGTGAGAGAATTCCGCAGGGAGATGGCGTTTCGAGTGATACAGCGCTTGGTCCGCCGCTTCAAGAATCGCGTGGGGGTGCTCTCGCACCCCCGCCTCAAATCCGCTGATCCCCACGCTGATGGTCACCGGCGGGACGCGCTCCTGAGCGGCCGTGGCGACCACGAGGCTGACTCGCCGCAATTTCTCAGCAACCCGCTCGGCTTGAGCCATGGGGGTTTCCGGAAGGGCGATGACGAATTCATCTCCGCCAAACCGCGCGAGCACGTCGGCATGGCGTAAGACCGCTCTGAGTTCTTGGGCCACGCGTTGCAAGACCAGGTCGCCGGCAGCATGCCCTAACTGGTCATTGACGCGCTTGAAATGATTCACGTCGATCATCAAGCAGGCCAGCGGCCGGTGATACCGCTTGGCGCGTTCGCATTCTCGCTCCCACCGATCGAGGAAAAAGCGGCGATTCCATAATCCCGTCAGCTCATCCGTCGTCGCGAGTTGACGCAGCCGCCGCGAGGTCCGGCGCAGGGCCGCCGTGCGACGCGCAACCGCGCGTTGCAGAATCCACGTGCGCGCCGTCAGCATCCAGACCACCGCCATCGTTCCGACCGCCGCCATGATGCTCAGGAGGATGAGCAGTCGCCTGAACCATGACAGCGTCTCGACCACGCGGGTGCGGCTCGGTTGCATGGCCAAGGTCCATCGCGCGGCATCCAAGGCGATCGGTGAAGTGATGGTGAACGAATCCGAGGAGGGCGGCGTCGACGGCCAATGGGGGGAGCGATACAACACGGTGGTGCCCTCCAGCACCTGCACCGGGGCCGGAGAGGACAAGGCCGCTGCAAAAAAATCCCGCAACAGCGGGATCAGATCAAACGCGCCGATGAGCGCCTGACGCGTTCCCGAACGCTCCCGAATCGGTTCAAGCATGACCAGCAGCGTGTGCTCCTCCGAGGCGGTCACCGTAAACGTTGAGGGGACCTGCCAGACGCTTCGCTGCTGCGTGTAGCGTTCGACGGCCCGCTGCAGACGTGTCCGTTCCTGCGGCGAAAACGGAGGAGGCGACCACCACACCGGCCCTTGCTGGTTTTGGACGAGACCGATGCCCAGCAAATGGCGAGTATGTTTTACCGCGCTGATCCCCAGCGCTTGGCGTTGGGGAGTGGTGAGGTCGGATTGACGAGCGAGGACGTCTCGCAGCAGCGTCAACGTGCCACGTCGACTCTGGAGGGTGCGCAGGAGTTGCTCTCCCGCTTGGTCGAGGACGGCCGCGGTATCAGTATGAACCGCCTGGCGTCCTCTCCATCGAATAAGGCCAATGCTTCCGAGCAACAGGACGCCGGTGAAACACGTGGCCGCAGAGGCGACGAGAAAACGCCGATGACGCCGAGCGCGGAACCACCCCTCTTGGAGACGGTCAACTGACTCCATGGAGGTATTCTAACGCGTTGAGGAGGGAAGACAAGCGCGAAGGACACTTCCCGCGCCGCGCGCGGGCTTCGTGAGGAGATCGATGGGTGCCGGGCCGATTAAAAACCTGGGACGGACGTGCACCCGGTGGGCGGTTTGCTCTTTTTCACCTTTTCCAGAAGCGCCTCGGCATCTTTCATGGCTTTCGATTCGGCTTCCGCTTTGGTCGCCCCTTGCGCTTTGACGACCCACGCCCCTGGATCGGTGTTGTCAATCGTGGTGTGGTAGGTCGCCCCCAACCGGTACGTCACGATGGTGATCGGCCAACCGGCCAGTTGGAGCTTTCGCTCGGAATACTCTTCAGGTTTCGGCATCGTGCGTCACGGTTTCTCGATGGGTGCCGCGACGAGGTTGCCCCACTCGGTCCAGCTGCCATCGTAATTTTTCACGTTCTGGTATCCCAGGAGATACTTCAGCACGAACCAGGTATGGCTGGAACGCTCGCCGATCCGGCAGTAGGCAATCACCGGTTGCGTGCCGGTGATTCCCTGGCTTCCGTACAGCGCGCGCAGCTCCTCCGCGCTCTTGAAGGTCCCATCGTCGTTGCAGGCTTTGCCCCAGGGAATGCTCTTCGCGCCGGGAATGTGTCCGCCCCGTTGGCACGTTTCCGGCAATCCGGGCGGCGCGAGAATTTCTCCCGTGTACTCTTGCGGGCTGCGCACATCGACGAGCTGCGCGGCGCGCTCGGCGGAGGCTTTCATGACTTCAGGAAGGAATGCGCGAAGGCTCAGATCGTGGGCGTTCGCCGTGTAGGTCGTTGTGGCGACTTTGGGGACGTCCGTCGTCAAGTCCCGGCCTTCCGCGATCCACTTTTTCCGACCCCCGTTCATCAGCCGGACATCCTTGTGTCCGTAGACCTTGAGTTGCCAAAAGGCCCACGCAGCGAACCAGTTGTTGTTGTCTCCGTAGAGGATCACGGTCGTGTTCGGAGCGATGCCCGAGCTGCCCATGAGTTGCTCAAATTGCTCCTTCGGGATGATGTCGCGCCGCAGCGTATCACACAACTGCGTGTCCCACGCCCACCCCAGCGCGTTGGGCGCATGCCCCTCATTGTAGGCCTTGGTATCCACATCGACTTCAACCAGGCGAATCGAGGGATCGGTGGCATGAGCGGCCACCCACTCCGTGGAGACCAACACTCCTTGCTGCTGCTGCGTGCCGGCGGTTGCCTGAACGACCATGGCGGGGCCTCCTTGGTTTGATGGTGAGGCAGTATTTTATGGGGCGGGGACAGCGCTGTCAAGCGGAAGAACGTTGCAGCTCGATGCTGCGGTCGTAGGCATACCAGATGGCCAGCAGCGCCAGCATTTCGGTATAGAGGAAGGGCCTGAAATACCACCTTCCGCACATCACCAGCAGCCCATCCACTCCCAAGGCGCCCTGCGCCGACGCGAGGCCGAGCAGGGCCAGGCGAATGTGTGCGAGGGGTGCTTTCGTGAAGATCATGAGGCTTGCGCCGAGGAAGAGCGCGATGAACACCGCATGGAGGATGGAGAACCACCACCGCCATCCGGTGTTCAGGCGCAGCGTCCAACCCATCACGCGGTCAGGAATGAAGGTGGGGGAACTGAACAGCATGGCGGCCAGGAAGGCCATGAGAAATGGCGCATACCACCCCAACAGCTTTTTCGGTGACATCGCCGGATGGCGCACGAGCTGGTCGATGGCAAACGCGCTGGGCAAGGTTAACCCGATCGATGTGGCGAAATAGCACGGTCGCAGAAACCACACACGCTGAGGATCCGGACTCGTGGCGAAGAGGGCCAACGTCACATACCGGCTCAAGGTGAAACAGCCGGTGATGACCAAGAGCCATTTCAGCCACCGGGGAGACAGGCGTCGATACGCGGTGACCGAGAGCACCGTCAGGCCGCTCGCGAGTCCCAAGAGGAACAGATAGGCGCTCGGAAGCCCGCCCATGAACGGATTCGCTACCGCTTTCCCATGCACAGAGGACAATCGTGACTGAGACGCAGATAACGGTTCCGCACTTTGGGCGTCCAAAAGGTCAGGAGTTCGCCCGCTCCAACGAGGGTCCGTTGAGTTCCTTGCCCTAAGCCGGCCAGCATGCCGGTGAAGACGTTGCCGCCCGATTTCACCTGGTGGGCTGGTTGGCGGAGAATCTCCGTCCATCCAAAGACGGTATTGGTCGCTCCGCGAACGAGCATGGTGCTTGCTTTCGAAGGATAGGACGTACTTTCGCTGTTGGCTCTGGCGCACACAGGGCAATGAAAGGGATGCTCCTCAGCCCATCCAGCGGTTGCTGAGCTTGTGACCATCACAAGCCCGAGGGCGAATGTCGTCCATGACCCTCGCTGTTGACGCATGCTGGCTCCTACGTCACGCATGAAATGATCCCCCACGAACCAACACGCCCCTGCAAGAGCGCAAGGGCGTGTTGGGATGAGATGCTATGGGGAATGTTAGGAGGGGATCAGGAGAAGAGATCCGTGCCGCCTTCTGGTAAGGGAACGTCGATGGCCGTGATGGGGAACGTGACGACGTGAGCTGCTCCGCCGACGGTTTGTCCAACGGCATTCCAAATGCCTCGCCCCACGCCGACAAGCACATTCTCGCCAGCTTGATGCGCCTTCATCGGGGTCCGGAACAAGGCCGTCCACCCGAGCAAGGTATTCTTCAGCCCGTATCGCAGCTTCCCCGCTGCTTGTTCACTGTACGTAGCCTCGCTGGCCCAAGGGCTCGCTGCCGACGCCACCACGGGTGCCGTCAACAACACGAGGCTTACGACCACCAATCCGATCCGCTTTCCCATTCCCACCTCCTGTGGTTAGGAGGAAGTGTAGCATGATCCATCCGGCTGCGCAAGCGCGTTCTTTATTCTGGTGGCGTTCTTTAATTTCGGGAAAATCTTGAGCAGAGTTGACACGTCTTCGCGGGGCATGATAGGATTGAAACGCGCCGCACCATGACGACGCGGCGGCGGATATGACGACGGAGATCATCACTTGGAGACGAGGCAGAGTCAGCTCATGGGGGATACCTCGCACGGAGGCAACGGCCTCATTCAGATGGAGGTCAGCAAGATCCGCATCGATGAGCGGAGGGGCGAGCAAGTCGTCGTCTTAAAAGAGCGAGGCGGCAGCCGTTTTCTCCCCATCATCATCGGCATTTCCGAAGTCACGGCCATTAAAATGAAGATCAGCGGGATCCAGCCCCCGCGGCCCTTGACGCATGATTTGTTCAAGGACACCATTGTCCAATTGGGTGCCAGCCTGCAACGCATCATCATCACGAAATTGGAATTGAACACGTTTTTTGCCAAGCTCATCCTGCAAACGAAGGAGGGGGAAGTGCGCGAAGTCGATGCGCGTCCCTCCGACAGCATCGCGATCGCGTTGCGAGCCGATGCCCCCATCTTCGTCGCTGAGGAAGTGATCGATCAGGTGGCTTCGAGTTACGGGCTGTGAGCCCGCCCACCCCCTCGGCGCATGAAGCGGTGCTACCTGGTCCGCCACGCTCAAACAGCCTGGAATCGCGATAACCGCCTGCAAGGACATTCCGATCTTCCCTTAAGCTCGCTGGGGGAACAACAAGCCCGATCCTTGGCGCACTTCTTTGCGTCCCGCCATCTTGGCGGCATTTTTACAAGCCACTTGCAGCGCAGCCGGCAAACCGCGCAGGCCATCGCGGAAGGCAACGGGCATCGGCTGACCCCGACGATTGCGCAGGAACTGGCGGAGATGCATCTCGGGGCGTGGGAAGGCTTGACCCCTGAGGAGATCGATCATCAATTCGACGGGGCCTATGAGCGGTGGCGAACGGCTCCGTCGTCGGTGCGCATTCCCCGCGCGGAGCCGCTCGAGGCCTTTCGAGAGCGCGTGCGCCGCGCGCTGCGGCACATTCTCGCGCAGCTCGCGGAGGGGCAGGATGACGAGTACGTCGTCGTGTCGCACGGCGGCGTCATCGCCGCGGTCTTAGCGGATGTGCTGGATGCTGATTATGACGCCCTGTTGCGCCGGCTGCAGCTCAATAACGCGGGCATCACCGCTTTAGGGTGCAGCGTGGAGCGGCCCTACGTCCTGTGGGTGAATTTCACGACTCACTTGGAAGCTCTCTCTGCGGGCTAGCGCTTGCGGGCCCCGGGTTTTTTCCGTCGAGGACGAACGCGCGCGACCGGACGGCGGGAGCGGGCGGGGCGTTTCGGTTGTGACGCCTTCGAGCCGGCGCGGCGGGCGCGTGTGGGTTTGGGCTTCGCCTCGGGGAAGGGCTGAGCGAATTGGCCCACCCTCGGCTTGACGAGCGCGGCAAAATCGTGATACCGCAGGGTCATCGTTTCCGTGTGCGATCCCGCGTTGAAGACGATATCCTGCGACTCGCCTACGCTGCGATCGACGAGGACCGGGACGTTGTAGAGATTGCCGAACGGGGACATCGCGCCCACGTCGACGTCAGGAAATGCTTGTTTCACCTCCGCTTCTTTGGCGACGGTGAGGGCGTGAGCGCCGACCAGCGTCTTGAGTTTGTTCAGATCGACCCGGTGGATCGCCGACAGAACGACCAGCAATGGGCCGCGATCCGTCTTGACGAGCACGCATTTCGCCAGCTGCCGCCCTGGCACGTGTTGCGACGCCGCAATTTCTTGCGCCGTATACACCGCAGGGTGTTTCGCCACCGTGTATTTGACCTTCGCCTGGTTCAGAAACGCCCGCAGCTTTTCCGAGACCGCCATTGGCTCCTCCCCGTTGACTCACCGTGTGTGTGTCCCGCGTCGTGCGCCCGTTCCGTGGTGTATTGTACGAGGCGACCTCGGCCTCTTCAAGTCGCACCTCATCGAGCTTTTACTTTGACGCTTCGCCGGATGGCCAGGTAGAATTGACGTGATGCATACTCTGCGAAGAGCGCTCACGCTGGTGCTGGCCGTGATGCTCATCATCACGGCGGTGTTCGTCACGGGCAACTACGAAGTGCGGGATCGGCTCGTCGGCGTGTTCCTGATGATCCAAAGCTGGCTGCCGGCGGCGTACGGATTTGAGCAATTCCTCGTGATTCTCCTCGTGGCGAGTCTGTTGCTCGTCGCGCTCGCCCTCGGAGCCTGTGCGCTGCTGCTGACCCAGCTCACGGCCGCCAAGCAGCAGCAGCTCGGGCAAGCCATCGCCGTGGATCGCGAGATCACGTACATCAAGGACCAGGCGCGGCATCAGCACGAAGAGCTGATTGCCATCGGGCAGGCGCTGACCAAGCGCTTCGATAAGCGCGTGTTGATCCAATCCATGCTGGAGACGACCAGCCGTATTACCAGCGTCGCGCAGGCGAACAGCGTCGTGAGCTGCTGGCTGTTGCATTTCGAGTCGAATACCATCCGGTTTGAGAAGGGACTCTACTGCGATGAGACGATGTTCATCCAGAAGGAGTTCCAGCCCACCGAGCCTCCGTTTGCCCATGTCATCACCTCGCAGCAGCCGTGGGTGGTGCCTGCCTGGGACGAGAGCATTCCGTTCGTGCGGCGCGAAAAGGCGTCGCGCCTGGGCTCGGCCACGGCGATTCTCATCATTCCGCTGGTGGTGGAGAGCGCGGTGATGGGGGTGCTGGCCGTCCTCTGCCATCCGGATGCCGTGAAAACGTATGAGCAGCAGAAAACATTCTATCAGGCGGTGTGGGGAGAGATGGCGTTGGGCTTGGCCATCGCGATCGAAGGCGAGGTGACGATCCTGGACCGGTTGACCGGCCTGTATAACCGGGAATATTTCCTCAAGCGCCTGGTGCAGGAAATCGAGCGGTCGAATCGCTTTCGGTTGCCGCTGTCGCTGTTGATGATTGACATTGATAACTTCAAATTGGTCAATGACACCCTCGGCCATCCGCCGGGCGATGCCGTCCTTCGCGTGGTCGCCAAGTTGATCAAAAAAGAGGTGCGGGCGATTGATCTCGTCGGGCGCTACGGTGGTGAAGAATTTATCGTGATGCTGCCGGAGACCGGCTACGGCGAAGACTCCGCCAGCAGCACAGGAGCGCTGGCCGTCGCCGAGCGGGTGCGCAAGGCCGTGGACGAGGAATTCCGCGGGCTGCAGAAGCCGCTCAATCTCACCATCAGCGTCGGCGTGGCGGTGCGTCGCTTCCCCGAGGAGCGCGAATGCGATTACCATGAGCTCATCCGCATGGCGGATGAGCAGTTGTATCGCGCCAAGACCTCCGGCAAGAATAAGGTGCGCGCCCCCCTGCACGAGAAGCCGCAGACCGTTGCGTGAGGGATGGGAGCCGACGTCTATGATCTGGCGGTCATTGGCAGCGGGCCGGGCGGGCATGCGGCGGCCCTCACCGCCGCGCGGCGAGGGGTGCGCGTCTGCCTCATTGAACGCGAGCAGTGGGGCGGCGTATGCCTGAACGTTGGCTGCATCCCCACGAAGGCGCTCATCGCCGTCTCTCAATGCATCCGTCAACTGCGAGGCGCACCGCGACTCGGGGTGAGGGTCGAAGGCTACGCGCTCGATTATCCCGCGGTGCTCGCCCGCAACGAACGGATCATGACGACCCTGCGTCGAGGCGTGGTGGATCTGCTGCGACGGGAGCGCGTCGCGCTCATCACGGGACATGCGGCGTTTGAGGATGCGCGCCATCTCATCGTGACGCAGGAAGGATCCTCGCAGCGTTTGCAGGCCTCGCACGTGATCATCGCCAGCGGCGCGCGACCCTTCTGCGGGACGTGGACGCCGGACGAACGTCATCTCCTCTCCTACCGAGGGCTGCTGGCTCTCTCCCAACCGCCCCCCTCGCTGCTCATTCTCGGCGGCGGCGTCATCGGCTGCGAATTCGCGTCCTGTTTCGCCATGTTTGGCACCCAGGTGACCGTCGTTGAACAACAGCCGCAGCTCTTGCCGGGCGAGGATCCGGACGCGGTGCGCTGGTTGGCGCGTCGCTTCGAGGCGGATGGCATCGCGATGCGCACGGGGCAGACCGTCGCGCGTCTGGAGCGAGCGCCCGAGGGCGGCATGATCGCGACGCTGTCAGACGGCACGCAACAGCGCGCCCACGCGGTGCTCATCGCCATCGGGCAGCGGCCTCAGATTGAGGCGCTGCGCTTGGCCGACGCCGGCATTGCGCACGGGCGCGGGGTGCAGGTGGACGCGTGGCTGCGCACGAGCCAACCGCATATCGCGGCGATCGGGGATTGCGTCGATGGGCACGGGTTGGCCCATTGGGCCAGCGCGGAAGGGGCCCTGGCGGCTCGCACGCTGCTGGGGGATCCGCCGGAATCGCTGCAGGCCGTCGAGGTGCCGCGATGCATCTTTACCGATCCGGAAATCGCGCACGTGGGTCCGCTGGAGAAGGATCTTGGCGAGGCGGTGCAGTCGAGCCGGTTGTCATTCGGGGCGCTGGGCAAGAGCCATTGCGACGAACAGACCGAGGGCTTCATCAAATTGCTGGTGGATCGACGCACCAACCGGATTCGAGGCGCGACCATCGTCGGTGCGCAGGCTTCGAGCCTCATCCATCACGTGGTCACGGCCATTCGCCATGGAGTGACGGCGAAGCAAGTGGCGCGGACGATCACCGCGCACCCCACCTGGCCCGAGGCGATCACGGAAGCGGCGGCGCACTGGTATGGCGAATCCCTCTGTGCATCCGCCCGGCGCGCGCCGAGCGCCGCTGCGGGTCGGTCCGCCTGATGGCGTGGCCGCGCGTGTTCACCGCGTGGTGCCGGGCGCCCTTTTGGGTCGGTCTGCTGCTGGGTGCAGGGATGGCGGCCGCCGCGTTGATCGCGCCGTACGTCAACTGGCAGCCGGTCGTTGCGCCGCTTGATGAGCGGCCGCTCGTGATTCGTCACGATGCGAAGGGGGATGGGCGATTCTTGGCTCCGCGCAGCGGCACGCGTCGCCATCGCGGCATCGATCTCGCCGCGGCGATGGGTACCCCCGTGCGCGCCATCCGCAGCGGGATCGTCGCGCAGGTGGGCGCGCATCGCGGCCTGGGCCGGTTCGTTGAGCTCGAACATCGCCACCAGGTGCGCAGCCTCTATGCCCATTTGCAGCAGGTCCGCGTCGAGCCCGGCGCGCGCGTCAGGCAAGGGGCGCTCATCGGCACCGTCGGCAAGACGGGCAATGCTCGGCATCCGTGGATCGCGCCGCATCTGCATCTGGAGATTGTCAAGGCCGGGGTGGTCGTGGATCCGAAGACGCTGGGGCTTGAGGCGCTCGATGCCTCCACGGACGCGCTGCAGACGGCACAAGCCACCGTCTCGAATCCATCGCATGATGAGTCGCAGGATGCCCGCGGCGGAGAGTAAGCCTCAGTTGGCGCGAAGCCGAAGCGGCGGGTGGTGGTTTCGTCGATGGGCCGCCCCGCGCATCATGGCCGGCGTGACGGATCGTTCGATGGATGTGCAGGCCCTCGTGCAGCGGCTGCCCGCGCCGCCCGCGAAGCTCGTGCAGGCTCAGCAAGTCCATGGCGGCAGCGTGGCCATCATTGAAGGAGTTGCTTCTGCGACGTGTTCCATCGCAGGCTGCGACGCGCTCGTGACTCGCCAGCCGGGTGTGGCCCTGCTCATTCGCACGGCTGATTGCCTCCCGATTCTGCTGGCGGATCCCGCGAAGGCCGTCATCGGCATCATCCATGCGGGGTGGCGCGGGTTGGCGGCGCGGCTGCCGATGCGGGTCGTCAGCGCCTTTCGGCAGGCGTATCGCAGCGAGCCGCAGGCGCTCCACGTGGCCATCGGCCCCGCGATTCACGCGTGCTGTTATGACGTGGGGCCGGAATTTTCCGAGCGCTTTGGATCCTTTGTGCGGCGGCGCGCGGGACGGCGTACGTGCGATCTGATCGGCGTGGCCATCCATCAACTGCAGCGCTGCGGGGTGCCGCGCCATCGGATCGTGGACAGCGGGCAGTGCACCGGCTGCGATCTGCGCCGCTGGTATTCCGTGCGGAAAGAAGGCGATGCGACCGGACGCATGACGTCGCTGATTCTCGTGCGTCCCTGACCATGCCGCACGCGGACGATCTTCCGTTTGGTGAGTGACGCGCGATGCATCGGACGATCGGATTCCTCTCCAAGCGACTCGCGCAGATCCATCCTGGAGAAGGGCGCAAGGTCCTGCTGACCTTCTCCTATTTCTTCCTCGTGATCACCGCCTACTACATCATCAAGCCGGTGAGCCGTTCGCTCGTCCTCGGAGAGCTGGGCGCCCGCATGGTGCCCTACATCGACTTGGTGTGCGCGGTTCTCATGGGGCCGGTGGTGACCCTCTTCGCGCGGCTCGTGGATCGGGTGTCGAAGCCGCGGCTGGTAAGTCTGTGGTTTTGCGGGGTGATCGTGGTCTTGCTCGTGTTTTGGCGGCTGCTCGCCTGGCCGGTTCCTTGGATCGCGGGGGCATTTTACGTCTGGGTGGCGATTTTTTCCGTGCTGGTCGTCACGCTCTTTTGGCTCGTCGCCAACGATCTCTATACGCCGCGGGAAGCTCGCCGGCTGTTTGGCTTTATCGGCTCGGGAGGAATTCTCGGCGGGATCGTCGGATCCTCCTTGGCGGCGGTGGGCGCTCAAATGGTGGGCACGCAACATCTGCTGCTGTTGTCCGCCGCCGTGTTGGTCGCGTGTTGGTGGTTGGTCCGGCATCTGTGGGCCTTCGCGCCTCCCCGGCCCGCGTCGGAATCCGCGAAACGGCCCGCCCCGCGACGAGAAACCGCCTTTGCGAATCTCCGGGAATTCGTCGGCCTGCTGTCGAAATCCCGCTACCTGCTGTTGCTGGTCGGGTTGGTCGGCCTGAATAAGCTGGTCTCGAGCCTGCTGTACTATCAATTGAATAGTTTTATCGAGCGGGGCTTCCCGGAAGCCAATGCGCGCACCACCTTTACCGGGCTCTATTTTGGCGCGGTCAACGTCTCGGCGTTCGTCATTCAATTTTGCTGTACGAGCTGGGTGCTGCGCCGCTGGGGATTGCGCGTTGCGTTGATGGCGCTGCCGATCGGGGCGTTGCTGGGGTCCAGCGCGCTCTTGGTGTTCCCGATCTTTTGGGTGGCGGTGGCCACGGAGCTGTACGATGCCTCCATGAATTATTCGCTCCAACAAACGACCAAAGAGGTGCTGTACCTGCCGATCGATCGCTCCATCCGTTACAAGGTCAAACCGTTTATCGATATGGTGGTGTTTCGCATCGGCAAAGGCGCGGCGGCCATCGTGGGGATCGTTTTCCTCAATGTCCTCACCTTGCCGCCGCGCTACCTCAACGTGCTGGCCGTTCCGCTGCTGCTGGTGTGGCTCATCTTGGCGGTGAGCTTGCGTCGGGAATACATCGTGACGATTCGCACGATGCTGCAAGCCCGTGCGGTGTCGCGGCGCGCAGCGCCACCGACGCAGGCGGCGTCGGCGAGTGCTCCGCCGACGCGCACCGACGGCGAATCCTCGAAACCGCCCGTCAGCGCTGCGGCGGCGAGCCCCGCCATCGACGCCGTGTGGACGCCTCGGCAGTCGGGGAAAGCATGGGAGAGCGCCAAGAGAACTCCCGAACGATCTGCGGCCTCGGACGAGCCGGGCCCCTTTGGGTCGTTGACCGACAGCCGCTTCGTTGAGCAGAAGCTGGGGTTGATCGATCGGCTCATGACCGCGAACGAGCCGCCGGTTCCCGCGGCCAAAGACCTCCTGCAAGAGCTGAAGATGTACGAGACCAGCTTCATGCATGCCACCGAGCCTGGCGGAGGGGTCGCGCAGTTGAAGATCCTCATTCGCGATGAGCGCGAATCCATCGCGACGCGCCGGCAAGCGATCCGCGCCATCGCCCGCGTCGCGGACCAAGCCATCGTCGATTACCTCCTCGGCACCATCATGGTCGAAGAGGACGCGGTGTTGCGCTGCGAAGCGGTCTTGGGGCTGGTGCGGCTGCGCCTGTTCTGGCGGCGATTTGAATTTCCCTCGCCGACGATTCGAGGACAGATCGCCAAGGAAGTGGCCATGTACCAGCGCATCCTCCAGGTCGCGGGGATTTATCGGCAGCACATGCGCACGGCGCTGACGGCGGATGACCCCGTGATGGCGTTGCTGCGCCTGCTGGCGGAAGAGACGGTGGAACAAATTTTTCGCTTGCTCATGCTCCTGTACCGACCCGAGGACATTCATCTCATCTACGAACAGCTGCGCGCGCCGGATACGTATGTCCGCTCGGATGCCATTGAGCTGCTCGATAATCTCCTCGATCCCGCGATCCGCGCGGTCATCTTCCCGATTCTGGATGAGAATCGTTTCCTGTCGATGCTCGAGGAGGGGGTTGTCGCGGTGCAGGATCCGGTGCTGGCCTATCGCGTGCTGCAGGAAGCGATTTGGAATCATCACCGGTGGTTGAGCGTCACGGCCCTCTGCGCCATCGGCCGCTTGCGCCTGACGTCGATGCATCTGGAATTGGAGAAAGCCTCGCGCCACGCCCCGCCGCTTGTCTCCATGGCCGCGAAAGTCGCCATCCACTTGGCGACGCATGCGTGAGTTGATGCTCGCCGGTGGGTTGCCCGTGTTCTCTCGACGTTGGTGGAATTCTCGACGACGAGTCATTCTCCTCCTTGGGTCCGCGGGATGGCTGGCGCTGAGCGGGTGCGCGCTGTTACCGAAGCGATGGGAAGCACGGCCCTGTCGCTTGGAGACCAAGCCGCTGATCAGGCGCCAGCCGATTGCGTGGCATCTGTTTGATGTGACCGTGCTCGAGCCCCTCGAGCAACCGTTCCATTTAATGCGCTGGAGCCGAAAGCTCTTCGGCCTGCCGATTCGCGCATCCAATCTGCACGATCACCACGTCGCCGACAGCGCGTTTTTCACGAATCGCGATCTCTCAACGCTGTCGGCGGAGGCGGTGCGCTGGGGACCGACCCCTCCGCACGAGGCCGCGGCACCCCCTTTCGTGATCACCAAGGCGAAACTGGAGGGCAAGACCCCGGGTTTTTTCGTCCGCGATGCGCGCGGAAATCGCTACCTCTTTAAATTCGATCCGGTGAACGCCCCGGAGTTGCTCTCCGGCGCCGAGGTCGTGACCAGCAAGCTCCTGCATGCGCTGGGTTATCATGTGCCCAGCTATGAAGTGGCGTTTCTGCGTCCGCAGGACTTGCGTCTTCCTGAATCGGGCGAAACGCAGGGGTTAGCGCCCGTGACGCCGGCGGCTCTTCAACAGCTCATGGAGCCGCGCCTGCGCGAGGGCCGCGTCCGGGTGGCCGCGAGCAAAATTCTCGACGGGGAGATCCTCGGCCCCGCCTCCTTCAAGCAATTTCGCGATTGCGCGGAGATGCGCGCGCTGAAGATCGCCTACGCGTGGCTCAACAATGTGGATGCGAAGGATCACAATTCGCTCCTCGTATGGGATGGGCGGCGCACGGTCGGCTACCTCATCGATTTCGGCACCTCGCTCGGCGCGGACGCGGGGCGGGGAACGGCCAAGGATGGATGCGAGGGATGGACGTACGCGGTGGATCTGCGGGAGTGGTCGTTGCGGCTGGTGACCTTAGGCTGGCACCGTCCCGTCTGCGAGGCTCAGCCGCGCGCGGTCAGTCCCGGCGTGGGATTATTCTCGTTGCAGTTGGATCCGGAGCGGTGGAAACCGTACGCGCCGAACCTGGCGTTTCTTGAGATGGACGATGAGGACGCGCGGTGGCTGGCCCGCCGGATGGCGCAGCTTTCGCGGGCCCACTTGGAAGCCGCGGTCTCGGCCGGCCAATATCAGCGTCCCGAGGATGCGGCGTATCTGGGGGAGGCGCTGGATCAGCGTCGGTGGGCCATCGTGCGCCGCTACGCGGAGGAAAAATAGACATGATTCTGCCATATCAACGCCATCGGCCGACGGTTCATCCGAGCGCCTACGTGGCGCCGAGCGCCGATCTCATCGGACGCGTGCGCCTCGGGAAGAATGCGAGTGTCTGGTTTGGGTGCGTGCTGCGCGGCGATGTCAATCGCATCGACATCGGCGCTCGGACGAACATCCAGGATGGCTCCATCCTGCACGTGGACGATGACCATCCGTGCCTGATCGCCGAGGCGGTGCACGTGGGACATCACGTGAATCTCCACGGGTGCGTCGTCGAGCGTGGAGCGATGATCGGCATCGGGGCGATTGTGCTCAGCGGCGCGCACATCGGCTCGGGAGCGATTGTCGGCGCGGGCAGCGTGGTCTTGGAAGGCACGAAAATTCCTTCCCGCATGCTGGCCGTCGGCGTGCCGGCGCGGGTCGTGCGCCCCGTGACCGCCCGCGATCTGGCCTACGTCACGCGCTGGGTGAACACATACGTCCGGCTTGCGAAAGCCTATCGCGGCGGGTGACGCGACTTAGTCGCCGAGAAACTGAATCAGGTAAGAGCGCGTGCGCGGATGCGTGTCGAAATCGATCAGGACGATCTGCTGCCACGCGCCGAGTTGAAGCTTGCCATCGACGATCGGCACGGAAAGGGATGGGCCGATGAAGGCCGCGCGAAGATGCGCGAAGCCGTTGTCGTCGCCGGCCTGCTCGTGGTGGGCATACCGAAGCGTTTCCGGAAAGAGCCGCCGCACCGCCTCCCGGAGATCACGCACCAGCCCCGGCTCATGCTCGATCGTCGTGACCGCCGCCGTGGATCCCGTGACGAACATCGTCGCCAGCCCATGGCGGATCTTCGCGCGCCGCAGCGCCTCCTGCACGGCCGCCGTAATATCCACGCAATCATCCTGACCCTTGGTCCTGAGTTCCTCGGAATAGGTCGTGACGATCATGTCACTGGATTTCCACCGCCAGGATGTTGTTCAGCGTCATCCAGAGCCGCTCGAGACGCTGTTGACAATCGGACATGGAAGCGTCAGGCAACGGCATGCCGCACCGAAAGGAGTTCTCCTTGCCGCCGAGGGAAACGGTGACACGGTAGTAAGCCTGATCCGGAAGAAGAGGATCCTTGGTGAAGTCTTGCGAAGGGAGCGTGAGGAGGTCTTGTCCGCGAATCGTTGTTCGGAGTGCCTCGCGCTCTTTCTCGGTCAGGAGGCGCTCAAACCGGGAAATTTCGCGCTGCCCGGCATGGATTGATTCTCGATAGCTCGCCGAGCCATTCACGGCGACCTTAATCTCATAGGAGTTGGCGCCTCCGCTCATCCCGCGCTCTGCGGGACTCGCTCCGGTCGCCACCCGCCTCGCCCAGAGGAAAGTCGCCGCTCCTGTTCGTCACGGCGACGTCGATCAAAGCAGGCTCGGCTCCCTTCAACTCCCTCCTGCGAGGGAGAAGGAATGCGGAGGGAGGGAGTTGAACCCTCACGACCTTTCGGTCATCGGCTTCTGAGACCGACGCGTATGCCAGTTCCGCCACCTCCGCAGAGGGCGTCAGTATAACGAGAGAGGTTGCGGTGTGTCAACGGATTCACCGACGACGACGGATCACCGACGACGATCGTGGCATCGGCTCGGGCCAATCATGGTATAATTCCGCATCATGCGCATTGGACTCACCTACGATCTCCAAACCGATCCCACCGATGAGCGGCAGGCGGAGTTCGATCCGCCTTCCACCATTGACGCGCTGCGCGATGCGCTGAAATCGCTGGGACATGGCGTCCTCTTGCTGGGCAACGCGCGCGATCTGCTGCGGGATCCGCGCCGGCTCGGCGACGTGGACATCGTCTTCAACATTGCCGAAGGCTTCCACGGGCGCTGCCGCGAGGCGTGGGCGCCGATGCTGCTCGAATTGCACGGCGTGCCGTATGTGGGATCGGATCCGCTGGCCCTCATGCTCGGGCTCGACAAGGCGATGGCCAAGCGAATCGCGCAGGCCGAAGGCGTGCCGACGCCGCGCTGGCTGACCGTGGCGCATCCTGCCGCGCTGCCGACGGAACTCCCGCTTGCGTTTCCGGTCATCGTGAAGCCTCGCGATGAAGGATCCGGCCGGGGCGTGGATGCCGGCGCGATCGCGTCAAGCCCTGAGCAGCTCACGCAGCGGCTTCACTGGCTCTTCGAGCGTTGTCCCGCGCCCATGCTCGTCGAAGAATTTATCCCGCGCGGCGAGCTGACCGTGTGCGTGATCGGCAATGATCCGCCGATGGCGTATCCGGCCATCCAGCGCCCGCTCGATGCGGTGAGCCGCCTCTCCTGCCATCTCATCAAACCGACGCCCATCCGCGTCGAATATCCGTTGGTCTTGGACAACGCGCTGGATGCGGCCGCGCGGCGGATCGCGCTGACGATGTTTCAGGCGCTTGGCTGCCGAGACATCGCCCGCGTGGACCTGCGCGTCGACGACGCGGGGCGGCCCTCTTTCTTGGAGATCAATCCGCTGCCTGCCTTTGATCCGCAGGGCACGATGGGGCTGCTCGCGGAGTATCTGGATCTGGCGTACGCCGATCTCATCGGGCGCGTCGTGGACGCGGCCCGCGCGCGCCTGTGGCCTTCGCGCGCGGTGGAGTCCCTCTGTCGATGAGCACCTCCGCCGTGTATCGCCATCCTCGCTACTACGCGATCGGCTATCAATGGAATACCGCCGCCGAATGCGACTTCATCGAAGCGTGCCTCAACGCGCACGGTCCGGCATCCGCCAAGCGAGTGCTCGATATCGGGTGCGGGGCCGGGCGGCATCTGCTGCACCTGGCGCGGCGCGGCTATCAGATGAGCGGAGTCGATGTGCATCCGGAGATGATCGCCTATGTGCAGGAGCAGGCCCGCGAGGCTCGCCTCTCGCTGACAGCGACCGTCGGCGATTTGCGCCACCTCTCCCTCGACGGGCCGTTTGACGCGGCCCTCTGCTTCATGGATACGTTCCGCTTCCTCCTGACGAACGAAGAGATCGTAGCACACCTGCGGACGGTGGCGCGCGTGTTGGTCCCGGGAGGATTGTATCTGACCGATTTTTGGGTCCCGCGCCAATGGGATCGCGCCGGCAATGAAATTTACCAATGGGAACAGACCGAGGGCGAGACGACCGTCCGCGTGTTCTACCTGCAGCATCCCGAGTCGATCGATCCCATCACGCAGACCTTTGACGATGAGCTGGTCTTCGAGGTCCGCGAACAGGGGCAGACGCGCGAGATCCGCGGGGGCCCGACGCGCACGCGCCTGCTCTTGCCCCAGGAATTCCGAGCCCTCATCGCCAGCGCGGGCGTGTTCGACCTCGTCTCCACGCACGGGGAATTTGACCTCGCCAAACCTTTCGATCTGGCATCGCTGTCGTGGCGGATGATCAGCGTGCTGAAACGACGCCCCGCGTAGCCCCATGCCCGCCCAGGGCCCCGCCGACACGTTCGCCACCAACCACAAAGCCCGGCGCGACTACGAGATTCTGGAAACGCACGAGGCGGGAATCGAGCTGAAGGGGACGGAGATCAAATCCATCCGCCGGCATCGCGTCAGCATCGACGACAGTTTTGGCCGCATTGATGGCGGTGAACTGTTTCTGTATAATATGCACATCAGCCCGTACGAACAGGGCGGACCATTCAACGTCGAGCCCCTTCGGTTGCGCAAAATCCTGATGCATCGTCGAGAAATTGACCGGCTGGAGGGGCTGCTTACCCGGAAACGATTGACCCTCGTCCCGTTGCGATTGTATCAGCGGCATGGGCTGGTCAAGGTCGAGCTGGGCGTGGCGAAGGGCAAGCGGATCTTTGAGAAGCGCGACCGCATCCGCGAGCGCGAGCTGGATCGCGAGGTGCAGCGCACGTTGCGCGCGCGGCAACGGCGGGCGCGCGATGACTGACACGGGGGCGATGAGATTCGATTCGGACCCGTGAGAAGTGAGGGGCATGCCGAGGTGGTCAGGAGGCCTCGTAAAACACCTGACGGAACACCAAGTGCCAACACGAACCGTGTGGCCAACAGCATTCTCGGAGCGGGTCGGATGACCCCGGCCTTCCCGGGAATGGCTTTTGCAGCGCCGTCACTGAACTAATTCAGTGGCGCCGTCCTTCGGTCAGCCTGCGGGCT
>Ga0209399_10000759_pt1 | contig 18402 bp, 14 predicted proteins | sample OV2TP3_FD_184130 | JGI IMG/M metagenome (GOLD analysis project Ga0209399, IMG submission 184130) | Hot spring microbial communities from Beatty, Nevada to study Microbial Dark Matter (Phase II) - OV2 TP3 (SPAdes) (version 3) | ecosystem: Environmental > Aquatic > Thermal springs > Hot (42-90C) ... | reverse complement strand
GCTGGCGCGGGCCGGGCTCGACGTGACCTTCGCAAGCGGCGGCATGCCGGCACCGGGCCTCGCGCTCGAGGACGTGCGCTTGGAGCAGCTGCCGGCGGCAAGCGCGGCGGACCTGACCTTCCGCACACTGCTCGACGCCGAGGGTCGCCCGGTCGACGAGCCCTGGCGCGAGCGCCGCCGCGCGGCGCTGCTCGGCGCCTGGCGCGCGGCCGATCCCCAGGTGCTGCTCGTGGAGCTGTTTCCCTTCGGCCGGCGGCAGATGCGCTTCGAGCTGGTGCCGCTGCTCGAGGAGGCGCGCGCCGCCGCGCGCCGGCCGCTGATCGTGTGCTCGGTGCGCGACATCCTCGGCGGCGGGCAGAAGGACCCGGAGAAGCAGGACGCGATGCTCGAGACCTTCGAGCGCTACTTCGACCGTGTGCTGGTGCACTCGGATCCCGCGATGGTCAGGTTCGAGGAAACCTTTCGACATGCGGACAGGATCCGCGAGCGCCTCCACTACACGGGTTTCATAACAGATCGCCTCGCGGCTTCATCGCGAGGCGAAACCTCCGGCGCGGGCGAAGTGCTGGTCTCCGCCGGAGGCGGCGCCGTGGGCGCGCGATTGCTGGAGGCGGCGATTCGAGCGAGAGGATCGTCGGCGCTGAAGGACCGCGCTTGGCGCGTGCTGACGGGCGTGAACGCGAAGCCGGAGGAGCTCGAGGCGCTGACGAAGCTGGCGGGGGAGGCTGAAGAGGGCATCGTGGTGGAGCGATTTCGGGAGGATCTTGCGTCTCGCCTGAAGCACTGCGCGGTCTCCGTCAGCCAGGCCGGCTACAACACCCTGATGGAGGTCCTGCAGGCGCGCGCGCGCGCGGTGGTGGTGCCCTTCGCCGAGGGCGGCGAGACGGAGCAGGCGCTGCGCGCGCGGCTGCTTGCCGAGCGCGGGCTGCTGTCCGTGCTGCACGCGCGTGACGCGACGCCGGAGGCGCTTGCGGCCGCGATCGACCGCGCGGCTGCCGCGCCGCGCCCCCCCGCGGGGGCGGTCGATCTCGGGGGTGCCGAGCGCAGCGCGATGCTCGTCGCGGGCTGGGCTGCGGGGCGGCCGTGCTAGCGCCCTGGCGCACGCTCGACGAGGAGCTCGCGCGCTGGCGCGATGCCGGCCGCGAGGTGGAGTTCTGGTGGCGCGACGACGACGCTTGCCGCGCCACGCCCGCGCTCGAGCGGCTGCTCGCGCTGGCGACACGCGCCGGGGTGCCGCTCGCGCTCGCCGTGGTGCCGCTGGCGGCGCAGCCGCAGTGGCTCGCCGGCTTGAGCCCGTCCGTGCGCCTGCTGGTGCACGGCGCCGATCACGTCGATCGCGCGGCGGCCGGCGAGAAGAAGACCGAGTATCCCGCCTCGGAGCCTGCGGCGCAGGCGCTCGAGCGCCTGGCCGCAGCGCGCGCGCGGCTCGAGCGGCTCGCCGGGGCGCGCACGCTCGCCGCGCTCGCGCCGCCGTGGAACCGCATCGCTCCGGGACTCGTGCCGCAGCTTGCTGCAGCCGGGTTCAGCGGCCTCAGCCGCTACGGCGCGCGGCGCTCCGCCGAGCCGACCCCGGGGCTGCGCGAGGTCAATACCCACGTGGATCTCGTCGCCTGGCGCGCGGGCCGGGGCTTCGTCGGGGAGGCGGCGGCGCTGGGGCTCGCCGTGCACCATCTTGCAGCACGCCGCACCGGCGCCGCCGACGCCGCGGAGCCCACCGGCTGGCTCACGCACCACGCCTGCCACGACGCTGCGGCGTGGAGTTTCCTCGAACGTTTGTTTGAGCGCACGCGGGCGGCGCCGGGAGTGCGCTGGCGCGACGCCGCGGAGCTCCTCGCGTGAGCCGCCGCTTTCGCTATCCTGGAAGAGCGCTCGGTGCGGACTACGCGCGCTCGGCGGTGGGGCTCGCCGCCTCGCTCGGGCCGATCGCGCTGCTCGAGCCGGCGGCCGCGGTGCGCTGGACGCTCGGTGCGGCCGCGGCGCTATTCCTCGTATACTTCGCGCGCACGGTCTGCCGGCAATTGACCCGCATCGAGCTGGACGACGCCGGAATCAGCAGCCGGGGGCTCTCCGGTGCCGACATCCGCTGGGCGCAGCTGCGCGCGCTGCGGCTCGATTACTTCTCCACGCGCGGCGACCGGGAGGAGGGATGGATGCAGCTCAGGCTGCGCGGTCCGCGACGCGCGATCCGCGTCGACTCGGACATCGAGGGCTTCGCGGAGATCGCGCGCGCGGCGCAGTCGCAGGCGGCGGCGCGCGGGCTGGAGCTCGACGCGGCGACGCGCGCCAATCTCGAGGCGCTGGGGCGCTGATGGCCGACCTGCTGCAGGTGCGCGACCTGCGCGTGCACCTCGACGTGGACGCGGGCACGGTCAAGGCCGTGGACGGCGTCTCGTTGCGCATCGTTCAAGGGCGCACCGTGGCGCTGGTGGGCGAGTCGGGCTCGGGCAAGACCATGGTCGCGCAGGCGATCATGAGCATCCTGCCGACGGTCGCGCGCATCGTGTCCGGCGAGATCCGCTTCGCCGACCCCGAGGCGGGAGGGCGCGTGACGGACATCGCGCGCCTGGACCCGGACGGCGCCGAGGCGCGCGCGATCCGCGGCGGGCGCATCTCGATCATCTTCCAGGAGCCGATGACGGCGCTCTCGCCCCTGCACACCATCGGCAACCAGATCGGCGAGGCGCTCGCGCTGCACCGCGGCGCGATGGGCCGCGCCGAGCGCCGCGACGCCGTCGTCGACATGCTGCGGCGGGTCGGCTTTCCCGACCCGGTGAAGGCCGGGCACACCTACCCCTTCGAGCTCTCCGGGGGCTTGCGCCAGCGCGCCATGATCGCGATGGCGCTGGTGTGCCGGCCGGCGCTGCTGATTGCGGATGAGCCGACCACGGCGCTCGACGTCACCATCCAGGCCCAGATCCTGCAGCTGGTGCAGGCGCTGCAGGCCGAGTTCCGCATGGCGATGCTGATCATCACGCACGACCTGGGCATCGTCGCCAACATGGCCGACGAGGTCGTGGTCATGTACCGCGGCCGCGTGGTGGAGTCGGGCGCGATCGAGGACCTGTTCCGCGACCCGCGCCATCCGTACCTGAAGGCGCTGATGCGCGCGGTGCCGCGCTTCAACATGGCGCCGGGCGAGCGCCTGACGCCGATCCGCGAGGCGCAGGCCGCGACCGATCACCTGATCTCGGGCGAGGCGCATCCCCACGCCGCGCACGAGGGCGGCGACCCCCTGCTCGCGGTGCGCGGCCTGACGAAGCGCTTCCAGACGCGCAGGACCTCGCTCCTCGGGCGCAAGCTCGCGGGCGAGGTGCGCGCCGTGGACGACGTGAGCTTTCACGTCCACGCCGGCGAATGCCTCGGGCTGGTCGGGGAGTCGGGCTGCGGCAAGACCACCACCGCCAAGATGATCCTGCGCTCGGTGACGCCGGATGCCGGCGAGATCGTCTACAACGACCGCGGGCAGCCGCGCGACGTGCTCTCGCTCGCGGGCACGGACCTGTTCGCCTACCGGCGCAAGGTGCAGTTCGTGTTCCAGGACCCGTTCGGCTCGCTCAACCCGCGCATGACGGTGCACGACATCGTCGCCGAGCCGCTGGTCATCCACGGCATCGGCGATCCCGAGGAGCGCTTCGCGCGCGTAAAAGAGCTCATGTCGCTCGTCGGCCTGGACGTGCGCCACCTGCGGCGCTACCCGCACAGCTTCTCGGGCGGGCAGCGCCAGAGGATCGGCATCGCGCGCGCGCTCGCGCTGGGGCCCGAGCTGCTGATCCTGGACGAGCCGGTCTCGGCGCTCGACGTCTCGGTCCAGGCCCAGGTGCTCAACCTGCTGCTCGACCTCAAGGACGCGCTTCACCTGACCTACATCTTCATCTCGCACAATCTCGCCGTGGTGCACTACCTCGCCGACCGCATCGCCGTCATGTGCGCCGGGCGCGTGGTCGAGGTCGCGCCCTTCGATGCGCTGTTCCGCAATCCCGTGCATCCGTACACGCGGGCGCTGCTCGCCGCGGTACCCGAGCCGGATCTGGAGCGCCGGCTCGATTTTGCCGCCCTCATGGAGGGCAAGGCCTCCGACCCGGGGGCCTGGCCGATGCCCTTCCGGCTCGACGGCAGCGCGCGCCCCGGGATGATCGCGCTCGGCAACGACCATTTCGTCCGGGCGCACGCGGCCGCGGATTCAAGGGAGCTCAGAGCATGAAAAGGACCATCGCCTGCTGCATCGCCCTCGCGGCCGGAGCGCCGCTTACCGTCTGCGCCCAGAAGAGCTTCGTCGAGCCGCCAGCGCTCGCCGAGGAGGTCAAGGCGGGCAGGCTCCCACCCGTCGCCCAGCGCCTGCCCGAGCCGCCGCTCGTGGCAAAGCTCCCGGCCGGGGCGCAAGCCGGCAGGCACGGCGGCACCCTCAACATGCTGATCGGCCGCAGCCGGGACGTGCGCCTGCTGGTGGTGTACGGCTACGCGCGCCTGGTGGGCTACGACCGCGACTTCAACCTCGTGCCCGACCTCCTGGAGAGCGTGCAGGCGAAGGGGGACCGCGTGTTCACCCTGAAGCTGCGCAAGGGTCACCGCTGGTCCGACGGCCATCCCTTCACCGTGGAGGACTTCCGCTACTTCTGGGAGGACGTGGCCAACGACAGGGAGCTCAGCCCCGCCGGCCCGCCGAGCGACCTGCTGGTGGACGGCGAGGCGCCCAAGCTCGAGTTTCCCGACCCGCTGACGGTGCGCTACAGCTGGTCGAAGCCCAACCCGGACTTCCTGCCGCGGCTCGCCGGGGCGTCGCCGCTCTTCATCTACCGGCCGGCGCACTACCTGAAGCAGTTCCACAAGAAGTACAACAAGAAGGCGGCCGAGACCGCGGCGGCCGCCAAGCGCGGCTGGGCCGCGGTGCACAACCGCGAGGACAACCTGTACCAGTTCGACAACCCGAGGCTGCCGACGCTGCAGCCCTGGATGAACACCACGCGCCCGCCCGCCGACCGTTTCGTCGCGCTGCGCAACCCGTACTTCCACCGCGTCGACGAGGCCGGCCGGCAGCTGCCCTACGTCGACCGGGTGGTGATGGCGGTGGTCGAGGGCAAGCTCATCGCCGCCAAGGCCGGTGCGGGCGAATCCGACCTGCAGGCGCGCGACATCCAGTTCAACAACTACACCTTCCTCAAGAAGGGCGAGAAGGCGAACAGCTACCGGACGTTCCTCTGGAAGACCGCCAAGGGCGCGCAGTTCGCGCTCTTCCCCAACCTCAACGCCAACGACCCCGTCTGGCGCAAGGTGCTGCGCGATCCCCGCTTCCGGCGCGCGCTGTCCATGGCGATCGACCGCTCGCTGGTCAACCAGGTGCTCTACTTCGGCCTCGCCAGCGAGAGCAGCAACACGCTGGTGGCCGAGAGCCCGCTGTTCAGGAAGGAGTACCAGACGCGCTACGCGCAGTTCGACAGGAAGGGTGCCGAGAAGCTGCTCGACGAGATGGGCCTGCGGCGCGCCTCGGACGGCGTGCGGCGCCTGCCCGACGGCCGGCCGCTCGAGATCATCGCCGAGACCGCGGGCGAGACCACCGAGCAGACCGACATCCTCGAGATGATCCGCGAGACCTGGCGCGAGGTCGGCATCAAGCTCTTCTCCAAGCCCTCGCAGCGCGAGGTGCTGCGCAACCGCGTCTTCTCCGGCGAGTGCCTGATGTCGGTCTGGAGCGGGCTGGAGAACGGCCTCGCGGGGCCGGACGTCGCCCCGGACGAGCTCGCGCCCACCAGCCAGCAGCAGCTGCACTGGCCCAAGTTCGGGCAGTACTACGAGACCGGCGGCAAGACGGGGGAGGCGCCGGACATCCCCGAGGCGCTCGAGCTGCTGCAGCTGCACAAGGCCTGGCGCGCCGCGGCCGCGCGCGAGGAGCGCGCGAAGATCTGGCACCGCATGCTCGCGATCCACAGCGAGCAGGTGTTTTCGATCGGCGTGGTGAACGGGGTGGCGCAGCCCGTGGTGGTGCGCGACCACCTGCGCAACGTTCCCGAGAAGGGCATCTACAACTGGGACCCGGGCGCCTTCTTCGGCATCTACCGCCCGGACACGTTCTGGCTCGCCGCGCCGGCGGGAGGCACGAAATAGCGCGCCGCGGCGCGCCCGCGCCATGCTGACCTACACCGTACGGCGGATGCTGATCATGCTGCCGACGCTGCTCGTGATCAGCTTCGTCACCTTCGTCATCATCCAGCTGCCGCCCGGGGACTACCTCTCGAACCAGCTCGCCGAGCTGCAGAGCCAGGGGGACAAGGCGGCGCTCGAGCGCATCGCGTTCCTGCGCCAGCAGTTCGGCCTGGACCGGCCGTTCCTCGAGCAGTACGCGGTGTGGGTGGGGCTGTGGCCGGGCGAGCGCGGCTTCTCGGGCCTGCTGCAGGGCGACTGGGGCTGGTCCTTCGAGCACGACCTGCCGGTGGGCACGGTGATCGGCGACCGCATGCTGCTGTCCTTCATCCTCAACCTCTCGGTGATCCTGTTCACCTGGGCGGTGGCCTTCCCGATCGGGGTGTACGCCGCGACCCACCAGTACAGCTGGGGCGACCACGGCCTGACGTTCCTCGGCTACGTGGGCCTGGCGACGCCCAACTTCCTCTTCGCGCTGGTGCTGATGTACTTCGCCAACGTGCAGTTCGGGCTGGCGATCGGCGGCATCATGGACCCCGAGTACCTCGACCAGCCCTGGAGCTGGGCGAAGCTCGGCTCGGTGCTCAGCCACCTCTGGATCCCGGTGATCGTCATCGGCACCTCGGGCACCGCGGGCATGATCCGCCGGCTGCGCGCGAACCTGCTCGATGAGCTGCAGAAGCAGTACGTGGTCACCGCGCGCGCCAAGGGGATGGCGCCGTTCGGGCTGCTGGTGAAGTATCCCCTGCGCATGTCGCTCAACCCCTTCATCGCCGACATCGGCAACCTGCTGCCCTCGGTCATCTCGGGCTCGGCGATCGTCGCGGTGGTGCTCTCGCTGCAGACCTCGGGCCCCATGCTGCTCGATGCCCTGCAGAGCCAGGACCAGTACCTCGCAGGCTCGTTCCTCATGTTCCTCGCGCTGCTCACCGTGATCGGCATGTTCATCTCGGACCTGCTGCTCGCCGCGCTCGACCCGCGCATCCGTCTCACCGGGGGGGTCGCCCGGTGAGCGCGCCGGCGGGCCACGGCGGGCGCCTGCCGCATTTCGTCTCCGGCGAGCCGTTCGAGCCCTACGCGGCGGAGACGCTCACCCCCGAGCAGGAGCGCTTCTACCGCGCCTCGCAGTGGCAGATCATGTGGTGGAAGTTCCGCCGCCATCGCATCGCGGTCGTCTCGGCGCTGATCCTCGCGGCGCTGTACGCCTCGATCCTGGCGAGCGAAGCGCTCGCGCCGTACCACCTGCACACGCGCGACACGCGTCACATCTACGCGCCGCCGCAGCGGCTGCACCTGTTCCACGAGGGCCGCTTCGTCGGACCGTTCGTCTACGGCTACCAGGTGCGGCTCGATCTGCAGTCGATGAAGCGCGTGTTCACCCCCGACCCGGCAAAAGTGCAGCCGCTGCGCTTCCTGTGCCGCGGCGACGAGTACCGGTTCTGGGGCCTCGCCGAAGCACGCGGGCACCTTTTCTGCCCGGCCGAGGGCGGCACGGCGTTCCTGCTCGGCACCGACCGGCTGGGGCGGGACCTGCTCTCGCGCATCGTCTACGGCACGCGCGTCTCGCTCACCGTGGGCCTGCTCGGCATCGCGGTGAGCTTCCTCATCGGCATCGCGCTGGGCGGGATCTCGGGCTACTACGGCGGCTGGGTCGACAACGTCATCCAGCGCTTCATCGAGATGGTGCGCTCGTTCCCGGAGCTGCCGCTGTGGATGGCGCTCTCGGCGGCGCTCCCGGTCACCTGGAGCCCGGTGCTGGTCTACTTCGGCATCACCATCATCCTCGGGCTGCTCGACTGGCCGGGCCTGGCGCGCGCGGTGCGCTCCAAGCTGCTCGCGCTGCGCGAGGAGGACTTCGCCAGCGCCGCGGTCCTGATGGGCGCCGGTCCCGGCCGGGTGATCGGCCGCCACCTGCTGCCGAGCTTCGCGAGCCACCTGATCGCCTCGCTCACGCTCTCGGTGCCGAGCATGATCCTCGGCGAGACGGCGCTCTCCTTCCTCGGCCTGGGGCTGCGCCCGCCGGTGACCAGCTGGGGCGTGCTGCTGAACGAGGCCCAGAACATCAACGTGGTCGCGCTCTACCCCTGGCTGATGCTGCCGGTGGTGCCGGTGTTCGTCATCGTGCTCGCGTTCAACTTCTTCGGCGACGGCCTGCGCGACGCCGCCGACCCGTACCGCTAGCGCGCTTGGCCGCCGACGGCTACGAGATCCGCATCGAGGATTGCGCGCGGCGCGTGCGCGCCGTGTTCAACGGCGTGCCGGTGGCCGACAGCATGCGCGCCAAGGTGCTGCGCGAGGCGCAGCTCGCGCCGGTCTACTACTTTCCGCGCGGGGACGTGCGCATGGACCTGCTGCATGCGATGCACCAGCGCAGCTACTGCCCGTTCCGCGGCAACGCCTCGTACTGGACGCTCACCGTCGGGGAGCGCAGCGCGCCCAACGCCGCGTGGAGCTACGAGGAGCCCTACCCGGACGCGAGCTCGATCAAGGGGCACGTGGCGTTCCACCGCGAGCACCTGGACTCGATCACGGAGGAGGGCGGCGAGCGCGCCGGGCCGGTCCCGGCGCCTGCGGCCGCCGCCAACCCGCTGCTCGGCTGGCTGCTCAAGGAGGCTCCCGCCGCGCCCTCGGCGCGCGACCTGGTGGAGTCGTTCGCGCTCGCGCTGCTCGCGGCCGGGATCCCGGTGTGGCGCCTCTGGCTCTCGATCCGCACGCTGCACCCGCAGCAGCTCGCCACCGGCTACATCTGGGAGGACAACGGCCGCGGCGTGCAGCAGAACACGGTCGGCCGCGAGGTGCTCACGGACCCCAGCTACCTGGAGAGCCCGGTCAAGGCGGTGTTTGAAGGCGCGGGCGGTTTGCGGCGCCGGCTCGAAGGCCCGCAGCCGCAGCTCGACTACCCGATCGTGCGCGAGCTCCACGCCCAGGGCGCCACCGACTACGTCGTCATGCCGTTCGTCTTCTCGAGCGGCCAGGTCAACGGCGTCTCGCTCACCACGCGGCGGCCGGGGGGCTTCAGCACTGCGGACCTCGGCCACGTCTACGAGGCGCTGCCGCTGGTGGCGCGCGTGTTCGAGGTGCACGCCGCGCGCCAGCTCGCGGTCAACCTGCTCGACGTGTACCTCGGCCGGCAGTCGGGGGCGAAGGTGCTCGACGGGCTGGTCAAGCGCGGCGACGGCGAGGACGTGCACGCGGTGATCTGGTTCTGCGACCTGCGCGACTCCACGCGGCTTGCCGACTCGATGCCGCGGGCGAAATTTCTGCGGCTCCTCGACCGCTATTTCGAGTGCACCGCGGGCGCGGTGCTCGAGCACGGCGGCGAGGTGCTGCGCTTCATCGGCGATGCCTCGCTCGCGATCTTCCCGATCGGCGAGGCGGGCGAGGGCGCGGCGCGCGACTCGCGGGAGGCGGCGCGCGCCTGCGAGACGGCGCTGGGGGCGGCGCGCGAGGCGCTCGCGCGCATGCAGGCGGCGAATGCCGAGCGGGTGAGCGCCGGGGAGCCGGCGTTCGGCCTCGGCGTCGGCCTGCACGTCGGCGACGTCCTGTACGGCAACATCGGCACGCCCGAGCGGCTGGAATTCAGCGTCATCGGGGCGGCGGCCAACGAGGCGGCGCGCATCGAGGCGATGTCGAAGACGCTGGGGACACCGCTCGTCACATCGCAGGCGTTCGCGCGCCATCTGCCCGGGCGGCTGCGCTCGCTCGGGCGCCACGCGTTGCGCGGGGTGGGGGCCGAGCAGGAGCTCTTCACCCTGGCCTAGGGCTCGAGCCGCATCCCCTCGCGCGCGACCACCGTGCCGGGCAGCGCCGCCTCGGCCTCGCGCGCGATCGCATCGAGCGCCTCGTCGCTGCGGTCCGGATCGTGGTGGAAGATCGCGAGCTTCTTCGCGCCCGCGGCCTTGCACAGCCGCACCGCCTCCTGCCAGGTCGAGTGCCCCCAGCCCACCACGTGCCCGCGCGCGTACTCCTCGTCGGTGTACATGCAGTCGTAGACCACGAGGTCGGCGCCCGCGATGAGCCGGAGCACGTTCGCGTCCGGCGCACCCGGCACGTGCTCCGTGTCGGTGATGTACGCCAGCGACTTCCCGCCGTACTCCACGCGGTAGCCGGTGGCGCCATCCGGGTGGTTGAGCGCCGCGGTGCGCAGGGCGACGTCCGGCGCGGGCTGCAGCGTCTCGCCGGCGGAGAAGTCGCGGTAGGCGAGGTCGGCCTTGAAGACCTCCGGCGGCACCGGGAACAGCGGCGACTTCATGACCTCGCCCAGCACGCGCTCGAGCGTCGTGCGCCCGCCGAGGTGCCCGGCCCAGACGCGGAACCGGTTCTGCGGCTGGAAGAAGGGCTTGAAGAAGGGCAGCCCGCAGACGTGGTCGAAGTGGGTGTGCGTGAAGTACAGGTCGGCCTCCAGCGGCGCCTGCGCGAGCAGCCGGTTGCCGAGGTAGCGGATGCCCGAGCCCGCGTCGAACAGCAGCAGCCGAGCGCCGCAGCGCACTTCCAGCGACGAGGTATTGCCGCCATAGCGCGCGGTCTCGGGCCCGGAGCAGGCGATCGAGCCGCGCACGCCCCAGAAGCGCAGCGAGAAGTCCATCCGTAACTCTGGCACGAACCCCGGCCCTTTGCACACCTTCCGCTATGATGCACGCCGTGGAACGCTCCCTGTACGGCTTCATCTGGCGCTACAGCAGGCCCGAGCAGATGATGATCGCGCCCCTGGTCGTGGGCTCGATGCTGCTGTACTTCGCCACCCTCGACCTGCCCAAGTCGATCATCAACGAGGCGATCCAGGGCCGGCGCTTCGCCGGGCCGGAGTCGACGGTGCCGTTCCTGTCGCTCAAGCTCACGCTCCCCGGGTTTCTCGGCGGCGGCTCGCTGCCCCTCTTCGAGGGCTTCGCGCTGCACCAGATCCCCTACCTCGTCGCCCTGACGCTGTCGTTCCTCGCGCTGATCATCGTCATGGGATTCCTGAAATTCCAGATCAACACCATGAAGGGACGCATGGGCGAGCGCATGCTGCGGCGGCTGCGCTACCTGCTGTTCGACCAGATCCTGCGCTTTCCGCTGGCGCGCTTCCGGCGCGTCAAGTCGGCCGAGCTGGCGACCATGGTGAAGGACGAGGTCGAGCCCCTGGGCGGGTTCATCGGCGAGTCGCTCATCACGCCGCTGTTCTTGGGGGGCGAGGCGCTCACGGCGCTGTTTTTCATCATGTTCCAGCACCTGTATCTCGGCATGATCGCGGTCGGCGTGGTCACGGTGCAGACCTTCTTCATCCCGAAGCTGCGCCGGCGCCTGCTGGTGCTCGCGCGCGAGCGCCAGATCACCGCGCGCCAGCTCGCCGGGCGCATCGCCGAGAACGCCGACGGCGCGGTCGAGATCCACGCCAACGACACCTCCAACTACGAGCGGGCCGAGATTTCCGGGCGCCTGGGGCGGATCTTCAGCATCCGCTTCGAGTTCTACCAGCGCAAGTTCATGATCAAGTTCCTCAACAACTTCTTCTCGCAGATGGCGCCGTTCCTGTTCTACCTGGTCGGCGGCTACCTGGTGGTCACGGGCAAGCTCGACATCGGCACGCTGGTGGCGGTGATCGCGGCCTACAAGGACCTGCCCAGCCCGGTGAAGGAGCTGATCGACTGGGACCAGCAGCGCCTGGACGTGCAGATCAAGTACAACCAGGTGGTCGAGCAGTTCGCGATCGAGGACCTGGCGCCGCCCGAGCTGCACGCGCCGCTCGCCTCGCCGCAGCTGCCGCGCGAGGGCAAGGTTCAGGTCTCCAACCTCGCGCTCGCGGGAGAGGCCGGCTCGAAGATCCTGGAGAACGTCACCTTCGAGGCGGGGCTCGACGAGCGCGTCGCGATCGTCGGCGCGCACGCCTCGGGGGCGGCGGAGTTCACGCAGGTGCTCGCGCGCCTGGTGCCGCCCACGGGCGGCCGCATCGAGATCGGCGGCATCGACATGGTGAAGGCGCCCGAGGCGGTCACCGGGCGCGCCATCGGCTACGTCGGCTCGAGCGCCTACCTGTTCCCGGTGAGCGTGCGCGAGAACATCCTCTACGGGCTCAAGCACCATCCGGTGCGGGAGCCGAGCTACCAGGGCGAGGCGCTGCGCGCGCAGGAGTTCCAGCGGAGCGAAGCCGAGCGCACGGGCGCGACGCCGCTCGACATCAACGGCGACTGGATCGACTATGCGTCGGCGGGGGCCGACGGCCCCGAGGGGCTGGAGGAGCGCATCGTCCAGATCCTCAAGGTCGTGGACCTCGAGGAGACCGTCTTCGAGCTCGGGCTGCGGGGGGCGCTCGATCCCGCGAGCCACTCCGAGCTGGCCGAGAACGTGCTGCGGGCGAGGGAGCTCATACGGGAGCGCATGGCGGCGCCGGGCATGCAGGCGCTGGTGGAGCACTTCGATCCCGAGCGCTACAACCGCAACGCCTCGCTCGCCGAGAACCTGCTCTTCGGCACGCCGCTCGGCAAGACCTTCGACGTCGAGAACCTGGCGAAGAGCGAGTACGTGCGCCGCGTGCTCGCCGAGACGGGGCTCGCCGAGGACCTGCTCGGGACCGGGCACAAGGTCGCCGAGACCATGGTCGAGCTGTTCAGCGGCCTGCCGCCCGGGCACGAGTTCTTCGAGCGCTTCAGCTTCATCGGGCAGGACGAGCTCGCCGAGTTCAAGGCCATCCTGGGACGCGCCACGGAGGACGGCCTGGAGGGCCTGGCGCAGGCCGAGCGCGACCGGCTGCTCGCGCTGCCGTTCAAGCTGGTCACGGCGCGTCATCGCCTCGGCCTCATCGACGAGGCCTACGAGGCGCGCCTGCTCAAGGCGCGGCGCTACTTCGCCGCGCACCTGCCCGGGGAGATGCGGGGCGCCGTAGAGTTCTTCGACCCCGCGCGCTACAACGGCGCGGCCTCGCTGCAGGACAACATCCTCTTCGGCAAGGTCGTCACCGGGCAGGCCGAGGCCGGCCAGCGTATCGGCGCGCTGCTGCGCGAGGTGCTCAAGGAGCTCAGGCTCGAGCCGCTGGTGGTGAGGATCGGCCTGGACTACCAGGTCGGGGTGGGCGGCGCGCGCCTCGCCGCGGCCGACCGGCAGAAGGTGGCCCTGGCACGCGCGCTGCTCAAGCGCCCCGCCGTGCTGGTCATCGACCAGGCGCTCGGCAACCTCGACCCCGCATCGCAGGTGCGGGTGCTCGGCAACATCCTCGAGCATCGCAAGGGACGCGCCGTGTTCTGGACCATCCACCGCCTGGAGCTCGCCGCGCGCTTCGATCGCGTGCTGGTGCTCGAGCGCGGGCGGGTCGCCGAGCAGGGGCGCTTCGACGAGCTGAAGTCGGCGGGCGGCGCGCTCGAGCGGCTGCTGGCCGCCGCCTGAAGGAGGGAAAGCCATGAGCCTCGAGCAGGAATTCGAGCTGATCCGGCGGGTGCCGATCTTCAGCACCATCGACCCGGCGATGCAGAAGCTGCTCGCCTTCTCCAGCGAACGCCTGACCTACGCCGCGGGCCAGCTCATGTTCAGCGCCGGCGACCCCCCCGACAGCGCCTACATCGTGATGGAGGGCGAAGTCGACATCAGCGTGCCGACGCCGCGGGGCCCGCTCATCGTCAACACGCTGGTGCGCAACGACGTCATCGGCGAGATCGGCATCTTCGGCGACGTGGCGCGCACCGCCACCGCGACCGCGAAGACCAGGCTGGAGGTGCTGCGCATCTCGCGCGACGTCTTCGTCAACGTCATCCGCGGCAACCCGGACGCGGCGATCGCGCTGATCCGCATCCTCGCCGACCGGCTCGCCAAGACCACCGCCCAGCTGCGCCGCATGGCCGCCGAGACGCGTTAGGTTTCGCCGCCGCGGGCGACCAACAGCGCATGTGGCAACGCGTCCTGGCGCTGGTCCTGGGCGAGGGGCCGAAGGGCACGCCGCCCGAGCGCGTGCGCTGGCTGATCGCCGAGCAGCAGGTGAGGAGCGAGATTCTCATCGGCTGGGTGCAGTTCGCGCTGGTGCTGTTCTTCCTCGCGCTCTACACGCTTTCGCCCAAGACCTCGGCGGGCACCCGGTTCCTGCCGGTGCCCTGGGTGCTCGGAGCGTTCCTCGGCTTCACGCTGCTGCGCCTCGCGTTCGCGCACCGGCGCTGGCTCAACCCGCCGCTGCTGGTGGCGGGCGTGTGCATCGACATGGCGCTGCTGATGGGCCTCATCTGGAGCTTCCACATGCAGTACGAGCAGCCGGCGCCGTTCTACCTCAAGGTGCCGACCCTGCTCTACGTGTTCATCTTCATCGCGCTGCGGGCGCTGCGCTTCGAGCCCTTCTACGTCATCGTCGCGGGCCTCGCGGGGGCGACCGGATGGCTCGCGCTGCTGGGCTACGCGGCGCTTTCCGCGGACATGGTGGTGACGCGCGACTACGTCCGCTACATGACCTCCAACACGGTGCTGGTCGGCGCCGAGATCGACAAGGTGATCGCGATCCTGATGGTGACCGGGGTGCTGGCCCTGGCGCTTGCGCGCTCGCGACGCGTCCTCTACCGGGCGGTGCTCGACAGCGTGCTGGCGAAGGACCTCTCGCGCTTCGTCGCGCCCGAGGTGGCCGACCGCATCAGCACCTCGGACCGCGGCCTGCAACCGGGCGACGGCGAGGTGCGCGAGGCTTCCGTGCTGTTCACCGACATCGAGGGCTTTTCCACCATCTCCGAAAGAGTGACCCCGGAGCGGCTGGTGGCGCTGCTCAACGAGTACTTCGAGGCGGCCTCCGCCGCCATCGAGCGCCACGGCGGGGTCATCACCCAGTTCCAGGGCGACGCCATGCTGATCACTTTCAATACCGTGAAATCGGACCCCGACCATGCCGCCAACGCGGTGCGCACGGCCCTCGTCATCCAGGAGGCGACGCGCGAGCGGCTCTTCGGCGGCGACGTGCGCATGCGCACGCGCTGCGGGCTCAACACGGGCAGCATCGTGGCCGGGGCGGTCGGCGCGAGGGACCGGCTGCTCTACACGGTGCACGGGGACGAGGTGAACATCGCGGCGCGCCTCGAGCAGCTCAACAAGAAGTACGGCACCTACGTGCTCGCGACCGAGGCGACGGTGCGCGCCGCGGGCGGCGGCTTCGCGTTCGAGCGCGTGGACCAGGTAGCGGTGCGCGGCCGGAGCAGCCCGACCGCGATCTACGCGCTCGGCTCGGGCAGCGCGAACACTTCCATCGGCGCCTCGACCCCGGCCAGCGGGTAGCGCCCCAGGCTCGGCCAGCCGCCGCCGAGCGCGCCGGCCACCTCGCCGGAGACGACGACGTCGCGGCCGGTGGTCTTGCACAGCGCCTCGATCCTCGCCGCCTCGTTGGCGGCGGCGCCGATCACCGAGAACTCGAGCCGCTCCGGCGTGCCGATGTTGCCGTAGAGCACGCGCCCCAGGTGCAGGCCGACGCCGTAGCGGAAGGGCGCGAGGCCGGCTTGCGCGCGCCGCTCGTTGGCCGTGCGCGCGCGCTCGCGCGCGCCGCGCGCGGCGGCGACCGCCTGCTCGCAGGCGCTTCGCGCACCGGCCCCGGCGATCGGAAACACCGCGAGCGAGGCGTCCCCGATGAAGCGCAGCACCTCGCCGCCGTGCGCCAGCACGGCGCCCGCGGTGGACGCGAAATAGTCGTTGAGCAGGTCGAGAAAGCGCTCCCAGCCGAGCGACTTGGCGAGCGGCGTCGAGTCGCGCAGGTCGGAGAACCAGATCACGGCCTCGATCTCCTCGCCGTCGCCGCGCTTGATCTGCCCCTCGAGCACGCGCGCGCCCGAGCTGCGGCCGAGATAGACCTCGAGCAGCGTGCGCGAGAGCGTGCGCGCGACGTAGATCTCCATCACCATGGCGAACGGGTGCAGCAGCCGCTCCACCTCGGCGATGTCGTGGTCGGTGAAGCCGCCCGGCCGGCGCGTCGCCAGGCTCACCGAGTTGCGCGCGCCGTTGCCGAAGACCACCTCGGCGATCACGTAGTCGGTGAGGCCGGCGGCGCGCAGCTCTTCCAGCACCGCGAAGTCCATGGGGCAGTCGGGGCGTTCCAGGCGCCGGCGGATGACGCGCTCGCCCTCGGTGATGCGCCGCGCCGGGCTCCTGCGGTACTCGTCGCTCTGCTGCAGCCGGTAGCTGCCCTCGAGCACGCGCACGCTGCTGCCGTCCCAGAACAGCGCGATGCCGAAGTACTGCGGATGCAGCGTGCCGAAGAAGAACGCCACCCGGTCGATCGGCATGCCGGCGGCGCGCACGCGGCCGCACAGCTCCTGCACCACCGCCTCTGGGGACGCGGCGTGGCGCCCCTTGTGCAGCAGCCAGTCGATGGCCGGCTGGATCGACCAGTTCAGTGCAGCACCCTCGGGGCCGCGAGCGTGAACTCGGGGATCGGCGCATCGAACCGCGTGCCGTCCTCGGCCACCATCTGGTAGCTGCCGCGCATCGTGCCGACCGGCGTGGCGATCGCCGTGCCGCTGGTGTACTCGTGGGCTTCGCCCGGACGCAGCACCGGCTGGGCCCCGACCACGCCCAGGCCGCGCACCTCCTGCACCAGGCCCTGCGAATCGGTGATGATCCAGTGCCGGCTGATGAGCTGCGCCGTGACGCTGCCGGTGTTGCGGATCGTGATGGTGTAGGCGAAGACGTAGCGCCCGGCCTTCTCGTCGGACTGCTCGGCGAGGTACTGCACCGCCGCGCTCACCGTCGCCTCGTAGCGCTTCTCCTGCGCCATGGGCGGATTGTAGACCCGCGGGCTAGAATCGCTTTTCCCATGGACTACCGCATCGCGCCTTCGATCCTTGCCGCGGACTTCGCGCGCCTGGGCGAGGAGGTGCGCGCCGTGGCCGCCGCGGGCGCCGACCTGGTCCACTTCGACGTGATGGACAACCATTACGTGCCGAACCTCACCGTCGGGCCGCTGGTGTGCCAGGCGCTGCGCCCGTACACGGCGCTCCCCATCGACGTGCACCTGATGGTGAAGCCGGTGGACCGGCTGGTGGCCGAGTTCGCGGCGGCGGGCGCCAACCTCATCAGCTTTCACCCCGAGGCGAGCGAGCACGTCGACCGCACCATCGGCCTGATCCGCGAGCACGGCTGCAGGGCGGGGCTCGCGTTCAACCCGGCGACGCCGCTCGGCTACCTTGACCACACGCTGGAGAAGCTCGACCTGGTGCTGCTCATGTCGGTCAACCCGGGGTTCGGCGGGCAGCAGTTCATCGCCTCGGTGCTGCCCAAGATCGCGGAGGCGCGGCGACGCATCGCGGCGAGCGGGCGCGAGGTGTGGCTCGAGGTGGACGGCGGCGTGAAGACGGACAACATCGCCGCGATCGCGCAGGCAGGGGCCGACACCTTCGTCGCCGGGTCCGCCATCTTCGGCTCGCGCGACTATGCCGCGACGATCCGCGACATGCGCGCGCGCCTCGCCGCCTGAAAAACAGGGTCAGACCACCATTTCCGAGCGCGTCGAGCCGAAAAACGTGGTCTGACCCTGTTTTCGGGCCGTGCTATAGTTCGCTCCACCTCATGAATCCGCGCTCCAAACTCGCTTTCCTTCGCTGGCGCAGCTAGCACCCCGCGCACCCCCGAGCGGCCGGGGCGGCGCGCAGTCCTCCAGGCCGCAGGCGGTATCCGCAGCACAAACCAGGCAAGGTTGGAGCGTCAGCATGATGGATCCCGATTTCCCCCAGCTCGCGGCGGCGGGCTATACGCGGGCACCGGTCGTCGCCGAGGCGCGCGCCGACCTCTTCACCCCGCTAGCGGTGTATCTGAAGCTCGCCGGCGGCCCCTATTCATACCTGCTCGAGTCCGTCGTCGGCGGGGAGCGCTCGGGGCGTTACTCCTTCATCGGCCTCGCCTGCTCCGAGCGCATCGAGGCCCGCGGCGGCACGGTGCGGCGGCTGCTGCGTGATGCGCGCGGCAACGACGTCGTCATCGAGCGCGAGGAAGGCGCCGATCCGCTCGAGTTCGTGCGCCGCACCCTCGCGCGGCTGCACGTCGCGCCGGTGCCCGCGGCGCTGCGCTTCGGCGGCGGCCTGGTCGGCTACTTCGGCTACGGGACGGTACGGCACATCGAGCCAAGCGCGCTGGGCGAGGAGAAGCCCGACCCGGTCGGCACCCCCGACCTGCTGCTGCTGGTTTCCGACGAGGTCGCCGTGGTGGACAACGTGCTCGGCAAGCTCTACCTCGTGGTGTACGCCGACCCGCGCGAGCCCGCGGCGCTGGCCGGCGCCCGGGCGCGGCTCGAGCGGCTGCGCGCGCGGCTCGCTACGCCGCTCCCGGAAGCGCTGGTGCTGGCAC
>Ga0209399_10000750_pt1 | contig 18473 bp, 10 predicted proteins | sample OV2TP3_FD_184130 | JGI IMG/M metagenome (GOLD analysis project Ga0209399, IMG submission 184130) | Hot spring microbial communities from Beatty, Nevada to study Microbial Dark Matter (Phase II) - OV2 TP3 (SPAdes) (version 3) | ecosystem: Environmental > Aquatic > Thermal springs > Hot (42-90C) ... | reverse complement strand
TTTTCGCTTTACGTTTTGAGCTTTTGTGATGTTCCCCGAACTGTCTCGAGTGAGTGGCGTGCGTGCTGTCTGTTGCTTACTGCTCGCTGTTAAAAAACGGCCATACTCTCTCGCGTTCAACATACCAGTCTCGGACATTGAGGAAACGCTCGGAGGCGGTCGTCATGACTCCGAGATCGAGTCCGCCGAGCCGCTCGGGAACGACGTAGATGAACTCGGGCGCATAGAGGAAAATAGCGGGCAGATCCTCTTCGACCTCGCGCTCGAAAGCGCGATAGCGCTCGATCCGCTCCGTGCTCTCCGAGACGGTGCGCGCTTCCTCGAGCAGTTTGTCTGCCGTGAGGTTTGTATACAGAGCGACGTTGAGTCCGGGGTCCGCGCGCTGCGATGAGTGCCAGAATGGATACAGGTCAAGGTCGCGGCCGATGATCTCACCAAAGAGGAGCGCATCGTACTCTCGCGGACGGATGACGTCGTGCTGAAGCGCGCTCATGTCGAAGACGGCGAGCGTTACGCTGATCCCAAGCCGCTCCCACACTTCTTTGACATACATCGCGGCGGCTTTGAGCTCCGAGGAGTCTGCGGTTGCGAGCGTGAAGCGGATGGTTTTCGTTTCTTTGCCAACACGTTTTTCGAGCGCGTTGGTCTTGGCGTCTTGTGCCCAGCCGGAGTGCGCGAGTATCTCCCGCGCACGTACGAGGTGTTGACCCGGCGTCTCCGGGAGCAGGTTCTCGTCCTCCGCCGCTTCGCGCGGGGAGGCGATCGAGCGCTCGCGCGATGCCCCCTCGCCTTGGAGTCCCTCGACGAGCCCGGGCGGGATCGGACCCTCTGCCGGAGAGCCGTAACCGCGGAGCACCCGCTCGATCAGTGCATCTTTGTCAATGGCTGCCGCGAGAGCGCGTCGTATAGCCTCATCGGAGAATACGGACGCGCGGTTTTGGTTGAGGAAGACGGCAAAGAGACGCGGGAGTGTGGCGAGCTCGAGCCGGACTCCAGAGAGCGCGAGCCGCTCGGCATAGAGCGGCGGCACGCTCGTGAGAGAGTCAATGTCGCCCGCAGTGTAGGCGTCAAGCAGCGCGGCTTCATTGGGGTAAAAGAGGAAACGTATAGTCTCAATGTACGGCGCGCCGAGCACATAGTTCTGAAAGCCCTCGAGCGTGTAGCTCTTCGGGACGCCGTTTCGATCGCGGTCAATGCGGCGAAGCCGGAACGGCCCCGCCCCAATGGGCTCGCTCATAAGCGTGCTGAAGAGAAATGTGTCCGGGTCAAACTCTCTCCAGAGGCGCGCGGGCATGATCCCGAGCGTCAGCGTTTCCGGAAACGGCGCATAGGCTCGGGCGAGTGTAAACCGAACATGTCGCTCGTCGAGTGCTTCAGCTGTGACACCTTCCCAACTCCCACGCTTCGGGCTCTTGAGGCGGCTGTCTTGCGCCGCAGCGACGGTGAAGACCACATCCTCGGCGCGCACGCTCGACCCGTCGTGGAACCGGGCGTTTTCACGGATCGTGACGGTGTAGGAGAGGTTGTCGTTGGAAATCTCATACGATTCGGCGAGCTCGGGCGCGAGCGAGCCGTCCGGAAGCGGCTTCAGGAGGCCCGCGTAGAGAAGCGCCGTGAGGTCGCGCTCCGGCTCTGAGAGCGCAAAGAGGGGATTGATGAAGCGCGGCGTACCGATGAGGCCTTCTTTGAGCGTGCCGCCCCGAGCTGGTATCTCCTCGAGGAGTACCGTATTCAGCCGGGCGAGCGCGAGGAGCGATGTACCGGCGAGCAGCAAAGCGAACACCCAGAAACAGACTCGCTCCAGGGGCGAGAAATTTTTCCGAAGCCGCTCGAGATAGGCAAGCGGCGCTATGGAGAAAGTGCCGGTTCGCACAAAGTGATAGTGTAATGGCGCGGGGCAGCGCTCGGTAAGCGTTGCCGCACCTTGTTTTCCGCGCGGGTTTTTTTGTCGTACCCTTTACTGATGCAGAAATACTGCCGTGAGCGCGGAGAGAAAGAAAAACAATGCGAAGACGATAGTGAGGTAGAAGAGCGTTTTTTCAGCGCCGCGGCGGGTGTGGAAGCCCACATCCGTGCCGGCGCCGCCAAGCACTTCAGAGAGCCCTGCACCGGTTTGCTGGAGCAGGATCGTTGCGATGAGGAGGACGGCGACGCCGATCTGGAAGTACGGCAATCCGGCCGTAAGCGCAGTCATATAATTTTATTTATACCGCACAGTGTCATTTCGGGCAAACATTGACTTTAACAATTTTTGTGGCGCGGACCGAACCACACTGTAACCCCAGCTCACACCTGCCGGTCTTTGTCGAGTTTGGTGAGATAGTGACGGTGACAGAAGGTATTTTTTGAAGTGCACTTATACCGCAGAGCAGCATGTCGTCACGAATTGTCCGCAATTTGTCGGCAGCATGTTCACTAAAGCAAACAACCAACTCGCCACGACTTACCTCGTCACCCTCGTCGCGACTCATCGTTCATCCTCCATCGTAAATGTTGGAGCAAAAACTACGTCTATGGATAGCACAGACGCCTCGTTTTTGCAATTGATCATAATGCTGCCGCGTTCCATAACCTTTATGCTTTTCAAAGCCGTAATCTGGATACCGAACAGCGAGTGTAGACATCTTGCGATCCCGCGTCACTTTCGCAACGATTGACGCGAGAGCTATGAGCGGCTCGGTCTCGTCGCCGCGGATCAGCGTGCGCTGCTCTCTGAAGCGCGGCGGCGCAACGAGAAGACCGTCAAGGAGAATGAGTGAACGCTCCGGAGAGAGCGTGAGCCGCGCCAGTGCGCGAGCCACCCCGAGCCGCGCCGCGGCGCTGATGCCGCCCTCATCAATCACCTGCGCGCTCACAAACGCCACGCGAAACTGAAGCTCCCCGCGCCCCTCCGCCTCCTCAAGCGCCAAGAACCACGCTTCCCGCTGCCGCGCCGAGAGCTTTTTTGAATCCCGCAGCTCAATCCCGATGCCTGTGGATAACTTATTCAACACCGAGTGTTGAATAATCGCGTTCATCGCGACTGCGCCAACTCCAAGCGGCCCGGCGAGCGGTCCCCTTCCCGCCTCGTCAATCCCGACCACGAAGCGCGCGGCGCTCACATCGGCGGAGATCTTCATCGCAGTGAGTATAACATCTCCTTCTGTCAAGTTTTTGTTTTCAGCTCCGTTATATGGAACACACACCATGAAAGCGTACTCCTTCGTCATGCTGAGCTCGAGCAGAAGCATCTCTCTATGTCGCTGTTCCAAGAGATTCTTCGCTTCGGCCGAGTCATGATGGACAGCGACAGGTTTACTTTCATAAGGGAGTTTCCGAAGAAGTCTGATGTGCGTTCTATCTTTTGAATAACGAAATTGCCGACGTGGACATCCGATACACAAAATTCGAAGTACGAAGCACGAAATGCTCAAACAAATCCGAATGACAGAAATTCAAATGCTCGAAACACCCGCGGTCGTGTTTTGAACATTGGGACATTTGAATTTCGGATTTAGGGAGCGGTGGACATCGGATGTCCTGCAATTTCGTTATTCAAAGTTCTATAGTATACTCAAAAGAAGCCGCCACAGCAGCGCCGGAGTGGTGAAATCGGCAAACACGTGCGACTCAAAATCGCATGCCGAAAGGCTTGTGGGTTCGAGTCCCACCTCCGGCATCATACGAATAAAAACAGCACCTGTGGTAGACCCACAGGTGCTTGTTAGAGACCGAATTCTGCCGGGTCGTCATGCGGGCGGCGCAGCGTGTGTGCGCGTTCACGCAGTCTCCTGATCCCTGATGCCTCGATCTGTCGAATGCGTTCCCGCGAGAGACCGAGGGTTGCTCCAGCCTCTTCAAGCGTATGCGGCTCACTACCGCAGAGGCCGAAGCGCAGCTTGATGACCAGCAGTTCGTTGCGTTCGGTAGCGCGGTGTACATTAAACGTATCGAGCAACCCGTTGACGAAGGCGCGCTTGAGCGCGGCGTCAGCCGCGGCTTCCGGGTCAAGACTCGATGCATTTTGAATTACCGAGGCGAGCTCATCGCCATGCTCACCGAAGAACATCTGGAGCGATGTGGTCTGCTGGTAAGCAACCACTCGGAGCCGCTTCACCTTTGCTAGCTTCCACCCAAGCTCTTCCGCGAGCGTCTCGTCAGAGGGGTGCGATTCGCCTCGGGTGAAAAGCCGCTCGTAGGCGCGTTTCAGATGATTGAGTTGTTCTGTAATGTGCACCGGCAGGCGTACCGTGCGCCCGGTCTCTGCGATCGCTCGCGTAATAGCCTGGCGAATCCACCAGCGCGCGTAGGTGCTGAACGCAAAGCCGCGGCGCCGGTCGAACCGAGAAATCGCCCGGAGAAGACCGAGATTGCCTTCCTCTACCAAATCAAGAAATCTGAAAAACCCATCGGGATGCCAATAGTGTCGCGCTATGGCGACAACGAGCCGCTGATTTCTCTCAACCATCGCGCGGGTGAGCGAGTCCACGCATGCCCTATCTTTGCGGATGATGGCGCGGTCTCGTTTTCGAAACAGCGATTTATGCTCAATCCGCGTCAGGACCTCGAAGCGACGAAGGTCGCGAAAATATGTCGCCGTCTCGACATCAGCCGCGGCAAGCGCATGAAAATCAGGGGATGCGTCTGGGGAGTGGAGGCTCTGATCGAACGCTCGCTCGTCCGGCGCTCTGCCTTCCTCTTCCGGCAACACATAGACATCATCCTCGCCATCGCGCAGATCGGCGTCGGGCATGCCCTCATGCCCTGACTCTTCGATGTCGAACTCGGCGCTGTCAACTGTCGGCTCACTTTTTGTCTCTGTAACGTCCGTGCCATGTTTTCCTCTGGCGCGCATTGAACCTCCTCCGCCGTGGGTATACCCTCGAAATACTTCTCTCCGCTCATGAGCATACACTATCTGAGTAGCGGACGACAACTTCCGCAAAGCACAGCAGTTTTAGCGTTGTAGCCGTAAGGCGACGATGCGAGCGAGCGCAGAAATACAGATGTCAACCTCCTCGCGCGTCGTTGCCGGACCGAGCGAAAACCGAAGCGAGCTTGTCGCCTCGCGCGCGCCCTTCCCCATCGCCCGCACCACGTAGGAACCCTCGCCATCGCTGATACAGGCGCTGCGCGCTGCGAGAGCGATCCCCTTGCTATCGAGCGCGATGATAAGCTCCTCGCTCTCAAGCCACGGAATTGATATGTTCACGTTGTTCGCGACGCGCTCAGCGCGGCTGCCATTGAGCTCCACCCCGGGCACGACGCTGACAAGCCGATCGAGAAAGTAGTCGCGAAGAGCGGAAACATAGGAAGCGTTACGCTCGCGCTCCGCCTCGGCGAGCTCAAGCGCCCGAGCGAGCCCGACGATAAGCGGCACCGGCTCAGTGCCGGGCCGGAGCCCACGCTCCTGTTTGCCGCCGGGGAACAGCGGATGCGCGATCGGCGTCCCGCTCTTAATATAGAGCGCGCCGACCCCTTTCGGCCCCATAATTTTCTGGCCGTCAATCGTGAGCAGGTCCACGCCGAGCTCCGCGACATTCACTTTGAGCCAAAAAGGCGCCTGGCTTGCGTCAGTGTGGAAGTATGGGGACTGGTATCTGGTTGCTGGTTGCTGGTGGCTTGTTGCTGGTAGCTGGGCTACCGAGGTGCGCTTGCGCGCGGCGCGGATCAACTTCGCCGCCTCGCGGATAGGTTCGATGGTGCCAACTTCGTTGTTGACGTACATAAGAGAGACAAGCAACGTCCTCGCGTCGAACGCCTGATCAAGCGCCCTGAGATTGAAACGGCCCTCTCGGTCAGAGCCGATGTAGCTCACCTGCGCGCCGCGGCGCTCGAGAGCGCGAAACCCCTCGAGCACCGAGGGGTGCTCAATCGTCGAGGTGATGCAGTGCACGCCGGAGATGTCGTAGCCGTGCTCTTGCTCGTAGCGCTTGATGATGCCGAAGATCGCGATCGCGTTCGACTCAGTGCCGCTTGCGGTAAAGATAATTTCTTCCGCGCGCGCGCCGAGCGCGCGCGCGACAGAAGAGCGCGCGCGCTCGATTGCGCGCCGCGCGAGCACTCCCTCACGGTGAATCGCGCCGGGGTTCCCGTACTGCTCACGCCAGTACGGCGCCATCGCCGCTTCGACGCGCGAATCAACCGGCGTCGAGGCCGCAAAGTCCATATAGATTCTGTTCTGCATTGTATCAGTCTAAAGCGCACGCACTCTTTTGTAAAACAGCGCTTTTTCAGCTATACTGACATGCATCATGGAGAAGACAACGAGCAACAAGCAAGTGCCGCGTCCGCCCGTAGTCGTAGTGATGGGCCATGTTGACCACGGCAAGTCAACGCTCCTCGACTTCATCCGCAAAACGAATGTCGTCGCGGGAGAGAGCGGTGGCATCACGCAGCACATCGCGGCATACGAGGTGGTGCACACGACGAAAGAGGGCGAGAAAAAACGCATGACCTTCATCGACACGCCGGGACACGAGGCGTTTGCGGCGATGCGCTCGCGCGGCGCGCGGGTCGCGGACATTGCCATTCTCGTCGTCTCCGCAGAGGAAGGCGTCAAGGCGCAGACACTCGAGGCGTACGAGGCGATCAGAGGTACCGGCATCGTCTACGTTGTCGCGATCAATAAGATAGACAGGCCTGCCGCAAACGTCGAGCGCACAAAGCAGCACCTCGCTGAAAGCGGCATCTATCTTGAGGGCTACGGCGGCGATGTGCCCTGTGTTCCGATCTCGGCAAAGACCGGGGAGGGAGTCTCGGAGCTTCTTGACGTCGTCGTTGTCGCGGCGGAACTTGCGGAACTCACCGGATCTCCGGACGAGAGCGCGCGCGGCGTCGTGATCGAGTCGCACTCTGACCCGCGACGAGGCACATCGGCAACGCTTGTCATAACGAACGGCGAGCTTACGCGCGGCATGGTCATCCTCGCTGGCGAGAGCATCGCGCCCACGCGCATTTTCGAGAATTTCCTCGGCGAGCCGATTGAGAACGCTACATTCTCAAGCCCGGTGCGGATCACCGGCTTCTCGTCGCTCCCGGAAGTTGGCGCGCCGTTCGTCTCGTTCCGCACGCGGCAGGAAGCGGAGGCGGTGCAGCGCGCAGCCGAGATCCGAGACGCGAGCCGACGCGACGGCGCACCGACGGAGATCGGGCGCGCGCTGATCCCCATCGTCATCAAAGCGGACGCCCTCGGGACCGCAGAGGCGGTCGCTCTAGAGGCGTGGAAGGTCGCCTCAGTGCACGAACGTATCGGCGTGAAGATACTCCACGCGGGCGTCGGCGCAGTCGTAGAAAACGATATAACGCTCACGGGTGGGGACCACAGAGCGGTCGTCCTCGGATTTCGCGTGCCGGTCGAGAGCGCGGCGCGCGAGCGAGCGCGCCGCGACGGCGTCGTGATCGAGACGTTCGACATCATCTATAAACTCTCCGAGTGGCTCGCTACAGCACTGATTGAGCGCACGCCAAAGATTACCTCTGATGAGCGCACGGGCGCCGCGCGCATCTTAAAGACGTTCAACCGCACACGCGACCGACAAGTTGTCGGCGGCGAAGTTCTCGAGGGGGTGTTAATTCCGGACGCGCGGATCAAAGTGCTCCGCCGCGGCGCGGAAATCGGTCGCGGGAAAATTTTGGGTCTCCAAAGACAAAAAGCAGCCGCGGAGCGCGCGGATCAAGGCAGCCAGTGCGGCATCGAGGTTGAGTCAAAAATAGAAATTGTGCCCGGAGATGTCCTCGAGGCGTTCCATGTAGTCACAAAATAAAACGCGAGAAGGACTGCGTCCCTTTTTCTAAAAGCTATAAGCTAACAGCTAAAAGCTCAAAGATGACCGCCCATAGCTCAATTGGTAGAGCAGCTGCCTCTTAAGCAGTTGGTTCCAGGTTCGAGTCCTGGTGGGCGGATTCGTAGCGAAGCCGCTACCCTGCGCAGAGCATAGGGCGTTGAAACCAGTACAGGCCACTACGGCTCAATTCAGCAATGAAAAGCGCAGGCATTTCAGACGCTATGTGGGCAGATGCTACTCGCCTGATGCTACTCGCCTTGACAAATCGCTCTCCGTGCTCAATGCTTACAGCAGACAGCACAAAATCACGCGCGTACAACGCGTACAACACAATACGAGAAGGAATACGACAATGGCAGACAAAGGGCTTCCATGGGAACTCAGACGACGCGGGTTGAAAGACAGTATCCGACACGACCAGCGTGTCAAGGAGGCGATCAGGAAAAACCTCCGCGAGCTTATTGCGGAAGAAGCGATTATCACCTCGGACGGCACGAAGCGGGTCAGAATTCCGCTCCGTTACCTTGAACAGTACCGGTTTAAGTACGGCACCCCGCAGCAAGGCGTCGGGCAAGGTCAGGGTAAGCCCGGTGATCTCCTCGGCCGACGCGGCGATGGAAAGGGACCGAGCGACGGCCTGGCTGGTGACCAGCCCGGTGAGAACACGTATGATGCGGAAGTCGAGGTCGACGATCTCACGAAAATGGCGCTTGAGGAACTATCACTGCCGTGGCTCGAGCAAAAGCCGCACCGAGAGATCATCTCACACGAGTACATCTTCTCTGATATCCGCAGAAAGGGCGCGTGGGCGAACTTTGACAAAAAGCGCTCGCTCGTTGCGAACATAAAGCGCCACGCGGCGAAAGGCGAACCCCATGTCGGAGAGTGGAACGAGGACGATACTCGTTTCAAGACATGGGAGATCGAGGAGAAACAGCATGCGAACGCCGCGGTCTATATGCTGATGGATCGTAGCGGTTCCATGACGACGAGCAAAAAATACATCGTCAAGAGCTTCTTCTTCTGGATGGCGCGATTCCTGCGACTCAAGTACAAGCACGTTGAAATCGTCTTCATCGCGCATGACACCGAGGCTGCCGTGGTGCCGGAGCAGGACTTTTTCAAACTGAGTAACGACGGGGGTACGCGCTGTTCAAGCGCCTACCAAGCAGCGCGCCAGCACATACACGCCCATCACCCGCCTGCGGCATGGAACATCTACCTATTTGAATTCTCCGATGGCGATAACCTGCCGTATGACAACGCGGCGTGCAAAGCGCTCGTCGCGGAGTTGCTCGACATGGGCTGCGCCATGGTCGGCTATGGCGAAATCCGACATGCGGACGAGGATAGTTTTTACGGGTGGACTGGCTCTTCAGGCTACACGATCAGCACGCTTCTCAACGCCATGAAGGAGATCACGCACCCGCGTCATATCTGGGCCGTGATTCAAAATAAGAAGGAGCTCTTTGAAACGCTCCAAAAGTTCCTCCAGCCGGAACCGAAGAATGTCGCGGCATTCGCGACTATCCCGGTAGATGCAAGCGATGACTAAGAGCCACAAACGCGCCACGCCGCGGTCTGAATAAATTCAGCCCGCGGCGTTTCCCTTTTTCGCTATTCCTCTCCTCGATCATTTTGAATAACGAAATCGCAAGACATCCGATGTCCCCCATCCTAAACGGTTCGATAAACGAAATAGTGATGCGCCATACGCCACCAAAAATGGTAGGCAAGACGTATTCGAGGACATCGGATGTCTACGTCGCGATTTCGTTATTCAAAGCCGGTCAGAACCGGTACTCTGTGGACCATGCGAGAATCGAACTCGCCTCTCCCGCGTGCAAGGCGGGTGCTCTGCCACTAAGCTAATGGCCCGATATCACGAAAACCCAAATCACAAAACCCAAACAAAACACAAATCACGAAAGACACAAAACCAAAATTGGGAACATGAACGTTTGGGTTTTGTGCTTTGGGAATTGGGCTTTGTTTGTGATTTTGGGTTTTGTGCTTTGGGTTTTCACGTCCCAATCTTACGCGCGACGCCGAGCAAGTGCAAGTGAAATCAGGTGCTCCGTAAACTCGCGGATCTCTACACCAACCGCCTCAAGCGCCGAGGAGAATGGTGCCCCATCAGAGAGCGCGGGTAATGTCCGCACGTCGAGGAAATAGATGCCGCCCTCTGAGGCAACAAACTCAAAGAGCGCATAGTGGCGGAGCCCGAAGGCGCCAAAGAGCGTCCGTGCGGCCTCGGTAATGCTCTCCTTTACCGCGCGCTTCACCCGCGCGGGACAAACCACCTTGCTGGTCGGGGCCGTTTCAGCAAGTGGGAGTATATAGAGCCTCTCGTTGCGAAAGCGTTCAAGCACGCCGACGGCGAGGCGCACGCCAGGAATGTGCTCCTCGACGATCACCGCCGTCGCAGGGCTATAGAGCAGCACCTGCCGAAGCGCTACCTCAAGCCCCAGAGCGTCTCCGGCAAATACCGGCGTTACAAGTGTGCTATCTTTGGCCCGCACGAGAACGGGTAGCGAAACGGTGCGAAAGATCGCCGCTCCCAGAGCATCGGTTAGACGAGCCTCCTCCCCGCCGCGAATCGTGTACGCGCGCGGAATACGCACGAGAGAGAGCTCTGCGAGCGCTCGCGAACGGCCGCGATCGGCAAGCGCTGACGCGCTCGAAGCCTCTGTCCCGGTGTGCACGACGCCGAAGCTCTCAAGGGTACGGGCAAGCGCTCCGTCTTCCCCGCCCTCGCCATGGAGCGCGTTCACTGCAACATCGAGCATCCGGAGCGAGCGCTCTTGGCTCCGCGCTACGCCCGCGCGATGCCATGTGCCCTCGCGGTCAATGAATATATCGTGCGCCTGCCACTCTCGCTCCACGAGCGCTCCCTCGAGCGCCGAGAGCACCGCAGCCCCCGAGCACAGCGACTCTTCGTAGCCGCTCCCCGCTCCGCCGCGGATGACGCCGATGTGAAGCTGCATGCATCCAGTATACAGCGCCTAGTGCCGAGGTACCATATTTTTTCTGCGGCGTTTTCGGTGAAAGTTGAGCGCAAACCGGTGCGCCTCGCTGTTTGCAAGAAGTATCGCACGCTCGTGCTCCGCTATGAGTACGCGCGTCGCTCGCGCCGGAGCATTTTTCGAGCCGCGGATCTCACGCGGCTGGTGCCGCGCGTCTTTCACCACGCCGACGAGCGGTATTGGCTGCCCTGCACCTTCCGTAGAAGGTGCAGGGCCGAAGTGCTCTCGGAGCACGCGCTCCGCAGTGCCGATCTGTGCATCGCCGCCGTCAACGACGATGAGCTGCGGCAACGGCCACTCGTCGTGTCCGAGCCGGCGCAGGAGTACCTCACGGAGCGCATCGGTGTCGCTACCGCGAGTTTTACTGCGAATACGAAACTGCCGATACTCGGTTTTGTCCGCCTCACCATCCACAACAACAACCATCACTCCAACGGTCTCCTCCCCGCCGAGATGCGCCACGTCATAACCCTCGATCCGGTACGCTCTGCCCGCGCTTTCTATCATGCCGTTTCTGCGCCCAGTCCGCGTCGCGTCTGCGTATAGTCTGCGTTCTGTCTGCGTGCTATCTGCGCCGTTGCCGCGTTTGAGGAGCGCGATGTCCTGGATATGCCGCAACGCATGAAGCTCTCGCTTCACCTCCGCTGCCTTCTCGAACTCCTGCTGCCGCGCGAACACCTTCATATCGCGCTCGAGCTCGCCGAGGAGCGTCTTCTTCTTCCCTTCGAAAAATAGCTTAATGTGCTGCACGATTCGATTATAGTCTTTTCGGTTGATGCCGCCGGAGCACACCCCAGGGCAAAGGCCGATCTGGGCGTTGAAACAAGGCGGGCACGATGTAGCAATGTTAAACACCGAGTGTTTAACATTTTTGTTCAACACTCGGTGTTGAATTTTTTTCTCCTCGCATGGCACGCATGTATCGCGAAACGGGAAAATTTTGCGCACGAGCTTGAGCGCTTCCTTGAGGGAGCCGCCCGAAGTGAAGGGGCCGAACGTCCATCGTATATCGCGGCGCGTGAACTTGTGCGCCATTCTCCCGGCAAGTATCTCCGCGAGATCCTTGCCGCGGAGCGTGAGGACGCGCGAAAACGGCTCGTCCGTAATCACGACGTGATTGAAGCTCTTATCATCCTTGCCGATTGCGTTATAGCGCGGTTGGTATTTCTTGATAAGCGCGGCTTCGCGAAGCAGCGCCTCAAGCACGGAATCCATGCGCTCCCACTCGAGCGTGTCCGCCTCATCAACCATCCGCGCGATGTGCTCCCCGCGCGCGGCAAGAAGGGCCGGGCTAAAGTAGCTCTTCACCCTGTCCGCGAGCGACGTCGCTTTGCCGACGTAGAGCACCTCGCGCCCGGCCCCCGCGCCCTTCAGAAAAAAATACACCCCCGGCGTATCGGGGAATTTCAGTTTTGTAAGGTCTTGGCTTTTCACATTGATCGTTATAGTATCGCGATTGGATCCATATCCCCGCCTCCTGCACCATGAGCTCAAGGTACAGGAGGCGGTGGGATTTTTTTTTAACATTTTTTGGCTCTTCGTCACGCATGTACACTCGTCCGAAAATTTGCAATGCGATCGCAATGTTATTGCACATTCGCTAGATACGCACGCAAAAATCACGAACCGCGAGAGCCAAGCTGCGACGGTATATTAGACTTCTTTCGAAACCCCATTTCTGCTGCAATTGTTTCGTTTTTGGCTACGACTTCTGTCCGGGTTTCGCAAAATGGTTCTCGTCGTACAACCGAGTCACGTCGTCGAACCATTTTGCTCACCTTCCTCGTCTCGCCCAGTTAGAGAGGGCTTCTCTCTAACTGGGCGAGCTCAAAAATAAAAAATTTCGCGACGAAGCGGGTTATGCAAAACTTTGAATAACGAAATCGCAAGACATCCGATGTCCCCCATTCCAAACGGTTCGATTAACGAGACAACGTGGCGCTGTACACCACCAAAAGTGGTCAGGCGAGACATATTCGAGGACATCGGAGTCTCGGGTCGGCAATTTCGTTATTCAAAGTATGACAGTGCTCACGCCCCAAACCCGAACACCGCCCCGACGCCGGCAAACATGCTGCGGACGAAATCAAAAATCCGTGCAAACAATGACCCGGTCGGCAACCGCACCTCGCCGCCACCACCGCCGCCACCGCCGCCCTGATTTCCCCCGCTCGGCGGCGGGCCGCCGCCCACCTCGCCGCCTCCGCCGCCGCCGCCAGTGCCCTGGTTACCAAGCGAAGCGGGCACATTGTCGCCGATCGAACTGCCACCGGAGGAGCCCGTAAGCTTCTCGTGGAGCACGCTCGACGGCGTCGTCGTGGGGGTAACGACTTGGAGCGACGTCGCGCCGGAAGAGGTTGCCTTCTCCACCGCAAGCGAGAAGCGTGCCTTGTCCCCCGGGTTCAGGTTCGCGATATCTGCGCGCATGATGTAGTTCGTCGCGGCAGAGACACTGATCGCCGTGGTAAATGTGGTCGTGCCATTGCCGCCCACGATCGATACCGTGCCGCTCCCTCCAACCTGCGTGTCGGAGCCGCCGATGGTACCATTGTTGTCGCTGTCTGCCCAAAGCTCAACTGCGCTGAAATCACCGGAGACCATGCCCGAAACACTGCTCATGGTGAGAATGAGCGGCCGCAGCGAGAGCGTCTCGCCGTTCGGCACGTACTGAAAGGAGAAGAGCTCGGCCTGGGTGAGCGAGGTCCCGGACACGTCGAACTTGTTCGCCTCCTGCCCGCTCGCGCTGTGGTTGCGCAAGGTCGCGGAGCCGCTGAGAATAATCGTCTTGTCGTCGCTATCCTCGGCGGTGGTATCCCCTGCGCCGTCGTCAAAGATTTGAATGGCATTCTTTGCCGCTGCGGCCGTGCTCTTCACGATGAATTTTAGGCCGCTTACGGTGAGTGTGCCGCTGGGTGCAAACGCCGAGGTAACGTCAATTACCATGGTTGATTTCCCGGGATCGCTTCCCGCGCCCTCGTAAGTGACCGTGGATGCTACACGTCCCGACATCGAGCCGCCGAAGGTGGGCGTTGTCACCGAGGTATCCCAGAAGAGAGGGAAGGCAGGGGAGGTGGTGGCGATCGAGATCCTGATGTCATTTGCGGGAATGATCTGCTCGATATTGAGGTCGTCAGTCACCGTGATCACCTCCGCGGTCGGATTCGTGCCGACTTCGAGCACGCGATTTGCTGCACTTGAAACTGTCGGCGTTGGCGGAGGGAAGTCCCAGCACGAGTTGCCGCCGGCGTTGCGAGTGCCAGTGTCAGCGTTGATCAGGAAGCCGGCAGAGCGGCAGGCATTCGAGTCCGCAACATTCACAAACGAAACCTTATACTGCGTGCCGGGCACATCGAGGTTCCACGCGGTACTAGCGATCGAAGACCGAAGCCACACTCTCGTCGTCGTGGCGGTACCTGTCCAATTGATCTCCTGAAACGTTGAGGTGGCGCTTGCCGGAAACTGGGCCGAGGTAGACGCAATCATCGTAAAGATACGTGTCGTTGTCGCGACGTCCGAGAATATCACCGAGGGATTGAGCGGCCCGGTGCCTCCCGTGTTGCGTACCTCAAGAAATGCGAACGCCGAGGTGTTCGCACCCTGCCCCGTCATCGTACCCGAAAGATACTGCGCCGTAGTGCCGAGGAGCGTCGTCGTCGCACTGTTGTGCGCAAAGCCGTCAGTGCCCGAGTTGTTGCGGTAGTTCCCGCTGATCGAGAGATAGGAGGAGGGCGCGTAGACCGTGCCTGAGGTCGAGTCAATGATGAAGTTCGAGGTCGAGGCGTTTGCCGCAACAAAGGTCTTGGTGCCCGCGCCCTCAAACGTGGTCGTGCCGAGACGCGCGGCGTCGGTGAGCGTCCCGCCAATGGTCTGCGCCAAGGTGCCGCTAAAGGTCGTGGTGCCGGTGTTCGACGACGTAAAACCATCGGTGCCTGAATCGTTTACATAATTCCCGGAGATGTAGAGAAGCGAGGAGGGCGCGGAGACGGCGCCAGAGGAACTCTGGATGATGAAGTTTGACGTCGAAGCGTACGCTCCGCTGAAGGTCTTTGCCCCAGCGCCCTCAAACGAGACGTTTCCGAGCGCGGCGTTCCCGACTGGCGTGCCGGTGATGCTCTGCGCCGAGCTGCCATCAAACGTCGTTGTGCCGCTCCCTGCGGTGATCGTGCCAGAGAGGGTGAGGTTCGCGGCGACGAAGAAGTTGCCCGAGGGCAGTGTGAACGCCACGGAGCGGTTGTCAAACGCGCTCGCAACCGAGAGATACGTCGGGCCAGTGACCGCCCCCGATGTCGCGTCAAAGAGGAGCGTTCCCGTCGTGGTCGCGCTCGCCAGAAATACTTTAACCCCACTGCCGTACAGATTAAGATTATTGAAGCCGCTCGAATTACCAGTCGCCGTCGTCATCGTCCCCGAGAGCGTCTGCGCCGAGCTGCTTGCGATGAGGACCGAGCCGCTGTTGTGCGTGAACGTCGCGTTGTTGCGGAAGTTACCGCTCACAGACAGCAGTGTCGAGGGCGCGGTAACCGCTCCCGAGCCGCTCTCGATAAAAAAGTTTGTTGTTGAGGCGGAGTTTGATCCGAAGCTCTTTGTCGCGCCGCCGAGAAAGACGACGTCGCGGAATTGGCCCTTCGAGGCACCCTCGCCAGTGAGCGTTCCCGAAATGCTCTGCGAGCCCGAGGTTCCGCTGAAGCTCGTCGTCCCGCTATTGCTGTCAAACGTCCCGCTCTGCGTGAAGTTGCCGGCGATTGAGACATAGCCGCGCACTGGCCACGTCACACTAACGCCGCTCGGAATCAAGACATTCCCCGTGCTTGTGGCGCTCGCCGTGAGCGTCTTCGTCCCTGCGCCGAGAAACGTCACGTTATTGAACCCGCTTGAGTTTGCGGTGGAGTCAGTCAACGTCCCCGCGATCGTTTGCGCGGACGCGCCGTCAAAGAGTATCGTCCCGGTGTTGTCGCTGAAGGTTGCGTTGTTCGTGTAGTTGCCGCTGACGGAGAGATACGTCGTCGGCGCCACGAGCTGCGCGGAGTTTTCAATCGTAACATTTGTGGTTGATGCAGCGGCGCTAAACGTCTTCAATCCCGAGCCAGTCAAGACGACGTTGTTGAAGGCCGAGTCCCTGATCATCGATGTCGCTGTGGCGCTGACGCCGATCGTGATACTGCTTCCCGTGAAGTACACGGTCCCGCTATTATGAGTGAACGTGCCGCTATTGCCGTAGTTGCCGCTGATTGAGAGAAGCGACGGCGCGATGACGGTGCCTTCCGTAATGGTAAACGCCGAGGTCGAGGCCTGCTCGCGGAAGGTGAAGGTGCCGGGGCCGTGGTTAGCCGCGCTTCGGTCAAAGGTAAGATTGATCGGCGAAGAGCTCGAGGTGCTTGCAAAGATGTTCTTACCTGTAGTCGAGGCCTGGAGCGTCATCGTGAAATCGCCGCCTTTATTAAACCGCGACGAGGAGCTTGCAAAGAGGTTGCCGCCGATCTTTGTGGCGCCGCCGAGCGTCATGATAGAACCCGTGGCGTAGCCGCGGAAGGTGGTGGTCGCGCCGATCAGAAAGAGCGAGCCGTCGGTGCTTGCGCTCGAGGCATTGCCGTGGAGCGTCACCGCGCCGCCAGGATCAAATTCCGAACCGATGACCAAGAGGCCGAGCCCGCTATTCACCTCAAGTGTGCCGCTGTTTGCTTTGTAGGGTATGTCCACATCGTTGTCAAAGTCGTAGATTGCGAGGTCTTTGATCTGCGTTGATGTCCCGGTCTCTCCTTCGTGCCGGAGCGTCACATAGTTCTGGTAGAGATTGAGCTTTGTAATATCGTTCCCCGTGGTCGAAGCTTTCGTGAAGCTCGCGGCCTTCACGGCGTCGTTCGCGTCGACGAATACCGTGATCGGCGAGCCAACGGCAAGCGTCGAGGCTCTTGTGTTGAAACTATAGAAACCGCCACACGTTGCGCACGTCGAGGTCGAGTAAATGCCCGCGGGTGTTCCGGTTGCAATAACGGCCGTGATCGTCTTGCCTCCTGTGGTAATCAGCGTCGTCCCGAAGTCGCTGTAGAGGGTGCCGGAGATCAAACGAGCGGTTCCCACCCCAAACGTCGCCTGCGCGAGATCGGTGCGGAGCGTCGAGTAGTTTGTGGTCGTCGCGAGGAGTGTGCGCAGGTGGACCGCGTTGCTTGAGTCGTAGTATTCAGAGAGGTTCGTCGTGATCGTCGTCGTGAGCGTGTAGTCAGTGTTCACCGTAGGAGCAGCCTGGCTCGTGAGCTTCTCCCACGCATTCGTCGAACCGTAGCGAAAGACCTGGAGCGTGAGGTCCTGCGACTCGTCCGCCTGCCCCTCCCAGGTGGGAGTGATCTCGTCGGTCGCGTTCGTGTTGTAGACGGTAAAACTGTAGACGAGCGTTGAGGAGGCGGCAGAGAAGGAGTCATAGATGTTGTTCGAACTTGTTGCTCGGCGGTACTCCGCCTGGTCGAGGAAGCGCGCAACGGGCATTGTGTCGTCGTCCGATGGAATGTTTGCCATCGGCGAGCTCGTGCCGGAGCAGTCAAGCGAGTTGCACTTGATGAACGCGAGGTCGAGGCCTGAGCCGGTGCCTCTGTAGTAGCTAATCACGGGATACCCATCCGTGCCGATCGCAATTGAAGTGTACTGGCCGACAGTGTTGGCATTGTTATTATCGAGCGTGCGCTGGGTGATTGAAGCGCACGAGGCGTCGTTGCACTTGACAAATTCGAGGTCGAGGCCAGTTGCATCGTAGTAGGAGATCACCGGAAAGCCGTCGGCGCTGATGGCGATCGAGGTGTACTGGCCAGTGGTGCCTGTGCTGTCGAGCGTGCGCTGGGTGATTGAAGCGCACGAGGCGTCGTTGCACTTTATGAATTCGAGGTCGAGGCCAGCTGCATCGTAGTAGGAGATCACCGGAAAGCCGTCGGCGCCGATGGCGATCGAGGTGTATTGGCCGACGTTGTTTATGCCGTCCTCGTGGAGCGTGCGCTGGGTGGTGCTCGAGCACGAGGCGTCGTTGCACTTTGTGAATTCGAGGTCGTCGCCACCTCCATCGTAGTAGGAGATCACCGGAAAGCCGTCGGCGCCGATGGCGATCGAGGTGTATTGGCCGACGTTGCCAGTGCCGTCGTCGTGGAGCGTGCGCCGCGTGGTGCTCGAGCAGGAGGCGTCGTTGCACTTTATGAATTCGAGGTCGTCGCCGGTATCGTCGTAGTAGGAAATCACCGGAAAGCCGTCGGCGCCGATGGCGATCGAGGTGTAGGGGCCGGTGTCGCCGGTGCTGTCGAGCGTACGCTGGGTGATTGAAGCGCACGAGGCGTCGTTGCACTTGATGAATTCGAGGTCGAGGCCAGTTGCAGTTGCATCGAAGTAGGAGATCACCGGAAAGCCGTCGGCGCCGATGGCGATCGAGGTGTACCAGCCGACGGTGTTTGTGCCGTCGTCGTGGAGCGTGCGCTGCGTGGTGCTCGAGCAGGAGGCGTCGTTGCACTTTATGAATTCGAGGTCGAGGCCGGTATTGTCGAAGTAGCTAATCAGAGGGTACCCGTCGGCGCCGATGGCGATCGAGGTGTATTGGCCGGTGTCGCCGGTGCTGTCGAGCGTGCGCTGGGTCGTTGACCCAAACGCCTGCTTTGAAAACCGCACGTTGTTCGCCGCCGCAATCGTCAAGGTCGAGGTTGCGGTGTAG
>Ga0209399_10000747_pt1 | contig 18480 bp, 23 predicted proteins | sample OV2TP3_FD_184130 | JGI IMG/M metagenome (GOLD analysis project Ga0209399, IMG submission 184130) | Hot spring microbial communities from Beatty, Nevada to study Microbial Dark Matter (Phase II) - OV2 TP3 (SPAdes) (version 3) | ecosystem: Environmental > Aquatic > Thermal springs > Hot (42-90C) ... | reverse complement strand
AGGAGCGACCGGTCGACCAGCGGCGGCGCGATTCGCAGACCCTCGAACGGCTGGCGCCGCGCGTACTGCGCGAGCTGCGCGCCGCGGATCATGATCTTCGAGGGCACGCAGCCGACATTCACGCAGGTGCCGCCGATCGTGCCCGCCTCGACGAGCGTGACGCGCGCGCCCTCCTCGGCGAGCCGCAGCGCGCAGGCGAACGCGGCCGAGCCGCCGCCAACGATCGCGGCGCGCAGCCCCGCTCCGCGTCCGGCGCGCCGCGCCGCTCCCGAACCGGATACGATCTCGGCGCAGTGCTCGCAGGTCATTCCGGTAACGCGCAGCTCCAGATCCATGGCAGTCTCGCCCTGTTTCAACGCTTGAGCGAGGACGGGTAGCCCGCGTCGGCCGTCGCCTTGGTGATCGCCTCGATGCTCGTTTTCGAGGGATCGAAGGTCACGACCGCGGTCCGGCTCTCGTAGTCCACCGTCGCGCTCACGACGCCGGGCACCCGGTTGATCGCCTTTTTCACCGTGATCGGGCAGGCCGCGCAGGTCATGTTCTTCACCTCCAGCGTCACGGTCTGCGACGCGCCGGCAGCGCCGGGCAGCGGCGCCGCGGCGATGAACGCCGAGAGCAGCAATGCGAGCACTTTCTTCATGCGGTCCTCCGGGTCAGTAGAACCACTCGGCGTAGAGCGGAAACGAGAGCAGCGCCGCGACAAGCGGCGCGGCGATCAGGAACACGATGCGCTGGTTGCGCAGCGTGCGCGCATCGGCGCACGGCGTTCCGGGAGCGCACACCCTGGGTACGTAGAACAGTTTGTACGCGGCGTAACCGAAGGCCAACGCCGCAAGCCCGGCGAATACCGGGCTCCAGGGCTGCAACGCCGTGAGGCTGGAGACCCACGCGCCGCCGACACCAGCCATGACGAGCGCGAGCGGCCCGACGCAGCACACCGATCCGGCGATTCCCGCGAGAACCCCCGCGGCGATCGGCTTTCCGGCGGCGGCGGGCTTCGCCCGCGCCTGCGCACCGCCGTGCGGCGCGGATGCGGCCGGCAGGACTGATGTTTTGCGCATCGGTGCCTCCTCTTCGGGAACCAACGCGGGGATGCTAAGGTCCGTACCCGAGTACGATGTCAAGAGCTGGGGGGCTTTCCGTGCAGATCCATGCGAGCACCATCGGGGCGATCGCCGGACGGGCCGGCGTCAACGTGGAAACGATCCGCTATTACCAGCGCATCGGCCTGGTTCGCGAGCCGACTCGGCCGGCGCGGGGCGTGCGCCGCTATCCGCCCGACACCGTAGAGCGCATCCGCTTCATCAAGCGCGCGCAGGAGCTCGGGTTCGCGCTCGGGGAGGTCGCGGAGCTTCTGCGCCTGAACGACGGCGTACGTTGCCGCGACGCGCGCGGACTGGCCTCCAGGAAGCTCGCGCTCGTCGAAGCGCGCATCCGCGACCTGACGCTGGTGCGGCGCACGCTGCGCCAGCTCATCGCCGAATGCGACGCGGGCGGCGCGCCCGACTGCTGCCCGATCATCGACTCGCTGAGCGCGGCCGGTCCGCGCCGGAACTGAACTGCCTTCCGGGAAAGTGCCGCGCGTTGCGCCGGCGGCCGAGTTCCCACGCCTCATCGAGCGTCGCCAGAATCGTTGACGGGTGCTCGGCGACCCATTTTCGTCCCGCCTGCCCGGTCGCGAAAAAGTGGACGAAGTGGCAGAAATTGCGCACGACGTCCTCGGCGACCTTCTCAGGATCGGGCGCGACCAAGGAAACGAGCGGGCGCTCTCCGTCCGCCTCGACGCCCTCCGGCCCGACGCGCAGCGCGACCCGGTCTCCCGTGACGGGGCAGACCGATTCCACGTGCGCGGCACTGTCCAGCAACTCGGGAAGGAACAGCGTGTCCCAGGCGCACCAGGCATAGAGGCGCTTGCCGGCGATGATCATCCGGTGCCGGGTCTCGGCGATCGTCAAGCCCCAGTAGCCGATCACGCGGCCCTCGGCATCGCGGTACACGCCCGGCAGGGCCGAGAGCACGGCGTCGACCCGCCCGCGCTCGACGTCTGCGGCGCGCGCCAAGGCGTCCGTCGAAACCGCCTCGCCGCCGGCAAGCAAGCGGTAGAGCGCGAGCGAGAGGCGCTGTCCAGCCTCGTCCAACTCAGGAAGGATTCCGAGAATCGCCTCGGAGATTCGATCCAGTTGCGTGTTGCGCATGAAAAGTCTCGCAATCCGCCCGATAGAGCCCGGCTACCGCAGCTCGCGCACGATTTCGCTCCCGGGGTTGAACGCGAGCCAGGCAAAAGCGAAATGCACGCCGCTTTCCATCGCCGCGAGCCGCCTGCCCTTGAGCGGGCCGGCGACCGCCTCGCCGAGAATGTTCCATTCGGATCCGGTGCCCGTATCCACCCAGCGCCCATCGCGCCATGCGAACTCGAGCACGCGGGCGTCGAGCCGCCGCTCGAACGCGGTGGCCGCGGGGATCGCGCGGCCCTCCTCGATATTCACGCGGTCGAGCGGCGAGGCCATGCCGCCTTTCGCGAACACCACGTAGGGGACGCCGCCGAGGTCGCGGTTGGCGACCGGGCGCTTCTCGAGAAGCGTCAGCGGATAAAGCCGGTGCCTGCCCGCGACCGAGACCGAGAGCACGCGCTCCATCGGCGGCAGGCGCCGGTCCAGGGTGGAGGAGAACAGAAACGGACTCTGGTCGATGCGGTCGTAGCCGGCGTACGGATTGCGGCCGTACGGCCGCGCGTGGCCGGTCTCGCGCGACAGTACCAGCGCCGTGCGGTACGCGGACTCGAAGTCCTCGAAGGCGACGATCTCCGATGGGAGCCGCACCAGCTCGGTCCCCGCGTAATTCCCGACGATTGCCTTGCCGGTGAACTGCTGCCACCACGATTCGGTCTGGCGGTCGTACATCACGAGGTCGGAGAACCGCAGCCTTCCGGTGGTGCCGAAATCGAGCACTCGCCCGGCGACGCGCCGGTCGAACACGAGCGAGGCGTTGCACAGCGGGCAAAAGGTGACCGCGACCGGGACGCCGGCGACGACATCGTTCACGATCTCGTGGAACATGAGGATCTGGAGCGGATATGCCTTCGCTTCGCGCCCCAGCCGCACCACGATCACCGGCTCCTTGGGCCTGAGCCAGGCGCGCGCCGCGCGTGTCGAGACGAAGCGCGGCCGGTCGATCGCGGGGATCCCGTCCTTGGGCGGCCCGCCCGATTCGATCTCGGCAAGGTCCACGGTGCGCTTCGCGAAATCGGTCTTCGGCCATTCGGCGCGATCGGAAGGAGACTGCGCGAGCGCCGCCGCGGCGGCAAGCCCGAACGCGAGCATGGCAGCAGGCAAGGCGTGCGCGATCATCGCGGCGCAAGAAATCGATGCACGCGCAGTCCCGCCCAGCATCCGGGCAGCGCCGCCGCGATCCACAGCCAGCCATGCAGGCTCGTGCTCGCCACGCCGGAAAAAAACGCGCCGATGTTGCATCCGTAGGCGATGCGCGCGCCATAGCCCATCGCCAGCCCGCCGAGCGCGGCGGCGAGGATGGCGCGCGGCGAGGGACCGAAGCGCGGGCGGAATCCGCCCGCGCTTCCTGCGGCGGCGAAGGCGCCCAGCACCAGGCCGAAATCCATCACCGAGGTCACGTCGGCGAACACGCTGGATTGGAGCGCGTTGCTCTGGAAATCGGCGCTCCAGAAACCGCCCGCCTCCGGCTCCCAGCCGAACGCGCGCGCCGCTTTCGCCCCCCAGAGTGCGAACGCCCAGGTGATCGACCACGGGTGCCCGGCGACAACGAGCGTCAGCAGGTTGAGCGCCGCGAGGACGAGCGCGCCCGCCGCGGGTGCCCAGGGCAAACGCCAGATTCGCTGCGGGCCGATGCTTCGATCCGGGGGCGCATCGGCCCCAGCGCCCGGGAGCTTGCCCAGCAGCGCATACAGCGCCGCAAGCACGCCAAGCTGGATCGCCACGGCCGCCGGCCAGCCGAGCCGCTCCCCGAGGGCGATCGGCTCGGGCGCCGGAAGCGTGCTCCAGGCGCCGATGTGAAGGCTCGCCCAGAACGAGCCGGCGACGAACGCCGTCAGCGCGACCGCCATGCGCATCTGCCCTCCGCCGGCCGTGTAGAGGGCGCCCGACCCGCAGCCGCCCGCGAGTTGCATGCCGATGCCGAAAAGAAACGCGCCCGCCGCGACTTGGAGCCCCGCGGGGGCGACGGCACCGGCCACTTCGCGGCCGAACCACGGCCCTTGCGCGAGGACCGGCGCGAAAAGAACGGTCGCCGCCGCGAGCATGAGCAGTTGCGCCTGCACCGCGCGCACACCGCGGCCCTCGAGCAGCCGCCGGTACGCCGATGCGAACCCGAACGCCGAGAGATACAGCGTCGCGCCCAGCGCGATTCCGATCGCGAGGAGCGCGAGCATGCGCGGCCCCTGCGCGGAGGCGACCGCTCCAAGCGCGAGCGCGAACGCGCCCGCGGCCGCGAGCGCGCGTGGCTGCGGCGCGAGCCGCGTGCTAACCGCCGATGGCATCCTTCACAATTTTCTCGAACACCGGATCAAGCTCGCGCGCCATGCGGTCGAGCTCCGCGCTGCGGTACGGCGCGAACACCGCGCTCGGCTTGCGATAGGTCACGGTCGCCGTTCCGTCGGCGTTCTCGGTGAGGTAGATGCGCAGCGGCGCCTCGATCCCCGCCGCGACGCTCGCGGCGAGCATGCGCACCGCCAGATCGTTGCGGAACACCATCAGCACGGCGTTGCCGGGGATCTTCACGCCGCGCGCCGCGGCGCCGCGGCTCGCGCTCGCCTGCGCAACCAGGCCCATCCTGTTGCTCTCGATGGCTTTCTCCAGCCGCGCGACCGACGCATCGAAGCCGTGCGGCATCTTCACCGATACCGTTCCGGGAAACGGGGTGCTCTGGGCGAGGGTCGCCGCGCTCCCCGCAAAGAGCAGGAATGCGGGAACGACGAACTGCGCCGCAATTCTCAGCGGACGTCTCATGGACCGCTCATCTGACGATCAGCTTGTAGTCCGGTGTCGGATTGAGTGGACAGGAGTAGACGTAGTTCCCGGGCTTGAGCTCGATCGCGTAGTCCTGCGTCTTGCCGGTGGTGAGCCCGCCTCCGGAGACGCTCGGCAGCCGGGCGCGGTCGACCAGCGACTCGCCGCGCAGCCAAAAACCGAGCTCGTAGGGCACGTTCTTGTTGGCGACGCGGAAGACGTACTTGCCCGGCGCCAGCTCGATCGTCTTCGACGCGGCGAGCCGCTTGGCGCCGGTGCGCTTGTTGACCGCCTCGCAGTCGGCGAACTTCGTCGACTTGAAACCGCGGTCCGTACCGCCCTCGCTTTCGAGGAACTGGCAGGGTATCTGGGTCAGCTCGATCACCTTCGGCTGCGCCACGGCGCTCGCCGAATGCGCGGCCAGCACCAGGACGGCGAAACCGAACACGCTTTGTTTCATGGTCTGCTCCTCAGTCGCGACGCCGGTCGAGCGCGGCGCTGACTTCCGCAAGCGTCTGCTCCACCGAAATCGGCATGTGCGAAAGAATCTCGACCTCGCGGCGCTCCCACACGTCCTCCTCGGGCAGCGCCTCGCGCCAGGCGCCGAGCACATGATCGCGCTCGAGAAGCAGCGCCTCGATATGCGGGCGGAACAGGACGAACATCGCCCCGATCCAGCGGTTCACCGGCCAGGACGGAAACGCGTGGTCGATGCGGTAGCGCTCGAGCATCGCGATCGCGTCGGCGGCGGCGTACCAGGTGTCGCCCGCCACCCAGCGGTTGGGCGCGAAAAGGCCGATCGGATAGCCGTACGCGTCCATCGAGATCGCGATCAGGTGCGCGATCGCCTGCTCGCCCTCGGGCCAGGGCTCGGAATGCGCCGCCTCCGAGTGCTTCGCGCCTTGCGGCATGCCGGGCGCTCGCAGAAAAGTGTGGAAGTGGCCGTGCTCGCCGGCGAGGCCGCGGTGCGCGTGGTAGTAGTACTGCGCATGCGTGTCGGCGTCGAAGACGTCCTCGTGCGGGTAGTGGTCGTATTCGCGGAATTCGCCCTGCCCGCGCAGCACTTCGCCGACCACGTTGAGCCCGCCCTTGCGCAGCACGCGGTAACACTCCTCGATCTCGCGCCCCGCCGCGCGCATCGCTTCGAGCTGTGAGCGCGGCAGGCGCACGATCTGCGGTGCCGCGAGCGGGGGCGGCCACGGGTCCCTCGCCCGCGGCTCCGCCGCCCCGGCAAGCCGGATTACTTCTTCTTCGCGGCGCACGGATTCTTCGCTGCGCAGGGATTCTTGGCCGCGCAGGGATTTTTCGCCGCGCAGGGGTTCTTGGCTGCGCACGGGTTCTTGGCAGCGCAGGGGCTCTTCGCCCCGCACGGGCTCTTGGCCTTCTTGGCGGCGCACGGGCTCGAGGCCATCTTCATGAAACCCTTCTGCACCTCGCCGGTGTAAGCGGTGAGCGCGGCGAGCTGCTTCGAGTCCCAGGCGAGCGGCTTGGCGGCCATCGGAACGATCATGCAAAACTGCACCATCTGCTCCATCGTCACGCGCTTCAGGCCCGACTGCGCCTGCGCCATCGCCACCTGGTGCGGATAAGGCTTGGCGAACGACGGTGCGAACGCGGCGTTGCCCTTGTGGCAGCTCGCGCAGGCCATGCCGTTGGTGCTGAGCTTGGTGTCGCTCCAGAGCTTCTCGCCTGCGGCCGTCAGCTCGGCTTTCGGCGCCTCGTACGCCTTGCTGCCTTTCGGCCGCGTCACTTGCCTGACATCGACTTTGCCCGCGCCGCAGGGGCTCTTCGCACCGCACGGGCTCTTGGCGGCGCAGGGGTTCTTCGCCGCGCAGGGATTCTTCGCCGCACATGGATTTTTCGCGGCGCAGGGGTTCTTCGCGGCGCACGGATTCGCCGGCTTGGCCGCGCACGGACGCCGTTTCTTGGCCGAGCAGGGGTTCTTCGCCGCGCAGGGATTCTGTGCCAGCTCCATCCTTGCTCTCGAGCGCGGCGCACAAGGGTTGCACGGGCCGGCGGCCGCCGCGAGCGGCGCGCCGAGCATGAGCCCCGAGGACATCATCGAGGCGACGACGGGTCGTAGATTCAGGTTCATGAGATCTCCTCCTTCTGGACGGGTGAAACGGACATCGGTTGACGGAAACGGGGCCTCAGCCGGTTTTGAGCAAGGTCTCCACGCGCACGATGCCGCGCGCGGTGCCGCCGATGATCGCGACGCTGCCGCCGAGGGCCGGCACGACCGCCGCCTCCAACCCACGGGCGGAAGCGGCAACGCGCGAAGCGAGCGGCCGGTCCGGAATCAGAAGCAGCGTCACCTTCCCGAGCGGAGACTTGACCAAAACGTGGTACGCCGTGGTGCCCGCGAACGGACAGGTGCCGACGTAGCGCACCTCGCCGAGCTGCGCGGGAAGTGCGACACCCATGCCCCGCGCGACCCGCTGCAGCACCGCGGCATCCGCGGGTTTCGCGTCGGCGATTGCCTGCGACTCCTCGAAGACGACGAAATCGATTCCGGCAAGCGCCAGCGGATCGTCGCGCGGCCAGGCGAGAAACGCCGCGAGCGCAATCGCCAGGATCAGGCTTGCCGCGAGTGCAAACCAGCGCCTGCTGCCCGGGGACACCGTCGCAGCGCGCGCGATGCGTTCGCCCAAGCCCGGCGGCAGCGGAATCTTGAGCGCACTCGCCAGCCGGTCTTCGAACGCGAGCGAGCGCGCGAGAAACTCGCGGCATGCGACGCACGTTTCCGCGTGCGCGCGCGCGTCTGCGTCGAGCCTGCGCGGATCGACCGTGACCGCCCTGCGAAACTCCAGACAGCTCATGCGTCCTTTGCCTCCTTGCCGAAATTCGACGGTTCGAGCGCACGCCGCAGCGCCTGGCGGGCGCGCGACAGGCGCGTCATCACCGCGCCCTCGGTCGAACCGAGCACCCCGGCGATCTCGGCGCAACTGAACCCGCCGAGCACCTGCAGCAGCAGCGCGTGGCGCGATTCCTCGTTAATCTGCCCGAGCGCCCTGCCGAGGTCCAGCGCGAGCGCGGGATCGTCGTTCACGTACGGTTCCTGCGGCTCCTCCGGCGTGCCCGACTCTGCCTGCGGCGTGGCCGCGTTGCGCGCGAATTCGTGGTACAGGATCGTGTAAAGCCACGACTTCACCACCCGCGGCTCGCGCAAGCCCGCCCAGCCGCGCCAGGCCCGCGTGAGCGTTTCCTGCACCAGGTCCTCGGCCCGCCAGCGATTTCGGCACAGCCAGTACGCGTAGCGGTACAGATCGTCGATATGACCCTGTACCGTGCTCCCGAATACCGCCTGGCGCCGCTCGAGCAGCATGCGCATAAGACCCGCCTCGCGGGCGATTCCTTACATCACGTCGACCTGCCGTCGCGGGTCCTCGCGCCGACCTTCGCTGCCGCCCGCGGCGGCATCGACGCCGGCGCCGCGCGCCAGGGTGAAGACGGTGGTCGGAGCGCTGCGGCCGCGCACCATGACTTCTCCGACGCGCTCGAACGAAGCCGCTCCGGCGGCGGCGCGAACCGTCGCCTCGGTCGCGAGCACGTAGGTTCCGTAGCTCTTGTTGAGCTGTTCGAGCCGCGCGGCGACGTTCACTTCGTCGCCGTGCACCGTGTAGAGAAGCCTGTCCTTCGCGCCGACCGCGCCGGCGACGATGCGCCCGGAGTTGATTCCGCAGCGGGTGCGCAACCGGATGCCGTCGCCGAAAGCGCGCTCGTGTGTCGCTCCCTGGATCGCGATCGCGGTGCGCACGGCATTCGCCGCGTGATCGGGGTCGTCCTTCACGGTATTGAACGTGACGAGCATCGCATCCCCCTGGAACTGCGTGATGACGCCCCCGTGGCGGTCGATCGCGCCCGAGACCGACTCGAAATAGTCGTTCAGAAGCCTCACCAACCGCTCGGGCGTGACCTTTTCCGAGATCGTCGAGAAACCCTCGATGTCGGTGAACAGGACCGAGGCGACGCGCACCTCGCCGTCTCCCGGCTGCAGCGCGCGGTCCGAGGTGCTGATCCGGTCGGCGACCTCGGGCGCGACGAAGCGCGAGAGATCCTTCGCGAGCACGCTGTCGAGGACCGCACGGAACAGGATGCGCCGCGCGCGCACCAGGCCGAGCGCGAGTACGGCAGTCACCATGAGAATCGAGATCACCTTGTCGATCTCGGCACCGATGAGAACCGAGTTCGAGGTCATGTAGCGCACGTAGTCGCGCGTGACCACCATCTCCCCCGAGAGCGCCGCGTACGCGAGCAGCGCAAGCCATCCGGCGGCGGCGGCGATCCCGGCCGCGACCACGTAAAGCGGTTCGAAGCGCAGAGCGCGCAGCGCGATGAAGATGAAGACGTAGAGCATCGTCGGGGCCTTCAGGTAGAAGGGCGCGGGCTGCTGGTACTGCAGGTGAAAGCTCCAGACGAGCCCCATCAGCAGCGCCATGTCGATGCATACGCCGGCCACCAGCAATGCCGGGCTCAGCGCTCGCCGGTGCGCGAGCGCGAGCCGCAGCACGGTGAAAGCGGAGAACGCGCCCAGCACCCACGGCACCGGGAGGAACTGCGTGCCCGCGGAGGTCTTGGGCGAAACCGTATACAGGACGAGGAAAAAGACGACGAGCGCGAACTGCACCCAGCCGATCAGGATCTCGCTGTGGACCTGCTGCTCGCCGATCAGCCAGCGCACCCGCTCGGGCGGGGTGCCCTTGGGCCCTTCGCCCAGCGCGAACGAAACGATGCGCGGCCACATATCCCCTTTGTCGCGCCGGCGCGCGAAAACCTGACGTGTATTCGAATGGCCCGCGTCGAGCCCGGTGGCACAATGCGGCACCTTCGATCTCCAGGATCCGCGGGGGCTGCGGGTGCATCAGCCGATCCGCCCCAGCACTGGAAATGTTTGCAGCAGCCAGAACCCGAAGCGCGTGAGCTGGCCTGTGACCATGGCGACGCCCATCAGGATGAGGATGATCCCCGCGGCGATCTGCAGCGCGGCGCCGAAGCGGCGCAGGGCTCTGAGCCGCGCGGCCAGCTCGCGCGTGAAAAGCGCCGTCATCAGGAACGGCACGCCGAGCCCGACGGCGTACGTCGCGAGCAGGCCCACGCCCGCCGACGCCGACGTCTGCATGGCGCTCACGGTGAGGATCGCGCCGAGAATCGGGCCGATGCACGGCGTCCAGCCGAAGCCGAACGCGAGACCCAGAACGAAGGCGGGCAGCGGGCGCCCGCCGTGCAGCCGCGGATGGAAGCGGAAGTCGCCCATCAGCCACGGCAGGCCGCGCGTCATGCCGATCATCAGCAGTCCGAACACGATCACGATCGCGCCGCCGACGATATTCGCCTCGTAGCGGTACTGCAGCAGCAGGCGGCCGAGGAACGTGGCGCTCGCGCCCAGCGTGACGAACACGGCGCTGAATCCGAGCACGAAGAACGCGCTCAGGCTCAGCGCCGCGAGCCGCTCGTGCCGATCCGTTCGCCCCGCCGCCACGCGCGGCCGCTGCCCGGCGACGTAGGAAACGTAGGCCGGCACGAGCGGCAGCACGCAAGGCGAAAGGAAGGAAACAAGGCCGGCGGCGAACGCCGCCGCGAGCCCGATCGCGCCCGCTTCCATCACCATCTCGAAAACAGGCAGTTACGCATCATGCCGGCGTCCTCGTGTTCGAGGTTGTGGCAGTGGTACATGAAAAGTCCGGCGACGCTCGGCGCGATTTGTACGCGAACGCGCTCGCCCGGGAAGATGCCGAACGTGTCCTTGTACCCGGCATCGAGCATGCCCTCGCGCAGATCCGCGGGTATCGCGCCGGCGCTGCGCTCGATGACGCGAAAGCGCACGCCGTGAATGTGGATGGGATGAGACATCGGCATCCCGGTTCCGTCGTTGGCGAAGGTCCAGACCGATGCCTGGCCCACCGGCAGCTTCTCGTCCTCGGCTACTGTCATCATGTCCTCCGCATCGAAGCTGCGGCCGTTGAAGAAGCCGCGCATGCGGCGGAATGAAAGCTGCGTGCGCAGCTCGTAGCTCCCTTCCCGGACCTCGGGTTGCGGCTCGGGAAGCGCGAGCGCCGGGTGGCGGGACCGCGGGCCGGGCAATACGCTGAAACGCGCCAGATGCAGCGCCTCGCCCTGCGACGGCCCCATCATTCCCCCCATCATTCCACCGCCCATCATTCCGCGGCCCATCATTCCACCCATCATCCCGCCGCCGCCCATCATCGAACCCATGCCGTCGTCCAATCCGGAGAACTCGCGGCTGACCAGAGCGATTTCGGTGCCGTCGCGACGCGCCCCGAAGTCCTCCAGCAGCTCGACGCGCGCGCATGCGGTTCACCACCTCCATCCGCACGCGCTCGCCGCGGCGAAGCTCGAGCGCCGGTCCGAGATAGCCGCCGGATGCGCGGATCGCGTCGCGGCGGCCGTGCAGCACCTCGCCCGTGTAGCGGAGCACGCGCGTCTCCGGCCCGTCGCGAAGCGCCACCTTGCCCGGCGCCGCGACCAGCCGCACGACCACGTCCGGCTGCGCCGCGCCGAGGGCGTGGCGCAGCGTCGTCGGCATCGCCAGCAGGCCGCCGCTGGCGGCGAAGGTTTTCACTACGTCACGCCGCGTCCACACGATCAACGTTCCTGCGCGTAGCCCGCGATCAGGCGCACGGCTTCCGGGCCGTCCCATTCCGCCGGCCCGGTGCGCCGGCCGATCTCGCGCCCCTGCCGGTCGATGAGCAGCGTGGTGGGGATCCCGACTGCGCCGAGACTTCCGGCGGCGCGGGTTGCGCGATCGACATAGATCGCCAGGGTGCGAACGCCGATCTCGTCGTAGAAGCGCTTCACCGCGGCGCCGCCGCCGGGGAAGGCGTGCGTTCCGTTGACGAGGGGACCGGCAGGTACACACCGACCGCGCCCGCTGCGAGTGCGAGTGTGCCGAGAAGAGCCCACGCCATCCGCGCAGAGGACCGCTCCGCGCGGCTCATCGTCCCTCGCCCCGCTCGGCGATCGCCCGCCAGCTGCGCGCGCCGTCGCGCGACAGGTACACGTTGCGCCCGAAGGTCGCGATCGCGTATTCGGCGCGCGCCGCCGGGTTCTGCGCAACGTAGGCGACCGCGTCGCGTTCGAGCGGCGGCAGCGCGAATTCCTGCGGCAGCCCGCCCGAGAGCGCGACCCGTGCCAGGCGCGCGCGGCCGTCGTACGCTCCGTACCAGAGGTGCTTGCCGTCCAGGTCGAAAAACACCGCCAGACCCTCGACGCCCCCGGCGATCGCGGCAAAACGCTCGCCCGAGTCGCGCGAGAGATAGACACCTTTCGGGGTCGCTACGGCGACGGCGGCGGGATCGTCCGGGTGCACGGCGAGCGCGCGCGGCTGGCCGTCCAGGCGCCCGGCGGCAGCGTGTTTCCACAGCAGCCCGTCGTTCAGCGTGTAGTGCAGGCCGGACTGGCGCAGGCGCGAGCTGGGCGCCGGGTTCCAGACGTAGATCGCGTTGGTGTTCCAGCCCGCGGCGAGCAGGTGGAAATCCGTTTCGCCCTCGAGCCCGAGCCTGTCCCAGCTCCTGCCGCCATCCCTGCTGCGGATCAGGCCAAACGGATTGACCATCCCCGAGCCCGGCGCCGGATGCCCGCTGCTGTAGTAGTGCTTGGCGGTCGCGGAGAAGCCCATGTAGTCGTGCTGCGGCCCCGGCGCCATCGACCACTTGCCGTTTGCGTACACCGCGAGTCCGTGATGGCTCGGGATCATCAGCTTCCCGCCGTCGGCGCTGTAGGCAAGACCGTGCACGTGCGTGAGGGTGGCCGGCGCCTGCGCGAAGGCGCCGGCGATTGCGCCGACCCACAGAGAACATGCCGCCAAGCGCCGCGCGAGATTCGATCGCCGCATTTCAGTCTCCTTTCAGCGCCTGGCGGGCGATGCAGCGTCGAGCAGCGCGCGCACCTGGTCAAGCGGCATCGCCCCCGTGTACCGCTCCCCGTTTTCCAGGTACCAGGTCGGCGTCGAATTCGCCCCGAGCCGCTGTCCCAGCTCGATCAGCTTCTCGATCGGGTTGTCGCAGTCGGTCGGAGCCTGCGGCTCGATGCGCCGGAACATGAGGTCGTTCCACGCCTTGGCGCGGTCCTTCGAGCACCACACCGATTTCGCCTGGCGCACCGATTCGGGCTTGATCACGGCGTAGGGCAGGATGTGCACCGTGACGTCGTCGAGTTTCTCAAGATCGGTCTCGAACCGCTTGCAGTAAGGACAGTTCGGGTCGGAGAAGATCGCGATCTTGCGCCGGCCGCTGCCGCGCTTGCTGGTGATCGCCCATTGCAGCGGCAGCGAATCCCACTTGATCGCCGTGAGCTGGCGCTGGCGCGCCTCGGTGAGGTCGCGCCCGCTCTTCGCATCCACGATGCGCCCGATGATGATCACGCTCGCCTCTTTATCCACGTAGTAGATGAGCGGCCCCTCCGGCCCGCGCACCACCACTTCGTACAGCCCGGCGAAGGGCGCCTTCTGCACGCTTTCGATCGCCCCGCCGCGCAGCTTTTCCTGCACCATCCGGCGCACTGCCGCTTCGTCCGCAGCGGCGCACAACGGAAGCACGAGCGCGGCCGCGAACCACACGAATCGGCGCTGGATTAAGTTGATCATGGATTCCTCCTTTTCAGCACTGCTCGCGGATAAAGCGCGAGATCTCCTCCGGCCGCGAAAAAACGATCTGCGCCCGATCCCCCTGCATGCCCTGTCCCACGAGCACGGGCTCGCCCGGCGCCGGGCCGGTGCCGCCCGCATCGGTCTTGAATCGCAGGTTGAATTCCCAGAACGGCACCGTCTGGTCCGCCGCGTTGGTCACGAAGTAGGTGTTGCGGCAATAACGAATGGCGGTCACCCGCGCGCTTTGCGGCGCGCTCCTCAGGTTTGGCAATCGCTGGGTGCGCGCCGCCGCCGGCGCCTCGCCCCGCGACGCGGATTCGAGGAAGGCGATCAGGTCGGCGCGCGCAGTGGCGTCCGCTATGCCCGGAAAGGACATGTAATTTCCGGGAACCGTCGCGGCCGGGTCGCGCAGCCAGGCATCGAGCGTCTTCTCGTTCCACACGATTCCCGATCGCTGAAGCGGACCTGAGTAGCGTGGAAAACTTTCCAGTGCGCCCGCCTTGCGGCCCCAAAGCCCGGACAGGGTTGGTCCGGTGAGGTTCTGCCCCGGCTCCAGGCTGTGGCAGGCGACGCAGGAGCGAAAGGCGAGGGCGCCGCGCTTCGCGTCGCCTGCCGCGCCGGCCTCGCCAGCCGCGAGCAGCGCCGTAGCGCAAAGCGCGGCGATGGCAGGGCGCCTCATCCTCTGCCTTCCTGCAGCAACAGGCGCAGATCGTGCGCGATGGAGTCCGCGGTCGTCCCCGAGCGCACAACCAGGCGCAGGCGTCCGGACCGGTCGAAGACGAATACCTGCCCGGAATGATCCACGGCGTAGGATCCGTGCTCGTCCGGCGGCTGCGCCTTGAAATAGACCTTGAACTCCTTTGCGGTGCGCGCGATCGTTTCCTCGTCCGCGTAAAGTCCGAGGAATGTCGGGTGGAACGCCGGCACGTACTGCGCGAGCACCTGCGGCGTGTCGCGCTTGGGGTCCACCGTGACGAACAGGACCTGCACATTCCCCGCTTCGCCTTCCAGCTTTCGAACCGCTTCGCCGAGCATCGCCATGGTCGTCGGGCACATGTCCGGGCAATGGGTGAAGCCGAAGAACAACGCCACCACCGTGCCACGGAAATCCGCGAGCGTGCGGCGCTTGCCATTATGGTCTGTCAGCGCGAATCCCCTTCCCCAGTCCACTCCGGTGGCGTCCACCGCCTCGAATTTCGGCGGGCCGCTGCCCAAGCGCAGCGTCGCATACGCAACCAGCATTCCGATCAGAAGCGCGCTCGCCGCGAGCGCAAACAAGACCAGCCGCCGAGCGCTCATCGCGTCCCCGCGCTTCGCGCCATCTCGGCGCGCGCGGCAAGCACGCCTGCCGTGGTCCAGTGGCTCTTGAGGAAGGAGAGCGCGGCCCAGATTTCCTCGTCCGCGAGCCTGCCGCCGAAGGCGGGCATGTCGCTTGCGTAGTCCTTGGGCGCATAAGGTGGAACCATTCCGTACTTGGTGATGGCGAAGAGCACGCGATCGGGGTGATGCCAGGTGTGGCCGCTCTCATCGTGCGGCGGCGCCGGCAGACGATCGTTCGCAAGCCGCCGGCGCCAGTTCGGCTGGCCTTCGAGCTTCGCGCCGTGGCACGACGCGCAGTGCTGCGCGTAGATCCTTGCGCCAAGCCGTACCGCCTCGGCGTTGCGCGGATCGGCGCGCGGATCGTCGCCGCCGGCCGGCGCTTCGCCGCACGCGGCAAGGACCGCGGTAGCCACGAACCCCGCGCCGGATAAGAGCAGCCTCATGGCCTCCGTGTCCCTCAGGTCACCCGCAGGCACGCCATCATGCCGCCCGCCTGGTGCTCGAGCACGTGGCAGTGGAACATCCAGTCGCCCGGGTTGTCGGCGACAAAGGCGATTTCCGCGGTTTCGCGCGGTGCGAGCAGCACCGTATCGAGCCACTCGCGGCGCGGCGAGGGCCGATCGTCGCGCGCGATCACCCGAAACGAGTACCCATGCAGATGAATCGGGTGGTGCCATGCGGTGTCGTTGACGAGCCGCAGTATGTAGCTCCTGTTCCTGCGCAGGTAGAAGAGCGGCTCGAACGCCGCAGCGCCCTCGCCGCAGCCGTTCGCCGCGCCATTCACCGCCCATGCCATGCCGCGGCGCATGTTCATCATCCCCGTGCCGCCCATCATGCCGCCGGTAAAGACGATCTGGTGCCGTTCGGCGCGCGCAAGGTCGGGTTCGGGGATCGGATTTGCAGCGAGCTTCGGCGGCGCGGCGCGCGGCTTTTCGCGTAGCGGCGGCTCGGACGAATAGGCGAGATCCACGAGGTCGTATTCCCGGCCGCGGTAAAACACGTCGCGCACCTCCTGCCGGGCGCCGGGCGCACCTAGCATGTCGATCACGAGATCGGCGCGCTGCGCGGGCGCGAGCACCACGAGGCCGCGCTCCGGTTCGTGCGGCTCCACGGGCTGGCCGTCGAGCGCGACGATCCAGGGATGCAAGCCGCGAAAATCGAGCGCGAAGATGCGCGCGTTGGCTGCGGCCACCAGCCGCAGGCGGATCCGCTCGCCCGAGCGCACCGCGAACGTTTCCATCATCCGGCCGTTGATCGTCACCGTGTTGCCGATGCGGCCGGCGTGGCTCACGTCCCTGAAGTTGAGAAAGCCGCCGCTGATCGAAGCATCGGCGTTGAGCCGCCAGTCGCCCAGCACCCAGAGCACGTCGCGGTCCACTTCGGGCGGTGCGCGCTCCCCGACGAGGAGCGCGCCCGCAAGCCCGCGCCCCATCTGCTCGTAGGTGCGCTGGTGCGGGTGATAGAAATACGTGCCCGCGTCGGGCAGCGTGAATTCGTACACGAAGCTCCCGCCCGGCTCGATCGGCGGCTGCGTGAGAACAGGCACGCCGTCCATCGCGTTCGGCAGGCGGATCCCGTGCCAGTGCACCGTGGTCGGCTCATCGAGCCGGTTTTCCACTCGCACGCGCAACCGGTCGCCCTGCCGCGCGCGCAACACCGGTCCGGGCACCGTGCCGTTGTAGGCCCACACCTCCGTGCCCGGATACTGCGGCGGCGCGAGTTGCCCGCGCGCGCGGCCGGCGACCAGATGCGCCTCTACGAGCGCCGGCTCGGCCGGCGCTTGCGCGGCGCCACGGAGCGGCAGCAGCGGCGCCGCCACCGCGAGGCCGGCCAGTGTGGCGAGAAACCGGCGCCGTTCAGCCGGCACCGGCTGGTGCGATTCGATCACGAGGCACTCCGTCGTTGCACCCTCCGCAGAGGGTGATGGCGAAAGCGCGGCTCTACACTGCGCGCTCCGGTCACAAGACCGGGGTCTTTACACGACGGCGGATTTGGGAGGTGCCGTGTCGGGCGCCCTCAGGTACGAGCCGTAAGCCGTCCCTGCGAGCCGACGCATCGTGCCGTGCGGGCGTTCGTACGGCGCACCGTCCGGACGCGCGTCCATTCCTGCAAAAAAGCAACTCGCGCACGCCGCAACACATTCCGGATCCGTGATCCCTCGATCACCGCTCACAGAAGAACAATTCGAGCATTCGATCGGGGTGCTCGCGCAGGGCAAATCCGCGGGCGCAGCGCGGCTTGCTGCCGCAACGCCGGCCGCCAGCGCCAACGCCAGGATTGCCGACAGAAACCCGCGAATGACAAGCATCGAAAGCAGCCTAGCAGCGCACCCGGCGCGCCGTCAATTCCGTCCTTCTATCGTGCCGTTCGCATCGCGTAACGAAAGCGTCGCGTCCGTGCTGCGGTGCAGCTGCCAGTCCTTGACCACCGCGTAGATGGCGGGGATCACCACGAGGGTCAGAATCGTGACCGAAACCATCCCGCCGACCATCGGGGCGGCGATGCGGCGCATCACCTCGGAACCGGTGCCGCTGCCCCACATGATGGGCAGCAGCCCGCCGATGACCGCCGCCACCGTCATCATGATCGGCCGCACGCGCAGGAGCGCGCCCTGGATTACCGCGTCATGCAAGTCCGCACCGGTCACTGTCTCGCCCGCTGCGCGGCGCCTGGCGGTGGCGGCGCGCAACGACTGATCGATGTAGATGAGGATCACGACGCCGATCTCGGCCGCCACGCCGAGCAGCGCGATGAATCCGACCGCCACCGCGACGCTCACGTGGTAATCGAGCAGGTACATCAGCCAGATGCCGCCCACGAGCGAGAACGGGACCGAGAGCATGACGATCAGGGTCTCGGTAAGACGCCTGAAATTCACATAGAGCAGCACGAAGATGATCGCGATGGTGAGCGGAACGACGATCTTGAGCTTCTCCTTGGCGCGTTCCATGTATTCGAACTGCCCGCTCCAGGTGACGAAATACCCCGGCGGGAATTTGACGTGTTCGCGCACCGCCTTCTGCGCATCGGCAACGTAGCCGCCGATGTCCCGGTCGCGGATGTCCACGTAGATGTAGGCCGTGAGCAGCGCGTTCTCGGTGCGGATGTTGGGCGGTCCCTTGGCGAGGCGCACCGAGGCCACCTGCCCGAGCGGCACCATGGCGCCGGAGAAGGTCCGGATCGGCCGGGCATTGAGCATCGACGTGCCGGCCGCGCTCATCGTCGCCTTGGCCGGCGCCGCCATGCCCGCCGCCCCGGCGGAATCCATGGCCGGGATGAGCACCTGCGTGGCGATCGCTTCGGGGTCGCTGCGGAAGTCGCGCGGGTAGCGCACGACGACGCTGTAGCGCTCGAGCCCCTCGACCGTCGTCGTGACGATGTCGCCGCCGAGCGCGGCGCCGATAATCTCCTGCAGGTCGCCGACCCCCAGTCCGTAGCGGGCAAGCGCCATGCGGTCCGGCTCGATGTCGATGTAATAGCCGCCGGTCAGGCGCTCGGCGTACGCGCTCGTGGTGCCGGGGACGGACTTCACCACCGCCTCGACTTCCTTCGCCACGCGCTCGATTTCGGCCAGAT
>Ga0209399_10000746_pt1 | contig 18509 bp, 16 predicted proteins | sample OV2TP3_FD_184130 | JGI IMG/M metagenome (GOLD analysis project Ga0209399, IMG submission 184130) | Hot spring microbial communities from Beatty, Nevada to study Microbial Dark Matter (Phase II) - OV2 TP3 (SPAdes) (version 3) | ecosystem: Environmental > Aquatic > Thermal springs > Hot (42-90C) ... | reverse complement strand
AATGCAGCCGGGAGGCGTGGTGCTCATGGATGACAAATGACCAAGGGTGCGATCGAGACGACATCACCCCTCAAGCGCGCGGCAGTGGTCTCGTGCTACAATCACCATGTCCATGTCATCCACGCCCGCCATCGATCGCCAAGCACTGCTCACCCATCTCAAGCGCCTTGAAGGAGCGCGGCACCCGTATACCAGCCGCGCACCTTTGGAGGCCGCTCAAGCGTATATCCTCTCCCAATGGCGCGCCTGGGGCCTCTCGGTGATCGTCGATGAGTTTTCGTATCTCGGCGAGCGCTTCGCCAACCTGATTGCGCGTCCCTCGCAAGCACCGGACGGCCCGCGACTCATCCTCGGCGCTCATGTCGATACCGTCCCCGGCAGCCCCGGGGCGGATGACAACGCCAGCGGCGTCGCGGCGCTGCTCGAGCTCTCGCGCGTGATCATGCGGTCGTCGTGGAAGATCCCCGTTGAATTTGTCGTCTTCACGCTCGAAGAGCTGGGGTTGGTGGGCAGCGCCCACTATGCCGCGCAGTTGCGTCGCGCTCGCACGCCGCTTGCGGGGATGCTCTCGCTGGAAATGATCGGCTTCACCGAGACCGCCGGCCTGCAACGCTACCCGCCGTGGCTGCGGCACCGCTTCCCCGCCACGGGCACGTACCTTGGCGTCGGAGCGAACCGCGCCTCGCAACCGCTGCTCACGCGCGTGGCCCGCGCCTTGCGCACCATCGAGGGGCTGCCGGTTGAAACCTTGGTCGTGCCGGGCAACGGATGGGTCTTCCCGCCCATTCGACTCTCGGATCATGCGCCGTTTTGGGATCGAGGCTATCCGGCGTTGCTCATCACCGACACGGCGTTCTTTCGCAATCCTCATTATCATCAACCGAGCGACACGGTCGAGACCCTCGATCTGGCCTTCCTGGAGCGCGTCACTCAAGGGCTGCTTGCCGCGACCGCGACGTTCATTCCCTAAGGGGTGGGTGACGTCGACGCCGCGCGGGAGGGCAGCAAGCGTTGGATCATCTCCTCGAGATTCTTGCCGCCTTCCGACACCGATCCGGAAATTGTCTTGGCGATGCGGCCTTTGTCGTCGATAAGATAGTAGGCGGGGACCCCCTGCATTTCATAGCGCTCCGGCAGCGCGGCTTGTTCCGCCGAAATGGCGTGGCCGACCAGCGGAATGATGGGATACGTCAGCTGTTCCGAGGCCACGAAGGCGCGCAGCGCATTGAGATCCCGATCGATGCTGACGGTGAGAACGCGCAGTCCTTGGTCGCCTTGATAGCGCTGGGCGAGCGTTTTGATGAGCGGCAAGTCGGAACGGCAATGCGGGCACCACGACGCCCAGAATTGCAGCAAGACGGGGGAGCCGCGCGTCTGCGCGAGGGTGTGTGTTGTGCCCTCCAAATCTACGGCAGTAAACAGCGGCGCCTCACTCCCTTCTTTCACCGCAGGCGGCAAGGGTTTGCCATTGACGGCGGCCACTCGCTCTCGCGGCAATCGAATGATCAGCGACTCGGCGTCTTTGCCCAAGATCGTCCCCGACAGTTTTTTCCCATTCGTGAGCCGAATCTCATCCGCCGTGATGTTCCTCGCGGGCGCCCCGAGACTCACCGCCAGGATGATCCAGGGGATCAGGCGGCGGATTGAAGTTCGTCGATCATGCTGAGCCATGTTGTTCCTCCTCGCGTTGCTCACGTTTGACACTATAACATACCCGCCGGTCCCTGCGCCAACGCCGACTCAGTTCAGAGGAACAGAGAGAAGCGTCGATGACCTTGAAGAGGCCGCGAAGCGCTAGAGGGTGGGTTCTTCGTCGAGATGCACCAGTCCTCGCTCGGTTGTCGTCAACCGAAAGAGCCGGTGATAGAGAGGAGCGACGATGATGATCGAACCGGCCGAGAGTCGTCCGGTGGGCAGCGCGGTCAGCAATGCGGGGGCTTCGTTAATTTCCAACCCTTGAGGCAGCCAGAGCGTTCGCTCAATCGTGTCATAAGAGGCGGCTGCCTCTTGGGTCATGGCCAGGTGAAACGCCCGTTGCGTCGCATCGACGCGCAACTGCAGTACCCGGCGCTGCGCGACGGCGCGAGACGGCATGGCCTGGACCATGCTGGTCAGATCCTGCATCGTCGAACGGTAATCCAGCAATTCCATTTGGCTCTGCAGCTGCGGAATGACGAAGAATCCCAGCCATCCCGCGAGGAGTAACGCCACGCCCACTTCCACGAGCCATGCGGCCCACGGATTGCGCTTCTTCACCACCGCCGGCAACGGCGGTGATTCCGTCAGAAGCGCCATTTGTCCCTTGCGATTCATTGGGTCGTCCTACCCTCAGTGGCGATTACGAAAAAGTATGCCTCACCACGAACGGGGACGTCAAGACACGGAGAGCCCGGTGAACTAGGCAGGGTCCTTGGCGAAACGCTGGGCGGGCAGCGGACGAAACAGCCCGAGGCTGGCGGTATACCCGTGGAGAAAATTGGTTCCGCCGACCGGTCCGATCTCCCCATTGCAGAAGAAGCCGCCGATGGGGAGCTTCCCATTGACCATCTGAATGGTTTTGACATCTTGGTGCGAGAGGCCGTAGAGCGATTTGCCGCGGCCGGTGCAGTTAAAGAGGAGGCCGCCGACCGGCGGGCCGCCATGGCCGTGCGCGACTTGGGCGAGGAGCCGCCGAAGCTCCTGCCGTGACGTGCTGGGATCGCGTAATTGAAACTGCACCGTCTGCCCGACCTGGATGTGATCCGCAATGGCGATCGCCCCTTGTTCCGGATCAATCCCGACGATATTCCGAATGAGGAAATCCCCCGAGCCGAAGGCCGGCCGCATTTCATTCATGGCCAGCCCCAGGAACACGGAGCCTCGCTGGGCCAGCTCGCGATCCTCCGGCGACAGACCGAAGAGCACGTGGTGAAGCACCGCCAGCGCCTGTTGGCCCCCGAGCTGCCAGATCACGTTTTCTTCCGCTTTCGTCACGACGAACGGACGCCCGATCGGCCGGCAGCCTTGCGAAATAATCGTGTCCATCATGATGTTGCCGGTCATCGCCACGCCGACCGCGCCTTCGTGGTACACCTGCCGCTGCATGAAGAGAAAATGTTCGCCCGGTTCGTTGCCGCCGCTGACGAGGCCCCCGATCATCGGGCGGGTGCGATAGGTGGCATTGAGTCCTTCGAGCAGTTTCATGGGATTGGACGTCTGGGGATCGACGAAGACCACGAACACCGGATGGGCGTCCGGGGACGCGCCGATTTTATCCACCCAGAATCCGCCGGGGCTGGACAGCTCCAGCTCATCCGGCGTGACGACGAAGGGAAAGAGCCGCACGTCCGGCAGATGGGCCGCGACGACGGAGATGGCCGGCACCCACTCGAGTTCCTTGCCTCCGCCGATGATGCCGCTGCCGCTGCATCCGATGAGCACGTGGGGTTTCAGTTGCGCGCTGAGATAGTCGAGGAGGGAAGGCCATGCGGCGCGATAAATCGTCGAGGCAAAGACATGCGCGAGATGACACGGCGCGCCGCCTAACTGCTCCAAGACCTGCTGGCAGGCCACCTCAACGGCTTCCCGCGCATTCACCGCATCGCTGATGCCTGAGGTAAATCGCATATCGCTCACGTCGTGGGCATGGGTTCGCGCTGATTGATCTCAAGCTTAGATGGTGCCGCCGGCGTTGTCAATATGACGCGCCGGCCGGCGCTGGAAACGAGGGCGCTACGCGGGATTGAGGACCCAGGCGGCGGGGACGACGTACGGGCGCAAGGAGCGCGGGGCGCGGGCGACGACGCGCGCCGTCGTCATGACGATCACCACGCGCGTGGGGTCTGCGAGACGAGCGACCGGGTCCCAGGCTTCCACGTTGAGGTGGCGGCGGCGATGGGCGAGGGCGGCGTGGGTCGTCTGAAGAAAATCTTCGGCGCTGCCGATCACGAGATGATCCCGGCGCTCGAGCAGCCACAGCTCATGCGCCCGGTACACCTCCAGCGGCAGTTGCAAAAACACCGTCGTGCGCTGATGAGGCGGTTGATAGCCGATATTGAAGAGCCTCTCCGTCCCCGTTTCGGTTGCGCCCACGGCATGTTCCACCGACCGACTCACGAAGACCATCGCGCGATTCGCGGTCTTGATCCCCATCCATTGCATGCGATCCACGGCTCGTCCGGGCCATGACCAGCCGAGCAGGCCGCGCGGGCGCCCCACGAACCATCCGAGGAGCGCATCGACATCCCCCACGACATGCTGCGTCCAATCCACGAGCTTATCGACGCGCACGATCATGCCGCTGCCCGGGCCCGCCGTTCCTCCCGTCGCCAGGGAATGGGTGACGGTCGCGTCTCCGAAGCTCAACTCCGCGAGGTGCAGCGCATCAACGAATTCACCCACCCGCTGGATCGCGCGCCAGCGCGGCAAGCGATTATAGTGCGAACGAATCGCCTGCGTCGTGCGCTGGAACGGGCGCGCGGCATAGTAGGGAATCGCCGCGTCGATGAGCCAATCCGCCGCGCGCAACACTTCCACCTCCGAGGAGCCGAGGACCGTATAGAGCAGCGCATGCGGATCCCAGGGGTTCCCTTCCCGATGCAGGCGCACCTGTTGGCGGTGCGGGCACTGGGCAAAGAACCGCGCCTCCCCTGCCGTCTGCGCGCCGACGCCCGGCGCTCGGAAGCCCCATAGCACGCACGACGCGCACCCTGCGAGCCACCACGTCATGCGCCCACGCGCCATCTCAGAGCTCTTATTCATAGAGGCCTTGGATCGCGCGGCCATCCAGGGTGTGCGGATCATAGGGCCAGCGGATCATCTCCAAGAGCGTCGGCAGCACATCGATGATGCGCTGGGGTGACGGGAGCACGCCATGCGCGATGTTCGGGCCGGACAGGAAGAGGCTGATGCGCATGGAATCGGCCAGGGGGTAGCCGTGGTCGGTGCCTTCGCCGTCGTCGGAACGAAAGGACCATCCCTCGCTCGCCGTCACGAGCAGGTCCGGATCGCGCGCCTGCGCGAGCGTTTCCATCGAGCCGCGCCACGCGAAGAATTTCGCGATGGCGACGACCGCGTCCGGATAGCGCGCATGCTGTGTCGCCTGCAGCCACTCCTGCGCCGAGTGCGGCGCGGTCACCCAGTCCGCTGCGCCGGCGGCGCGCAGGAATGCGGCGTCCTGCAGATAGCCGAAGGGATCCGTCGCGGCGAGCGGCGGCTCATGCCGCCATGCGCCATCGATCTGCTGCGCGAACTGCCGCACCGGCTCGTAGCGATACTGCTGGCCTGCGGCGGAATCGACCGCGCGATGAATCACCGCCTGATTGTCCGGATCGCGATAGACCAAGACCCGTTCGGCATCCAGTTTCACCAGGATGAGATCGATGGGCCGCGGGCCGCGCCCGTCCCATCCGTCCGGATGAAACGCCGTCAGCGATTCCAGCAGATTGATCACCTGCCGAGGCCGCGCCTCGTAATGCGTCAGTTCATAGAGGCGATTGGGGCGCCACGGCCCGTCGAAGTAAGACCCGTAGGGTAAAAAGATCTTCGTTTGTCCGGCCCCTTGGTTGTCGAAGAAGACGAACCGATCCGCCGCGATGCCCGGATACGCCCACTCCTGGCCGACGACGCGCGCATTGAACCCCAGCTGCCGGTGCGCCCAATCCCTCGGCAGATTGCAGCGCTGATTCACCGACGAGCCTCCTCCCATGTGGCCGTGATCGGACACGAGGATCGCGTACGTCGCGCGATCCCATCCCACTTCATGCAGCCGATCCAGGATGCGGCCGAGGGAGCGGTCCGCCAGGGCCAGATCGCGGCGCGCCGCGCCGAATTGGCCGTGCGGGCTGTGGTGCGATGTTTTATCCGCCATAGGAAACCACACCGCCAGGACGCGCGCATCCGCATCCCCGATGAGCTCTTCAATCGCGTACTGCGCATTGACGGTGTCCAGCTCCAAGGGCAAGCGGGCGGAGATCCCGAAGGGTCCCAGCGTGTTCACCGCGCAGTGAAACCACCGCGTGGGCGGGTTCAGCGGCGCGATCGGCAGCGTCGTGAATCGGAAGGCCTTGCCCAGGCGGCTGGCCAGCGTGGGGATGCCGCGCTGCACGAGAAACGCGTGCGTATTCTCCGGCGCATATTTATCGAGGAGGTTGAGGACGCGCGTCGTGGGCTGCGGGATGAATCCGTCAGGCAGCCACTCGCTGACTTGCCCTTTCGGCTTGAGCGTCGTGCGCTCAAACTGGTTCTGGGATTTGATGCCGGTGCGATCCGAGAAGCATCCGGTCCACAAGGAGCCGTTGGCGATGAGGGTATTCGAGGGAAACGCGGTGAACGCCGAGGGGATCTCGACCCCTTGATCGAGAAACAGCCGCTTGAGGTTCGGCAACAATCCGGCCGAGGCCATGTCATGCAGGACATCCGGCCGAAGGCCGTCGATGTAGAGCAAGAGCGCGCGCGCCCGGGGAATGGGCGCGCCGGCAGACCGCCGAGGATCGAGGACGGAACGCGCGTGGCGCGCCTCACGCGGCGGCGGCTCCTGCGGTGTGTTCGTGACCGTGACCTGGAAGCTGCCGGAGTTATCCGCCACGTCGTCATCGTTGATGCCCAACCACAACCGGCCGGAACGGCTCGTGATTCCGTCAAAGCGCTCGCCGACGTAGAAGGGGGCGCCGTCCGAGCCGATTTTTCCGATGAGGCCAAACGCCGGGGTCGGGCCGTCCACCATCGTCGGCAACGGAAACCGGCGGTTGGCGCGCCGGCGGCGCGTGGGATAATCCCGAGGCCACACGTAGGTGCCGCCGGGGCCCACGCGTCGATCGACCGGCGCTCCGATGAGCCGTTCCCGCAACCGCATGCCTACCACCCACGCGGTTCCCGAGGCCCGCAAACGCAGCGGGGCGCCGGCCTCGAGATCCGCGCCGGTGTCGGTCCATGCCGCGCGGGCGGAAACGGTGACCGTCGCCAGCGCCTCGTCGGAGGCGCTGGCATGCGAAAGCCCCAAGGCAAGCAGCAGGCTCGCGATCAGGACGAGCCTCGCCCCCTGGCGGAGGTCCGAGGGACCCGTTCTGCGGAAGCTCATCAAGTGTTGTATTATACACTGAAGAGGACATGGCCCACGACGCGCTGCACCCCTTCCCGTATGATCCGTTTCAGCGGCGCGCGATCGAGGCGATCGATCGCGGCCACTCGGTCATCGTCGCCGCCCCGACCGGAGCCGGCAAGACCGCGCTGGCGGATTACGTCATCGAACGCTCGCTCGCGCGGCGGGAGCGCGTGATCTACACGGCTCCCGTCAAGGCGCTGAGCAACCAGAAATTCCGCGACTTCAGCGCCCGGCACGGGGACCGCGTCGGGATCATGACCGGCGATGTCACGATCAACCGGCACGCGCCGCTCATCATCATGACGACGGAGATCTATCGCAACACGCTGCTGGAAGATGCCGAGCCGCTCGCCGCCTACGCCTGGATCATCTTCGATGAAGTCCACTATCTCGATGACACCGAGCGCGGGACGGTGTGGGAAGAAGCGATCCTGTTGACGCCGCCGCACATGCATCTGCTGGCACTCAGCGCCACCATCCCGAATGTCGCCGAGCTGGCCCAATGGATGCGCACGGTGCACGGCCATCCGATCGACACGGTGGAGGAAACCGCGCGGCCGGTGCCGCTGACCATCGTGTTTCAATGCCAGAATGCGATCGTGCCGACGCTGCCGGAGCTCAAGCGCATCGGCTACGCGGGCCACGAACGGCTGCTCGTCCAGCACCATGCGCGGCATGGGCGAGGCGCGCTGGGGCCGGCGAACCGTCTCGAGAGACTCGTCGCCGACTTGCAGGAGCGGGAGCGCTTGCCGTGCATTTTCTTCACGTTTGGGAGGCGGCGCGCGGAGGATCTGGCGTGGGAGCTCTCCGGGTTTCCGCTCCTGAGTCCCGCGGAGCGCGCCCCGCTGCGCGCGATGTTTCAGGAGCTGTGCGCGCGCTATCAGCTCACGCAGCATCGCTCGGCCGAAGCGCTGGGGCAGTTGATCGACCGCGGCGTCGCCTACCATCACGCGGGGATGCTGCCGACGATCAAAGAGGTCGTCGAGCGCTGCTTCACGAGCCGGCGGCTGAAGCTCATCGTCACGACGGAAACCTTCGCGCTGGGGATCAACATGCCCGCGCGCAGCGTCGTGCTGGACGCGCTCACCAAGCGCAGCGATCACGGCTTTCAGGTGTTGCGCCGACGGGACTTCCTGCAGATGGCGGGGCGCGCCGGCCGGCGGGGGATGGACGAGGCGGGCTTCGTGTACCTGCGCGTCAACGCGCGCCACGTGGCCTTCCCCGAGCTGCAGCGCCTCCTGCACGGCGAGCCGGAACCGGTCCACAGCCGATTCAATACGACCTATGCCACGCTGCTGAATCTCTACCGTCGGCATGGCGAAGCGCTGCTCGAGCTGTTTCCCAAGACGCTGTACTATTTTCAAACCGACGGGGCGCGCCGGCAGCGCGGCTTGGAGTGCATGCAGCGCAAGCTCGATCTCCTTTCCGCGATGGCGTATATCACTCCGGAAGGACTCACCCCGAAGGGGGCCTTCGGTTCGTGGATCTACGGCTACGAACTCTTGCTCACGGAGCTGTACACGCGCGGGCAGCTCACGCCGCTCGATCCGCTCGCGCTGGCCGAGCTGGTGGCGGCGATCGTCTATGAGCCGCGTCCCGGCGCGCCGGCTCCCAAACGCCATCGCATCAGCCAGCGGCTCGCGACCCTCTGCCATGAGCCGCTCCAGACGATCCATCATATGGAGACGACCTTTCACATCGCCCCGAAGACGAAAGGACCCGTGTTCCATCTCTCGCATGCCCTGGAGGCGTGGATGAGCCGCGCCCCGTTTGATCGGCTGGCGACACTCTGCCCGCTCGATGAGGGAGAGATCGTCCGCTACTTTCGCATGTCGGTGCAACTGCTGCGGCAGCTCTCCGAGTCGCCGGCGGCGGATCCGACGCTGCAGGCCAACGCGCACAAGGCGCTGCGGCGCATCAACCGAGACCTCATCGATGCGGAAGCGCAACTTCGACTGGGATAACCCGCGTCGCCCGCCGATGGCGTCCCGACAGACCATGCCGCTGGTGATCTGCGGGCTGTTGATCGCCGGGTGCGCGACCCCGCAGTACGCTCTTCGGCCCACCCCGGTGCCGGAAGAATCCGCCTCGGCGCTGCAAATCGAACGGACCATCAGCGCGCATCAAGCCAAGGAATTCGAGCAGCAAGGCGCTCGCCGCATCGCAGCGCATGAGATCCTTCGCGGATTTGAGGTGCAACCGCTCGTCGACCGGCTCAGCCGCGTGACGCAGCGCCCGTCGCTCGCCTATCAGGCGTATCTCTATCACGGCAGCGATCCCAATGCGGCGGCCCTGGCCGATGGCCGCATCTACATCTCCACGGGGATGATCAATTACTTGGCCGAGCGAGGAGGGCGAACCGATGAGCTCGCCTTCGTGCTCAGTCATGAGCTGGCGCACACCGTCGCTCAGCATCTCGTCAAGCGGTACCGCGCGCTGCAGCAGCAGCAACTCCTCATGGCGCTCGTCGCTGCGGGGGTGGGCGCGGCCACGCGCGGCCGAGGGGCGTCGGCGCAGCAGACGGGAAACATCGCGCTGGATATCGCCTCCATCCTGCAGGACGTGCACAACAGCGGGTTCAGCCAGGAGCAAGAGCTCGAGGCGGATCAGTTGGGCGTGACGTACCTGATCAAGGCGGGTTTTGCGCCGCAGGCGGCCCTCGATCTGTTGGGAGATTTTTCGCGCTTTGAGAATCCCTGGCCGTTTTTGCGCACGCATCCCTACAGCGGGCTGCGCAGGCAATATCTCGAGCGCTACCTCCAGGAGCGAGGATCGACGCAGCCGCGCGCAGCGCGCCCTCTCCAGCAGACGGGCCTGTTGCCGACGGGAACCTCCATGCCGCGCCACGGCGAGACGCAGGCGCGCGTTCGCCGGCTGCGAGACGCGCAGAAATTGTATCCTGCCGGCTCAGTCAGTTGGAATAATCTGCAAGCCCAAATCGACGCGCTTGAGCAGCGCTGACGCAGCAGAAGGAGCCTGGCATGAGCACAGAAGCCTCGAGGATGACCGAAGTGTGGACCCGGATCTCTGAGGTGGGCGTTCTCTATGGGGTTCGCGTGGTCGCTGCGCTGGCGGTCTTTCTCGTCGGCAAGTGGGCGGCCCGCATGGTCGCTCGACTCATCGGCCGCTCGTTTGAACGCACGCACATCGAAACGACGCTGGCGACCTTCTTGCGCAACGTGGCGTACTACGCGCTGCTCGCCTTCGTCATCATCACCGCCCTCGGACAGCTGGGGGTGCAAACGACTTCGTTCGTCGCGCTCATTGGTGCCGCGGGGCTTGCGGTGGGATTGGCCCTGCAGGGCTCGCTCGCCAACTTCGCCGCGGGGGTGCTGTTATCGAAGCGGCCGGCACCAAGGGCACGGTGAAAGACATTCAACTCTTCACGACCATCCTGGAACATCCTGATGGGCGCAAGCTCATCGTCCCCAACGCCACCATCCTCGGCGGCGTCATCCTCGTCGGGACGCCTCGCTAGCCGCGCTGTCTTCGGCGCCTTGCAGGAAGGCGGCGATGGCCTCGGGCTGGGGAGGAAGGAGACCGCCGTCGGTGATGAAGGCGCGGATGAGGGCGGAGGGAGTGACGTCGAAGGCGGGGTTGGCGGCGCGCGCGCCGGCGGCGGCGACGCGAACCTGCTGAAGAGAGCCGTCTGCGGCAAGACCGGAGACGCTCAGCACTTCCTCCTCGCCGCGCTCCTCGATGACAATCGCGTCGCCGGTCGGCGTCGAGGCGTCGAAGGTCGAGCGCGGGGCGGCGACATAGAAGGGCGCGCGGTGGTGGTGCGCGAGCAGCGCGATCGTGTACGTGCCGATTTTATTGGCCACGTCCCCGTTGGCCGCGATGCGATCCGCCCCGACGATCACGCAATCCACGTTCCCCTGACGAAAGAGCCATCCGCACGCGGTATCCGCGATCAGCGCATAGGGAACGCCCTCCTCGCCTAACTCCCACGCGGTCAGCTTGGCTCCCTGGCTGCGCGGCCGGGTCTCCGTCGCGTAGACGAAGGGACGCTTGCCGCGTCGATGCGCCTGATAGACGGGGGCGAGGGCCGAGCCCCAGTCCACAAAGGCCAGCCACCCCGCGTTGCAATGGGTGAGCACCCGCGCGCCCTCGGGCAGCAGCGGCTCCCCGAGGCGGCCGATGCGCTCGCAGGCGTCGGCGTTCTCATCCGCGAGACACCGCGCTTCATGGACGGCGGCCTCGCGCGCCTGGGCAAGAGTGGAGGCGCGGCGCATCGCGTCGTGCACGCGCTCGATCGCGTAGAACAGATCGCGCGCGGTGGGGCGGGTGGATCGAAGCGTCGCGGCCGCCTGCTCAAGGAAGGCGCCGTGCGCTCGCGCAGGCGCTTCAAGGGCCGCTTGCGCCATCGCATAGCCCGCCGCGGCGCCGATGGCTCCGGCGCCTCGAACCGCCATCGAGGCAATCGCCTGCGCGGTCTCGCGGTGCGTGGGGCACTTGAGGATGTCGAACCGATGCGGAAGCCGCCGCTGCTCGATGAGCTTGACGACGCGGCCTTCCATCCATACCGTGCGATAGGGGCGACCATGAACGCGCATGAGATAGTTTAGTCCAGGGGCATGCCGTGCCGCGCGGTATTCTCGCACACGGCCTGAGGAATGACCAACTGCAGCAGATAGTCCGGCCCGCCGGCTTTCGTCCCCAGGCCTGAGAGACGATGGCCGCCGAAGGGCTGCCGACCCACCAACGCGCCGGTCACCGGCCGGTTGAGATACAGATTGCCGACGTCGAAGGAGCGCACCGCGCGCTCCAGGTGCGCCGGGGAGCGCGAGTAGACGCCGCCGGTCAGCCCATAGTCGGAATCATTCGCCAACTCGATGGCGTCCTCGAAGGACTTCACGCGAAAGACGCACAGGAGCGGGCCAAAGAGCTCCTCATGGGCGAGCGGATCGCCGGGCGGCACATCGGTGACGATTGACGGGCCGACAAAGTACCCGTGCGCGGGCATGCGCGAGGACGGATAGGCATACGCGACCGTCGCCGTCTGCGCCGCGCGCACCATCGCGTCCTGCAGCCGCCGCTGCGCCGCCGCATCGATGAGCGGCCCGACATCGACGGCGGGATCCGCGGGATCGCCGATCACCAAACGATCCGTCGTCTCGATCAGCCGCGCGAGTGCTTGCTCATACACCGCCTCATGCACGATCAGGCGCGAAGCGGCCGAGCACTTCTGCCCCCCGTAGCCGAACGCCGAGGTGACCGTCCCCGAAATGGCGGCGTCGAGATCCGCATCCGCATCAAGAAGGATGGCGTTCTTTCCGCCCATCTCCGTGACGACGTGTTTCACGAAGCGTTGCCCTGTTGGGACCTTGGCGCACTCATCGATGATCGACAACCCGACCGCCTTGGAACCGGTGAACAGCACGGTGTGTATGCCGGGGTGTCGGACCAGGCAAGCACCCACCTCTTCGCCGGCTCCCGGAAGACATTGCACGACGCCGGGCGGCAGGCCCGCCGCTCGAAGGATGCGCGCGATGCGCGCGGCCATGATGGAGGAAGGCTTGGCGGGCTTGAGGATCACCGCGTTGCCGCTGACCAACGCGGCGGAGGCCATGCCGGTGAGAATCGCCGCGGGAAAATTCCACGGCGCGATCACGGCCGCCACGCCGCGAGGCAGATATCGATACGTGTTGCGCTCCCCGGGCCGCTGGGGCAAGGGAGGGCCGTCGGCCAACGCCAGCATGCGCAGGCTGTAGTACTCCAGGTACTCGATGGCCTCGAGAATTTCCAGATCGGCTTCGCGCCACGTCTTGCCCGCTTCGAGGATGGACCACGCCGCCAGCTCATCGCGCGCTTCGCGCATGAGGGCCGCCGCGCGCCGCAGCAACGGCACGCGCTCTTGCGCCGGCAGGCGCGCCCATCCTCGCTGCGCTTGCGTCGCGAGGTGCACGGCGCGATCGACGTCGCCGGCTGTCGCCTTCGCCACGACGCCGATGGCTTCGCCGGGGTTGGCCGGATTGTGCGCAGTGAATGTCTGCGCGGTCTGCACCTCATCGGACCCGATCAAGAGCGGATAGGCGCGGCCGCATTGTTGCTTCACGGACGCGAGCGCTGCGCTCATCCGTCGGCGCGCCTCCTCCTTGGAAAAATCGCCCCAAGGCTCTCCCCTCCACGTCTCGCCGACCGATGACGTCGTCGTGCCTTCAGGACTCGCGATCTCCGTCGAGGGCATCGGCGGCTGCAACAGCTCCTCGGCGCTGCGCTCCTGCACATAGTCTTGGCGCAGGAAGGATTCGTTGGCCGTGTTCTCCAGGAGACGGCGGACAAGATAGGCCATGCCGGGGATGAGTTCGCCAAACGGCGTATAGATGCGCACGGGATAGCCGAGCGAGACGATGGCCGCGTGGATCGCCTCGCCCATGCCATACAACAGCTGAAATTCCAGTTGCGACTTTGAGAGCCCCAACGCCTGCGCCACCGCCATGGCATGCGCGATGGAGCGCACGTTGTGCGAGGCGATCGCCGTCGTCACCAGCGGTGCGGCGCCAAGCAACCGACGGGTGAGCCGCTCGAACGCGCGATCGGTCTGCGCCTTATCGAGATAGACCGGAATGGGCCACTGCCGTTGCCGTGCCTGAGCGACCTCGAAATCCCAATACGCCCCTTTGACCAATCGGATCGTCAGCGCGCGCTCATGCGCCATCAGCCACTGGAGCAGCTGCTCCACGACCTCATCGGCGTCGCGCAGATAGGCTTGCACGACGACGCCAAGCCGCGCATGCCCGCCATGGTCGGATGAGAGCAACGCCCGCTTCGCGAGATCGAGCGTGAGGTCGCGCAACTCGCGCTGTTCCATGTCGAGGGTCATGAGCGCCCCGTGTTCCGAGGCGAGATCGAGGAGCGGCTCCAGACGGTGAAACGCGCGATCGAGACTCTCGTGCGGGCTGATCGGATCAAACCGGGGAGTGAGCGCGGAGGGCTTGACCGAAAGATTTGCCTGCGGCCCGATGCGCAACAGCGCTTGGCATCGCTCGAGATAGCGGTCGGCCTCGGCTTCGGTCAGCACCTGCTCGCCCAGCACGTCGAGGCTGCAGGTGGCTCCGCGGTCGGCCAGCTGCTGGAGGACGCGGCGCGCGGCCTCCGGATGCGATTCGGCAATAAACTGCCGGGCCACGCGCTCCACGAGCTGCCGAATCAGGACCGCGAGGGCTCCGTGCGTCAGCAAGCCTTGGCGCGCCAGCGACGTGCCCAACCGCAGGGCCGCCGGCAAGCGCAGATGCGCCGTCGGAAAATACTCGCGGACATGCCGCGCGATGTCACGCGGTCGGCGCAGGCTTGGAAGGACGTCGATGAATTGCAGGACGCGGCGTTTCAGCGCCGGATCGCCCAGGCACCACGAGAGCACCTGAGCGGTCCAACGGTTGAGGACGGAGAGGCGCGCGTGTTCGCGCTTGGCGGCGGCGAACAGCTCGCGGCCGATCGCCTGCGTGCGCTCTTCCAGCGCGCGCGGATCCACTCGCTCCATCATGGCCGAAGGGCGCGTCATGATAGAGGTAGTGTACCACGGGATGGTATACTACTTCGCAATGGCGACAGAAACGGTGCAGGTCAGCGGACACATCATCGATTCGCTCATCCTGCCGAAGATGCTGGATGAGATCATGGATCTCGGCGGCAGTTTCGAGATCCTCGAGATCGTCATCGGCAAGCGCAAGACGGATCCGTCGCGCGCGCGCCTGCGGATCGAAGCGGACTCGCCGAAGCGCCTTGAGGGGATTCTCAAGCGGCTCAGCCGTCTCGGAGCGATCCCCTCGCGCGTCCACGATGTCCGCTTGATCCGCTCGACGAAAGACGGCGTCTTCCCTCCCGCCTTCTATTCCACCACCAACCTCCCGACCGACATTCGCTTTCGCGGCCGATGGCGGCCCGTCAAAGGGACCGAGATGGATTGCGGGATCCTCGTGCGGCCGGCGACCGGCGAGGCGCGGTGCCTGCCGATGGCGTCGGTGCGCAAGGGGGATTGGATCGTCTGCGGCGCGGAAGGCATCAAGGTCACGCCGCTGGAGCGCGCGCGATCGCCTGACGTGTTTCAATTCATGGGCAGCGCCGTCTCGTCGGAGAAACCGAAGTGGCAGCTCATTCAACGGCTCGCCCGCGAGATGCGTGCGATCCGCCAAGCCGGGCAGAAGATCCTCGTCGTCGCGGGACCGGCCGTTGTCCATACCGGCAGCGGGCCCTATCTGGAGCGGCTGATCCGCGCCGGATTTGTCCAGGCGCTCTTTGCCGGCAACGGACTGGCGACGCATGACATCGAGTCCGCGCTGTACGGCACCTCGTTGGGCGTGCGGCTGGACCGCGGGATCCCGGAAAAGGACGGGCATGATCATCACATGCGCGCGATCAACGCGATCCGCGCGGTGGGCGGCATTCGCCCTGCCGTGCGTCGGCGGCTGCTCAAGCGCGGCATCATGCACGCCTGCGTCACGCATCGCGTTCCCTTTGTCCTCGCCGGCTCGGTCCGAGACGACGGCCCGCTCCCGGACGTCTACACGGATACCCTGCGCGCGCAAGAGGCCATGCGCCGGCACATCCCCGGCGTTGGGATGGCGCTCATGATCGCCTCGACGCTGCACGCCATCGCCACCGGCAACATGCTGCCCGCGACGGTGAAGACGATCTGCGTGGATATCAATCCCGCGGTCGTCACGAAGCTCTCCGACCGCGGCACCTTCCAGGGCATCGGCATCGTCTCGGACACCGAATCGTTTCTGCGAGAACTCGCCCGCGCGCTTCATTTGTAACCGTTCGTCATGCCTCGCGCGGCTTCCCCTCCCGTCTTCTTGATGTGCCGGCCCACCTACTATCGCATTGCTTATGAAATCAATCCCTGGATGAGCCTCAGGCGGCAGGCCGACGCCGCGCGCGCGCAACGGCAATGGCGGCAACTCGCGCATCTCCTCACACGCCGGCTCGGCGCGCGCCTTCAACTCCTGACTCCTCGGCCCGATGTGCCGGATCTGGTCTTCACCGCCAACGCCGGCCTCGTCGAGGGACGCACATTCATCCGCAGCAATTTCCGGTATCCCGAGCGCCAAGCGGAGGAGCCGATCGTGGAGCGCCATTTCCGCCGAGCGGGATATCGCGTGGTCACGCTTGATCGTCGCTACCATTTCGAGGGCGAAGGCGATGCGCTGTGGGCTGGGCGGAACCTCATCGTGGGATTCAGATTTCGCTCGGATGCGCCCGCGCACGAAGCGCTCGCGCGCCTCCTCACGGCCCGCGTGCTGCCGGTCGAATTGGCGGACCGGCGCTTTTATCATCTCGACACCTGCTTCTGTCCGCTGGATGCGCGGCGGGCCCTCTGGTTTCCCAAGGCGTTCGACCGCTATGGACGGAAGGTGATCGAGAGCGTCGTGGAGGATCTGATCAGCGTGACGGAAGCGGAGGCGAAACGGTTTGTCTGCAACGCGATCGTGGTGGGCCGACGCGTCGTCGCTCAGGAAGGGGCGTCCGCCTCGCTGCAACGCCGGCTGGCGCGTCGAGGCTTTGAGCTTGTTCCCGTCAACCTTTCGGAATTTCTCAAGGCCGGCGGCTCAGCGAAGTGCCTCGTCCTTCGCCTCGCGCAGCGCACCCCTACCCATAATACGCGGGCGCATTTCCCGGCTTCCACTTGATGCTGCAGCCAACGCTCGGCTGCTGCGTCGGATTGACGGGCTTGCCCGCGAGGACGGCATCGATCGCCGCGCGCAGATCCCGCCCGGTCAGCGGCTTGCCGTTTCCCGGACGGCTGTCATCGAGCTGCCCGCGGTAGACCAGCGCCCGGCGCTGATCGAAGAGAAAGAAATCGGGCGTGCACGCAGCGGTGTACGCCTTCGCAACTCCTTGGCTCTCGTCGTAGCAGAAGGGGAACGTGAACCCGAGCTCCTTCGCCATGTCGTTCAGTTGATCCGGAGCATCGTCGGGATACTGCGACGCATCGTTCGCGCTGATCGCTACGATCCCGAGCGGCTCTGTCGCATAGTCGCGGCCCAGGCGCGCCAACTCGGAGCGCACGTGCACGACATACGGACAGTGCCGGCAGATAAACATGACGAGCAGCGCTGTGTTGTCCGCAAACGTGTCTAAAGAAACCGCCTTGCCGGAAACGACATCGGGCAAATGAAACGGCGGGGCCGTGGTGCCCAAGGGCGCCATCGTCGACGGGGTGAGGGCCATGGGAGCCTCCTCCTTGAGGACAACTGAGGGTTACGTCAAGAGTTGATCAATTTTGGCGGCAAGGATGAAGTCGTTTTCGGAGAGGCCGCCAATGGCGTGGGTGGAGAGCTCGATCGTCAGCTTGCGATAACCGGTCAGATGTAGATCCGGGTGGTGATCCTCGGCTTGCGCGATCGGCGCGATGCGTTGAATGAGCTGCACCGCGTCGAGAAAACTCTTGCACGTGATCTGCTTGCGCAGCCGCTTGCCGTCCACGAGCTCCCAGTCGCGCAGATCCTTGAGGAGCACGTGCGCAGCGCTCAGCGGCAGCGGCAGCGTGCCACCTTCGCATGGCGTGCACTTGCGTTGGGTCAGCGGGGTCGTCGTCATGTCGGCCGATCCACCGTCACAACGCGATAGCGCACGATGGCTCGTGGGAGCGTTAAGGTAAACTGCTCGCTGGGTTTTTTCCCGAGGAGGCTTTTGCCGAGCGGCGAGGCGATGGAGAGCTTCCCTTGCTGCGGATCGGCTTCGTCCGGGCCGACGAGCACATAGCTGAACCGCTCCTTGGTCTGCTCATCTTCTAAGAGGACGCGGGAGCCGACGCGCACTTCGCCGCTCTTCACGTCCAAGTCATCGATAATGCGGACGCGCGAGAGTTTGGCGTCCAGCGCGCCCAGGCGCTGCGCGACGTGCTGGAGCCGCTCTCGCGCGGCATGATATTCTCCGTTTTCTCGCAAGTCTCCCAAGGCCGCCGCGCGGCTGACTTCTTCCGTCAACTGACGCTTCTGCTGCAGCAGCGCCTTGTGCTCAGCCTGCAGCTTGCTCAAGCCCTCTTTGGTCAAATACGTTTCGTCCATCGGACAACGACTCGCGCGTCAGACAACCCCCTGCCCTTGCTATTTCTTCCAGACCTTCCGAGGAGCCGGGGCCGCCAGCGGCGATGGGAGTGCCTCCGATTCGCTCGGGGTCGCGCGTGGAGGCGCGGGCTCGGCAGGCATCTCCCACGCGGGCTGAGAGGGAGCGCTGTACCCTGACGAGGGCTCTTCCCTCATCGCGGTGGAGCGAGGAGCGAGACAGTTTTCATAGGAATCAGAGACGGGGAAACCGTTGAATCCAGGGACCCAAAATCCTACGAGATCCACTGCGCCGGAAGCTAACCGAAGCGTTCCGCACCCGACCCCTTTCGCCGCTCCCGTCAAGGTCCCCACGAGCGGGGGACCCGCTTTGGTGTCATTCACGACGTTGACCAAGACGTCCACGAAGCTCGTCGCCA
>Ga0209399_10000745_pt1 | contig 18522 bp, 18 predicted proteins | sample OV2TP3_FD_184130 | JGI IMG/M metagenome (GOLD analysis project Ga0209399, IMG submission 184130) | Hot spring microbial communities from Beatty, Nevada to study Microbial Dark Matter (Phase II) - OV2 TP3 (SPAdes) (version 3) | ecosystem: Environmental > Aquatic > Thermal springs > Hot (42-90C) ... | reverse complement strand
AGTATTATAAATAGAGAGAGTATCATTGTAAATAGAGTTTTTGCTTAAAACCCCATCATCCCCAATACCTGATAGGGGCCTTAGATAGCGCTGGCTCCTTCTTCCCCGGTTCTAATCCGGTACAAATTTTCAAGAGGCAAGACGGCGATCTTTCCATCACCGGTTGTCCCTGTTTTGGCGCTCCTGCGGATCATCTCCACGACCTTTTCAATTTGAAATTCATCGACATAAATCTCGATCTTGATTTTCTCTTTTAATCCATTGCGGTGATGGCCAAAACCTTGGGCCTCGGTCACGGTCACTCCCCCAATGCCGGATTTGACCAGCACATTATAGACATCATCGAATTTCTCTTTCCGGACAATGGCCTCGATCTTTTTCATCGAGAAAAACACCCCTTCTCTGATAGAAAAACGCCTTACGCTTTCCTGCGCTGTAAAAAATCAAGGGTATCATAACACAGGCGGCTATCAGAGGTCAATCGTTACCATTCTCCCATCCTTTCTTCAGGTTCATTTTATTGATCAAAGATCCAACCGCTTAAGCTTCCTGGTCGCTATGGTTCCCCCTCCGCTCCTGTGGATAATAGACGGTCTTAATGGGATAAGGGATTACGATTCCTTCTTTTTTATACCGCTCATGCAGCCTCTGAATAAAGAAGAAGATTTACGCTCTTTAATGCCTTTTATACGATCCAGACTTGGGGCTTTTTTTATACGAATTCTTGGCGCATGCGGAACAGGCAAAAACACAAAAAGCCAATAACGTAACCAACAAAACAGTTGAACGATTCACGGTGACCTCCTTTTTGTATGATTGGTTTTTAGATTATCTTCTGCTTCTTGACGGTTGCGCCTAGTTGGCCATGTTGGTGCCGATCTTATGCATCACAACAACATCACTGCTTTTTCGGATCATCTTCTCTTTCGATTAACAGTTAATTTTGCATTTTCCAAGCTTTATTATTCAAGATAAGATTTCAACTCCGACCATGTCATCTGGCCAACTTTACCATCGGCTTTTAATCCGTTGTCCTTCTGGAATTTTATAATTGCATCCTGTGTTTTAGCTCCCATTTTCCCATCGACTGATCCTTTGTAATAACCGGCATTCTTCAATGCCTTCTGTATCTGGGTCGTTGACGGCGTTGAAGAATAGCTCGATTCGCTTCTTGTTTTTACCGGAGCTACGGATTTTCTATAATTTCCAGATTCCTTCCTATGAACCTCGTATTCCAAATCAGCAATCTCTCGCTCTTTGCCCTTGAGTTCTGCTTCAAGAGAACTGATTCTGCTCCGGCATCGTTGGAGTTCCGACATATGGTTCTTGCCCACCGTAGCGCATCCTGCGAAAAAAAGGACGCATGAGGCCAAAACAAAAAATCTATTGATCATCCTTCACCTCCCACTTTCATATTTTTTTAGTTCTTCCCATGTTTTGACATTGATAACGCCGCTTTCTTTAAGGTTTTTCGATCTCTGAAACTGCTTGATCGCCCTGACGGTTTCCGGCCCCATCTTCCCATCGATTTCGCCTTTATAGAAGCCGGCGTTTTTTAATAATGACTGGATCGTTTTTATGTTATAAGAAACTTTCTGTGCGGCAACGTCTTTTTTCTTAACAATAGGCCTAATGTCCTTGGCGCGTGCGGCGATTTGTTTTCTTAATTCCGTTAATGTCTTGGAATCGGCTTTGCCCGTGACAGAGATATTGTTTTTCCTTTGGAAAGCCTCCAGAGCTTTTCTTGTTTGCGGCCCCATCTTGCCGTCTAGAGACCTTGAGTAAAACTTCAAATCTTTCAACATTTGCTGGATTTCCTGAACCCGAGGATTCTGCCCAGAGACTGTTCCGACAAACTGTTTTTCTTCTCTGCTGGCCTGATCAGGAAATAGATCGGCAAAATGCTGCTTAATCGGTCTTAAGAAAATTATTCCGATCACTGCGATCATCACAAAGAACAACAAAATTTTCATCCCATCTTTCATAACGTTGAAGCACCCACTCGCTCACAACACGCCTTCAATTATTTTCCGAGACAATCCTCCCCTGCGCCCACACCATACCCTAAAACCTTCTTCACTTTTTCAATCAGAACATCCACCCCTTGCACTTCGTCGAAGTAGTCATTGGCGTTGGGAACAAAATGTTTTTGCTCATCGATAGAATAGACGCTTGAGATGATGAGAATCTTCTTCATGGCTATCTCCTAAAAGATAATATGAAATGTATGCGTTAATGCTAACAGGTTGAAATGAGAAGAAAATGAAAACAAAATGAAAATTCTCTCATTTTGGGTGGCGGCAGGCGCGCTTTAGGCAAGGGGAAGGGCGACAGTGAAAATCGAGCCTTTGTTCAATTGACTTTGCGCCTCGATTTTCCCTTGGTGGGCTTTGGCGACGGATTGGGCTATGCTTAACCCCAATCCGGTTCCTTTTTGCGGGTCTTCATCGCGGCCGGGGACTTGGAAGAACCGGTCAAAAATAAATGGAAGGTGCTCTTGGGGGATGCCGACGCCTTCATCGGCAATGCTCACCTTCAGAAGGCCGTCTTCTTTAAACGCTTTTAGCGAAATATTCTTCTCTGGCGGCGTAAATTTGATGGCGTTGTGAATAATATTGAAGAACAAACTTCTTAGATGCAACGGATCTCCCTCAAGAGCAATGTCCTCTTTGGGCAACAGACACGACACATTAATATTTTTCTCTTCCGCGATAAGCTTTGTTTTATCAACGATGGCGTTGAAAAATTCCTTAAAATCGAATTTCTCAAATTTTATGAATTTCGGCCGATAATCAAGCTTTGCCAAAAGAAGCAAGTCCTCAACGACTTTGATGATCTGCTCGATTTCTTCCATATTCTCCCCTAACACCGTCTTGTATTCGGACGTGGTGTAATCCGCACGTAAAGCGACTTCCGTTTCTCCGCGCAGAATGGCCAAAGGCGTCTTTAATTCATGCGCCGCGTGAGAGCTAAATTGTTCAATATGCCTAAAGGATTTTTCTAGGCGGGCAATCATGTCATTGAAAGAGTCAATGAGCACTTTCATTTCCTCATCCGCGTCTTTATCGCTGAGCCGTTTCGATAGGTCTCTTGAACTAATTTGGCGCGCGGCCGTCACAATGCTATTAACCGGCCGCAAAATTCGGACGGCTAAAAGACGTCCCAGAAACGCCGTCATCAACAAAATAACAGGGATGCTCACCATAAAAAGACGCTGCCTGTGCCGTAGCAAATCCAAAATCGGCTTCTCGGAGGCGGCAATCAAAACGTATAACTGGCGGCCGTTAGGCAAAAAAATCACCGATTGGATTTGCCGGAAATGTTTCTTATTGATGATCTCGTCCTTAAATATATCTTCCTCCGCCGAATCGCTTATCTTTGGCGTAAATTTCTTTAGAAAATCACTGGGGATATTTTGCGATTGATAAATCAACTTGCCGTCGGCTTCAAAAAAGGCTACCATATCCTGGCTCAAGTCCAACCGATCAAATCTCACGAACCATTTCTCTTCATCCGATAACGGCTCGCCTCCGGTTTTTTTCTTTTTAACTGCGACAATACTGGATTTGGGGGGATACTGAAACGAAAAAATCCGCTGGATGACCGTATAAACATCATCTCCGGTTGAAGCGGCCAACTCCTCGCTGATAATGTTGCCGAGTTCATTGACCTTGCCGGATAGCTCCTCATCCAAATCGTTAATGAGGTATTTTGACAGGCTAACCTGAAGAAAAGCGCTGTAAAGAATCAGAATGATTCCGAGGATAATCGTAAATAGATTGCCGATTTTGAATTTAATAGAATTGAGTTTCATAACGGCGGCGTCTTGCTTAACATGTAGCCGGTCCCTCTTAACGTGTGAATCAACTGTCGTTGGAACGTCCTGTCCATTTTGTTTCGCAGATACCTGACATAAACATCGATGACGTTGGTGAAACTGTCGTAACTCTCATTCCAGACGTGCTCGGAAATCATCGTGCGCGTGATGACCTGCTCCGGACGGAGCATAAAATATTCCAGCAACGCGTATTCCTTTGTTGAAAGGCCGATGTCCTTCCCAGCGCGTTTGACCTTATGCGTCACTTGATCCAATTCGAGATCGTCATATCTTAAGATCGTCGTTTTGCTGTCGTTCTTCCTTCGCAAAAGCGCGCGCACTCTCGCCAAAAACTCTTCGAAGACAAACGGCTTGGTCAAATAATCGTCCGCTCCCGAATCAAGGCCGGTGATTTTGTCCTCGGTCGCGTCTCGAGAAGTCAGCATTAAAATAGGCGTCGTGATTTTCATTTTTCTTAATTCCCGGCAAATATAAAAGCCGTCTTTCCCGGGGAGCATGATATCAAGCACAATCAAATCATATTCGTTAATATGCGCTGCATATAACGCCTTCTCTGCGTCATACACAGCGTCAACGGCGTATTTCTCCTCTTTCAGCCCTCGCTGAATGAAGTTCGCCATCTTTTGTTGGTCTTCGACCATTAGGATTCGCATACCGTTTATTAAAGTTCACACAAACAATTCATAAATTTGCTCCAGAAATTTCCTTACCTCATCCTGATCGCGAAGATAATATTGCGCATGCGACAGCTTGGGATTTCCAACCGCAATGGCCAGTCCATTATCTTTCACAACGGAGAATGCATCTTCGTCTGTCACATCGTCGCCTATGCATATTGAAAAAATCTTTTCTTTATCCGAAACAAATTTTTGTTGCGTCAAAAGCCATGACACCGCTTTGCCTTTATCCCAATCGATGGGCGGTTTAATCTCAAAAACTTCCTTCCCGTATCCCACACGGACTTCATGATCTCGGCTAAATGGATTCGTTACTTGCATAAGAGTATTTTTCAGAAGAGAGACTTTATCTTCAGCGACCAATCGATAATGCACGCTAAAACTTAAGTCCTTATCCTCTAAAAAGGACCCTTTGAAAAATAACAATTCTTTATTAATCTCGGATTTTATGCATTTAAAGGCCGTTTTTACCCGGGGAGTAATGAGGCTTCTAAAGCTGATCCCCGGCCCTTCTATTTCTAAACCATGATTGCCCACATAAACGATATTCTTTATTCCAACCATTTTTTTGACATCCATCAAAGCTCTTCCGCTTATGATAACCAGCTTGCATTTGGGAATTTTGATCAATTTCTCAAGCAAGGTCTTCATGGTCGGAGGAATAAAAGCCTTCTCCGGCGCCTCCGCGATAGGCGCTAAAGTACCGTCGTAGTCTAGAAACAAGAAAACATCTTTGCCTTTGAAAGTTTCTTTAATTCCGGGCCAGTGATCGAAAAGATTATTTACGTCTTTGCGCAACACGATTCCTCATGATTCAAATATAAAGTTTGTGTCGGATAGGCGAATGCGATTTCTTCCTGCTCAAATTTCTCCATTAAAGCCAAATTAATTTCCTGCTGTTTATCCATATAGATGTTGTAATCCGCTGAATTGACGTAATAAACGATCTCGTACACCAACGAAAAATCACCGAAGCTTTTAAAATGAACACGGTCAAGCCTCACTCCTTCCATACGGTTAAAGATCTCTTTAACAACTTGGGGGATCTTTTTTACTTTTTCAAACGGTGTCTGATAAACAACGCCAACCCTGAAGTCAATGCGCCTCGTCTGCATCCGTTTATAGTTTTTGATCCGGCTTTTCGTTAAATCGCTGTTAGAGAAAACCAATTGTTCTCCCGAAAGACTGCGGATGCGCGTTGTTTTAATACCGATATGTTCAACGCTACCTAGATAATCGCCATCGAGAATAATGAAATCACCAATCTCAAATGGTTTGTCTAAAAAGATCGACAAGGCGCTGAAGGCATCGCCTAAAATAGCCTGCGCTGCCAGAGCCACCGCAACCCCGCCGATACCAATCCCGGCAACGAAAGTTGAGATATTGATGCCGAGATTATCCAGCATGAAAATAATCGCCAGCACCCAAATGACCCAACGGGTAATGCCTGTAACACTCTTGACCATCAATTCAACGGAAGGATCATCAGGCTTCATCCGCTTGCGATAAGCCTTGCCGATGCCATATTTGATGATCTCCTGAAAAAGCAAGACTGAGCGAATCGTAACAACAATCACCAACGCGTAACGAATAAACACGCGAATTGTCTCTGAAAGATTGAGCGGCAGAGCGGCAAAATAAAAAGAGACGACACAAAATACCGGCAAACCGATTCTGGATAAAAGAGTCGCAATGAAATCATTAAAATCATTAGTGGTTTTCTTTGCAATCCGACTAAAATATTTGATTAAAAATCTCTTTGAGATGGATAATGCGAGCAACAATCCCAGGAAAGTCACAATGGCCTGCAAATAATCTCCCAGTCTGTTCTGGAAAATAGCAATGTTCAGCCAGGTGTTCAATTCTTCAGTGAAGTTCATGATGCCACCTCCAATTCTCTAAATCAGAATTAAAACAATTCCCATACAGTCCTTAACTTTTTCTAATCGAAGTCAGCTCCGTAATAATACTGCCCGCCCAGCGATAAATGTTATTTTCGTGAATGATATTGCGCATGTTCTGCATGCGCCTTTTCTTTTCATCGAGCGGCATCTCAACGGCGAATTTGATGTTGTCCGCAAAATCTTCGATAGAATAGGGATTAATTTGCACCGCATCCGTTAATTCCCTTGCCGCGCCGGTAAAACGGCTCAAAACTAAGCTCCCTTCCAAACTGCTTTTGGCGGCTACATACTCCTTGGCCACCAGATTCATCCCGTCGTGCAAGGAACTGACGATGCACAAATCGGCCAAGGCATAATAGGGCTTAATCTCATCGGCGGAAAAATGCCGTTTTAAATATATGATCGGCTTCCAAGCGCCGCTGGCATATTTCCAATTGGTCTTTTCAACTAATTCATCTATTTCACCGATTAAGTCATGGTAACGTTTGATGTGTGTACGACTCGGCGCGGCCAATTGAACAAAAACAAATTTATTTCTGTACTGTGGATGCTTCTCCAAAAATCTATCAATGGCCAATACCCTCTCAATGATCCCTTTTGTATAGTCGATCCTTTCTACGCTCACAGCAATAATCTTATTGTCTAATTCATGTTCGGATTTAATCGTGTTAACCAAGCTTGTCGAGTCCGATGTATCGCCTCCGCTGAAGAAGCTGTCGATGCTGATCGGGAATGGTCTTATGAAGGTTTCTTTTCCCAAACGAATGACGCTCGATTTCTCTGTATCGATGCGGCATTCCAGAAGCCGGTTGGCTGTTTCAAGAAAATTATTGCAGTGGTTCTGTACATGGAATCCGACAATATCGCACGCCAGCATCCCATCCAATATTTCCTGCTGATAAGGACAAATCGAAAAAACTTCATGATTAGGCCAGGGGATGTGCCAGAAAAGGGCGACCGTCGCATCCGGCCTTTTTTCTTTGATCATTTTCCCCAGCAATGTGAAGTGGTAATCCTGAATAAAAATAAAAGGACTTTTTTTAGGCAGTTCCTCAAGGACGCTTTCGGCAAATTTCTGATTGACTTCTTTGTACATCTGCCAGTCGGTTTCTCTAAATACAGGTCTGGTGTAGGTGATATGGCAAAGGGGCCATAAACCTTCATTGGCAAAGCCATAATAATATCCCTCTTCTTCCTCTTTATTCAACCAGACCCTTTTTAAGATGTAACGATTGTCCTCGGGCGGAACGCCTAGTTTGTTTTTTGAATTGGTGAACTTGCGGTCGGCATTGCCGCTGCCATGCGCAACCCAAACCCCGCCGCACGCATAAAGAATCGGATTAATGGCAGTCACAACGCCGCTGGCCGGGCGTATACATTTCGTTTTACCAATAGACTCATCCACGACGTGCATATAAGGTTCTCTATTAGACACAACGAATAAGGCATTTTCCCCCAACTTGGCGCGAATCAGATCCCTCAACCTGGCCTCTGTCCAGACATCTTCCTTTTTGATGCGTTCTGAGGCTTCATCGGACATAGCCCTGCGGGCGACGCGCAAACTCAAAGCAACCTGTTCAACTTCACTGGCCAGCTTGCCGAGTTCATCTTTATCTTTAATCGAATGCATCTCATCGACTTCGCCTTTTTGAAAATGCGTAAACCACTCTGTGAGCCGTTGCACAGGCAAAACAAATATTTGTCTTTGAATAAGAAGAGTGATGATTAAAATGGAGACGACTAAAATAGCCAAAGTGATGTTGATCCGCTCCCAAAGTTCCGTGAGCGTTGCGAAGACGTAAGAAGTGTCGTAAATAACCTCCACTAATCCTAAAGCATTATTTTCATCGTCTAAAACTGGAAGGGCGTAGACATAGACAGAGTATTCTTTAAATCTTTCTACATCGGAGTGAGGGGTCTTTTCATTCAACACATCTTTAATGTACGGCTTCTCTTTTTCCCGCCAATCGGCAAATCGTTCGGTAATGGCCAAAATCTGGCCGTCTTTATCGTAAATAACGCACCCTTGTAATCTTTCGCGGGGCTGGAATCTTTCGACCAAACGCTGAGCGCTTTTTAAATCATTGTGCAGTAAGAGGTATTTTGCGGAAACATCCATGCTTTCCGCCACGGCCTTGGCTTTTCTTTTCAATTCATCCATGAGCTTCTGTTCTTCCGAACGAACCTGCAATATGCCAAACGCGACAAAGGCCACAGCGACCATGATTAAAATCGGCAGAATAAATAAGAGGATTCTTTTCATGTCGAAATATCCTTCCCTCCCAGAAGCCGCATGACAATCCCAATAAATGTCCCTGTTAAAATCAAATTAAAAGCCAGGCTTAAAACAGCCAGCGTATTCTCATATCCGCCCAAGCCGTATCCAAGGCCGATGAGTAAAACCGCCGCTCCCACTTCTCCTCTAGGGAACATGGCAACGCTCAAGGCCACGCGTTCTTTCCAAGAGGCTTCCTTGCGGTAACATAAAACCGGGAAAGATTTCCCGATATTCGACAATATCGTCAGAGCCGCAACATGGCCTATAGTTTCTCCCAAAGAAATAGAACCAATCGCAACCTTCGGGAAAGAAAGTCCTACTAAAAACATAAACAGCCCCTTAACAATCGTATCCAACCCCACCATAGTTCTCGGAACAGGTTTCTGATGATGCTGGGGCATATGCACCAGACATCCCCACATGAAAGCCGGGATAAGCACCTCCAAATGAATATGGGTTGTATGTTTAACAAGGAAAACTATTCCTGTTAAGACAGCGGCATACAGCAAAAGCCAATTTTCTCCGACCGGCCAAGGAATGGTATTCTGCCAGCGAAAAGAGGCAAACAAGAAAAGAGAAATCAGAATAAGCACGGCTATCGACCCCCATTCAAAGCCGTTAATGAGGATTTGCAGCGGCGTCAACAGCAGGATCGTAGCCAAATTATCAAGGACAGCCAGCACGCGGGCCTTTTTGAAAACCCACGTCGCGCTCAAACCCGCGGCCATCATCATCGAGAAAAAAACTCCGGCGGAGGTCGGCGCGGAAGAAAGCCCGGACAATAAAGCGGGCTTCCAAGGGCTATGAATGAATATCACAAAATAACCAAACCATAAAAGAGCCGGTAACGCGGCGGCGATCACAGCCACAACAGAATCCCATCCATAACTTTTTATTTTTCTTTTATCAACGGAAAACTCCAGCCCGACTTCGATCATGATATAAGCCAAACACAATGAAGTGATAAGCGCCAGGGCCTCCCGTATCCCGGAGAAATCAAACGTCTGACTAGAAGCAACTCCCAAAATTAATAATGCACAAAAAACAAGAACCATAATTTCCTCAATGAAAAACTAAACCCTACTTTTTGCCATCCCCTTTGCCTTTGTTCTTCTTTTCTTCGATTCAGCTTATCATTTTTACCTCCGAAGGTTGGGTGAAAATGAAAACCGCCACCTGAATTTTATTTCAGATGGCGGCCCGACCATCAAACAGCCTCTGGAGGCGAAACCCCAGACCCTTATCTTTTCCTTATTTTACATAATTGAGGGGTCGGGGAGTTTCTCCCCGGCCCCTCATGACCAGTCGGGGACAATTGTAGAAAACACCCCGACTGGTCACATAATTCTATCAAGAGAAAAAAATTTTTCCAAATCTTTTCGCTCTGCGAATCTTTTCTTTGCATCTCTTGAAAGTAGAAAGGAATGCTTTTATCCGGGATCGATATAGGTGTATTCCTGCCCGGCGTAATTGCGCAGAACATATTTGCCATCACCGGCAGAAACAACGTAATTGGGGCTGATCGGAACTTTTCCGCCTCCGCCCGGGGCGTCGATCACATAGGTTGGCACCGCATAGCCGGTGGTGTGCCCTCGGAGTTTCTCGATCAAGTTGATTCCAACCGAAACCGGCGTGCGAAAATGTCTGGACCCCAAAATGGGATCGCATTGATAGATATAGTAGGGCCTGACCCGAATTTTCAAAAGCTCATGCATCAGCTTTTTCATAACAGAGGGTTTGTCATTGATCCCTTTTAAAAGAACGGTTTGACTCCCCAGAGGAATACCGCTCTCCACCAAGAGCTCACAGGCAAATTTGACTCTTTTGGTGACCTCTTGGGGATGATTGAAATGAATGCTCATCCAGATCGGGCTGTATTTCTTGAGCATATTGGCCAGATCGGTCGTGATCCGCTGCGGCAGTGTCACCGGGATCCTCGTCCCGATCCGCACAAATTCCACGTGGGGGATGGCTTTGAGATTTTGAATAATGCTTTCCAGCATCTTGTCGCCCAAAGTCAAAGGGTCGCCTCCGGAGATCAGCACGTCGCGGATCTTTTTGTTGGAACGGATATACTCATAGGCCGCTTCATAGGTCGATGGACTGAGCGTGCGGTTGCCGTCCCCCACCAAACGGGATCGGGTGCAAAAGCGGCAGTACATCGCGCACATCTCATTGACCAAAAACAAAACCCGATCCGGATACCGGTGAACCAGTCCGTGCACCGGAGAATTTTTATCTTCTCCACAGGGATCCGACATCTCCTCGGGGGAGGTCTCCAGCTCGTAGCCTTGGGGCACGCACTGCAACCGGATGGGGCAGTTGGGATCTTCGGAATCCATCAGGCTGGCAAAATAAGGAGGGATGGCCATCGTCAGCTTGTCCGCGCAGCCGTCCACGCCTTTTTCCTCCTGCGGGGTCATGGTGATGATCTTCGCCAAGACCTCTTTGGTCCGGATGCGCTTACGCATCTGCCAGCGCCAGTCTTCCCAGTCCAAAGGAGTGGCATCTTTAAAAAAGCTGATGACACGATTCTCTTTGGAAGTCAATTTAACGCTGGGGTGTGCGGATGTGGGGGATGGACTCTCAACGGGGTGGTGCTGAGCGTCCTTGAGAATCGTGTCAACTGGATTCATGATTTAGCCTCCTTTGAATGACGAGGTACTCATCAGCATCCTGTTATCGATGCGGGCAGCTTCCTTGGGGGTCATTCCCTTTTTATACCGGTTTGGGGTATGCCTCTCGATGGGTGAATGATTGTATCTCTCCCATCCAAATTCTAAGATCCGGTTGATCATATCTTCGTAGCTCATCCCTAAAGCCTTTGCCGTGGAATAAAAGACATCGTTCCTGGCCAAGCACGGCAAAGGATTAATCTCGAGGACATAAGGACGGCCTTCCTCATCCACCCGGAAATCCACCCGCCCGAAATCACGACAACCGACACACTGATAGGCCTTAGCGGCTATTTGTTTGAGGCGGTTCTCTAAATCCTCTGGGATAGGAGCGGGACAAACGTACTCGACCCGATCCGGTGTTAAAAGACGGGAGAAGGTATAAAAATCGTCGCCCAGATTCAGGACGCCGTCAATCTTGACTTGCACAACGGGCAGGGCCTGGGGATTTTCATCTCCCATGACCGCCACGGTGAATTCCGTGCCCCGGATGAATTCTTCAACGATGGCCGGCTGTTGATAGGCGTGGTGAATCAGCTCGATCTGCCGCTTGAGGCCCGGGAGATCTGTCACTCTCGAATTTTGACTGAGGGACTTGGAGGATCCTTCCCAGCAGGCCTTCACAATGAGCGGGAATTCCAGAAGATCGGACTTCTTGAGATCATGCCCTCGATGGGCGAGGAAAAAACGCGGGGTTGGAATTCCCTCGGCTATAAAACATTTTTTGGCAACCGCCTTATCCAAGGTTAGCCCTAAGCTGAGGGCATCCGAACCGACAAAAGGAATCCCATACATCTCCAGCAAAAGAGGCACCTGGGATTCGCGGTTGCGCCCGAATCGGCCTTCGCAGATGTTAAAAACAATATCCACGTCCAGATGTTCGATTTGCCGCAGCAGATTTCTCACATTGCCGATTCTTTCGACCGCATGGCCGCGGGACTCAAAAGCCTGGCAAAGATCCGCCAACGTCTGATCCGAATCAAATTCGGCGTTGGCATCCCTCGGCTCATCCGAGGAGACCGGCCAGTCTTTCTTTAAATCGTACGTTATTCCGATTCTCTTTTTCATAGGCGTCAAGACAAAAAAGAAGGGACCATCATCTCTTGAGTGGTCCCTTCTCAAAGGTCTATTTCAATCGAGTTGATTCTCCTTTTTTAGTTAAGAAGCCTTTCACAAAATTCGTAATAAGATTTTTCTTTTTATTTCTTAACAAATAATTTTTTATCATACACAGAAATCATTGTCAACGGTTTTTAAAAAATTCTTTAAAAATTTTATGTGTAATCGTAAGAATAGTTGTACAATACTGAGCCATCGGGAAATTTTTTATGTCGGGGCTCACCCTGAGCGAGCCCGAAGGGCGAGTCGAAGGGTCTTTCGCGATCCTTCGACTTCGCCCCTCGTGTCCCTCGGGGCTCCGCTCACCTCGTGCCGAGCACCTATCAGTGGGCACTCGGTGCGAGGCAGGATGAGGGGTCGGAAAAATCCCCGACCCCTCACAATACTCCCTTATAAGGAAAGGCTTATGCTACGAAAATATCACATCATCGAGGGGAAACTCGTAGAGAACGGGGATGAGAATGTCTCTGTGTTCGTCTATATAAACCCGGATCAGACGGAGAAAAACCATCTGATCAACCGGGTTCAGCTTGATGAGCACACCTTGAACTCGGCCATGGACCCTGAGGAATTAGGACGCCTGGAGTCCGAAAATGGCCATACGGCCATCATCATCAAGCGGCCCAAACGCTACAGCTCGGCCGATAATTTTCTTTTCAAGATCTCCTCGGTGGGGCTGTTTTTGTTCCCTGATAAGATCATCATCGTTATGCCGGAGGAGGCGGTTTTATTCGACGGCCGTTATTTCACGCGGCTCCTTTCCATCCGAGACCTCCTTTTAAAAATCATTTTCCGCTGCATCCAGCACTTTGAAGAGCACCTGAATGTCGTCAGTAAAATTTCCGATGAACTGGAACAGGAAATTAACACGGCCTTGACCAACAAAGATCTTTTGTCTATGTTCAACCTCGAGAAAAGCCTCGTCTTTTACCTCAAGGCCATCAATTCCAACGGCAGGGTTATTGAAAGATTGAAGGCCGCGACCGCCAAAATCGGGTTTAGCAATGAAGAAAATGAATTTTTGGAAGACGTTATTATCGAAAACAGCCAATGCTATGAAGAGGCCAATACGTATTCCCAGGTCCTCTCCAGCATGATGGATGCCTGGGTATCGCTCGTCAACAATAACCTCAACATCCGCATCAAGACCCTGACGATCCTTGCGATCTGCATTATGCTCCCCACCCTGATCGTGAGCCTTTTCTCCATGAATGTCCCGCTCCCTATAAAGCAAGAAGGCACTCTCATCTCATTCTGGATTATTCTGGGGCTGGCTATTTCCTCGGTCGCTTTTATTCTCTTTCTGCGCCGCACCCGCAAATGGTAAGGGCTCATCGGCTGATCGTCACTGATCGCCGCAGACAATATCTTCTCACCGCGCAACGGGAGCAAAAAGGAGATAGGGGCTTGCAGACATTCTGCCCCCACACAACCAAAAGGGCGTTGTATTCGATCCAGTATTCCTGCGGCAATTTTTTTCTTAAGGCCCATTCCGTTTCTTCCGGGGTCTTGGTCCGGACATATCCCAAACGATTAGAGATCCGATGGACGTGCGTGTCCACGCACACCCCCAGCTTCCCGAACCCTTCGGTCAAAACCAGATTGGCGGTCTTTCGGCCTACGCCGTGAAGCGTCAAGAGTTGGTCAAGTTGATCGGGCACACGGCCGTGAAAACGCTCCAGCAAATCTTGACAAATGCCATGAATCCGACGGGCTTTCGTTTTATAAAAACCCACCGGATAAATCACCTTTTCAATCTGTTCGACCTTCAAACGGAGCATCTCCCGGGGGCTCGTGGCCAGTTGAAACAAACGCTGGGACGCGGGTAAGGTTGTCTCATCTTTCGTCCGCAGACTCAACAAACAGGAAATCAAAACCAAAAAAGGGCTTCTCCATTTCTTTCCGACAAGGGTGACCGCGGGTTCCGAAAGATTTCTCACTTCTCGACGTAAAATCCAGATGATTTTTCTAATGTTAGGAGAAGATAAGGACATATTTTAAATCCTCTGCATCAACTCCCGGGGAATCCCGATATCCTTCACGATGACTTTCCCGACATACGCCGGGCCCTGATTGAAAAAGAATCCCCTTTTCGCAAAACTAAACGTCACCGTGAGGGTGGCCTTGACACAAACCCCGTAGATGACGCCGGATGTCCCATCCAGTCCCGAGGGAATATCCACACAGATCACAAACTTCCCGGCCCGATTGATGGTTTCAATAAGGCTTCGGTGGGGATATCCAATCTCACGATTCAATCCGACGCCAAAAATGGCATCCACAATAAAATCCGATTGTTGAATGGACTTTTGATAATGCTGATTGGATTGGGAAAGGGGCTTGACAGGATATCGTAAATTCTGCAAGATCCGGTATTGAAGCGCCGCATCCGATTTTAAGTCGTGCGGATCTCCCATCAGGAAAATTTTTGGTTTCATGCCGGCATTGATCAGATACCGGCTGACAACGAGGCCATCGCCGCCGTTATTACCCGTCCCGCAGAGGACGCTGATCCTCTTCGTGGGATGCCTTTTAAGGTGCTTGCAGGCTTCCTCCGCCACGCTCCGGCCGGCATTCTCCATCAAGACAACCGAAGGGATTCCGATCTTCCTGATGGCGATATCATCCAACTGCTGAATCTGCCGGACCGTTACGGATTTAAGAGCCATCGCCCACCTCATGAAACGCGATCGTCGTAGCCAAGCTCCTTCAGCAAAGAAGGGTTGTCCCGCCATTTCTTTTCCGATTTGACACGAAGCTCTAGGAAGACCTTGCTTTCCAAAAGCCCTTCGAGCTCCTCCCTCGCCAGGATGCCGGCCTTTTTTAAAAGCTGCCCCTGTTTTCCGATCACAATTTCTTTTTGGGATTCCCGCTCCACATAGACCACGGCGCTGATAGAGATTATTTTTTTTCTCGGCTGGATCGTCTCCACCGCAACCGCGAGGGAATGGGGCAGCTCCTCCCGCAAAAGGAAAAGAAACTTTTCCCGAACAATATCGCTTAAGGCGATCTTTTGAGGGAGATCGGAAATGACGTCGGGGGGATAAAGGGGCGGGCCTTTCGGTAAAAAACCGAAAAGGATCTCCAAGAGTTTCTCCCCATTGAAACCGGTTTTCCCGGACAAAGGCAGCAAAACCAAAGATTCCATATCATGAACCGATTGGCCTTTGATCCGCTCCCATAAGGAAATATACTCGGGGATACATTGTCCTTTAAGATCGATTTTATTCAAACCCAAAATAATCGGAATCCTCAAAGATTTGAGTTTTTGAACAAGATGCTCTTCTTCCGGACCCACATGTTCGCTGGCATCCACAAGATGGATAATGCCGTCGGCATCTTCGAGGCTCTTCAGGGAACATCGAAGAAGAAGCTTATCCAGCGTATCTTTCCCTAAGCGCAAGCCCGGGGTGTCGATAAAAACGACCTGGCCGCGGGGGTCATGATAAATCCCGCGGATCCGGTTGCGGGTTGTTTGGGGCACCTTGGAGACGATCGCCACTTTTTCTTTTAAAAGGCTATTGAGCAACGTGGATTTGCCGACGTTGGGGCGGCCCACGATGGACACGACACCGCAGCGGAAATTTTCCGGGGTGGCCTTTTCATCGTCTGGACTACTGAGATTCATCATAGAAGCTACCTTAAAATTATCCGATGGCGATTCCGTCTGGCTCCAGGCCAGACGGAATCGCCTAGAATTTCTCCTTAATCAATTTCAGGATAAACTCTAGTGAATTTACACTACAATTCTCTCGGCGCCGAGAGAATTGTAGTGTAAATTTTGCAAAACTCCTACGGCGGCCCCTAACGATAGCTATGAATCAAACGGCTTGCCTGATTGATCAACCGTTCCATGGTTTTGGGATTATTGTGAATCCGGCAGCCCGCCACGTCCCGATGACCGCCTCCTCCGTAGACCGCTGCCAGATACCCGACGTCAATGCCTTCTCTCGCCCGGAGGCTCACCCGGAGCATATTATCCTCTATTTCCCGAAAGAACAAAACGACCTTGACGTTCGCCAAGAGCATCATGTCGTCGGCCACGCTGTCTACGTCTTCCGGAGCGCCTTTAAAGTGCTCGAAGTCTTGCCTGTAAACAACGGCCCAGGCCAATTGATCTTTGGCCCGGGTTTTAATCCGACTAAGCGCCAGTCCCGAAAGATGAAGGCACTCCAGGCGCTTCTGCCAGTAATACCGCCGAGAGATCGTCTGAAAATCCAAACCCGTGCGCATAAGTTTTGCACAGAACTCAAACGTGGCTCGATTGATCTCCGGATGGCTAAAGGAAGACGTCTCAATCAGAGTGGAAATCAGAAGGCACTCGGCGATCGGCCGGTCTGGTTTGATGTTTAAGGCGTCCAGAACCAAGAGAACAATCTCTCCGACCGAGGAGACATGTTGATCCACCAGCTGGATATCCCCAAATCTCGTCCGATAGAGGTGATGATCGATTTCCACAATGCGTTTCGATCGTTCAAAGGCCCTCTCCAGCTTGGCCAGTTGCGTAAGGCTCCCGCAATCGACGCTGATGGCCAAATCCGCTGTTTGGTGGCAGTCCCTCTCAATCCCCTGAGCCCCGGGCAAAGTCTTATACCGTTCGGGGATTTTGTCCGGACAAAGCATCAGAACAGATTTCTTCAATTTCCGAAGACCCAGACCCAAAGCCAGCATGGACCCAATGGCATCCCCATCCGGATTCATGTGGCAGGCCAGGATGATTTTTTGACTTTGCCGGATCAAATCTGCGGTCAATCGAATCTTTTTTTGAAAGGCTTGGGGCGTCATAAAAAAACCTCAGTAAGAAATCAATTTGATGAGCTTTTTCATCCTTTTGTGGACGACCGGAAGGCTTAAGGCCGCGGTCTTGGCGGTGCCAAAGCCCTCAACGGTAAAGGAGGCTAAGGTTGTCCCGTAAATCACCGCGGTCTTGAGCGTCCTTTCATTGATTTTCCCGACCTTGCTTAAGTAGCCCATCACGGCACCGGCAAAGGTATCTCCCGCACCGGTGGGGTCCACCACCTTCGCCACCGGATAGGCGGGAAAGGAAAATTGGTAGCGATCGCTGAAGAAGAAAACTCCGTGCTCTCCTTTTTTGACGATCACCAAACGCGGCCCCAGGCGTCTGAGCATTTTAGCGGCTTGAATCAGATTGTGCTCTCCCGTTAAAGCGCGGGCCTCGCCTTCATTGGCGACGAAAAGATCCACCTTCTTCATCAACTTGAGAAGAGAAGCCCGTTTATGCTGGATCCACAGATTCATGCTGTCTAACCCCACCAGCTTTGGGGTGCGCATGGTCTTCAGAAGTCCCATCTGAATATCCGGATCGATATTTGCTAAAAAAATATTGGGGACGCCTTTTTGAGCCTGGGAAACCAGCGGGGTAAAACCAACCAACACCCCCAATTCGGTGGCCAGGGTCAGCGCGGTATTCATGTCTTCTTTTTTGTATTCTCCGTCCCAACGAAAGGTTTTCCCGCGGCCTTCGATGACAGATGCCAGATTGATCCCTTTGCGATTAAGAAAATCAATGTGCTTTTTGGGAAAATCTTTGCCGATAACGGCGACGAGATTCACCTGAGTGAACAAACGCGCGCTCATCGCAAAATGCGTCGCCGAGCCGCCCAGGAGATCGCGCCTCTCGCCCCATGGGGTTTTAACATTGTCCAGCGCGACCGTGCCTAAGACGAGAAGACTCATAGTTTCTAAAAATACCTCCCTGAGGCTCACAAGGTCACAGGTCACAGGTCACAAGCTGGGCTGGTGACCTTGTGACTTTGTGACCAATTGCTAAAATTTTTTGTGATTCACTCCCCGATAATCTTCACCAACACTCGTTTCTTCCTGCGTCCATCGAATTCCCCGTAAAATATCTGCTCCCACGGCCCAAAATCGAGCTTAGCCCTAGTGACGGCCGCCACGACCTGGCGCCCCATGATCTCTCTTTTGAGATGGGCATCCGCATTATCCTCGCCGGTCTCGTTATGGCGGTATTGGGAAATCGGCTCATGCGGCGCCAACTTCTCCAGCCAGC
>Ga0209399_10000743_pt1 | contig 18534 bp, 10 predicted proteins | sample OV2TP3_FD_184130 | JGI IMG/M metagenome (GOLD analysis project Ga0209399, IMG submission 184130) | Hot spring microbial communities from Beatty, Nevada to study Microbial Dark Matter (Phase II) - OV2 TP3 (SPAdes) (version 3) | ecosystem: Environmental > Aquatic > Thermal springs > Hot (42-90C) ... | reverse complement strand
GTCCCGGCCGAGAATTGACACCGCTCGCGGATGCCGCCAAGTGCCGCTCGGAAGCCGACTGGCTCGTAGGCATCAACGGCACCCGCGCCATGACCGCGTTCAATTCCAGGGAGGGCGGGTTCTACCTGACCACGGTCGGCCGCGTGCAGACACCCACGCTCGCCATTCTGGTCGAGCGCGAGGAACGGATCCGCGCGTTCGTGCCGCGCGCGTACTGGGAAGTGCACGCCCGCTTCGCGCTCAAGTCCGGCGAGTATGTCGGCCGCTGGTTCGACCCCGAATTCCAGAAGACGGAGGACGGCGAGAACAAGGCCGAGCGCCTCTGGCAGGCGCAAAGAGCGCAAACGATCGCCGCCGACTGCGCGGGAAAATCGGGACAGGCCAGCGAAGAGTCCAAGCCCGCCGCGCAGGCGCCGCCGCCGCTGTTCGACCTGACCAGCCTGCAGCGCGAGGCAAACGGCCGCTTCGGCTTTTCTGCCAGGACGACGCTCTCGCTCGCGCAGTCGCTGTACGAAAGGCACAAGGCGCTCACCTACCCGAGAACAGACTCGCGCGCCCTCCCCGAGGATTACCTTGGCACCGTCAGAACAACGCTCCAGGCGCTATCGCGCGGCGCGCAGTACGGCACGATCGCCAGGACCGTGCTGCAAAGCGGCTGGGTGCGGCACAACCGGCGCGTTTTCGACGACAGCAAGATCTCCGACCATTTCGCGATCATCCCGACGCCACAGCCGCCGGGACACCTGAACGAGGCCGAGGCAAAGCTCTACGACCTGGTTGCGCGCCGATTCCTGGCGGCATTTCATCCGGCCGCGCGCTACCTGCAGACGACCCGCATCACGCAGGTGGGCGAACATCACTTCCGCACCGAAGGCCGGGTCCTGCTCGATCCGGGGTGGCTTTCGGTCTATGGTCGCGAGGCGGAGGTTCCGGCGGAAAACCTGCCCGCCGCGCAGCGGAACGAGAAAGCCCGGGTACGCGAGTGCCGCGTCGAGGCGAACCAGACACGGCCGCCCGCGCGTTACACCGAGGCGACGCTGCTCTCGGCGATGGAAGGCGCCGGCAGGCTGGTGGAAGACGACGAACTGCGTGCGGCGATGGCGGCAAAGGGCCTGGGAACCCCGGCGACGCGCGCCGCCGTCATCGAGGGATTGATCCACGAAGAATACATGCTCCGCCAGGGCAAGGAGCTGGTGCCGACGCCGAAAGCGTTTTCGCTGCTGTTCGCCCTGCGGCACTTCGGCGTGAGCGAAATCACGTCGCCCGAACTCACGGGCGACTGGGAATTCAAGCTCAAGCTCATGGAAGCGGGCCGGCTCCGGCGCGAGGAGTTCATGGACCACATCGAATCCGTGACGCGCGATCTGGTCGATCGCATCCGCGACGGCGAGATTCCCGACAAGGCCTTCGCGACGGTTCCGGCGCCCTGTCCGAAATGCGGCGGCACGGTGCAGGAAAACTACCGCAAGTTCCAGTGCCAGGGCTGCGATTTTGCGTTGTGGAAGGTGATTTCGGGAAGGGAATGGGCGCCCGAAGAAGTCGCCGAGCTGCTGACCAAGCGCCGGATCGGGCCGCTCACGGGCTTTCGCAGCCGCCTCGGCAAGCCCTTTGCCGGCGCCGTGCGGCTCAACGAGGAGCTTCGCACCGAGTTCGACTTCGGAGCGCCGCCGCCGAGCGAGCACCAAGGCGAAGCGCCCGATTTCAGCACGCAGCAGAACCTCGGCGCCTGTCCCAAGTGCGCCGCGCGCGTGTTCGAGCACGGAAACTCCTACGTCTGCGAAAAATCGCTCGGCCCGGAACCGAGCTGTGATTTCCGCTCCGGAAAAATCATCCTGCAAAGGCCGATCGAGCGGGACCAGATGGAAAAGCTGCTTGCTGCCGGCAGGACCGATCTGCTGACCCGGTTCATTTCCCGCAAGGGAAGACCCTTCCGGGCCTACCTCGTAAAAACCCCGGAGGGCAACGTCGGATTCGAATTCGCCGCGCGCGCCTCGCGTCCACGCGCGCAAGCCGGCGATGCGACCAAGCGAAAGCGCAAAGCCTAGCTAAACGTCCAGGTTGCGCACCCCGAGCGCGTTTGACTCGATGAAGGCGCGGCGCGGCTCGACTTCGTCGCCCATCAACTTGGTGAAGATCTCGTCGGCCGCAATGCCGTCCTCGATCTGCACGCGAAGCAGGCGCCGGGCCGCGGGGTCCATGGTCGTTTCCCACAGCTGCGCAGGGTTCATCTCGCCCAGGCCCTTGTAGCGTTGCAGGCTGGTCGAGCGCTGCACCTCGGCGAGCAGCCACTTCATCGCTTCGCCGAAATCCCGCACCGGCTGCTTCTTGTCGCCGCGCTGCACGTACGCACCGACCCCGACGAGGCCGCGCAGCAACTCCGCCGTGGAGCGGATCTGCGCGTAGTCTCCGGAGTGGACGAACTCCGAATCGATCGCGGTCACCCGCACATTGCCATGGCGCGTACGCTCGACGCGCACCTGGTAGCGCTCGGTCTTGGGGTCAAAGTGCGCGCTCACCCGGACATCGGTTGCGCCCAGCACGGCGGCCAGCGATTCCGTGGATGCTTCGGCCAGATCGCGCCGCGACAGGTCGATCCGCACCCCGCGCAGCAGCGCCTCCAGCACGTCGCGATCGATCCAGCGCGCCACGCGCTCGATCACCGCCTCGGTCACCAGGTACGATTTGGCCAGCTCGGCGAGCGCCTCGCCCTGGATGGCATCACGCCGCGCCGCCGGATAGAGCGCCGCATCCACCAAGGCGAGGCGCAGCATGTGCTCGTTCAGTTCGTGCTCGTCCTTCAGGTAGCGCTCTTCCTTTCCCAGCTTCGCCCGGTAGAGCGGCGGCTGCGCAATGTAGATGTGCCCGCGTTCGACCAGTTCCGGCATCTGCCGGTAGAAGAACGTGAGCAGCAGCGTGCGGATATGCGATCCGTCGACATCCGCGTCGGTCATGATGATCACGCGGTGATAGCGCAGCTTGTCCGGGTTGTACTCTTCCTTGCCGATTCCGCACCCGAGCGCGGTGATCAGGGTCGCAATCTCGGCCGACCCCAGAAGCTTGTCGAAGCGCGCCTTCTCGACGTTGAGGATCTTTCCCTTGAGCGGGAGGATCGCCTGAAACCGGCGGTCCCGGCCCTGCTTCGCCGAGCCGCCGGCCGAGTCGCCCTCGACCAGGTACAGCTCGCACCGCGCCGGATCGCGCTCCTGGCAATCGGCGAGCTTTCCCGGAAGCCCCATTCCGTCCAGCACTCCCTTGCGGCGCGTCATCTCGCGCGCCTTGCGCGCGGCCTCGCGTGCTCGTGCCGCATCGACGATCTTGGCGGTGATCACGCGCGCGTCGTTGGGCCGCTCGTCGAGAAACTGGCGCAACTTCTCGGCGACGATCTCCTCGACCACCGGCCGCACCTCCGAGGACACGAGCTTTTCCTTGGTCTGCGACGAGAACTTCGGTTCGGGCACCTTCACCGAAAGCACGCACGCAAGACCTTCCCGCATGTCGTCGCCGGTCGTCTCGACCTTCGCCTTCTTCGCCGATTCGTTCTCCTCGATGTACTTGTTCAGCACCCGCGTCATGGCGGCGCGCAAGCCGGTCAGGTGCGCGCCGCCGTCCTTCTGCGCGATGTTGTTGGTGAAGCAGAGCACGCTCTCCTGGTAGGAGTCGTTCCACTGCATCGCCACCTCGACCCCGATGCCTTCCTTCTCGCCCGTGCCGTGAAACACGGTCGGATGCAGCACCGTCTTGGCGCGGTTCATGTACTCGACGAAGCCCTTCACCCCACCGGTAAACGCGAAGTTCTCGTCCTTGCCGGAGCGCTGGTCGACGAGCACGATGCGGACTCCGTTGTTCAGGAACGAAAGCTCGCGCAGCCGCCGCGCCAGGATGTCGTAGTGATAGTCGACCGCGCCGAAGATCTGCCGGGAAGCGAGAAAATGCACCTCCGTGCCGCGCTTCTCCGTCAGCCCGCTCACCCGCAGCGGCGCAGCCGGCACCCCGTCGGCGAAGTCCAACTGGTACACCTTGCCGTCGCGCCAGATCGTCAGCCGCAGCCAGCTCGAGAGCGCGTTCACCACCGACACGCCGACGCCGTGCAGCCCGCCCGAGACCTTGTAGGTATTGGAATCGAACTTGCCGCCGGCGTGCAGCTCGGTCATCACGATTTCCGCCGCCGAGCGCTTGAGCTCGTCGTCGTCCTTGATTCCGGTCGGGATGCCGCGTCCGTTGTCGAGCACCGAGACCGAGTTGTCGGTGTGGATGGTGACCACGATGTCGTCGCAAAAGCCCGCGAGCGCCTCGTCCACCGCGTTGTCGACCACCTCGAACACCAGCTGGTGCAGGCCGGTGCCGTCGGAGGTGTCCCCGATATACATCCCGGGGCGCTTGCGCACCGCATCCAGGCCCTTCAGTACCTTGATTGAGTCGCTGTCGTAGCCGTCCGGCTCGCGGACCTGATGCTCGCTATCACCCACGTCGTCGCTTCCTTTAGACCCGCTAGATGCGCATCGGCATCACGACGTAGCGGAATTCCGGCTCGGCGGGCGCACGCACCAGGGCGCTCGACGAGGCATCGCCGAACGAGCACTCGACCGAACTGTCGGACACGTTGTTCAGCACGTCCAGCAGGTAGTTGACGTTGAAGCCGATGTCGAGCGGGTCACCGGTGTAGCCGACCTCGAGCGTTTCCTCGGCTTCCTCCTGCTCGGCATTCGACGACACGAGCTTGAGGGCGTTCTCGGTCAGGATCCAGCGCACGCCGCGGAACTTCTCGTTCGAAAGGATTGCCGCCCGCAGCAGCGCCTGGCGCAGGACGTCGCGGTCGATCAGAAGCCGGTTCTTGTTGCCTGCCGGGATCACCCGTGTGTAATCGGGGAACTTCCCGTCGACCAGCTTCGAAACGAGCTCCACCGAACCAAATGCAAACGCGACCTGCGTCGAGGAAAGCTCGACCCGCACCTCGTCTTCCCCCTCCCCGAGCAGTTTCGCGAGTTCCAGAACGGTCTTGCGCGGCACGATTACCTCCTGGCGCGGCAGCGGAGCGTCCACTCGCATCGCGGCATAGGCCAGACGGTGACCGTCGGTGGCGACCAGTTTCAGCTGACCGTCCTCCACGACCATCAGCAACCCGTTCAGGTAATAGCGGATGTCCTGCTGTGCCATGGCGTACTGGACCAGGCTCAGAAGCTTTCGCAAGGTCTTCTGCGACACCGCGAAACGCGCCGATTCGCCGGCAGACCGCGCGAGCCGGGGAAAATCCTCGGCGGGCAGCGATTGCAGCAGAAATCGGCTCTTGCCGGCCTTCAGCTGCAAGCGCTTGTCCTGCACCTGCAGGCTCACCTCGGCACCATCGGGGAGTGCGCGCAAGATGTCGATAAGCTTGCGCGCGCCCACGGTCAGCGCGCGCATTTCGCCTTCCTGCACGACGTCGCTGCGTGTACTGATCTGGATTTCGATGTCGGTGGCGAGGAACGAGAGTTTTCCTGCGTGTTGCTCGATGAGAACATTCGACAGGATCGGCAGCGTGTGGCGGCGTTCGATGATCCCGCTCACCGCGGCAAGGGGGATCAGCAACTCGTCTCGCTTCGCTTTGACCAGGACCATTGTCTTCCTCTTCTAATCTTCTTTCTTCTAGTAACAGCTAATAGGCAGCCCGCGGTTCCGGGACAACTGCAAAACCCGCGCTGATACGGCGACTTGCAGAAGCCAAGTGCGATGCAATACCTGTGGAGTCCGCTGTGCAGGGATGTGAGCCGTTCCGGGAAATGTCGCGCGATCGGGATCTACGCACAAATTGCCCGGAGCGTTTGCACAGGTTTTCCCACCATCTATCCCTTGAGAACCTGCTCCAGCAGGTGGTAGTCGCGATTCAGGGCGTGGTCCTTGTTGCGCAGCGTGGCGATGGTGCGGCAGGCATGCAGCACAGTCGTGTGATCGCGGTTGCCGAAGGCCTCCCCGATTTCGGGCAGGCTCATCTGCGTGAGGTCCTTGGCAAGCGCCATGGCGACCTGACGCGGCCGGGCGACGTTGCGGGTACGCCGCTTCGAATGCATGTCGGAGATCTTGATCTTGAAGTACTCGGCGACGGTCTTCTGGATGCCGTCGACCGTGATCTGGCGGCTGGCGACGTTGAGGATGTCGCGCAACGCCTCGCGGGCGACATCGGCGTTCAGCTCGCGCGCGTAGAAGCGCGCGTACGCGAGAACTTTCTTGAGTGCTCCCTCCAGTTCCCGCACATTGGAGCGGATATGCTTGGCGATGAAGAAGGCGACGTCCTCGGGCAGCGCAACCGCCTCACCCTCGGCCTTCTTCAGCACGATCGCGACCCGCATCTCGAGTTCCGGCGGTTCGATCGCCACGGTGAGTCCCCACCCGAAGCGCGAAATCAGCCGCTCCTGCATGCCCGAGATTTCCTTGGGGTAGGTATCGCAGGTGATCACGATCTGCTTATGGGCCTCGACCAGTGCGTTGAATGCGTAGAAGAATTCTTCCTGTGTGCGGTCCTTGTTGGAAAAGAACTGGATGTCGTCGATCAGCAGCAGGTCGAGCGAGTGGTAGTAGCGCTTGAATTGGTCGAACGATCTCTGCTGGTAGGCACGCACCACGTCCGTGACATACTGCTCGGCGTGCGTATAGCGGATGCGCGCCTGCGGCCGCTCGGCGGCGAGGTGGTTTCCGATCGCCTGCACGAGGTGTGTCTTGCCCAGTCCGACGCCGCCGTAGATGAAAAGGGGGTTGTACGAAAGGCCCGGGTTTTCCGCCACTTGGATGGCGGCTGCGCGCGCCAGCTGGTTTGCCTTGCCGGTGACGAAATTGTCGAATGTGAAGGCGCGGTTCAGGCGCGCTCGGTCGAGCGGCGGGGCAGCTTCGCCGCGCGCGGTCTGCACCGGTGCGCGGGCGACGGCCTCGGGCGCACGCGCCAGCACGAGCTTGACATCCAGTTCGCGCCCGCTCGCTTCGGCGGCGAGATGCGCAATGCGCGCGGCGAAGCGCTCCCGCACCAATTCAAGCACGAAGCGATTGGGCGCCGTCAGCACCAGCGCGCCGGCCCCGGAGGCGTCTGGCTCGGGAGCCAGCGGCCGGATCCACGTGTTGAATTGCTGTGCGGGCAGCTCCTGCTCCAGTCGGCGCAGGCAGGCGTCCCAGAGGCTTTGCATCGTGGTTGCGGAGTCTGTGTCTTCGGTGGGTGCGCGGCGTCTGAAGAACGCGCCATCGGCGGACAAATTTTACCCGTTCCGGATGTCGTTATCCACAAGCGCGGCGCGAAGAATCGGTTATTTGACAATGCGCGCCGCAGCACGCTCTAATACCGCCCTTTTTCACAGCGAGCGGGTTGATGAAGCGAACATACCAGCCATCGAAGACGCGACGTGCGCGACGCCATGGATTTCTGGCGCGAAGCCGCGCGCGAAGCGGGCGAGCTGTCCTGCGCGCAAGGCGCGCCAAGGGCCGCAAGCGGCTCGCGGTGTAGGTTTGCCCGGCGCGTGCTCGGGCATGTGCGGCGGGCACGGTTCGGGCTGGGGGCGGAACGGCGCGTCACCCGGAGTCGCGAGTTCGAGCGCTTGCTGAAGGAAGGGATCCGGCGCAGCAGCGGTGGCTATACCTTCTACCTGGCGAGGCGTCCCGCGGGTCCGGCACGACTCGGCATCCTGGTGTCCCGCAGGCACTCACCGCGCGCCACAGTGCGCAACGCGCTCAAACGCTGCATCCGCGAGGCCTTTCGGCACGCGCAGGGGCAACTGGGGCCGCTCGACGTGCTGGTGCGACCGCCCTTCGACGCGCGCCCGGGAAGGGGCATGATCCTGCGCCTGACACAAATTCTGGAACGAATCGACAAATGAAGGTCGTGCTGCGGTATTTGATCCGAGGTTACCGCTACCTCGTCAGTCCGGTCCTCGGGCCCACCTGCCGCTTCCATCCCAGCTGCTCCCAATACGCCGAAGAAGCGCTCGAAGCGCACGGTGTGCTGCGAGGCGGATGGCTGTCGGCGCGGCGCTTGTGTCGTTGCGGACCCTGGCATCCGGGCGGATACGACCCGGTTCCCGGCGGGCACCGCCCGCGTTGATCCGGCGCGTTCATGGATACGCAACGACTGATCCTTTTCTTCATCTTCAGCTTCTCGCTGCTGCTGCTCTGGGACGCGTGGCAGAAGGAAAGCCGGCCGAAGCCACCGGCCGTGCCGCCCGCTGCCCAGGGCGCAGCGGACGTTCCGATACCCGCCAAGCCGCCCGGCGCGCCTGCGGCTCCGGTGAGCGCCGGCGCGCCGGGCGTACCGGCCCCCGGGGCGGTCCCGGCCCAGAGCGAGACCGTTCGCGTCCAGACCGACCTCATCGTCGCCGAGATCGACGCACTCGGCGGCACGCTCAAGCGGCTCGAGCTGCAACGGCACAGGGCGACCGAGGACAAATCGAAAAACTTCGTGCTCCTGAGCGAGGCGCGCCGCTACGAAGCCCAGAGCGGACTCGCGGGCGAGCGGGGCGCCAACCATCGAACGATGTGGACGATCGCGCCTGGGGAGCGTTCGCTCGCCGAGGGGCAGGATACGCTCGAGGTGCGGCTGACGGCGCAGGGGAACGGCGTTTCGGTGGCGAAGATCTACACCTTTCGCCGCGACAGCTACGTGGTCGAGGTGGCGCTCGAGGTTCGCAACGAGAGCGACGGCCCGCTCGCGCCGTTCGCCTATTTCCAGCTCACCCACGACGGCGAGCAGGGCAAGGGCGTGAGCACGATCGCCGATTCGTTCGGCGCCCAGAGCTTTTTCGGCTACGCGGTCTATACCGAGGAACAGAAATTCCAGAAGATCGCGCTCGGCGACGTCGAAAAGGGCAAGGCCGATTTCGTGCGCCGCGCCAAGGACGGCTGGATCGGATTCGTCCAGCATTATTTCGTGTCGGCATGGTTGCCTTCGGCGCAGAGCGAACGCGAATTTGCCGTCGAGCGGCGTCCCGATCCGGCCGCAGCGGAGAAAAATTTCTTCGCCGGACGCGTCATCGTGCCGATGGCGGCGATCGCACCCGGCGGCACCTCGCGCGTATCGGTGCCGCTGTATTCGGGACCCCAGGAGCAGCGGCGCCTGAAGGCGGCCGCGCCGGGCATGGACCTGGTGGTCGACTACGGCTGGCTTGCCATCATCGCGTGGCCGCTGTTCTGGGTGCTGGAACTGTTCCACAGCTGGAGCGGCAACTGGGGCGTGGCGATCATCCTGCTCACCGTGCTGATCAAGCTGGTGTTCTTCCCGCTTTCGGCGGCAAGCTACAAGTCGATGGCGAAGATGAAGCTGATCACCCCGCGGCTGACGAAAATGCGCGAGATGTACGCACACGACCGCAACAAGATGAATCAGGCGATGATGGAACTGTACAAGACCGAGAAGATCAACCCGCTCGGCGGGTGCTTTCCGATTCTGGTTCAGATCCCGGTGTTCATCGCCCTGTACTGGGTACTGCTCGCGGCGATCGAACTGCGCCATGCGCCGTTCATCTTCTGGATCAAGGACCTCTCGGCGCTCGATCCGTATTACGTGCTGCCGGTGCTGATGACCGCCACCATGATCCTGCAGACCAAGATGAACCCGGTGCCCCCCGACCCGGTGCAGGCGAAGGTGATGCAGTTCATGCCCTACGTGTTCAGCATCTTCTTCTTTTTCTTTCCCGCCGGACTGGTGCTGTACTGGCTGGTGAACAACATCCTTTCGATCCTGCAGCAGTGGCAGATCCAGCGCATGTTCGACCGCGACAAGCCGGCGCATGCGAAGCGCTAGCCGGGCCCGAGCGCGCCCTCTCCCGGCCGGAAAACCCTACGGCAACTGATTCGGACACCATCGCGGCGATCGCGACGCCGGCGGGACGCAGCGGCATCGGCGTCGTGCGGATTTCGGGGCCCGCGGCGCCGGCGATCGCACGCACCGTGCTCGGCCAGCTTCCGCGGCCCCGCCATGCGACGCTTTGCAGCGCGCACGACGCGAGCGGCGAGCCGATTGACGAAGGCATTGCGCTGTACTTCCCCGCCCCGCACTCGTACACCGGTGAAGCGGTGCTCGAATTCCACGGGCACGGCGGGCCGGTGGTGATGCAATCCCTCCTGAGCGCGTTCCTGGAGGCGGGGGCGCGTCTTGCCGAGCCGGGCGAGTACACCCGCCGTGCGTTCCTCGGCGGCCGGATCGACCTCGCACAGGCCGAGGCGGTCGCCGACCTGATCGACGCCGCCAGCCGCGAGGCCGCCCGCTCGGCGCTGCGCTCGCTCTCGGGCGAATTCTCCCGTGGCATCGAGGCGCTCGTCGCCGCGCTCACCGAGCTTCGCGCGCTGACCGAGGCGACGCTCGACTTTCCGGAGGAGGAGCTCGAGGCGCTGCACCGCGAGGACGCGCGCAGGCGTCTCGAACAGGTGCGTGCGGCCCTCGGCGAGGTTCTCGCAAAGAGCAGGCAGGGAAGTCTGCTGCGCGAGGGCATCCACGTGGTGATCGCCGGGCGGCCCAACGTGGGGAAATCGAGCCTGCTCAACCGTCTGGCGGGCGAGGAGCGCGCGATCGTCACGGCGATTCCCGGCACGACGCGCGACCTGGTGCGCGAGGACATCTGCATCGAGGGTATTCCGCTGCACGTCGTGGACACGGCGGGCCTGCGCGACACCGCCGACGAAGTCGAGCGCATCGGAGTCGAGCGCGCCTGGCAGGAAGTGGCGCGCGCCGACGTTGTGATCGCGCTGTTCGAGGCCGCCGCGGGAATCGGGCCCGCGGACCAGGCGATCCTCGATCGTTTCGCCTCTGCTTTACCGGCGGGGGCGAGGCGCATTCACGTCTTCAACAAGATCGACCTGACGGGAGCGCCCGCGGTGCGGCAGGACGGGGTGGTGTGGCTCTCGGCGAAAACCGGCGAAGGCGTGGATCTGCTGCGGCGGGCGTTGCTCGCCGCTGCGGGCTGGGAACGCAGCGGCGAATCGGTCTTTCTCGCGCGCGCGAGGCACCTGCGTGCACTGGAACGCGCGCGAGTGCATCTGCAGGAAGCGGGTGCCCAGTTGGCGCGCTGGGAACTCTTCGCCGAGGAGCTGAGAATCGCGCAGGCCGCCCTCGCCGAAATCACCGGCGAATTCAGCCCGGATGATCTGCTGGGCGAGATCTTTTCGCGCTTTTGCATCGGCAAGTGAAAGGCGCGCGCGACACCGGGGCCAATCCGGTCTTGGCGTTGCTGCTTTCGGGCGCGGGCGGCGCCGGGATGGCCTGGCTGGGTCTGCCCTTGCCCTGGATCGTCGGCCCGATGGCTGCGATGGCGGCGGCCAACCTGTCGGGGGCCGAGCTGCGGCCGCCTCCCGGCGGCCGGCAACTTGGACAAATCGTGATCGGCACGGTGCTCGGTCTGTACTTCACGCCGGCGGTCGCGCGCGAACTGGCCACGGTCTGGCATGTGCTGGTGGCTGCAGCCCTGCTTGCGCTCGTGCTGGCATGGTGGTCGGGGTGGCTGTTGTCCCGCATCTCGGGCACCGACCGCACGACCACGTTCTTCGCCAGCGTTCCCGGCGGCGCGGCCGAAATGGTCGTGCTCGGGGAACGCTTCGGCGCCCGCGCGGATCGGGTTGCGCTCGCCCAGTCGCTCCGGCTGCTTGCCGTGGTCATCGTAGTGCCTTATGCGCTTACCCTGTCCGGGGCGCATGGACTGGAAACGGGGTTGCCGGCGCCCGTGCCGCTCGCCTACACCAGACTCGGCCTGCTGCTCGCAATCGCCGCGGCGTGTGGTGCGCTGCTCGCGCTTGCCCGCATCGCGAATCCGTTCATGCTCGGACCGCTGTTCGCTGTGACCGCACTGACTGCGGGCGAAGTGCAGTTTTCATCGATACCCGGATGGCTGTCGAATCTGGGACAAATGCTGCTGGGATGCGCGCTCGGCGCGCGCTTCGAGCGGCGTGCCTTCGCGGCGCTGCCGCGCTACGTGGTTGCGGTACTCGCGAGCATTGCCGCGGCAATCACCTTGGCGGCCCTCGCCGGGGCCGCGCTCGCGGCGTTCTCCGGGCTTGCGGTGCCGAGCGTAGTGCTTGCGACCGCACCGGGGGGGATCGCAGAAATGTGCATCACCGCCCAGGTCCTGCAACTGGGCGTGCCGCTTGTCACGGCGGCGCACGTGACCCGCGTCATCGTGCTGGTCACGGCGACCGGGCCGATTTTCCGCCTCGCCAGACGTTTTGCGGCGCGCCGCGGCGGATGCTGCCGGAGGCGCTCAGGCGGGCGTCCTGCCCGGTTTCCGCGCCGGCCCGGGCAGCGTTAAAATCCGCTCCCACTCCACTTCGCAACTGGCCAGGGTCCGTGCCGGGCCAGTCTGCTTCTCGGGACGCCGTTCCATGACAGGTTCGCACTCCGCCGCCGCCGATTTCCTGAATGCCCCGCCATGGGTCCGGCACGAGCGACTGAAGCGCTGGGTGGCGCAGATCGCGCGCCTCGCCAAGCCCGAGCGGGTGCTCTGGTGCGATGGATCGCAAGCGGAGTACGACCGCCTGTGCAACGAGCTGGTTGCGGCGGGGACGTTCACACGGCTCAACGCGGAGCTGCGCCCCAACAGCTATCTCGCGCGATCGCACCCCTCGGACGTGGCGCGCATGGAGGACCGCACCTTCATCTGCAGCAAAACCAGCGAAGCGGCCGGTCCGACGAACAACTGGATGGACCCGCAGGAGATGCGCGCAACGCTCGATCGGCTGTTCGACGGGTGCATGCGCGGGCGCACGCTGTACGTGGTGCCGTTTTCGATGGGGCCGATCGGTTCGCACATCGCGCAGATCGGGGTCCAGCTCTCGGATTCGGCGTACGTGGTCGTCAACATGCGCATCATGACGCGCATGGGGCGCGCGGTCGTCGACTGGCTGGGCGAAGACGGCGATTTTGTTCCCTGCGTGCACTCGGTCGGCGTGCCGCTTGCGCCCGGCGCGAGCGATGTGCCCTGGCCGTGCAACGACAAGGAAAAATGGATCGTCCACTTTCCGGAAACGCGCGAGATCTGGTCCTACGGGTCCGGCTATGGCGGCAACGCGCTGCTGGGCAAGAAGTGCCTCGCGCTGCGCATCGCTTCGGTGATGGCGCGCGACGAAGGCTGGCTCGCCGAGCACATGCTGATCCTCGGGATCGAGTCGCCGCGCGGCGAGAAGAGTTATGTATCCGCCGCGTTTCCGTCGGCCTGCGGAAAGACCAACCTCGCGATGCTGATCCCGCCGGCCGCCTTCAAGGGCTGGAAGGTGACCACCATCGGGGAGGACATCGCGTGGCTCAAGCCGGGACGCGATGGACGCTTCCATGCGATCAATCCGGAGGCCGGCTTCTTCGGCGTCGCGCCCGGGACCTCGATGGCCACCAACCCGAACGCGATGAAGATGCTGCAGGCGAACGTCCTCTTCACCAACGTTGCGCTGACGCCGGAAGGGGACGTGTGGTGGGAGGAGATGACCCGCGAGGCGCCCGAGCATCTCGTCGACTGGCAGGGCAGGGACTGGACCCGCGGGTGCGGCCGGCCCGCGGCGCACCCGAACGCGCGCTTCACCGTCGCGGCGTCGCAGTGCCCGTCGATGGATCCGCAGTGGGAAGATCCCGCTGGAGTGCCGATCTCGGCGTTCATCTTCGGCGGCAGGCGCTCTTCCACCGTCCCGCTGGTCGTCGAAGCGCCGAACTGGGAGGACGGCGTTTACCTGGGCGCGACGCTCGGCTCCGAAACGACCGCCGCGATCACCGGAAAGGTCGGCGTGGCGCGGCGCGATCCGATGGCGATGATCGCGTTCTGCGGCTACCACATGGGGGATTACTTCGCGCACTGGCTCCGGATGGGCGGCGCGGTGCATCACGCGCCCAGGATCTTTCGCGTCAACTGGTTCCGCAAGGATGCCGACGGCCGATTCATCTGGCCCGGATTCTCCGAGAACATGCGCGTGCTCGCCTGGATCGTGGAGCGCTGTCAGGACCGCGCGCACGCCGCAGCGAGCCCGCTCGGCCTGATGCCGCGCTACGAGGACATGACCTGGACCGGACTCGAGAAATTCTCGCGCGAGCAGTTTGCCGAGCTCGCCCGCGTCGACGACAAGGCGTGGCGGCAGGAGCTCGCCGCGCACGAGGAGTTTCTCCGCAGGCTCGGCGCGAAACTGCCGCGCGAGCTGGAAGCGCGGCGCATGCAGTTGCACAAGAAGCTCGCTGCCTAGGCGGGAAGCGTCGCCGCAGTTCCCCCTGCGCGCCGAGCCGATGCCGTGACGGCCGTCTTTCACCGCAACCCGCGCGAAACCTATCCGCTCGCGGTGCGCGGCGAGGGCGCCTATGTCATCGACCGCCAAGGCAGGCGATACCTCGACGCGTCGGGCGGCGCCGCGGTTTCCTGTCTGGGACATTCGGATGCTTCGGTGGTCGATGCGATCCGTCAGCAGCTCGAGCGCCTTGCGTTCGCGCATACCTCGTTTTTCAGCAACGAACCGATGGAGGCGCTCGCGGAGGTTCTGGTGGCGCACTCGAAGCGGGCGTTCGAAACGGTGTACTTCGTGTCCGGAGGCTCGGAGGCGGTGGAAGCCTCGCTCAAGCTGGCGCGCCAGTACTTCGTCGAGAAGGGCGAGCCGCAGCGGCGCCATGTGATCGCGCGGCGCCAGTCCTACCACGGCAACACGCTCGGCGCCCTGGCGGTCGGCGGCAATATGTGGCGGCGCAAGCAGTTCGAGCCGCTGCTGATCGACGTGCGTCACGTCGCGCCGTGCTACGCCTATCGCGGACAGCAGGCGGGGGAGAGCGAGGAACGCTACGCGGAGCGTCTCGCGGGCGAGTTCGAGGAAGAGATCGGGCGCCTGGGCCCCGAAAGCGTGATCGCCTTTGTCGCCGAGACCGTGGTCGGCGCAACGCTCGGCGCGGTGCCGCCGGTGGCCGGGTATTTCGGGCGGATCCGGGAGATCTGCGACCGCTACGGGATATTGCTGATCCTCGACGAGGTCATGTGCGGCATGGGACGCTGCGGCACGCTCTGGGCATTCGAAGAGGAAGGGATTGCGCCCGACCTCGTCGCGAGCGCGAAGGGACTCGGCGCCGGCTATCAGCCGATCGGCGCCGTCCTGGTTGCAAGCCGCGTCTACCAGGCGATACTGGCGGGCAGCGGTTTCTTCCAGCATGGTCACACCTACATGGGCCACGCCGCGGCGTGCGCCGGGGCGCTCGCCGTGCAGCGCCGCCTGCACGAGGATGGGCTGCTCGCGCGCGTCAAGCCGCTGGGCGCGCTCCTGGAGAGGGAACTGCGCGCCGCGTTTGGCGACCATCCGAACGTCGGCGACATCCGCGGCCGCGGCCTGTTCCGCGGCTTGGAACTGGTTGGCGACCGGGCGACCAAACAGCCCTTCGACCCACGGCTGCGCGTCCACGCGAAGCTCAAGCATGAGGCGCTGAAGGCCGGCCTGATGTGCTATCCAATGGGCGGCACGCTCGACGGCGCGCGCGGCGATCACGTGCTGCTCGCCCCGCCGTTCATCATCGAGCCGGCGCAGATTGCCGAACTGGTGGAAAAACTCGGCGCCGCGCTGCAGGCGGCGCTGGGCGCGTCGCTTGTCGCGCCGGTGGCCGTTCGATAAGCTTCAAGCATCATTGCGAGGAGGTGTCCCATGAAATGCATCACCGGATGGGCGGCCGCGCTTGCGGCGGCCGGCGCGCTTGGCCTCGGGGTGTCCGCGGCGCACGCACAGCAGAAGTTCGTCACCATCGGCACGGGCGGAGTGACCGGCGTCTACTACGCGGCCGGCGGCGCGATTTGCCGGCTCGTCAACAAGGACCGCGCCAAGCACGGCATCCGTTGTTCGGTCGAATCGACCGGGGGCTCGGTCTTCAACATCAATACCATCAAGGCAGGCGAGCTCGATATGGGCGTTGCGCAATCCGACGTGCATCACAACGCGGTGAAAGGGGCGGCGCAGTTCAAGGAACCGATGGCCGAGCTGCGTTCGGTGTTCGGCCTGCATCCGGAGCCGGTCACTGTCGTCGCGCGCAAGGAAGCAAATGTCCGCAGCTTTGCCGATTTCAAGGGCAAGCGGTTCAACGTCGGCAACCCCGGCTCGGGAACGCGCGCCTCGCTCGAAGAACTGATCGGCGTGATGGGCTGGAAACTGTCGGATTTCGCGCTCGCCTCGGAACTCAAGGCGGACGAGCACGGACCGGCGCTCTGCGACGGAAAGATCGACGGCTTCTTTTACCTCGTCGGCCACCCGTCGGCGAACATCCAGGATCCGACCACGGTGTGCGGGGCAAAGTTGATCCCGGTCACCGGCCCGGCGGTCGACAGGCTGGTGACGGAAAAGCCCTACTACGCCAGGGCGACCATACCGGCGGGCCTGTATCCCGGCAATCCGCAGGCGACCGAAACCTATGGCGTTCTCGCGACCTTCGTTTCCTCGGCCAAGGTTCCGGCTGAAACGATCTATGCGGTGGTCAAGGCGGTATTCGACAATTTCGACGAGTTCAAGAAGCTCCACCCGGCGCTGGCGGTGCTCAAGCCGGAAAACATGGTGAAGGACGGGCTGAGCGCACCGTTGCACGACGGCGCACTGCGCTATTACCGGGAAAAGGGCTGGTCGAAGTAGGCCCTCGGCGCGGCGGCGCGACGTAAGGGGCGAAACATCGGTTTCGCCCTTCTCTTGACGGGGCGGGAGAGCGCATGACCGCTGCGGGGAAATCGCGTGTGCCCGATCTGCAGCAGCTGGTCGCCGACGCCGATCACGGCGGTCGCGCGGCAGCCGGCGTGCCCGGTGCGATCGTTTTTGCCCTGGCGCTGGGCTGGTCGCTGTTCCAGCTCTGGTACGCCTCGCCGCTTCCATTCGCCCTCGGCTGGGGGGTGCTGAACGACACCGAGGCGCGCTCGCTGCACCTCGGCGTGGCGATCCTGCTCGGGTTTCTCTGCTACCCGGCGCTGCGCACTCCGGCGCAGCGCGCTTCGATTCCGGTCCCGGACTGGCTGCTGGCGCTCGCCGGCGCGTTCGCCGGCGCCTATTTCCTGTTCTTCTACGCGCAGCTCGCGACCCGTCCCGGGCAACCGAACCTGCAGGACATCGTGGTCGCGAGCCTGGGGCTGGTGCTGCTTCTGGAGGCGACCCGGCGCGCGGTCGGCCTGCCGATGACGGTTCTCGCCGTGCTCTTTCTCGCCTATATCATGCTCGGCCGGTTCCTTCCCGAGGTGATGGCGCACAAGGGCGCTTCCTGGGAGCGGATGCTTTCGCACCAGTGGCTGACGACCGAGGGCGTGTTCGGCGTCGCACTCGGGGTTTCGGTCGGCTACATCTTCATCTTCGTGCTGTTCGGCGCGCTGCTCGACAAGGCGGGTGCGGGCAACTACATGATGCAGGTGTCGTTCGCGCTCCTGGGGCATCTGCGCGGCGGTCCGGCGAAAGTGGCGGTCGTCTCTTCGGGGCTGAACGGCCTCATCTCGGGCTCGTCGGTCTCCAACGTGGTATCGGGCGGCATCTTCACCATTCCGCTCATGGCGAAGGCGGGCTATGGCGGCGTCAAGGCGGGCGCGATCGAAACCGCATCCTCGGTGAACGGCCAGATCATGCCGCCGGTGATGGGCGCGGCCGCGTTCCTGATGGTCGAATACGTCGGCATCCCCTATACCGATGTCATCAAGCATGCTTTCCTGCCCGCGCTCATCTCCTATATCGCGCTGTTCTACATCGTGCATCTCGAGGCGCTGAAACTGGGCCTCGACCCGACCGCGCGCGCGCGCGAACGGCCGTTCTCGCAAAAGCTCCTCGGCTGGGGCCTCGGAATCTCGGGGACGATCCTCGTCTGCGGCGCGATCTACTTCGTCGCCGAGGCGACCAAGCGGCTGCTCGGTGCTGCCGCGCCCTGGGCGCTCGGCGGCCTGCTCGCAGCGCTTTACGTGATGGCGGTGCGCGTCGCGGCGAAGTGCCCGGACCTTCCGCCCGACATCGACGTCGAGCACCCTGTCCTTCCGGACACGTGGCCTACGGTGAAGGCGGGGATGCACTTCCTCATTCCCATCGGGGTGCTCGTCTGGTGCCTCATGATCGAGGAGCTGTCGCCGTCGCTCTCCGCGTTCTGGGCCACCGCGGCGCTGCTGGTTCTCATGGCGACGCAGTACCCGCTCACGGCATTCTTTCGCGGCATGCGGCCCGGTGCCGCGCAGCCGGCGCGCGGCCTGCGCGACATCGTGGACGGCCTGAACGACGGCGCGCGCAACATGATCGGGATCGCGATCGCGACCGGCACGGCGGGGATCATCGTCGGCGGAATCACGCTCACCGGGCTGGGGCTGCGCATGACCGAGTTCGTCGAGCTCGTTTCGCAGGGCAACGTGGTCGCCATGCTGCTCTTCACCGCAGCGGTCTGCCTGGTGCTCGGGCTGGGGGTGCCGACCACGGCCAACTACATCCTGGTGGCGACCCTGATCGCGCCGGTGATCGTGGAGCTGGGCGCGCAATCGGGTCTGGTCATTCCGCTGATCGCGGTGCACCTGTTCGTGTTCTATTTCGGCATCATGGGCGACATCACGCCGCCGGTCGGGCTCGCCTCGTTCGCCGCCGCGGCCATCTCGGGCGAGG
>Ga0209399_10000742_pt1 | contig 18539 bp, 20 predicted proteins | sample OV2TP3_FD_184130 | JGI IMG/M metagenome (GOLD analysis project Ga0209399, IMG submission 184130) | Hot spring microbial communities from Beatty, Nevada to study Microbial Dark Matter (Phase II) - OV2 TP3 (SPAdes) (version 3) | ecosystem: Environmental > Aquatic > Thermal springs > Hot (42-90C) ... | reverse complement strand
CAACCCCATCGCCGCGATTTCCTCGCTGCTCCGCAGCGCCTGTGCGGCACCCGCGACCTTGCGCTGCACGCCGTAGCCGCCGGACCAGAGCAGCCCCAGCACGTGCAGCACCTGCCCGCCCGCGTACAGCCAGAGCTGGATCTCGGCAAGGCGCGCGCGCACCTCGGCGTGGCCGAATTTCGGCAGCAGGTGGTAGGCAAGTCCCATCAGCGCCAGCGTCACGCCGACGATGCTGCCATGGTAGTGCGCCGGCACCTTGACGTTCGAGCCGTGGATCATCGCGCCGATCACGCCGCCGAGACCGAACAAGAGCAGCGAACCGAGGAGCGCGGCGCGCAGCGCCCGCGCGCGCGCATCGGCGCGCGGCGCACGCGCGAGGCCCAGCGCGAGCGCGAGCATGAACGGAAGGATCGCAAGCCCGCCGCCGAAACGCATCAGCCAGGTGTGCCAGCGGTGGTGCTCCACGGTGCCGACGTCGTAGGCGAGGTAGATCACCGGGGTGAGGAATACCGATACGAGGCCGATGCCGAAAAGCAGCACCGCCATGCGCGGCGTGAGCGGCACCGGCGCGCCCGAAGCCTCCGCCAGCCAGAGCCAGGCGACGAACATGAGCAGCGTCCAGGTGAACTGCAGCACGTGCCCGCCGCCCCAGAAGAGCAGCTCGTAGTACGCCTTCGGATCGAGCGCCGCGGGCACCGCAAGATACGACCAGCCGAACGCGAGCAGCGCCACCGCCGCCGAGACGAGCGAAGTGTTGAGTCCGAAGCGGAGCGCGCCCGCGCCGTCGAGGCGCGTGCCGACGCGCGGCACGGTCGCCATGCCGCGCAGGGCGACCAGGCCGACACCGGCCGCAAACACGATCAGCCCCGAGAGGAATACCGGCCCGTCCAGCACCGGGATGTAGTTCGCCATGATCGGACGCCCGGCGCCGGCGAACGGCGCGACCGCCATCAGCGTTGCGCCCGCGACCGCGACGCCGAGCGCCGCCCAGCCGAGCGCAATCAGCCGCGGGGCGCTGTTGAGGCTCCAGAACACGCCGCCGAAACCCACGAACCACACGAGCACGGAGAGGTCCACGTGCACCACCAGCGCCACCTGGAAGAAATCCACCAGCGGAAACCAGTCCTTGGTGAGCGGCGCGCGCGCGAGCACGAGCAGCACCGAAAATACGCCCGAGACCGCGAGCGAGGCGAGCGCGAGCCAGAACCAGCCTTCGGCAAGCCGGCAGCGCGCGCCCTCGGGAAGCGGCAGGGTGTAGTCCGGTCTCATAACAGGAAGATACCTCCGTCGCCGGCGCGAAAGTCGATCGTCAGCACCTGACCGGCGGCGATTTCCACCGTTTCGGTTCGCTCCCAGGCGCGCGCCCCGGGCCGCAGCGAATCGCGGATGCGGACTTGCAACGCGTGCCTGCCCGCGGGCACTGCAAGACGCCGGTAGAGCTGCGCGGTGCCGTCCGCCGCAACCCCGGTGGGCGCGAGCACTTCGCGGACCAGGACCCGGCCGCCCAATTGCACGTCCACCTCGACCGGAGCGCGCCCGCGCGGACAGGCTTCGGGTGCGCGCATGTTGGGCGCGAGCGCCGCAAGCTCCGCGGGGCTGCGCTTGCGGCACGGCTGCAGCCGCTCGCCGGCGTGCACGACGATCACCCGCACCAGCGCCTCGCCCGCAGGGAGCGTGCGGTACGGCGGCTCGAACGAAAGCCACGCCACGAGCGCACCGAACACGGCGAAGGCGGCCACTTGCACCGCCACTCTCGCCGCGCGCGGCGCGCGCATCTTCCCGCCCGCCCACAGGGTGCGCAGGCGCTCGCGCGCGACGCTCGGGTTCAGGTGCGGTTCGCGCGTTCCGGCGATGCGCGCGTCGGTCCAGCGGTTTCCGAGCCGGTATTCGCAGCCGTTCAGGGCGCAGCCGGCGATCACCACGCTCGGCGCGCCGCGGCGGATCGCATAGTCGGCAAAGGACGGCGGAAGCTGCCCCGCGCACTCGAGCTCGATGAGCGCGCCATCCGACCCCTGGCGGCCGCTCGGCGCGTGGCGGCACGCAAACACGATTTCCCGGCCTTGCGCCGCAAACTGCGCCGCCTGCGCGCGAATCGCCTCGAGTGCGAGGCCGGGAAGATCGATTCCCGGCGCGACCTCGCCTTTCGCCCCGGGGACTGCGGTGGGACACGATCCGGCGCAGATGCCGCAGGCCGCGCACTGCTCGGGCCGCACCACCGCCTGCTTGAGAAACGCGCGGCCGTCGCTGCGCGGCACCATGCTGATCGCAAGATACGGGCAATCGTGCGCGCAGCGCGCGCAACCGGTGCAGCGCGCGAGCCGAACCTGCGCCGCGGCGGCGCGCCGCCGCGCAAGAAGCGGCAGCGCAAGGAGCGCGAGCGTCGCGCCGCCCGCGATCAGCCACAGCACTTCGGCAGAGGTCGCATACATCAACGGATGCGCGAAGAGGTAGAACCAGTCCAGCCGCAGCGTCTGCGGAAGCGACCCGAACGCGGCCGGCGCGTCCGATGCCACCGGGCGCAGCAGCGACGCGGCTACGAGCATCGCGAGCGTTCCCCAGCCGAGCGCGCGCGACGGCACGGTGTCGGTGTGCGCGATGCGCTCGATGTGGACCCACATCACGGCGAGGAGCGCAAGCGGCACGCCGATGTGCAGGAACACGAAGAGCGAAAACAGCCGGTCGGTGACGTCGGGGCGGCTGAGGAAATTGCGCACCATCGGCGCCGAACCGAGGCCGAAGGCGTCGAACCATTCAGCGGTGGCGGTGGCGGAAAATTGCCCGACCCGGTCCCAGACGAGCCAGTACCCGACCACCCCCGAGCCGTAGATGAACCACAGCAGAATCACGCCCGTCGTCCAGGAAAACCAGCGAAAACCGCGAAAGTGTCCGGCGAGCGCCTCGCGCGCAAGGTGCAGCAGCGCGACCGCGACGAAGGCGTCGGACGCGTAGCGGTGCAGGCTGCGCATCACGCCGCCGAGCCACCACTGTTCGCGCGCAAGCCGCTCGAGCGAGCGGTGCGCTCCGGCGACGCTCGGATCGAAGAACGCGTACACGTAGACGCCGGTCGCGGCGACGATCCAGAAGAGAAAGAAGGCGAGCGCGCCCAGGTGCCGCCACGGGTTGGCGCGCGGCCCGAAGAAGCGATCGAAGGCCCGCTCGAGCGAGGGGACCACCCGCCTAGGCTCCGAAGACGAATCCGCCCCGCGCCGCGGCGAAATCGATCACCAGGCTCGCCCCGGGCGCGAGATCGAGCGTCGCCTCGCGCACGTAATTGAACTCGCCCGAAGCGCGATCGCGCAGGCGCGCGACGATCCGGTGCGAGCCCGCGGGAACCGTCATCCGGTGATAGACCGCGGCCGCGCCGTCGCGGCGCAGGCCCGCCGGCGCGACCTCGCGCCGATACACCACTTCGCCGTCGAACTCGAGTTCCACGCGCAAGGGCGCGCGCTCGCGCGGGCAGTCGAGCGCAGCGCGCATGTTGGGCGCAAGCTTCGCCAGCTCTTCGGGGGTGCGCTCGCGGCATTCGCGCAGGCGCTCGGCCGCGTGCACGAAGGAAAGGCGGACGAGCGCGCTCTTTTCGGGGACGATCGTGAAGCGCGGCGCAGTGGAAAAGTAGCCGATCAGCGCCATCAGCGGCACGTACAGCACAAGCTGGAACAGGATCTGCAGCGCCTTCTTCATGTGGTGCCGCCGAGCTTCGCCAGTTCCAGCGCGTCGGTGCGGATCTTGGGCGCAAGGCGAAAGGCGTCCGAAAAGCAGTCGTCCTGCGATAGCCCGTGGGTCTGGAACGCGGGGTACGCCGCCTCCACCATCCCGACCGAGCCGCAGGCATAGACCTGGTAGCCCGAGAGGTCGGGAAAATCGGCGAGGATCGCCTCGTGCACGAGGCCGGTCCGCCCGCGCCACTCGTCCTCCGGCGCGGGCTCCGAGAGCACCGGAACGAACTTGAAGTTCTCGTGTTCGCGCTCCCACTGCCGCGCAAGATCCGGCGCGTACAGGTCGCGCAGCGTCCGCACGCCCCAGTAGAGCACCATCTTGCGCTTCAAGCCGCGCGCGAACGCGTACTCGAGCATGCTCTTCACCGGCGCGAAACCGGTCGAGCCGGCGACGAACAGGATCGGCTTCTCGGAGTCCTCGCGCAGGAAAAAGGAGCCGAGCGGCCCCTCGAAGCGCACCGCGTCGCCCGCCTTCATTTTCTCGAACACGTGCGTGGTGTAGCGCCCGCCGGGGATGAGCCGGATCTGCAGCTCGATCCGGTCGCTCTGCTGCGGCGCGGTGGCAAACGAGAAGCTGCGCTTTTCGCCGCCCTCGAGCAGGATATTGAGATACTGCCCGGCGTAGAAGTGGATTCGTTCCCCGCCTTCGAGCCTGAGGATGACGCGCATCACGTCGTGCGCGAGCGGGGTGAGGCTCTCCACCGCCGCGCTCCAGGTGCGCACCGGGATCTGCCCGGGAAGCTTTTCCGGCTCGTACTCGATCTCGATGTCCGAGAGCGGCGTCGCCGAGCAGAGAAGCAGCTTGCCTGCCGCGCGCTCGGCGTCGCTCAGCGCGGTGCGCTGGTAGGCGCCGAAGTCCACTTTCCCGTAGGCGAGCTTCGCCTTGCAGGTCCCGCAGCCGCCCGAGCAGCAGTCGTAGGGAAAGGCGACCGCGGCGCGCAGCCCGGCGTCGAGGATCGTTTCGCCTTCGCGCACGCCGATGATGCGGTTATCGGGCCGCACCAGCATATGAAAGCCCTCCCGCGGACCCTCGCGGCGCCTGGGCGGCAGCCAGGGCAGCAGCGCAAAGAGCGCGGTCGCCCCCGCGACGAGCGCCCACACCTCGCCCGGCGAGGCGCGGTAGAGAGCCGCATAGACCGGCAGGAAGAACCAGTCGAATTCGAGCGTCGTGATCGCCTTGGCGAGATCGGCCTCGCCCTGGCTGAGCGCGGGCTTGGCGAGCGAGAGTACGACGAGCGCCACCGTGAGCGTTCCCGCGATCGGCCACGGCGGTGTGGTGCGCGCGTGCGGAACGCGGTGCGTGTGCACCCACAGCACGCCGAGCACCGCGAGCGGCACCCCGATGTGGATGAAGGAGAGCAGCGAAAACAGCCGGTCGTTCACCGCCGCGGGAAAGATGAAGTTGCGGATCAGCGTGCCCTTGAAGACCGGCAGCCAGTCGAACCACTCGGCGGTCGCGATGGTGACGAACTGCGCCATGCGGTCCCAGGGCAGCATGTAGCCGTTGATCCCGGCCGCGTACACGAGCCACAGCAGCGCCACGCCGGTGAGCCAGGAAAACCAGTGAAAGCCGCGGTAGCGGTCGAACGTCCAGTGGCGCGCGAGGTGCAGGAACATCGTGATCACCACGCCGTCGGAAGCGTAGCGGTGGATGCTGCGCAGCACGCCGCCCACGTACGGCTGGCCGTGCGTCAGGTACTCAACCGAGGCGTAGGCATCGGTGACGCTCGTCTTGAAGAAGATGTAGAGGTACAGGCCGCTTCCGACCACGAGCCACATCAGGGAGTACGAGATCGCGCCCAGGTAGTAGAGCGGGTTGAGGCGCTCGCCGAAGGCGAGGTTGAAGAACGCCTCGACGCGCAGGAAAAGCCATTGTCCCGGCGCGTGTATAAGGTGGGTCATCCGCCCATCCTAATGAGGGCGCCGATGACGCTCGTTGACATGTGTCAACCGGCGCTGCGCGCGCGGCGCCGGCGGCGCCACTCGATGACGAGGCTCGGGATTCCGACCAGAAAGATGGTGGCGCCGACGGCGAGCTCGATCACCACCGCATAGTTGACGCGGTACTTGCCGGCCGCCGGATCATAGATCGTGCACAGCAGCTTCACCTGCTCGATGAGCGCGCCGAGGTCGCCCGCGGGGCGAGGCGCGTTGGCGACGAGCTCGAGCAGCGGACCGACGAACTGCGGCGCGGGAAACGAATCGCCGTAGAGCTGGCGGTAGATGCGGCCCTCGCGGTCCACGATCGTCGCCTGCAGCAGGTGGTCGAAGCCGGCAGTGGTCTGCTCGTAGGTGAAGCCGAAGTCGGCGATTAGGCGCGGCAGCGTCTCCGCCTCCGGCGTGAGGAACATCCAGTTGGACACGGAAATCCCCTGCTTGCGGGCAAAGGCCTTCATCGCCTGCGGGGTGTCGAACGGCAGGTTGAATCCGATCGTGGCGACGCGGAACTTGCCGGCGCCGATCGAGCGCTCGGCCTCGGCCACCGACTGCGCAAGGAACTTCGTGGTCGTGGGGCAGACCTGGAAGCAGCCGGTGTAGATGAAGTTCACCACCAGCGGCTTGCCGCGCAGATCGGCAAAGCGCACTTCGCGGTCTGCGCTGTCGCGAAAGACGTAGTTGCCGACCTCGCGTCCGATCGCGGCCTGGCTTGCGCGCAATGCCGCTTTTTCGTCGAGCGCTGCCGCAGAGGACGCGACGAAAAACATGAGCAATGGGGTCAGAGTAAAAGGGGTCAGAGTAAGAACCGTACGGAGAGAGGCGATCTTCATACCGGCACGCTTTTACTCTGACCCCTTTTACTCTGACCCCAGGTCACAGGGCGGCGTCGAGCATGGCGCCGAAAAGCACCGCGCAGAGCTGCAGCAGCGAGGCGCGGAAGCTCGCACGAGCTGTCTCGCGGCCCGGACGCTCGAGGAGGAGTAGGCACTTGAGGAGGAACCAGGCCCCGCCCGTGAGCGCGGCCGCGAGATAGATCCAGCCCAGCCCGAAGGCGGCTGGCAGAAAGGAGGCGCCGACCAGCAGCGCGGCGGCGGTGCAGATCGCGCGCGCCGCGCGCGCATCGCCCACCACCACCGGAAGCATCGGAACGCCGGCCGCGGCGTAATCCTCGCGGCAGGCGATGGCGAGGCTCCAGAAGTGCGGCGGCGTCCAGAGGAACAGGACCACCGCCAGCGCGAGCGCCTCGGGTCCCGGCATTGGCGCGACCGCCGCCGCGCCGGCGAGGACTGCGAAACTGCCCGCCAGGCCGCCGATCACGATGTTCCACCAGGTGCGGCGCTTGAGCCACACCGTGTACACGACGCCATAGGTGAAGGCGCCCAGGAACACGTACAGCGCGGCGATCGCGTTGGTGGCGAAGCTCGCCGCGAGCACGGCTGCCGCGATCATGGCACCGATCAGCCACAGCCACACCGGCCGGTGCCGCAGCGCGCCGGTGACGAACGGGCGGTTGCGCGTGCGCGCCATCCGCGCGTCGAGGTCGCGCTCGACATACTGGTTGAACGCGCCCGCGGCGGCCGAGGAAAGAAGCACCGCCAGGATGAGCGCAACGACCTGCCACGCGGCGGGCGAAGCGCCGCGCTCGACTGCCATGCCGGCGGCGGCGGCGATCGCGATCGCGATGCCGATTCGCAGCTTGAAGAGGTTCAGCACGTCCCTCAAAACGCGCCTCCATTCATTTCGCGCGCGATGAGCGGCGCGGGGCGTCCGCTCCATCGCGCGCAGTTCGGCCGGCACGTCGTGTCCGGCCGGACGTTACTTCAGCGGCCAGACCGTCGACAGGTATTTCCAGTTGACGAAGTAGTACAGCACGAACGACGTCAGGAACACGAGCGCGAGCACGAAGGTGCCCGGCGCCACCATGCCGCCGGCGCCAATCCCGCCGTGATGCGAGGCGAGCGTCTGCGCGATCGAGGGCGAGGGCTTCGCCGGGGGCGCAACGCCTTGCCGCGCCGACACGTGCTGGAATTCGGGCGTCTGGATTCTCTTGCCGAGGAACACCGACCAGACCGTGATCAGCAGGTACATGGCGCCGCCCACGAGCGCGCCCAGGCCGCAGATGCCCATCAGCGCGAGCATCAGCCAAGCCGTACCCGGAAATTCGTACGTGAACGCGTTGCCGGCGAAACTGATGTCCCAGTGCCGCCGCGGCGCGCCCAGCGTGCCCGCACCCATCATGAAGAGCGACAACCCCGCCATGCTGAGGCCGAAAATGTACGCCTGCCAGGTCGCCAGGTTGCCGAACGCGAGTTCGCGCCGGAACAGCACCGGGATCAGGAAGTAGGTGAGCCCCATGAAGGCGAGCGTGGTGCCGGTCGCCACCGTGGCGTGGAAATGCCCCGGCACGTACAGCGTGTTGTGAATGATGAGGTTCAACTGCTCGGTGCCCATCATCACACCGGAGATGCCGCCGAGGAAGCCGAACACGATGATCGAGAGGAAGATCGCGACGAACGGCGCGTTGCCCCAGGGGGCCTTGCGCAGCCACTCGAACAGCCCGTTGTTGTAGCCCTTCAGGCGCTGCGCCACCTCGATCGAGCCCGGAACCGTCAGGCCGTGCACCATCGAAGCGAGCACCGCGAGGTACATCGCGTAGCTCGTGTTGAAGATCTTCCAGTTCGAGGTAAGGCCCGGATCGGCGAGCAGGTGATGCGCGCTCGCGAGCTGAAGGAAGAAGATGTAGAGCAGGAACGCCACCCGGCTCACCTTCTCGCTCATCGGCTTGGCGCCGAACACGATCGCCGCGCCGGCGTACCAGACCGCAACGTGCGCCGAGACGTTGATCTGCTGCGAGGAATGCCCGAAGCCCCACCAGATGGTGCGGTACATCAACGAATCGATGTGCTCGATCAGCCCGAGCGACCAGAGCAGCGTCGGGATCAGGATGATCGCGCCGGTGGCGATGGTGAACACCGCGATGATCGCCGCGGTGACCGCGCCGAAAGTCACCAGCGGCACCGAGCCGTGGTAGGTCCGCTCGGACTTCGCCACCACCAGCGTGCCGAAGAAGACGAAGCATCCGATCAGCGCCCCGACCGCGAACAGGATGAGCCCGAGGTAGAAGGTCGGATGCGCGCCCATCGGCGCGTAGGACGTGAACATGACGCTCGAATCGCCGCGGATCACCGCGTAGTTGTTGATGAGCGCGCCGGCGACCATCAGCCAGAACCCGACCCAGGCCATGCCCGGCGTGGCGAGCCGGCAGCGCAGCAGCGTCGAGGAGGCGAAGTACAGGATCGCGATCTCGAAGAAGATGATCCAGTACACGAGCATGTTGAGCCCGTGCGCGGTGAGGAACTGGTAAAAGAGGTCGGCCTGCAGCAGGTGCACCGCCTGCCAGCGCGTGAGCAGCACCCCCACGGCGAGGATGCCGCCGACGAGCAGCGCGACCACCGCGACCACCGCGTTCCAGCGCATCAGCTTCTCGGCCGGCTCGTGGAACAGGAGCCCGGTCGCCGGGCAGGTCCTGAAGTTGCGATTGGTTGCCATATCCGTCTCCCCCCTACTTCACGACATACAGCGGGCTGATCATCGTGTGATGGTTGATGCCGCAGAACTCGTTGCAGATGATCGAGTACTTGCCCGGGTTGGTCGGCGTCACCGTGAGCACGTGGTCGTAGCCGGGATGCACCTCGATGTTGATGTTCTCGGGCTGCAGCGAAAAACCGTGCAGCCAGTCCATCGACATGAGGTGGATGCGGTAGGACTTGCCGGCTTCCAGTTCGAGGATCGGCGACCAGCTCCACAGGCGGGCGACCAGGTACACGTCGGCCCCCGCGGGCGGCTTCACCACCGGGGTCTTCTGCGGCCCCTCCTCGCGCACCTTGTACTTGGCGATCACCTCGTCGGCCTTCTTGAGGAAGGCCTCCGGCGTGGTGCGGTGCGCCTCGTTGGCGAGGTTCTGCTCGCCGTAGATGTGCCAGTACGGCATCATGAAGAACATGATCAGGCACCACACCAGCGCGATCACGATCCAGAGCAGCTCGACGCGGTCGAGCGGCTCCTTCCACCAGACGCGCTCGGAAGGCGGCAGGATTGCGCTCATCGGAGTCTCCCCTTACTTGGCGATCGGCAGCGAGACGATTTCCATCACGCCCCAGATCGTGTAGAGGACGGTCGGGATCGCGATGCCGATGAACAGCAGCAGGAACGGATTGTCGAGCAGCTGCTGCATCGCCGGAACCGGCTCCTCCAGCACGTCGTCGCCCGGAACATTGCTTTGCGTCGTATTTGCCATGTCGCACCCCCTCGTCGGTACTTCGCGTGTCGGGTCCGCCGCGCGCGGACCGGTAGCGGGCGAAGTTACGCTGCGAGGAAAGCCGCCGATTTGATGCACATCAAGTTTTTCGGGCCTTGGCGGGTTACGATCCGCACCGTTCGATGGACGGACTTGCGCTCATGACGCAGGCGGATCGCCGCGTGGTCGCGGCGTGGCTTTTTTGCTGCGCCGCACTGGTATTCGCCATCGTGGTGGTCGGCGGCGTGACGCGCCTCACGCATTCCGGCCTTTCGATCGTCGAGTGGCAGCCGCTCGTCGGCGCGCTGCCGCCGCTCTCGGAGGAGGACTGGCAGGAAACCTTCGCCAAGTACCGCGAGACCCCGGAGTTCAAGCTGGTGAACTTCGACATGGATCTCGGCGGCTTCAAGCGCATCTTCTGGTGGGAGTACGTGCACCGGCTGCTCGGGCGGCTGATCGGCGCCGTGTTCCTGCTGCCGTTCCTGTGGTTTCTCGCCCGCGGCCGGCTCGAGCGGGGGCTCGCCTGGAAGCTCGCCGGCGTGTTCGCGCTCGGCGCGCTGCAGGGCGCGCTCGGCTGGTACATGGTCGCGAGCGGGCTGGTGGACAATCCGCGCGTGAGCCACTTTCGGCTCACCGCGCACCTCGGCGTCGCGCTCGCCATCTTCGCGGCGCAGCTCTGGATCGCGCTCGAGCTGCTCGCCTCGCCCGCGCGCCGAGCGCCCGCGACCCGGCTTGCCCGCGGCGCGCTCGGCATCGCCGCGCTCGTCTTCCTGATGGCGCTCAGCGGCGGGTTCGTGGCGGGCCTGCGCGCGGGCTACGCGTACAACACCTTTCCGCTCATGAACGGCCACTTCGTCCCGCCCGAGATCCTGATGCTCGAGCCGTGGTGGAAGAACTTTTTCTACAACATGGCGACGGTGCAATTCGTGCACCGCGGATTTTTCTGGGTGCTCGCGGTGCTCGTGCCGCTCCTGTGGTGGCACGCGCGCGCAACGCCGGCGCGCACCGCGGCGAGCGCGCTTCTCGCGGCGTTCGCGCTGCAGGCCGCGCTCGGCATCACCACCCTGCTCCTCGGCGTTCCGGTGAGCCTTGGCGCCGCCCACCAGGGCGGCGCGGTCGCGGTTCTCGCCGCCGCGCTCTGGGCGGCGCACGCGCTGCGCGCACCCGAGCCGGTCGGGGCGGAGCCGGAAATCAAGTGCGCGCCTTCGGCGCCGTCGCCGGCCTAGCCGCGCTCGCCGTCCTGGCGGTGCTCGCCGCGAGCGTCACGATTCGCCTGGGCGTCCGTGAACTGGGCGAGGCGCTCGCCGTGGTGCGTGGTTTTCAGCGCGTCGCGGCATCGCTCGCCGCGCTGCTTGTTTTCGCGCTCGCCGCGCTTGCGATCCGGCAGCGCAAGATGGGCGCGGCGATGATCGTCGCGCTCGTGCTTACCGTGCTTCTTTCCATCGTCGGCTGGGTCGCGGGCACCGAGCCGCCGCGGCCGGCGGCGTTCTTCAACCAGCTTGGCGGCATTGCGCTCGCAGCGCTCCTTGCCTGGTTGTGGGGCGGCGCGGACGCGCCGCGCATCCGCGCCGCGGGCGAGCGCCCGCTCGCGGCGGCGGCCTTGCTCATCGCCGCCGTGCAGGCGGCGTTTGGCGCAGCGCTTGCCACGTTTTTCCCGGATCCGCCGGTGGCGCTCCTGCTCGCGCACGCCGCGATCGGGCTTGCCGCCGCTGCGACCGTGGCTTCGCTCGCGCTTCGCCTCGTCCTCGCCGCATTCCCGGCAACGGGAATCGCGCTGCTTGCGTGTGCGGCGCTTGCGCCCGCGCTCGGCACGCTCGCCGTAGTCGCCGCCCTGTCGCTTTTCGTTGCGGTCGGTCACGCCTTTGCCGCCGCGCTCCTCCTTGCCGCAGCGTCCTATGCGCACGCGCGGCTTGGCCCCGAGTCTTGACAAATATCAAGGCCGCGCGGGTGCCGCCTCGGACAATGGGCCGGTCATGAACCCCGGAGCCGCCGCATGTCGAGCGTCGCGGACGCGCTGACCGAGCATCACCGCCGCTGCCGCGAGCTGTTCGCCGCGGCCGACCAGGCGGTGCGCGAGGACTGGAATTCGTTCAACGCGCGCCTCGTGGAGCTGCGCGACGTCCTGCTCGGGCACTTCCGCTTCGAGGAAGAGCGCCTGTTCCCGGTGTACGAGGAACTGAGCGGCCTGCGCGACGCGACGCAGGCGCTGCGCGTGCAGCACGACGACATCCGCGCCATCCTGTGGGCGCTCTCCTCGGCCTCGGCGGCGCACGATCCCGAGGCCTGCCGCGCCGAGTTCGAGACGCTCGCGCTGCTCTTTCGCCAGCACACCGATACCGAGGAAGAAATGATGTACCCGGCGTTCGAGCGCACGCTCGGGGCGCGCGCCGCCGCGCTCGCGCAGGAGGCGAAGAGCGAGGCCGCGAACAAGGCGCTCGACGTGCGCGGGCTCGAGCCGCCGGAGCCGTTCCTGCGCATCATGAAAGCGCTCACCGAGGCGCCCGACGATCCGCTCCGGGTGCTCATCCACCGCGAGCCGTTTCCGCTCTACGACGTGCTCGACGAGCAGGGCTTTCGCCACCGCACCCGGCCGCTCGAAGAAGGCGGCTTCGAGATCCTGATCGAGCGCGCCGCGCGCTGATTCCGGCGGCGCACGCCGCGCGGTCCAGACGGCATAATGGCGATTGCCGGTTCCGGGATCAGCCGGTTGCCGCGCATGGCGGTGTTTTCAACGGACAAGGGAGGATCAAGATGCGCTCTTTACCAGCCGTGCTTCTCGGCCTGGCCTTCGCGGCCAACGTGCTTGCCCAGGAAGTGAGCATTTCCGTCAGCGATACCACGCAATCCGTGGTCGCGGCGCAGAAAGGCAAGCGCGTCACGCTGCGCTTGCGGAGCGGCCAGGAGTTCACCGGGACGGTGCGCGAGGCGACGGCCAGGCTGGTCGTCCTGGGTGCGGTTTCAGGACGCGAATTCTTCGACGCCGTGATCCCGCTCGAGGCTGTGGAGGCGGTGTTCATCCGGACCAAGCAGTAGCTTCCCATATGCTGTGTTCTACCGTGTCTGAGTAACCGCACGGCCGGCGCGACTGCGATGAGCGAAACGCACTTCCACGGGGTCTTTCCCTACCTTGTATCGCCGGTGGGAACGTCCGGAGAGGTGGACGCCGAAGTACTCGCACGGCTGTGCGACGACCTGATCGGGGCCGGCGTCCATGGGCTGACGCCCTTGGGATCGACGGGAGAATTCGCCTATCTCTCCTGGACGCAGCGGCGGCGGGTCGTCGAGGTCGTTGTCGAAGCCACGAGCGCCCGAGTCCCGGTCGTGGCGGGAGTCGCGTCGACCACGATCGCCGACGCCGTTTCCCAGGCACGCGAGTTCGAGCGTCTCGGGTGCAGCGGCATCCTCGCGATCCTGGAGGCCTACTTCCCCATTCCCGATGAAGGCGTGTTCGCCTACTTCAAGGCGATCGCCGAGGCGGTCTCGATCCCGGTCGTGCTGTACACCAACCCGAACTTCCAACGATCGGACTTGAGCCTCCCCGTCATCGAGCGGCTGAGCCGCGTCCCCAACATCCGCTACATCAAGGACGCCTCGTTCGATACCGGTCGGCTGCTCTCGATCCTCAATCGGGTCGAAGGGCGGATGCAGGTGTTCGCGGCCTCGGCGCACATTCCGGTCTGCGTGATGATGATCGGCGGCGTCGGCTGGATGGCCGGCCCCGCCTGCGTCGCACCACGACAAAGCGTCGAGCTGTACGAGCTCTGCCGACGCGGCGAGTGGGCCACGGCGATGGAGCGTCAACGGCCGCTGTGGAATCTGAACCAGGCCTTCGCCAAGTACAACCTCGCTGCCTGCATTAAGGGGGGGCTGGGACTCCAGGGTTACGCGGTTGGCGCTCCTTTGCCCCCGCAAGCGCCGCTGCCCCCGGAAGGCGTAGAGGAAGTAAGGCGCGCGCTCGTCGCGATCGGGGCGCTGTAACCGTATCCTGTCCGATACGCTTCCGCGGGACGGGCGTCGGGAATCGGCTCGTCGGGCCTACGGTAGACTTCTGCCACCGCGCCCGACGCCCTCGCATTTACCTATGGACTATTGAGCTCACCCTGCGCGCGAAAGCCCTCGCGGCGCGGGGCGCGGTGCCGCCCAGACCCGAATGAGCAAAGAACACGACTTCGCCGACGCGCACCCGCCGCGCGAGATCGCACGCCAGGTCGAGAGGCTTGGCGTTGCGAAGGCGCGCATGGATAGCATCACGCTGCTCGTGCTCGCGGTGCTCGCGGGCGCCTTCATTGCGCTCGGCGCCCTTTTCTTTACGCTGGTCGTTACCGGCTCGAGCCTCGGTCTGGGCGTGACCCGCCTGCTCGGCGGCTTGAGCTTCTGTCTTGGACTGGTGCTCGTGGTGGTGGCCGGGGCCGAGCTCTTTACGGGCAACAACCTCCTTGCGATGGCCTGGGCAAGCGGCCTGATCGGCGCCCGCGACGTGCTGCGGAACTGGGTGCTCGCCTACCTCGGCAACGTGATCGGTTGCCTGGGAACGGTCCTGCTCGTGATGGGGGCGAATGTCGCCGATCTGGACGGCGGCGCGGTGCGCGAGACCGCGATCGCCGTCGCGCGCGCCAAGGCCGACCTTTCGCTCGTCGAAGCGTTTGCGCGCGGCGTGCTCTGCAACGCGCTCGTGTGCATTGCCGTGTGGCTCACGATGGGCGGGCGCAGCGTGACCGACAAGATCCTCGCGGTTCTCTTTCCCATCACCGCGTTCGTGGCCCTCGGATTCGAGCACTCGATCGCCAACTGGTTCTTTTTGCCTTTCGGGCTCGCGCTGGACGCCCAGGGCACGATCTCGATTGCCGGCGCAGGCCGGAACATCGTCGCAGTGACCGTGGGGAACGTTGCCGGCGGAACCCTGCTCGTCGCCGGCGTGTATTGGGTCGCGTACCTGCGCGGCGGGCGCGAGGGCCGGCTTTCCTGAGAAGGAGGCGCACTTTCTTCCGGCGCCCCCGCCACGGTATCGGTGACGCAAAATCGGGTAAACGGGAGTCCACGATGAAAAGACTCGTCCTGCTGATCGTCTCGCACGGCGCAGCGGCCGCGGTCGGCTTTGCCGCCGGCATCTACATTCTCCCGATTCTGATCGCGCCGCCGGCGCCCGCAGACTCGGAGGTGAAGGCCGTCGCCGCCTCCGCGCAGTTCACGGGGCAATTCCGCCGCGACCTGAAGGACAGCGACGCCCTGCACTGGGGCGAAGGAACGGTTGCGGTGAGCCGAAGCGCCGTCTCCCTGCAAGGCAGCCTTGCGCCCGGCCCCGACTACAAGCTCTACCTCTCGCCGGCGTTCGTGGAAACCAAGGCGGACTTCGTGCGCCTCAAGGAGAAGATGGTGCGCATAGGGGACGTGCGGACATTCGAGAATTTCGTGGTTCCGCTACCGGCATCGATCGATCCGGCGGCGTTCAATACCGTGATCGTGTGGTGCGAGTCCTTCAGCCAGTTCATCACCGCGGCGAAATACCGCTAGGCGAAAGGCGAATGCGGATCCTCGCCCCGGCCCGTTTGACGCTGGAGCCGCAGCTCGCGTCGCACGCCGAGGAGATGTTCCACGTTCTCAGCGATCCGGCGATTTACGAGTACGAGAACGCGCCGCCCGCGTCCGTCGAGTGGTTGCGCGAGCGCTACACGATGCTCGAATCGAGGCAGTCCGCGGACGGTTGCCAACAGTGGCTCAACTGGGTCATCCGTCTTCCCACTTCCGAGCTCGCAGGATACGTTCAGGCTACCGTGTATTCTGACGGCCGCGCCGCGATCGCCTACGAACTCGGCAGCAGGTACTGGGGCCGGGGCATTGCGCGCGAAGCCGTGCAGGCGATGATCGATGAACTCGTCGCGCGCTATCAGGTGCGCACCGTATCGGCAGTGCTCAGGCGGGCGAATCACCGCTCGCTCCGTCTTCTGGAGCGTTTGGGGTTCACGCCCGCACTGCCCGAGCGGCTTCGAGCATCCTGTGGCACCCGATGAGCTGCTGATGCAGTTTCGGCCGGGCTGACCGATGCGCCATCCCTACGCCGAACTCATCGGGCTGCAGGTCGAAGAACAGGGCGGCGGGCGCAGCAGGTGCACGCTGACCGTGTCCGAAAAGCACCTCAACCCGCAGAACGTCGTGCATGGGGCGGTTCTGTATGCGCTCGCCGATACCGGCATGGGCGCCGCGCTCTACCCGAGCCTGGAACCGGGCGAGTTCTGCGCCACGATCGAGGTGAAGATCAATTACTACAAGCCCGTCGCTTCGGGCGTCCTCGCCTGCGTCACCGAGATCGTCAACCGCGGCAGGACGATCGCCAACTTGGAGTCCTTCATCTACCTGAACGATGTATTGGTGGCGAAGGCGAACGGCAACTATTCGATCTTCAGGCCGAACCGTTCGAAAGAGTCGTAAACTTCTTCGCCAAGGGGAGGAACCGCATGCGTCGCGTGAGCAAGCCAGGTTCGGCACCCAGGATCCTGCTCGTCCAGGGCCCCAACATGAGCGCTCTCGGCCGGCGCCAGCCGGAACTGTACGGCCGGACCTCCGCCGCCGAACTCGATGCGCTGCTGCGCAGGCACGCACGGTCGAACCGGTATGAGCTTGCGATCTTCTACACGCACAGCGAGAGCGAAGCGATCGAGCGCATCTATCGCGCGGCGGAGGAGAAGTTCCACGGCCTGGTGATGAATCCGGCCGCTTTTCTGTACGCCGGCTACGCGCTGCGCGATTGCCTGCGCGCGGTGCCCCTGCCGTACATCGAAGTGCACATGACGAACATCGAGAAACGCGGCCTGCGCTCGATACTCGCCGAAGCGGCGGTGGGAATGATCACCGGGTTCGGCGTGCAGTCCTACGTACTCGGCCTGGAGGCCATGCTCAGGTATCTTCGCAATCGTGGCTGAAATGCTGCAGGCGGTGCTTGCCGAACTCGAGCAGTTCGGGCGGGAGAACGACGGCGCGAATGCGGAGCGCGCGCGCCGCATGCTGAACATCACGCGCGAGACGGGAGAGTTCCTGTCGGTGCTGGTCCGCGCGACGCTCGCGCGGCGAGTGCTCGAGATCGGGACCTCGAACGGTTATTCGACCCTCTGGCTGGCCGACGCAGCGCAGGCGGTCGGAGGCAGCGTGACCACGGTCGAATACGCCGACTACAAGGTGCGACTGGCACGGAAGAACTTCGAGCGCTCCGGGCTTGCTTCGCGCATCGCGCTCCTGCACGAGGACGCCGGGGAAGTGCTCGCGCGATCAGCCGAGGCAGCGTTCGACCTCCTGTTCCTCGACTCCGAGCGCGCACAGTACGCCGGGTGGTGGCCGCGCCTGCGGAGGATCCTGCGGCCGGGCGGGCTGCTCGTCGCCGACAATGCCACCTCGCACGCGGGGGAAATGGCACCGTTCGTTGCGCTCGTGAAGGCGGACGCCGAATTCACCACCTGCCTCGTTCCGCTCGGAAACGGCGAATTTCTCGCCGTCCGCGCGGCCGGGTGACGCCGTGACGATCCGCATCGTTCGCCTGGGAACGCCGCGCATCCCGCGCGAGGGCTTGCGAATCGGCACGGTGAGGCACCCGCCCCGCGGCGTACGCAAAAACGCCTACGCGGCGCAGAACTGGTACGACCTCTGGCTGCCCGACCTTGCCCCCAGCGTTGCCCTGGTGAAATCCGCGAAGTCCGCCGCGACCGCGCGCGAGTGGGAAGCCTTCGCGCGCAAGTACCGCGCCGAGATGGCGAAGCCGGAAAGAAGCCGGTTGCTCGAGCTGCTCGCGGCGTTTTCGCACACGGCGGATTTTTCGGTCGGCTGCTACTGTGCGGACGAATCGCGCTGCCATCGTTCGGTGCTGCGCCGGTTGCTCGCCGAACGCGGCGCAGCGATGTCCTGAGACCAGCCTTTCGCTCGGGACGAGCGCTCCTTCCGGTCTCACCTTGCGGGTGGCGGGACTTCCCGCAGCCGCTTGCGGAAGCCCTCGGACATCCACACGCTCCCGTCCCGGTCGGCGATGAACGCGTCGACCGCGGGCGTCGCGGCAAGGAGCCCGACGCCGGCTTTCCTGCCGAGCACCATGATCGCGATCGCGGTGCCGTTCACTTCATCGACTTCGCCGATCAGCGTCACGCCGCGCGGCCCCTCGGATGGGTAGCCGGTGCGCGGATCGAGGATGTGGTGATAGTGTTTTCCGTCCCGGACGAAGTAGCGTTCGTAGTCGCCGGAGGTGACGACCGCGCCGCGGTCGATCTCGACGAGTCCGATCAGTTTCGCCGGGTCGAGCGGATCGCGCACGCCGATGCGCCACCCGCCGCCGCTCACCAGCACGTCGCCGCCGCCGTTCACCATCGCGCGCGCAACGGCGTGGCGTTCGAGCACGCGCAGCCCGGCGCGCAGGATATAGAGCTTGGCGATTCCGCCCAGGTCGATTCGCATGCCGCGCGCAGCGAGAAACGCGTTCCCGGCGCCTCGATCGAGCCGGAGCCTGCGGTAATCCACCAGCGCGCGCTGCACCGCGATTTCTTCGGCCGGGGGCAGCCGCGGATCGTCGCGCCGGAAGCGCCAGCCGCGCAGCGCGCCCACCGTGATGTCGA
>Ga0209399_10000741_pt1 | contig 18547 bp, 18 predicted proteins | sample OV2TP3_FD_184130 | JGI IMG/M metagenome (GOLD analysis project Ga0209399, IMG submission 184130) | Hot spring microbial communities from Beatty, Nevada to study Microbial Dark Matter (Phase II) - OV2 TP3 (SPAdes) (version 3) | ecosystem: Environmental > Aquatic > Thermal springs > Hot (42-90C) ... | reverse complement strand
CAGCTCGTGAGTCTACCCGTGCCGAAGCAATTCGGGCGGCTCTACGCGAGCTTGGCTACATAGAAGGAGAGAACATCGTCATCGAGTACCGGTATGCGGAGGGGAAGGTCGATCGGCTCCCTGAGCTTGCCGCCGAGCTGGTGCTGAAGGTTGATGTCATCGTGACAGCAGGAGGCGACACCATGGTCCGGGCGGCCAAGAATGCGACCAAGACGATTCCCATCGTTATGTTGGGCCTTGGGTCTGATCCTGTCGAGGCGGGCCACGTTGAAAGCCTTGCCCGGCCCGGCGGCAACGTCACCGGCATTACAAACCTTACCAGAGAACTAGGCGGGAAGCGGCTGGAGCTGCTGAAAGAAGCCGTTACCAAAGTTGCCCGTGTCGCGGTTCTCTACAATCCGGCCACGCGGAGCAATGTAATCGAGCTGAAAGAGGTTCTCCCAGTCGCGGCGCGTGCGCTGGGGTTGAGTGTTCAGCCTTGGGAGGTACGAAACGCGGACGGTTTCGACAGGGTATTCGCTGCGCTAAACAAGGAGCGCCCCGATGGACTCTATGTGTCCCAGGGCCCACTAATGAATGCTAACGAAAAACGGATTGTAGGCTTTGCCTTAAAGAACCGGTTACCGTCGGTGCACGGGAACAGAGCAGCTGTGGATGTCGGCGGGCTCATGTCCTACGGGGCGGACCTCGCGGACAGCTACCGGCGCGTAGCATATTACGTGGACAGAATCCTGAAGGGCGTCAAGCCGGCCGAACTACCTGTGGAGCAGCCGACGAAGTTTGAGTTTGTGATTAACCTTAAGACGGCAAAGCAGATCGGCCTGACGATTCCGCCGAACGTGCTGGCAAGAGCGGATCGAGTAATCCGATGATTGTAGAACCTAAAATCAAAAATCTAAAATCGCAAACGCGATCAGGGGAAGGCGAGAGTATTTTTAAGAGCGCGCTCAACCTGTGCGAGGAGCAAGGGTGTCAGACTTCCCAGACGTTTGACGAGTCGTCGCTTATCGACGGCTTTGACCTGCTCAGTCACCGCCTTAGACGTAAAGGTGAGACGGGCAACCCCCTTAGGGATGAGCGTATGACTAGGAGAGAGATGGGCCGTGTTCTTGGTCAGTGGGACGACCACGACGAGCTGGCTGAATTGATTGATGCTGTCGTTGGAGAGAACGATTACCGGCCGCGTCTTTTTGATCTCGACGCCAATGGTGGGGTCGAGGTTAGCGACCACAACATCACCCCGCCTTACGCCGACCACTCGACCCCTCCTTCTCAAGGATTGCCCAGGCCTCCTCGTCGCTCAGCTTCCACTCGGCCAGCAGGTCGCGCTCCGCTTGCGCTTCCCGGGCCGAGCGTTGGGCATAGTACGTCTCATACTCGCGCTCCAGTTGTTTCCGTGAGATGGAGTCAAGGAAGGATGTAAGCATGTTAGCAATGATACGACTGCGCCGCTTTTTTGGAATGAGGGCATCGGCTCGCCTCACTAAGTCTCGGGGAAGCGAGACGCTCACGACCTCGTACTGTCCTCGACCAGTTGGCATGGCCGTTCCTCCTGTTTCTTACGTGCTTTTGTTAATAACCATATTCCATAGCCGTGTTATTGTCAACCTGAAGGCGGCCAGCCAGAAGCGAATGCTGAGGGAATCCATGAGTAAAAAAGTCTTTTGCCTTGCTCTAGGCGCTATGCTGTTGGCTCTTAGCTTCCCGGCCCAGGCGCAGCAGACGAAGAAGAACCCGCGTATCGGCTTGCTGACTTTGCCTGCCGCCGCCACGCCGGGCGAACAGGCCTTCCTAAATGGCTTGAGGGACCTGGGTTACGTCGAGGGCAAAAACATCGCTATCGAATACCGGTGGGCGGCAGGGAAGGTGGACCGGCTCCCTGGGCTGGCAGAGGAGTTGGTCCGGCTGAAGGTTGACCTTATCGTAGCCCGGGCGACTCCGGTGGTACAGGCTGCGAAGGATGCCACGAAAACGATACCGATCGTGATGATGGGGGCCGCAGATCCCGTTGGGAGCGGGTTCGTCGCAAGCCTGGCGCGGCCCGGCGGAAACATCACGGGTATGTCCCTCATCATGCCGGAGCTTGCAGGAAAACGCCTGGAGCTGCTTAGGGAAATACTTCCGAATCTTTCCCGGGTCGCCTTTCTCGCCCACGGTGGCGACACAGCCCACCGGCTCTTTGTAAAGGAAGCGCAGGAAGCAGCCGCGAGATTTGGGGTGAAATTTCAGCCGTTGGTACTGGGAGGGCCAGAGGAGATTGACGGTGCGTTCGCCTCAATGGTCAGAGACCGCGCAAGCGCTCTGATTGTTCAGCCTCTCTTCGTCAACAACCTTGGACAAGGCCCCAGGATTGCGGACCTCGCGGCAAGGAACCGCCTGGCGACAGTCTCGGATGTCAGCATGTTTCCGGAGGCGGGTGGCCTTATGTCCTATGGTGCGGACAGTCAAGCAATGTTTCGCCGCGCCGCTACGTACGTTGACAAAATCCTGAAAGGTGCCAAGCCGGCCGATCTCCCCGTCGAGCAGCCGACAAAGTTTGAGTTCGTGATCAATCTGAAGACAGCGAAGCAGATCGGCCTGACGATTCCGCAATCGGTTCTGTACCGGGCGGACAAGGTGATCAAATAATATTTTGGATTTTCGATTTTAGATTTTGGATTGAAAGCCAGGAGAACAAACCGATGAGCGCATTTCTTTCGAAGTCTCTTTCCGACAATCGAAAATCCAAAATCCAAAATGGTAAGAGGGGGCACAGCAATGGCTGATTACGAGCCGATCGAGGTCCGAGGCTTTTACCGCTCCCATTCCCACCTGCCCATATGGGAGGTGCTTGAGCAGGCTGGAATTTGGCGTGATCTCAGAATGAGGGTTAGCTTCGAATTTTGCGGTAGCTCTACGCTGGCAGAAGCGGCGCTATTCGACGGCCGGGTCGATTTCATTTCCGGCAACCATATCACTCCTTACGCTCTGGTTGGCCGCGGCAAGCCCATTGTGTGCCTGGCCTCGCCCTCAAATAGCGTTAACGACAAGCTCGTCACAAGAGAAGCCGTTGCTTCGCTTTCCGAGCTAAGAGGGAAGCGGATCGGAGATACCACCTTGGTGGATCCAGCGGGAGGATACCACCATCTGCGGGGCAACCACATGCTTTATGTGATGCGATCCGGCCTGCGTCTCGATGAAGTCGAGTGGGTGGAGGTCGCCGAGACAATGGATGAGTTTCGTACGGAGCAGTTCGAAGGGCTCAAATCGGGGAGATTCGATGCTACCTTTGTGACGGGCAGCACGGAGAAGTACGAAGAGGATCGGTTCCGGGTCCTGGCCTTGGAACCTCTCCCTATGGTGAACGGCCCGACGCTTACGACTACGTTGGAGGCGCTGAAGAGAAAGGATCGTTTTGGAGAACGGCTGGTGAAGGCGATGGTTAAAGGCATTCACTTCGCGCGCACCCACCGCGAGGAGACCGAGCGGATTTTGGACGGTTTGCGGAAAAGAGAGCCGGAGGCTCGCAGCGTCAGTTACAACAGCGTCGCCAAGCTCTTGTCCAAACCATACCCGGATCTTCAAGCCATCGGCAACGCCTACCAGCTCTGCTGCATGAAGGACTCTCAAGCTAAAGCGGCTAGCCCTCTTGCACTGTGGGACCTCCACTATCTTATAGAGCTGGACGTATCGGGCTTCATTGACCGGCTTTACCAGGCAGAAGGCCCCGCCAGAGGCGGATCAGCCTCAGGTTGAAGTAGGCAGCGGGCGGTGAAGAGAAAAACGAGAGCGTTTTCTATGAGGAGGAGAGAGTGGGTAGGCGTGTTTGTTTTGATATCCACCGTTCCCTTTGTCGCAGGAATGGGCCACTCCGCGGAAGCAAAGCCAGCCTGGCAGATTGAATGGGAGAAGACGCTGGAGGCGGCGAGAAAAGAAGGAAAGGTTGTGAAGATCTTTGTCAATTGGCTCCTGAGCAGGGAAGGGCAAGAGGCATACGGCGAAGCCATGAAGGCATCCACGCGCCGCGTTGACGTGGACACCCACTGGCTCGTCGACCATGGCGTCCGGGCGGCAAAGGACTTCCTCACCCTGGAAGAGTACCACAGGGTAAGGAACCATTTGGAAGACAAGTACACCAAGGTCAGGGTACCGGCGGCGAAATTTGCTGAAGAGATTCTCAAGTAAGGAAAGGGGGACCGGCATGCTCTTTAAGGCGCGATTGAGGCTGGGCTTCGCATGGGCAGGTTTCTCGGCCTTCTTTTTCTTAGCGCTTGTTGGCAGCGCGCTAGCGCAGACCGACCTGTCTGCCGGGGCACAGGCAGGCTGGAACAGAGAATGGGAGAAGGTCTTAAAGCTGGCGCGGCAGGAGGGAAAAGTGGTCGCAGGGATTCCCGCTAGGCCCGAGCTTAGGAAACAATTGGAGGCGATCTTTAAGCCCAGATTTGGCATCGATGCGGAGCTCTATCCCAGCCGAGGGCCTGAGAACGCCAAGAGGATCGCAGCGGAATTTAAGGCAGGGGTCAGGTATTTCGATGTCTTTCTTGGTGGATCGGGAACTTACGAGTCGCTGGTCCATGACGGAATGATCGGTCCCTTTGAGCCCTTCATGATCTTGCCCGAGGTCAGGGACTCTAAGAACTGGTGGGGCGGCCACATCTGGGAGGACAATCTCAAGACCAACCGCTATCTCTATTCCTTTATCGCCGATGCCGGGACGGGAAGCCTCTGGTATAACCCAAACCTGGCCAGGGCCGAGGAGCTGCGCTCCTTCGACGATTTTCTCAATCCCAAGTGGAAGGGCAAAATAGGACTGCTTGATCCACGGACCCCCGGGGCTGGCCAATCCCTGTGGTCTTTCATGTGGGACATCAGGGGAGAGGAATACTTAAAAAGGCTCGTGGCCCAGGATCTCTTCGTCAGCCGCAACCAGAGGCAGATCGCTGACGCCCTTGCTAAGGGCAAGCTGGCATTAACCATTGGCATAAGCTTTTATACTTTTGAGCCATTTATCAAGGCTGCCCTGCCGGTTAAGGCTTTGCCCACTCCAAGGGAGGGTTTGCCCACGAGCAACGGCTCTGGCGTCATCGGCGTGGTCAAAGACCCGCCCCATCCCAATGCAGCCAAGGTTTTCGTCAACTGGTTTCTCGGCAAGGAAGGACAGGAGAGCTACGGGAGAGCACTAGGGCAGGCCACGCGCCGTCTGGATGTGGACACAAAGTGGATCGCGGAGACGGGTCGGGAGGCGGCTAAGGATGCCATGAGCGTGGAGGAGTATCACAGGTTGCGGAACCACTTGGAGGATAAATATCTTAGCGTAAGGCTCCCTTCGGCAAAATTCGCCGAGCAAATCCTCAAGTAGACCGCGCGGCCAGAATGATCATCTCAGGAGGAGACCCGTGGCGACAGATGAGCGAATGACAAACTTGATTGCGGCGTTTCAGAAGACCACCTACGTCCAGTGGCTTCAGCGGGAAGGCATACCCATTGTGGACGGTTACGGGATCGAGGATGTGCGGCAAATCGAGCTGGCACCATGGCCTCGTATCGGCGGAAAGGGGGCGTTCATCCAACTTCACGGGATGGAGGGGGTCACGGGGATGTATGTGGCCGAGATTCCTCCCGGCGAGAGCTTGAAGGTGGAGCGGCACCTCTACGAGGAGGTGATCTGCATTTTAGCGGGCCACGGCGCGACCGAGCTATGGCAGGAAGGCGGCCGCAAGCAAATGTTCGAATGGGGGCCGTGGAGTCTCTTCGCCCTGCCGCTCAACTGTTGGCACCGGCTGATCAACGGAGGACGGGAGCCGGTCAGATTCTTGGCGGTGACCAATGCCCCGCTTATCATGGATGTGTTCCATGACGAGGAATTCGTGCTGAACTGCCCCTATCGGTTTTCCAATCGCTACGCGGGGCAGGAGGATTTTTTCTCCGTCGGACAAAAGCGCTATGAGAAGGGGATGCAGCACATCTGGGAAACCAACTTTATTCCCGATGTCCAATCGGCGGCACTGGACCAAAGAGAAGTTAAAGGATCAGGGGTGCAAATCACCCAGTTCGAGCTGGCGGGGAACTCGTTGATCGGCCATTTGTCGACCTGGCCTGCGGGACGTTACCACAAGGCCCATTACCACGGACCAGGGGCGGTCTTGCTGGGCTTGCAGTCGTCCGGCTACGTTTTGCTTTGGAACAAGGAGCTGGGAATCCGGCCTTACGCGAGCGGGCGTGGCGGCAAGGTCGTTGAGATAAAATGGAAAGAGGGGAGCGTTTATTGTCCTCCAGGCGGCTGGTTTCACCAGCACTTCAATACTGGCCCGCAGCCGGCGCGGCATCTGGCGATCCGATTTGGCAGCCGGCTCTATCCTATCGGCTTCAAGATAGCGCCTCAAAATAGGGAGGATGGCGTCTATATAGATGTCAAACAGGGAGGCACGCTGATCGGGTACGAGGACGAAGATCCGGAGATTCGAAAGCGGTACGAAAGCGAGCTGAGAAAGACAGGGGTGGCTTGTCAAATGCCGGCAGTCCGGTGAAAACGGAGGAGGAAAGAATCATGACGGGAAAGAGGAAGATCCGAATCTACTACCGCGCAGCGGGTCATGTGCCGCTGTGGAAGGTCATGGAGGAAGGCGGGTTTTTAGAAAAGCACGGATTGGAGATGGATCTGGGCTCCATGGAAGGCAAGCGCCAGAGGGCCATGGAGGCCTTAAGGGCGGGCGAATTGGATATTATCTCCGGAAACCACCATAACCTTTACGCCCGCCGGGCACTGAACGGCGATCCCTTTGTGCACATCGCCCAGACCAATAATGTCTGGAAAGAGCACTGGCTGGTAACGAAAAGCGGGATCAAGACGCTCGAGGACCTCAGAGGGAAGCGGGTCTCGATGGATGATTTTGAGAGCCATACGGGCCTCAACGTCTGGCTCTACCTCAGGCTGCACGGCCTGAAGGGGGGGAGGGATGTTGAGCTGGTGAACGGGGAGCGAAGGGCTATGGACCGGGTCGCGAAGGTGATGGCCGGCGAATACGATGCGACCTTTGTCAGAGCCGTGGATCAGAAGCGCGCCCGAGCGATCGGCGCTGAGGTCACCGAGCTTCCCACGATGCCCATGATCGAAGGAGTCACGATCACGACAACGACAACCTATGTGAACAGCCACGAGGAAGAGGTGCGCGGGTTACTGCTGGCGCTGGTGGACGCGGTCCACTTCTTCAAGACCCGGAGACAACAGACGCTGGAGATCATCAACAAGACGTGCAGGGATTTGTTAAGATTTCAGTCGGACGATGAGGTGACCGACTATTACGACAATCATGCAGGCTCGCTGGAGCCTAAGCCTTATCCCACGCTGGAAGCGATCCGCAACGTTTTTGCCTTGGCAGTCAAGATCAAGCCCGAGATCAAGGATTTTAATCCGCTGGCCCTCTGGGATCTCCACCACCTGCGGGAGATCGACGACAGCGGATATATCGACCGCTTATATGCTTGAGGGAGAACTGGGGCAACTCCATGCTTAGCAAAGAGGAAAATGAGGTCCTGACGAGGGTGGGTCCGGGGACACCGGCCGGGGATTTGCTCCGCCGCTACTGGCATCCCGTTGCTGTGGCTAAAGAATTGACAGTGGAGAACCCTACTAGGTTCGTGAGGATCCTCGGTGAGGATCTGGTGCTATTCAGAGATAAGGGAGGAAGAGTTGGTCTGCTCGCGGACCACTGCTCCCACCGCGGGGCCTCCCTTGCGTACGGCAGGGTTGAGGAGAGGGGGATAGCCTGCGCCTATCATGGTTGGCTCTACGACCCCGAGGGGAACGTGTTAGCATGTCCTACCGAGCCACCCGGCAGCAGGTTCCATCTCACGGTCAGGCACAAGGCCTATCCGGTAAAAAAATTCATCGGGCTTTATTGGACCTATATGGGCCCCGAGCCGGCGCCGCTGATACCGAAGTATGATGTCTGGGCCAGAACGGATGGCAACAGGAAAATTGTTGTCTATCCGCGCCTGGACGCCAATTGGTTCCAGGCCATGGAGAACTCCGTGGACCCCGCGCATCTTCAGATTCTGCATCAGGAGACCGCCGGAAGGGGGAAAAAACCGCCGAGCAGCACCCGTGGCTTTATCGATGATGTCGAGAAGTTCGAGTTCTATGAGGTTTCCTACGGCGTTATGAAGCGGCGGTTTTACAAAAACGGCATCGTGGATCAACACCCAGTGATCTTTCCCAATATTCTGCGGCAGGGAGACGCGACTCAGATCCGGGTACCGATGGACGACACCCGCACCAACATTTTCTTTGTCCATTTCATACCCGGAGAAAAGAGCAACGGCACGGCGGAAGAGGAAGATCCCGAGGTCATTTATGTGGCGCCCTTTAAGGATCCCCCTGACGCGTTGCATCCCTTCGCCAGGTTCAGGATGGACATGGTTTTGGCCCAAGATCACATGGTCTGGGAAACCCAGGGGCCTATTGCGGATCGGACCAAAGAGCGCCTGGCCGGCTCCGACCGCGGCATTGTCATGCTTAGGGAGATCATGAAGAGGGAGATCGAGAAGGTCGAGAAGGGTCTTGATCCGATCGGGATCATCCGAGAGCCGGCGCAGGATGTGATGATCGATACCAAGCTCTCGGAGTCGCTCGAAGAGATGAGGTGGAGGAGACAAAGGGGTGAGACCGCGGGACCGTTAGACGACCTCGCCCGGCATCTAGCGGGCGACTGAGCTAGGGGAGGGGATCCCATGGCGCTAATACGCGATGACATCTCCGACCCTAAGTTTGCCGACCTGGCCCCGATCTTTAAGCTCGCCAAAGAGGTGATGAAAGCGAGAGAGAGATAGTAGCAAAAGGGAGTTATGCTGCCGCTCTATCTAAGCATGTTTACTATGGTCGCATGGCTCATCGTGGTTGGTGAGGCCCGGGCAGCGGCTGTGACAGAATGGGAGGAGACGGTAAAGGCCGCCGAGAAAGAGGGACAGGTCACGGTTTACATAGCCGGTTATGGCGCCATCATCGATTCGGGAGCTTTCCAGAAGGTCTACCCTAAAATTAAAGTTGCGAGCGTTACGGGGTCGGGAACTCAACTGGCCCCCCGCATAGCCGCTGAGAGAAGAGCGGGCAAATTTCTGGCCGATGCCTACAGCGGCGGGGGCAACTCTCTCTACCAGGTGCTCTACTCAGGCAAGATGCTGGAGCCGCTCAAGCCGGCGCTGATTTTGCCTGAGGTTTTAGACCAGTCCAGGTGGTGGGAGGGCAAGCACAAATATGTGGACCGAGAAGGTCAGTATATCTTTGTTTACGAGGGTAACGTATCCGGAGGCGCAACTCCGGGTTACAACATCAATCTCCTGAAGCCTGACGACTTTAAGTCCTACTGGGACTTTCTCAACCCAAAGCTGAAGGGAAAGATCGTATCCGTTGACATACGGAAAGTGCGGGGCGCAGGGATATCGTGGCAGTACCTTTACTATCATCGTGAACTCGGCCCGCGATACATAAGACGCCTCTACGGCGAGATGGAAGTTACCATGACAGCGGACTTACGGCAGGCGGTGGACTGGTTAGCTACAGGAAAGTTTGCTCTGTGCCTTCCCATCCAGGGTTCAACGATAGCGAAAGCCAAAAACCAAGGACTACCTGTGGATCAGTTTCCCCTGTACCATCTCAAAGAGGGGGTCAATATCTCGTCGGCGTTCGGTCAGGTGGCGCTCATGAACCGGGCACCTCATCCCAACGCGGCCAAGGTCTTTATCAACTGGCTGTTGTCCAGAGAAGGCCAGACAGCTTTTCAGAGGGTCATCAGCATACCCGGAGACCCCAAAGACTCCCGTAGGGTTGATGTTCCGAAAGACCATATCCCTCCAGAAGAGCGACGAGGGGAGCAAATGAACTATTTTGATACGGACGATCCCGAGACGAAGGACATTAACCCGGTCATCAAGCTTCTCGATGAGGTGCTAGCAAGAAAGAAGTGAGGGATCTTAAAAGGAGGTCCAAGATGATTTTTTGGATGGAAAAGAAGTTGGGCTTGATCGTTCTCGGCTTCACCCTCTTGATTCTCTTGGTGCCCGTCGGCGATGCGGTCGGACAGTCTGAGTGGAGCAGAGAATGGGAGAAGACGCTTGCGGCGGCGAAGAAAGAAGGACAGGTCGCCGTCTACATCTATCGCTACGAGCGTCTCCTGGAGGCCTTCAAGAGTGAATATCCTGATATTAAGATGGTCTCAGTAACCGGGACCGGCAGGGAGATGGCGACCCGCATTCTCACCGAGAGGAGGGCAGAGCGATATATCGCCGATGTCTTCAGCTCTGGGGCCAACACCAACTTCAACATGCTTTATAAGGCCAAGGCCCTCGACCCCATCAAGCCCGCGCTCCTCCTCCCTGAGGTGGTGGACGAATCCAAGTGGTTCGGAGGGGAGCACCGCTACGCCGACCCCGAGGGCAAATACATTTTTGCCTATCTCGCCAACCCGAGCTCGGCCCAGCTTTCCTACAACTCCAATCTCGTCAATCCAAAGCAGTTCAGATCTCACTGGGACCTGGTGGGCCCCAAGTGGAAGGGAAAGATCGTTTCATTGAGCCCCGCGGATACCGGCCTTGGGGCGACCATGCAATTCCTCTACTACCATCCGGAGTTGGGCGCGGAATTTATCAAGCGGTTTTTCGGTGGAATGGAGATCACCTTCAGCAAGAACTTCCGCCAGATGACCGATTGGCTGGCTCAGGGAAAGTTTGCCATCTGCATGGGGTGTAAGGACGCGCTGCGCGCCAAAAATCAGGGACTGCCGGTAGACGAGTTCGATACCACCGCCTGGAAGGAAGGCGGAAGCTTCTCCACCGGCGGCGGCTCCTTGAGCCTCTTGAACCGGGCTCCTCACCCCAACGCCGCCAAGGTCTTTATCAACTGGCTCCTCTCCCGCAAGGGGCAGATCGCACTGCAAAAGCTGGGCGATCCGGACGATCCTGCTAATTCGAGAAGAATCGATATCCCTAAGGACGACGTCCCCGTGAGCAACCGGTTGATCGAGGGACGAAAGTACTTCGACGTGGTCCGTCCCGAATACGCCGACATGAAGCCGATCTTTGATCTGGCGAGAGATGTCATGAAGGCCGCCGAGAGTAAGAGGTGACGCTCATGCTATCGAGACAAGAGAACGAATTTATGACTCGCGCAAAGGCGCAAAGGAGGCCAAGAAAAAGAATCGACTCTTTGCGCTCTTGGCGTCTTGGCGCGATGAATGAAAGGCATTGTACTAGGTTTTTTTGGTCACAACGGCTGGCGGCATATGTTAGAGATAAATTCTAAAGGTCGATAGCCACTGAAAAGAAGAGAGGAGGGAGCAATCCGATGTCAGACCAGATTGAGGAGAAGATCGAGAAGCTGGACGAGAGCCTCCTGCCCAAAGTCGATACCTACATTGGTTGGCAAGAGGCACAGAAGATCCCGGTCATCAGGGGATTCTTCGTTGAGGATATCAAGACGCTGGAGCTGGCGCCTTGGGACCTCAAAGGAGGCCTGGCGGCCTTTGTGGTTTTGGACGGCACCGGAGGGGTCAACGACGCCTATGTCTGTGAGATTCCTCCGGGGGGCAAGCTCAAGCCGCAAAAACACCTCTACGAGGAGATGGTTTACGTGGCGAAGGGGCACGGGGCAACCACGGTGTGGCAGAAAAACGGCAGGAAGCACACCTTTGAGTGGGGACCGGGGAGTCTCTTCGCAATTCCTCTAAATGCTTCGTACCAGCACTTCAACGGCAGCGGAAGCGAGTCGGCTAGGTACTTTGCCGTGACCAACAGCTGCTACATGATGAACCTCTTCCACAACGTCGACTTCATCTTTGAAAACGATTTCTCCTTTTTGGACCGGTTCAATCCCGAGGAGGAAGACTACTTTAGCGGCAAGGGGAAGATTTACGGGCGCTTCTTCATGTCGACGAACTTCGTTTCCGACACGCACACCATAGCTTTGAAGGACTACCGCGAAAGAGGCAAAGGGAGCACCAACATGAAATTTGACCTGGCCGGCCAGACCATGGGCTCTCACATCTCGGAGTTTCCCGTGGGCACCTATAAGAAGGGCCATCGCCACGGTCCGGGCGCTCACGTGATCATCTTGAGCGGGCAGGGTTACACGCTTCTGTGGAAGGAGGGAGAGGGGCGGAAGCGGGTGGACTGGAAGGCCGGGAGCGTGGTGGTGCCTCCGAATCAATGGTTCCATCAGCATTTCAACTCCGGGGCGGAGCGGGCCCGCTACCTGGCGCTGCGCTGGAACAACTGGCGCTTCCGCTTCATGCGGATGACCGAAGGGGACGGCTCCACGTACACCAGCGTCAAGCTCGGCGGAGGCCAGATCGAGTTCGAGGATGAGGATCCGAAAATTCATCAGGAGTTTGAGGCGGCTCTAGCGAAGGCTGGGGCTGCGTGTAGGATGGGAACCTACCACCCCTTCTGTACTCAGAAAGGATAACGGAAAAGAGAATGCGGAGGTGATTCCATGGTGATCGACATGCATGCCCACTGGCTGAGCGTGGGCCTTAGAGAGTGGGGCTTTAGCCTGTTGTCCCTGCGCAACGCCTCGGCATCGGCAAGACCGCTCAAGGGAGTTGATGAGGAAAACGAGCGCAACCTCAAGTGCATGGAGGAGAGGGGCATTGATGTGCAGATCCTCAGCATTCGGCCGGTGTCGATGCTTTCCAGTGAAAACCCCATGATCAACATCCCCTGGTGCCTCGTTTTCAATAACGTCCTGGCTGAGGCGGTCGGCAGGAAACCACAGCGCTTTCGCGCCATGGCCACGCTCCCCCAGAGCGACATGAAGGCAAGCGTGGAGGAGTTGGAGAGGGCGGTGAAAGAGTTGAGGTTTGTGGGCGCCATTGTCAACCCCAACCCGAGGGGCGACGAGACCGTTCCTCCTTTGGATGATGAGCATTGGTTTCCTCTTTATGCCAAGGCCCAGGAACTCGACGTGCCGCTTTTCATCCATGCCGCTTATCTCAAAGGGCCGAGATACCTGCGCTACCGTTTGGCTTATATGCTGGGCCAGCCCTTGGAGGAGACCATCGCCGGCCCCACCCTCGTCTATGGGGGCGTCCTGGAGCAGTTTCCCCGGCTCAAGCTCATCATCGCGCATGGGGGAGGGGGAACGACATTCCAAATAGGGCGATATCTGAATCCGCCCGGAAGAGAGGAGAGCGATCTTTACGGTTCCAAGTACAAGGGCTCCTTTCTGGACGGCTACAGGAAGCTCTATTTCGACGGGACCCTGTATACGAAGGAGACCCTGGAGCTGCTGATCAAGGTAGTGGGCCCGGAGCGGGTCCTCTTCGGAACCGAGACCCCGGGCAGAGGGTTGTTCCAATACGAAGGCAGGATGCTCGACGACCTGAGACCGGTGGTTGAGTCGATCGAGTGGCTCTCCGCGGCGCAAAAGAAAATGATCCTCGAAGACAATGCGAGGAAGGTGTTTAATCTCAAGAATCTCTAAGGGATAGGCGCAAGATCCTTTCCTCTTCATGCCATTACGACGGACGTGCGAGGGAAAGTCCTGTTTCAGATCGAGATCATCGCCGTGTTGTGAGAAGAGATGCGGCGGACAGGGTCATAAAATGATTTTCGATTTTAGATTGCCGATTTTAGATTGGGGAGAAACGCGGATGCATGAGAAAACCTGGGTGCGATCTTCGAGTTTTCGGTCCGATAATCGAAAATCTAAAATCCAAAATCGAAAATGGCTGGGGCTTTTGGTCATCGCTTTCGTGCTCGTAGTGGCTGGGGCTGTGGCTCAGGCGCAGCAGCCGGTGAGAACCCCGCGGATAGGGTACCTTTCGCCGGGCAACCGCACTAGCGAGTCCGCCCGGTCCGAGGCTATTCGGCAGGCTCTCCGCGAGCTTGGCTACATAGAAGGTCAGAACATCGCCACCGAGTACCGATATGCGGAGGGGAAGGGCAATCGCTACCCTGAGCTTGCGGCCGAGCTGGTGCGTCTCAAGGTTGATATCATCGTGGTAGCAGGAGGGGGCAGGCTAATTCTGGCGGCCAAGAATGCGACCAAGACGATTCCCATTGTTATGGTGGGCGCTGTGTTCGATCCTGTCGAGGCAGGCGTCATTGATAGCCTTGCCCGTCCTGGCGGCAACGTCACCGGCCTTACAAACCTTACCGTAGAACTAGGCGGGAAGCGGCTGGAGCTGCTCAAAGAAGCCGTTCCCAAAATTGCCCGTGTCGCGGTTCTCTACGAACCGGCCCTTCCGTTCATTGTAATCGAGGTGAAAGAGGTTCTCCCAGTCGCGGCGCGCGCGCTGGGGTTGACTATTCAGCCTTGGGAGGTACGAGCTGCGGACGATTTCGAGAAGGTATTCGCCACGCTAAACAAGCAGCGCCCGGATGGACTCTACGTGCCCAGCGGCCCGCTAATGAGTGCTAACCAAAAACGGATCGTCGGCTTTACCTTAAAGAGCCGGTTACCGTCGATGTACAACAACAGAGAACATGTAGAGGCCGGTGGCCTCATGTCCTACGGGATGGACCTCGCGGACAGCTACCGGCGCGTCGCATATTACGTGGACAAGATCCTGAAGGGAGCCAAGCCCACGGATCTGCCAGTCGAGCAGCCGACAAAGTTCGAGCTATGGATCAACCTAAAAGCGGCGAAGCAGATTGGTCTCACGATTCCGCAGTCGGTGCTCTACCGGGCGGACAAGGTGATTAAGTGATTCGGACTTGCAGGGATTTTAGACTTGACTTTTATTGGGCCTTAAGGCAGCTAGATAGGGCAAATGGCGAAGGAAAATCCTGCAAAGAAAACTCGAACCATCAATCAACAGCTCACGTCATTGGAAAGACTGGTTCGATCCGGATTCAGACGGACGGATGCGAGGTCCCAGCAGGTAGACGCGAGATTCCGCCAGATAGACGCGAGGTTCAGCGGGATCGATGCGAGATTTCGGGGGATAGACACGAGACTCCGCAGAATGGATGTGAAGTTTAGTCTTGAATTTCGCAACGTCCGGAAAGAGATGAACGAGAGGTTTTCGTCAGTGGAAGACCGCATCGATCGCTTAGCAACCCACGTCGATGGATTCATGAAGCTTCATGAGACCCTGGATATCGAAGTGAGAGTCATGAAGGAGCAGATGAAGCGTTTCGAGGAGCGTCTGAGTCTCGTCGAAGCCACTCAGAGAAGCTAATTCGATACTGCTTCTCTTTGCCCAATCCCGTTTTCCCAGAAGCCCTCGCCACTTGCACTGAAGGGAGAAAGTGACCATGCGACACAGGAGGGTTCTCGTAGCTACCACTCTCGCTTTCGCAATTCTATCGGTACCTTTCTTCGCCGGGGCGCAGCAGGCAACGAAAGTTCACCGGATAGGATTCCTGAGTGCTACGTCCCCTTCCGCTATCGCAGCCCGAGTTGAGGCATTCCGACGGGGACTGCGCGAGCTTGGGTACGTGGAGGGGAAAAACATTGTCATTGAGTGGCGCTATGCAGAGGGGAAGCTAGACCGCCTGACTGAGCTTTCGACCGAATTAGTGCGTCTCAAGGTGGACGTCATCGTCACGGCTGGTCCGCCCCTAACCCGTGTCGCCAAGGAAGCGACTTCGACGATTCCCATTGTCATGGCGATGGATACCGATCCTGTTGGCAATGGGTTCGTCGTCAGCCTTGCGCGACCTGGCCGGAACATTACAGGGTTGTCAACCCTTCTCCCGGAGATAAGCGGCAAACGACTGGAGCTTCTGAAAGAGATTATTCCCAAGCTCTCCCGCGTGGCCGTCCTCGGGACCTCAACCAGCCCGACCTATGCACCAGTGATGAGAGAGATCGAACTCGCTGCAAAGGCTCTCAAGCTACAGGTTCAATACCTAGACGTTTTAGATCCCAAGGATATTGAGACGGCATTTCGAGCAGCAAACAAGGGGCGGGCTCAGGCACTCCTCACGCTAGGGAGTCCCGTCCTAGATTCCGAGCGAGCCCATGTTGCAGACCGGGCGTTAGAGAATCGGCTTCCAACAATTTACCCACAGATAGAATACACGCAAGCCGGCGGCCTCATGTACTACGGGACCAACACCCCCGAATTGTTCCGGCGCGCTACGACTTACGTGGACAAGATTCTCAGAGGCGCCACGCCTGCCGACTTGCCCGTCGAGCAGCCGACGAAGTTTGAGCTGGTCATCAATCTGAAGACCGCGAAGCAGATTGGGCTAACGATTCCGCAGTCGGTGCTGTACCGGGCGGACAGGGTCATCAAATGAATTTTGGATTTGCGATTTTGGATTTTGGATTGGGGAGAAAAAAACGCATGAATGAGAAGACTTCCCTCCGACTTCCGAATTCTTGTTCCGGCAATCTAAAATCTAAAATCCAAAATCTAAAATGGGCGGGGCTTTTTGCCATCCATCCGCCGAGGGGCTTTAGCGGGATCAGCGAAAAAGTAGAAGACCGGGCAAGGGATCAGATCGAGTATACTGACGAAGAGATCTGGATTAGAGCCAAATTTGAAGAGGAGCTAGCCAAAAAGAGACTCAAGAGCGAGATGCCTGAAGAGGCGTACCAAAACAGAAACTATGAGTGGGCGTACCTGCAGTGAATCATAGACCATTATCCCTCTTGGTGGCCACACTGCTCTCCATATCAGCCTGGCTTGCTCCGACTGCTGATGGGGCTGAGGGGAGGAACGATTGGGAGGCCGAATGGGCGAAGACGGTGGCTGCCGCTAGGAGGGAGGGGAAGCTGGCGGTCTTTCTCTACCAACGGGGCAACATCGAGGCGGCGGTCAAGGCCTTTGAAAGGAAGTTTCCCGAGATCCAAGTGACCACAGTGGGTACGCCGGCTGCCGAGACCGGGCCTCGCATCATGGCGGAAAGAAGGGCCGGTAAATACCTCTGGGACATCTGCATCTGCGGCCCGACCACCCCCTACACGGTCCTCTATCGCGCGAAGGCCTTAGATCCCATCAAAGCCGCGGTGTTGCTCCCCGAGGTTACAGACGAAGCAAAGTGGTGGGGTGGCAAACATCACTACATGGATCCCGAAGGCAGGTATATCTTCGTTTTTCTGGGCACGGTAGATATGCCGAATCTCCTTTACAACAAAAACCTCGTGGATGCCAAAGAGTTTAAGTCCTACTGGGATCTCGTGAACCCAAAATGGCGCGGGAAAATTCTTGCCCTGGATCCAAGGCAACCGGGGCGCCAGCGCGTGGGTGCCCGGTTTCTTTTCCATATCCCAGAGCTTGGGCCGGCCTTCTTAACACGGCTCTTTGCCGAGATGGACATTACCCTCAGCCGGGGCGACCAACAGGCAATAGACTGGCTCGCGGTTGGCAAATTTGCTCTCTGTCTGTTCTGCCCCGACGTTGAGTCTGCGCGGGCGCAAGGACTTCCCGTGGCAGAGTTTGATATGTCCAAGTGGAAAGAGACCCCGGCGATCTACTCGGGAAGCAACGGCACGCTCGCTCTTATGAATCAAGCCCCTCATCCCAACGCGGCCAAGGTCTTCATCAACTGGCTGCTCGCCAGAGAGGGTCAGACAGCTTTTCAGAAGATCATGAACACTCCGGATGTGGTGATGGAATCGATGCGTGTCGATGTTCCGAAAGATCCGATTCCGCAGGAAAGGCGCAGGGTCGCTGGGATCAATTACATCTTTATGGATACGCCGGAGAGAAGCGATCAGGGACCTGTGAGTAAGCTCCTGAAAGAGATCATTAAAAAATAACCCGCACAATCCGGTTCAACCGAGGAAGCAGTGATGTCTCTCTTTCTGCCCGCCTTTTTTCTGCTCGTAGCTATCCCGGGGTTTCTTAGACCGCAGCCGGCGTCCTCAGCAGGGGTGGATTCGGCCTGGCATTCGGAATGGGAGGGGACCGTGAGGGCGGCCGAAAAAGAAGGGGAAGTTACTTTTTATACCTTGGGCGATTACGGTTATCTCACTGAATTCGAAAAAAAATACCCTAAGGTCAAGGTGAAAGTAGTGCCGGGAAGAGGAAATGAATTACTTTCCCGCATCATGACTGAGAGGAGGGCCGGCAAATACCTTGTCGATGTCGCCAGAATTGGAAACACCTCGCCCTACGCCCTTTACCGCGCCAAGGTTTTGCAGCCCATCGCCTCAGCCTTCATCTTGCCTGAAGTCAAAGACGAGTCTAAGTGGTGGCAGGGAAAGCACCATTATGCGGATCCCGAGAATAAGTATATTTTCGTGCCGGTCGGCAACGCCTCCATAAACCTTGTGAGCTATAACCCGGACCTGGTTACCCCCTCTCAATTGAAATCGTATTGGGACCTCCTCGAACCCAAGTGGAAGGGAAAGATCGTGGTGATGGATCCGAGGACCGGTGGATACGGACGTAGCGGAGCAAGATTTGTCTATCATAACCAATTCCTTGGGCCGGAATATCTAAAACGACTGCTCGGCACCATGGATGTCACCCTATCGCGTGATTACCGCCAGGCGATCGATTGGCTGGCTCAGAAGCGATTCTCAATCCATCTTTTCGGAAACGGCGGCGATATCCTGGACGCCAAGGGCAAAGGCCTTTCGGTCAATATTTTGGACACGGCCGATTGGAGGGAAGGG
>Ga0209399_10000738_pt1 | contig 18679 bp, 14 predicted proteins | sample OV2TP3_FD_184130 | JGI IMG/M metagenome (GOLD analysis project Ga0209399, IMG submission 184130) | Hot spring microbial communities from Beatty, Nevada to study Microbial Dark Matter (Phase II) - OV2 TP3 (SPAdes) (version 3) | ecosystem: Environmental > Aquatic > Thermal springs > Hot (42-90C) ... | reverse complement strand
TAGATAAAATGAAAATACTAAAGAATAAGATGATTTTTCTCAGAAATACTCTTATGCTCGCGCGGAAGATCCTTCTAGGGGTATTGCTTATTTTCCCCCAAATCTCGGCTGCCGAGCCTGATGCTCAGACTCCGCGCTCAACTCTTGGCCAGCAGGCGTTAAAGGGTGTGGAAGCCCCCTGGGCCGAAAAGCAGGCCTTTGAAAAACAAACAGGCCGACGCTGGCAGGAGGCCTCTGTTGAAGAGAAACAAAAATTCATCCAGAGATACCGAAGAGGCGAAGAACGAAGAATCCGGACGGAAAAAAGACAACGCCAAAAGGAATTGAAGGATAAAGAACGCGGCGTCCACGAGATCCATCGAAAGCACGCACGCCTTCAACGAGAGGAGACCAGAAAAGAAAAAGAAGAAGCTCGAAATTTCCAAACACGGCAGAGAGAAGCTAAACAGCGCTCCCGCCAGCTTCAAAAACAAGCCAGTAAAACCAGAACAGTCCGCTAGACCTGTGCGGGTTCAACAAGAAAATCCATCCAACGAGAACAAGAAGTAAACAAACCTCTTGCCTTCATTTTAAAAAATCTGGGAATAACGTCAGTTGCTTTGATTGTGTTCTTTTCCGCAAAGACAACCGGTATCGGGTTTGCTCACACACTTTAAGTTGTTCTTCAATATCCGCTAAAAAACTTGATGGGGGATTTTCCTGAATCTGACCGAAAAGCCGACGCCGCCGGCCATGGATGAGATACAGCCTCTCTTTCGCCCTCGTCATCCCCACATAAAAAAGGCGCCTCTCTTCCTCAGGATCAGTCCTATGCCCTTTAAGCCTCAACGGAAGAAGATTCTCCTCGCAGCCCACCATAAAAACGACCGGAAATTCCAACCCCTTGGAGGCATGGAGCGTCATCAAACTCACCTTTTCTGATCTCCCTTCGAGAGAATCTTCCGGCTGCTGGAGGAATAACTGATCGAGAAAGTCAGCTGAATTCCGCGTCTCAAAAGCCAAACCTTTAAGTCTTTGGAGGCTCTCTTTCCTTTTGGGGTCGCCTAAAAGGAACTGTTGGCCGATCGATGACTCTAAGAAGAACTCCAAAGCCTCAGCCAAGTTTAGAGTCTTTAGCTTTTCCTTTAAGTTTATTAAAACGTTTGGCAAATGGATTTCCTCACCAAAAGTCTCTGATAGACGTTCCACGCTTTCTGAAGGAACGATCACGCCTTGGGCCAGACGGAAAAGTGTTGCGACCTCAAAAATGCCGGGCTCCTCCAAAAGAGGCTTTTCCCCCGTAATTTGGTAAGGAATGCCGCTGCGATGGAAGGCCTCGCCCAAGAGATTCGCTTGGGCCTTAAGCCGATAAAAGACCGCGATATCCCCAAAACTGTAGGAGGCTTCACTCCCCGCGTCCACCCATCGGGAATCGTGAGAAAAAAGACTCGTTCCCGCCAGGAGCTTTTCGATTGTGTGGACCACGTATTCGGCTTCGGCCTTGTCGGTTGCGGCCTCAAAGACCGTTAAATGACCTTGGGTGTAAATCTTTGCGATGGGCTCCGGAACTTGCCGGGAACTCTTTGAAACCATAATCTGGGTCGAGGCCTTAAGAAGATTGGGTGCAGACCGATAGTTCTCCTTAAGGGACCGGATCGCGGCCCCCGGAAAATCCCGAGGGAAACTTTCAAAGAATTTCAAATCCGATCCCCGGAAACTGTAGATGGATTGATGAGGGTCTCCGATGGCAGTTAAAAGAACGCCTCTGCCAACCAAAATTTTTAAAAGGGCCTGTTGGATGCCGTTGATATCCTGATATTCGTCCACAAAGACAAAAGGGTACAGGCTTTGAGTTTGTGCCAAGAGTTGTGGTTGAGCCTTGAGCAGTTTGTAGGTCTCGCACAAAAGATCATCAAAATCCAGAAGACCGCTGGTTCTTAATAAATCGTTATAGTCCGCCACCTCCTTCGGCATATCCGATGGAATTTGGTCTTGATGAGAAGCGGCTTTCCAGTGAGAGACGGCTTCCAGAATTTCTTGACGCTGGGAGGGCCTCTTGGCCGGCCACAACCGCTTGGCGATTCTCTCGATCTCGGGAAGACTCGCGATATGAAATCCTTCTGGAAAATCGGTCCGCCGGAGATGCTCTCGCAGAAACCTTAAACAAAAACTATGGAAGGTCCCAACATCAATCGAATCTCCCTTTTGAGGAGAACGCCCCTTAAGCCGCTCCCGCATTTCCTGGCCGGCTTTATGGGTAAACGTCACAGCGAGAATGCGCTGGGAATCTTTTAGTCGGTCACAGAAATAAGCAATCCGGTGGGTTAACGTGTGGGTCTTTCCCGTTCCCGGGCCGGCCACGATCAGAAGATGACTGCCTTCATGACGGACGACATCCCATTGGGAGGGGTTAAGGTCGGGGGGTCTTTCCTGAAGAGACATGGGATGCTTCCAGATGATTTTAGAAGAGAGTCAACTGCCCGCCGATGGTTTTCCGTTCCTCCGGGGAGAAAAGATGGATTTGGCCGTATTCGCCGTCGTAACCGGCCGCAATCTTCAACTGGCCCGCGCGCATCCGGCGGATACCCTCAGCCACCAGATCACCGGCCACGGATTGGATCACCGTCAAGGGGGCCTCTTTAAGAACAAAAATCTCATTGCCGCATTTGGCCAAAATCTGCATAAAAAGCTCCTGGACCGCCTTGGAGCCTGCCGCCGTGTCCTTGGCCTCCGCGATGATCTCCGGAAGCGGAATCAGATTGTCGTACGGCCGCCAGCGAAGCGATTTTTCTCCAGCAGGGCGGTCAGCCAACTCCTCCACGCGGGACATAACGCCCACGGTCACGGGTTTGCCGCAGGCCGGACACAGCCCCTCACTTTTAATCGTTTCCTGAGGATGCAAACGCATGCCGCAGTCCCGGTGGCCGTCGTAATGGTACTTTCCTTCTTCAGGAAAAAATTCCACGGTTCCCACAAGGCCCTTGTCGTTTCGATCCGATAAGGCCCGGTAAATTCCGGTGTACGAAAAATCCGTATCGTAGATCGTGGCCTCCCGGCCGAGTTTCGGGGGAGAATGGGCGTCCGAGTTGGAGACGAGCACAAAGGGATCCAACTGTTTTAACCGCCAGTTCATCGGCGGATCTGAGGATAATCCCGTCTCAACCGCAAACACGTGTTTGGTCAGATCCCCAAAACAATCCTCCATCCGATCAAATCCCCCCTTCGATCCCAAAGCGGAAAACCAAGGCGTCCAGATATGGGCAGGAATGAGATACGCCAGCGGATCGGATTCCAAAACAATCTCCAAAAGATCTCTGGAATCCAAACCCAGAATGGGCCGTCCGTCGGAGCGGATATTGCCGATCTTGGCCAAGGTCGTTTGGATTCTCTGTGCCGCTTGAAAGCTCGGAGCGCACACCACATTGTGGATCTTGCGCACCCGATCCAGCCGTTTGTAGATATTGGAGATCTCAACAGTCAGCATAAAACGGACGGTACCCCGGCAGCGTGGGGGAACTTCGGATTCACTGAGGCGGGCGTATTCCGGCTTTAATTGGAACAATCCCTCTTCGGCGGGCTCGAGCTTTTTCTGGACTTCCTCGAACCACTCGGGATGGACAAAATCCCCGGTCCCCACGATCTGAATTCCTTTGAGTTGGGCCCAAAGAAAAAGGTATTCCAAATTGAGCTGCGGGCTGGTGGCGCGGGAGAAATGCGAGTGCAGATGGATGTCCGCATAAAATTTCATATTAAAAATCCCAGAGGCCTTTATCCTCTTTGTCTTTGATCATGGGGACAAATCTAACGGGGAGCAATTTCTCTTCAAGGATTCCTTTCTCTGTCTTGGTGATTCGATACAATTCCTGATAAAACGAGCCGATGGGGATGACCATTCTCCCCCCCGCTTTCAGTTGTTTGAGGAGCTCTTCCGGGATTTCATTGGGGGCCGCGGTCACGATGATCGCATCAAAGGGCGCCTGCCCGCCCGTTGCCACTTGACTTGGCAGGCGGGCGTGCTCGCTCCATCCTTTATATCCGTCGCCGTGCTTAACGAAAATGTTTTGATAGCCCAGCCTTTTAAGCCTTTCTTGAGCACTCTCGGCTAAGGGCCCCAGGATTTCGATGGTATAAACTTCCTTAACGATTTCCGCCAGGATCGCGGCCTGATAACCGGAACCCGTTCCGACCTCCAGTACTTTATCGCCGCTGTCGACTTTCAAGGCCTCGGTCATGAAGGCCACGATGTACGGCTGGGAAATGGTCTGGCCGTAACCAATCGGGAGAGGCCCGTCGGTATAGGCTTCCTCTCGAAGAGAATCAGGAACGAAAAGAGGACGCTCGACTTTTTCCAAGGCCCGCAAAACTTGGGGGTTTCTCACCCCCCGTTTGACGACCTGCTCCTCGATCATCTGTTTTCGTTTCATTGCCTGAAGATCATCCACCCACCCATAGGTTTCAACCCTCGTTGCTGTCTTGCGACAGCAAGACGCGGGGGTTGAAACCTAGACACGGGTGCCCCCATGTATAGATTTTGAGGCTAGAAGCCGAAGAATCTGTGGGGGGTGCCGAAGACGGTTGGCTTAAACCCCCTATGAGGAAAGTACAAAGCAGGATTATGGGGCTCATTATACTGCTATTGATAAAAAAGTGGAGGGAAATTCAAACGCTGAATCGAAAATAAACGATATCGCCTTCTTGGATCTCATAATCCTTACCTTCCAGGGAGACCAATCCTTTTTCCTGCACGGCCTTGTAATTCCCCAAGCGAAGGAGGTCGTCGTATGGATAGACTTCCGCCCGAATAAAGCCGCGCTCCATATCGGAATGGATTTTTCCCGCGGCCTGCGCCGCTTTGGTTCCCTTCGGGATCAGCCATGCGCGCGCCTCTTTCGGCCCGGCGGTGAAAAAGCAAACCAGATTGAGGAGCTTTTTTCCCGCCTGGGCGAGGCGGGCCAGCCCCGGAGAGCTGATCCCGGCCGCCTCGTAATAGGCGCTGCGTTCCTCCTCGGGCAGCTGGACAATCTCGGATTCCATTTGAGCGCACAGAATAACCAATCCCGCGTGATCCCTTTCGGCCCGCTTTTGAAGGGCATCGATCAAATCCGAAAGGGCATCCTTTTCATCCGTATTGGCCACATACAAAAGGGGCTTGGCCGTAAGAAATTGGAATTCCGCGATCCCCTCAAAAGGAAGATTTAAAGAGCGGGCAGCCTTGCCTTCATTGAAAGATTGTTTGAGTCCTTCTAAAAGGATCATTTTCTCTTTGGCCTTTTTGTCACCGGAGAGGGCCGGTCCGCGCAGCCTCTCGATGGCTTTAAGGCACTGTTCCAAGTCCGCCAAAAGGAGCTCGGTCTCGATAATATCGATCGCCTTCAAGGGATCAAAATCTCCCACAAGATTGGCCACATTCTCGTCTCGAAACAGACGAATGACATGCACAACAGCATCAACCGATCGGATGTGGGAAAGAAATTTGTTCCCTAACCCTTGCCCCTGGCTGGCGCCTTGGACCAGGCCCGCGATATCCACAAACCGAATCCCGGCGGGTGTAATTTTTGAACTCGCGAATTTCTGTGCAAGGATCTGAAGCCGGGGATCGGCCAGGGGAACGACCCCCACATTGGGCTCGATTGTGGTGAAAGGGAAGTTTGCCACCGCCGCGGCCGCGCCAGTCAGGGCGTTAAAAAGGGTGGATTTCCCGACGTTGGGCAAACCGACGATTCCGATTTCCATTTAATCTCTCATTTCATCCAATTCTTTTTCGGGGTTCTCTCTTTCGAATTCTCGAATCAGCCTCGCAACTGTTTCTCGGCATCGATAATATCCCGGTTGATGAGCCGGATGAGATTCTGAATCTTGGTTTTAAGCTCCCACGACACCGGCGTCTCCAAGATTTCTCTTAAAATCTGAAGCGCCATCCGGAAGTAGCGCACCACCTCGCCCTCATCGCTGTCGGTGGCCCGCAGAATCCTCTCAAACGGCTGTCCATGGAGCCAGGCCTCCAAAGCCGGCGCGAGATGAAAATAACAATTTTTGCTTAAAGGCCGGACGCCCAGCTTCCTCTCGATGCCGTGAATGCCCTGAAGGATCTCCTGCGTTGTCCTCTCCAGCTTCCGGGCGGGTGCGTTGAGGATGGGGCGGTGTTCGCCCTTTCTGGGTTCATAGACGGCGACCACACTCAAAATCCCTAAGGCCGTTTCCGAAAGCTCCTCGAGAATCCCGGCCGTATAAAGCTCGGCCAACAACAGCTCATAACCATACAGACGGCTGGCGAAAAGCCCTTTGGGGGTCAGTTGATTGTCTTTGATGTGCTGGAGGGTTTTAAGGGCCGTCACTTTGGCCTCGAGCTCTTGGATGGCCCGGCGGTGGGCCCTGTCCCGTTCTGAGACAGGACGGGCGTATTTCTTTTCCTGAAAATAATGGAGCGAGCGCGGATAAATCTCATAGAGCTTTTCTCCATAACGCTGGTACAAATTGAGGATCGTGGCATACGAGGCGTTAAAATGGGAGACGACCTTCTCGGGCGTGCCGTAAACGATCTTGTGGAGCCGCTCGGGCGGGATAAACTGCGGGCTGACGCGGCAGAAGACAAATCCCTCTTTGTCGATGGAACGCCGGCCCGCGCGCCCAGCCATCTGATAGAAATCGCGCGTCTTCAGGAATCCATGGCCGGTGCCGTAGAATTTCCTGAGCTCATCAAAGATCACGGTGCGGGCCGGCATATTGATTCCCAGAGCAAAGGTCTCGGTCGTGAAAATCACCTTAAGGAGGCGGCTGGTGAAAAGCCGCTCCACGACCTCCTTCAAGGTCGGGAGCATCCCGGCGTGATGATAGGCCACCCCCCTCTCGATAAAAGGCCGCAATTTCTTTGCACTGTACTCATCCGTCAAATCAAACCGGTCGCAGAGCTCCTCGTAAAGGTTGACGATCCGTGTTTTCTCCTCGGGCAAAAGAAAATCGAAGGGCCGCATCTCTTCGGCCAGATATTCCGTGCGCCGGCGGCTGAAGACAAAATAAATGCAAGGGAGCATATCTTTTTCAAAAAGATATCGGATCAAGGCGGTGGGCTTGTTGGGCTTAAGGTGAGTGTCCTCGAAGAATCGACGCCCACGCGGATAAACGGGGCGGGTGTCCTTGTATCCTTCCTTGACCATCTGGGAAAGATCATCAAAGATCTTGCCCTGGCATTGGTAAAAAAGATGAAGCGGCACCGGACGCTTTTTCTCCTCGATCGTCTTGAGCGGGCGCCGATGAATCGACTCGAACCAGCTCGCCAGCTCCTGGATGTTGGGGATCGTCGCTGAGAGTCCCAGCAGGTTCATGTGCTCCGGCAAAAAGATCAGGCATTCCTCCCAGACACTGCCGCGCTCTTCGTCGTCCAGAAAATGGATCTCATCAAAAATGATCCAGGAATAATCCTTAAGGGTCTGTTTTTCTTCGAGGAGCTTGTTGCGGAAAATCTCGGTCGTCATAATGAGGGTTTGGGCCTGCGGGTTGATGGTGACATCGCCGGTTAAGATCCCGATTTTCTCCCGAAACTGTCCTTGGAAGTCGCGAAATTTCTGGTTGGAGAGCGCCTTGATGGGCGCGGTGTAGATGACCTTTTGATTCTTTTCCAGGCTCTCGCGGATCACGTGCTCGGCGATGACGGTCTTGCCCGCGCCCGTTGGCGCCGCCACAATCACCGAGTAGCCTTCGTTGATATAATCAATCGCTTTTTGCTGAAAAGGATCGTAGTGCATCATTCCCCAAAAGCCAACACGGCCATAACGGCAATCCCGAGAATGATAAACCCCAGTTGCTTGAGCGAGGTCGATAAACGCATATCCTCCCCGTGATGCAGCTCGGGAATGAGATCAGATCCGGCAATATAGAGGAACCCTCCGGCGGTTATCGGAAGGCAATAGGCCGTGAATCCTGTCACCTGCGGCCCAATGGTCAAAGCCAGGACCGCCCCGGCAAAAGACGTTAACGCTGAAAAGAAATTGAGGGCCAGGGCCTGGGGGACGCTCAACCCTTTATGGATCAAGATGCCGAAATCGCCGATTTCCTGCGGGATCTCGTGAAGGAGGACCGCCAGTGTTGTGGCTATACCGATCTGGATACTCGCTGAAAATCCGACCGCAATAATCACACCGTCCATGAAATTGTGCACGGCATCGCCCACCAGATTGAGGGTGGCCACGGGATGGATGTGCTCATCGGATGTGGGGATATGGCAGTGCTGCCAGCGCAGGAATTTTTCCAAGGAAAAAAACAAAAGGAGCCCGGCCACAATGAAAAGCGAGGTGGCGGGCCCTGAACCCAGTTGTTCGAAGGCCTCCGGGATCAAATGAATCAGGGCATCACCGAAAAGACCGCCGACGGCAAAGCTCACCAAGAAAAGAACGAGCGTTTTCAATCGCTGGGGTCTGATCGATAAGGTCAAAATCCCAATCAAGGAGATCAAACTCACAATCGCAACGCTCACTAAGGTGTACAGCCAGACCACAGAATGAACTCCTTTTAATACTTTATGGGAGCAAAAGAAGAATGGAGGTGCCGGGAATCGAACCCGGGTCCTTGGATGGGTATGCACAAGGCCCTACATGCTTAGTCTGCCTTTTGGTCTCACCTTGATGGCTCCGGCAAACAGGATTAACCAAGGCCAGCCTTTTAAAGTTTCGCTATGAGCCCAAAGGCAAAACTCATAACTAGCCTGCTTAAAATGCCTTTTATGAACCTACAGGCGAGGCTCATAAAAGGGCCTTGTTGGGATTAGCCGACAAGGACTTGGTCGCCAGCGAAGACCGGATTAACGATCTCGTTGGCTTGCGCTAACAACTTATCGTCGTTTGCGTTTGATTTGTGCTTGGGTGATTTATCCCTCGCTTTCGCTCGGGATCCCTGCCCCTCACTTTCGTTCGGGGCAAACGGGACGAGGCCAACCAAGCGTCCTCGGCATGCACCTTATACACCCGCACCGCAAGTCGAAGCCAATCACCCCCCCTAGTTTTGGAAAGAATGACAAGAAACTTAAATGGGACTCTTCGAAAGAGCGGTGATAATAAGTATAGTGGAATTCCGCTAGAAATGCAAACCAGAGCTCGCCTTAAGCTACCCGCCCCTCTTCTTTCCCTTAAACGCCCTTTTCAGCTCGCGATCAATATCGCGGCGCTTGATATCCTCCCTTTTATCGTAGAGCTTCTTACCCTTGGCCAGAGCCAACTCCACCTTCGCCCATCCCTTTTTGTTAAAATAGATTCGCGTCGGAACCAAAGCCAAATGCTTCTGGGTCATAAGACCGTTTATCTTTTCAATCTCTTTTTTCTTTAGAAGAAGCTTGCGGGGCCGCTGCGGCTCGAGATTCAAATAACTCGCCTGAGGATAAGGAGCGATGTGGAGATTATAGAGCACAACCTCCCCTTTTTCGATACGGGCAAAACTATCCGTAAAATTGACCTCCCCGGCCCGCAGCGATTTGACCTCACTGCCTTGCAGCTGGATGCCGGATTCCCATTTTTCCAAAAGAAAAAAATCGCGCAGGGCCTTTTTATTGGTAGCGATTGACTTAGATTCCATCACGATGAACCCCTTTGGACGGCCTCTTCCGTTTTAAAAGCCTCCCCTCAGTCTGGTGTACAACATCAAAAAGACGGGGATCGTCACCACACAGGCCAGATGCCCCAAGAAAAGCGCCTGGTTGATCAAACCCTCTTCGATCTTATAATGCCGGGCAATGACCGAAAGCGAAACCGCGCTCGGGACCGCCGCCTCCAGAACAATCAAAAATCCGATCAGAAAATCCATGCGGAAAATTAAAACGACACTCAAAGCCACCAGAGGCAGGACAAGCAATTTGATCATCAGGACCAGACCGATTTCTCTGGATTTGAACTCAGAGGCTCTTAAGGCCGCCAGATTCCCTCCCAAGACAATCATGGCCAAAGGGAGCGTACAGTCCCCAAGCATCTTTAACGGTTTCATAATAAATAAGGGCACAAACTTTTGGAATCCCCAAGTAATCATTACAAGCGATGCCAAGATCGCCACAACCGGCGAATGGATGAGGTTTCTTATTTCAAATTTTTCTATTGGTTGACGGGCCAAGACTCGCACCCCCCATGACCACAACACCAAATCGAACCCAATCAAAAATAAAAAGATATAGACATACAAAATCTGCGCCTGCTCGGGGGAAAAGAGAGTCGCCACCAGAATTAAGGGAAGATAGCCGGAATTTTGAAAGCTCACCAGAGAAAGGAATTCTTTTTTAGCGGCTGCTTCCTTGTAACAGAGAAGAACAACTTGACCAACGGCAAATCCGCCCAAAGTCACGGCAAAGCTCAAAAGCGGAAAAATCCACCAGTTGGGATAAAGCTGAAAGCTGAAATTCCCCAAGAGTTGAGACAAGATAAAGCTCGGCAAGAACACATTGATGACCAGCCAGCTGAAGGTTCCCAGGGCCTCTTCGTTGATCATCCGTTTTCGAATGAGAACATACCCAACCAAGGCCATCATCAGGATCTGAAGGCTGGCCAGAAACGTGGTTTGAAAAGATAGGATAAACATGACAGCGTCATTATAACAGCAATGATGAGGCAGGGCAATGGGATCGCGGCCAAACTTAAGGCGAAATCATTGACAGCGATTTTTTTTGTCGTTATACTTGAGACACAAAGCGTAAAGCCGATCCTGAAGATGCCGACCCTGCTACGCTCAAGTGCTTTCGCCTTGAGCTTCGCAGAACTTAAAAAATTTTAACAACTTTTAGCTTCGCGGAACCTTCAGATTTACTCCTGCGAAGCTCAAACGTGAAAACATTTGAGCGAAGCAGAGGCCGAAGTGGTGAAATTGGCATACACGCAGCGTTCAGGGCGCTGTGCCCGAAAGGGCATGAGAGTTCAAATCTCTCCTTCGGCACCAATTGAAAACAGGTGGATGGTTCGACTGGCATTTTTTAGACCAAACAAAAGGAAAACTATATGAATAAAACCAAAAACATCCCCCTCATCGTTGGATTATCCATTCCCCTCGCCATGATTGTCTTTGTGACGGCTAGCATTTATCTGCCGCAACTCTGGGCGCCCCAGCCCAAAACCAATTTTCTTTATTCTCTAAGTTCCACTTATTATCCGGCCAAAGAGTATTTCGTTTCAAACAACAAAATAGCCGAGCGGATCCTCCCTTATACAGGAAACCCAAACCGCCCTCAACCCTTGGGCGATATCAGGATTTACCTCCATGATGTGGTCAGGAACGAAGGCCGCGAGATTTCCTTTGAGGAGGCCCAAACCCTCCTTCTGGATAACAGAGCCCTCTCTCCCGATGGCTTTGAAGTCGTCCCAGGCACAAGGGGTGAGTCATTTTTTCTCTTCTTTTACAATTCTGAGGATTACTCTTCTCTCTATTTGAAGGGCCATCACACCACTAAAAAACTCCACCTCTATAAAATAGGATCAATAGGATCAGGAAATTACTCCTATTACAACAACCGCTACCGCTTCATCGGCTGGGTGAGGGAATGATCAAAGAGGAAATCCTCAACCAAATAAAAATCCTGGCCTCTCAGAAATTTCTAACCAAAGAGGAAATCCTCACGGCTTATGAAGAAGGATCCCGCACCCAACCAGAGACCCCTCCCCACTCCACTCGTCTTTCCTTAATCCTTTACTACATCGGGGGAATCGTTGTCTTCCTAGGGATTATCATCCTCATTGCCCAACACTGGTCCAGCCTCAATAACTTCACAAAAATCCTTCTCACCCTCGGCTCTGGCATAGCCGCTTTTATGACGGGGATTTTGCTGGAGCGCGGAGGCCACCTCAATCAACTCTCCCAAGCCTTTTATTTTATCTCCGGCTTGATCACTCCTCTGGGGGTGCACATCACCTTTGACATTGCCGGGTTGGATGTCGGCAGCAATGAAATTCAGACTCTCATCTCCGGGCTCCTTTTCGTCACCTATATGGGATCTTATCTTTTTTTCCGAAAAATTATCTTTCTTATCTTCAGCATTATCTTCGGGACCTGGTTTTACGTGAGCTTTGGGAATCTCTTGATTGCCGGACATCCTCTCTTTGACGATTGGAGATTTAACGCCTACCGGGTTCTGGTCATCTGGTTAAGCTATCTTTTCTTAGGGTATCAATTTTCACGAACTCCCAGCCCGCATAACGCCCGCCACACCCTCTCCCAGTGGCTTTTGGGGATCGGTGTTTTTGGATTTCTGGGAACCACCCTGGCCCTGGGAGGATGGTCGCCTGACCAAAGTGTCTTATGGGAGCTCCTTTTCCCCGGCCTTGTCGTTGGGATCCTTTTTTTGAGCATTCCCCTTAAAAATAGATCTTTTCTTGTTTTTGGCTCTCTGTATCTGATGGCCTACATTGTCAAGATTTCGGCAGAGTATTTTGAGAAAAGCCTCGGTTGGGCTCTGTGTTTGGTTTTAATGGGCTTCCTTTTAATGGGAATCGGCTACTTTGCTTTTTACCTCAACAAAAAATATATGGTTTAAAGCCCACCCCCTTTTGAAATTCTCCTTGCGAATCAAATCTTTCCATAATACAATAATTTTCCTTTATTCCTATTAACATCGAGAAGTTCCATAAAAAGACGGATTATGAGTGAATCCAACAAATATACTCCCGGAGTTGAAGACATCGAGATCAAGGAATGGCTCGACTCCTTGGATTATGTCCTCCAGTCCGGCACACCCGAACGGGCTCAGCATCTTTTGCAGCAACTCCAAATCCGAGCCCAGGCCGCGGGCGTCACTCTTCCTTTTTCCGTCAACACCCCGTACGTCAATACCATTCCCTTAGAAAAACAGCCGCCCTTTCTCGGCAACCGCGAGATCGAGCGGCGCATCAAAAGCATTGTCCGCTGGAACGCGATGGCGATGGTGGTGCGCGCCAACAAAAACGAGAGCGGCATCGGCGGTCACATCTCCACCTACGCCTCTGCGGCCACGCTCTTTGAAATCGGCTTTAACCATTTCTTCCGCGCCCGAACCGAAAAAGGAAGCGGCGACATGGTTTACTTCCAAGGCCACGCCTCTCCCGGCGTTTACGCCCGCGCCTTTTTAGAGGGCCGGCTCAGCCAAGAACAGCTTGAGAATTTCCGCAGGGAGCTACGTCCCGGAGGCGGGCTTTCGTCATATCCGCATCCCTGGCTTATGCCTAACTTCTGGCAGGCCCCCTCGGTCTCCATGGGGCTTTCGCCCATCATGGGCCTCTACCAAGCCCGCTTTAACCGTTATCTCGAGGATCGGGGCCTCAAACCCAAAGACGACTTTAAAATCTGGGTCTTTATGGGAGACGGCGAGTGCGATGAGCCCGAAGCCCTCGGCGCCATCACCATGGCCTCCCGCGAAAAGCTGGACAATCTGATTTTCGTCATCAACTGCAATCTGCAGCGGCTCGACGGCCCGGTGCGCGGCAACGGAAAAATCATCCAGGAGCTGGAGGCGCTCTTTCGCGGGGCCCAGTGGAATGTGCTCAAAGTCATCTGGGGATCCGACTGGGATCCGCTCTTGGCCAAGGATACCGAAGGCCTTTTAGCGCAGCGCATGGGCGAGGTGGTGGACGGCCAATATCAAAAATATACCGTGGAATCCGGGGATTATATCCGCAAAGATTTTTTTGGCACAGATTCCCGGCTTCTCGAGATGGCCAAGCATCTCTCCGACGAACAGATCCGCAAGATGCGCCGCGGCGGCCATGATCCCGAGAAAGTCTACGCCGCTTACCAGGCCGCCACGGAATTCAAGGGCGCGCCCAGCGTCATCATCGCCAAGACCATCAAAGGCTACGGCATGGGCGAAAGCGGCGAAGGCAAAAACATTACTCACCAGCAAAAAAAGCTCAATGAACAAGAGCTCAGAGAATTCAGAAGCCGTTTCAATATTCCGATTTCCGATGAAGATGTTGCGGAATGCCCCTTCTACAAACCTCCGGAGGACTCGCCGGAAATGCAATACCTTCATGAGCGCCGTCAAAGGTTAGGGGGATATATCCCGCAGCGTGTTGAAAAAAGCACATCCCTGAAAATCCCCGGCGAAGAGGTCTTTGAAGAATTCTATAAAGGTACAGACGGCCGCGAGGTCTCAACCACCATGGTCTACGTGCGCATCCTCTCTAAGCTTCTTCGGGATCCGGATCTCGGCAAACTGATCGTGCCGATCGTGCCGGATGAGGCTCGCACCTTTGGGATGGAGGCGCTCTTTCGCCAGTGCGGGATTTATTCGCATGTCGGACAGCTTTATGAGCCAGTGGATGCCGACAGCCTCATCTATTATAAGGAAGCCAAAGACGGCCAGATCTTGGAAGAAGGCATAACGGAAGCCGGATCCATGGCCTCGTTTATCGCGGCCGGGTCCGCCTACGCCACCCATGGGATCAATACCATTCCCTTCTTTATTTATTACTCGATGTTCGGCCCGCAACGGATCGGCGATCTGATATGGGCCGCGGCGGATATGCGCTGCCGGGGATTCTTAATTGGCGCTACCTCGGGACGCACCACTTTAAACGGCGAAGGTCTCCAGCATCAGGATGGCCACAGCCATGTCCTGACCTCCACTGTACCGACCCTTATTTCCTATGACCCCGCCTTTGCCTATGAATTGGCCATCATTATTAGAGAAGGCCTGATCCGGATGTATGAAAAACAGGAAAGCGTGTTCTACTATCTCACCGTGGGCAATGAAAACTATCCCATGCCTTCCCTGCTGGAAGGAATCAAGGAAGGCGTGGTCAAAGGGATGTACCGGTTTCGCGCTTCCGAGAAAAAGAATGGGAACCTTCGGGCCCATTTATTGGGATCCGGGGCGATCATGAATCAGGTCCTGGAGGCCCAAAAAATTCTCGAAGAAAAATATCAGGTGACCACCGATGTCTGGAGCGTGACCAGTTATAATCAGCTGCGTCGCGACGGTCTTCATGCCCAGCGCTGGAACATGCTTCACCCCAAAGAACCCCCCAAAGCGCCCTATGTCAGCGAATGCCTGAAGAATGAAACCGGCGTTTTCGTGGCGGCCTCTGATTACATGAAATCCCTGCCGGATGGAATCCGTCCCTGGGTGCCCGGGCCTATGATCTCATTGGGAACTGATGGGTTCGGGCGCTCGGAGAGCCGCAAGGCCCTGCGGGACTTCTTCGAGGTGGACAGCCGTCATATTGCTTTCGCAGCGCTGGTTGCGTTGTTCCGAGAGAAGATGATCAAATCGGACGTAATGGACAAGGCCGTCAAAGAGCTCGAGATCAATCCGAAAAAAGTAAATCCGATGATTTCGTAATCCCGGGTCACCCTGGCCCGCCAATGATCGGACAAGCCAGGGCGGGCAAAGTCACCAGTCATAAACACATGCTCACCGACTTCAAACTCCCCGATCTTGGCGAAAACATCAAATCCGGGCTCATCACGAAAGTGATGATCGCCGCCGGGGACGTTGTGAAAAAAGACCAGCCGATCTTAGAGCTTGAGACCGACAAGGCCGTGCTCGAGGTCCCTTGCTCTCTTGCCGGAACGGTCAAAGAAGTCCTCGTCAAGGCCGGCCAAGAGGTTAAAGTGGGGGAGGTGATTTTTAGAATCGATACGGCTCCGGTCAGCGGCGGCCCTCCTAAAGAAGACGCCACCGTATCTCCTAAAGACAAAGAAGGCGCTGGGCCTCAGCGAACACCGACGCCCAGTCCCAAGCCAGAAACACCGTCTCCTCAAGAAGCGTCTCCTCCGCAATCGACGCCGGAGTCAGCGGCTGGCCTAACAGGGCCGTTGGGGCCTGCCCCGATGGTACCATCGGGGCAGGCCCAAGACATCGCCGCAGCCCCTTCGGTGCGCCGCTTCGCCCGGGAGATCGGGATTGACATCGCCCAAGTCCCCGGCAGCGGGCCCGGCGGACGCATCTCGCTCGAGGACGTAAAGGCCTACGCTAAAGCGCTCAACACAACCCACGTTACCGCAAAGGTAGGGGCAGGTCGCGACCTGCCCCTACCCGATTTCAGCAAATGGGGTCCGGTTGAGCGTCGGGCCATGAATATGGTCCGACGGAAAACCTCCGAGCACTTGAGTTTCGCTTGGAATAACATCCCCCACGTCACACAGATTGACAAAACCGACATCACGGAGCTGGATAAGCTGAGAAAACGCTTTGAGAAAAAAGTCGAGGCGGCCGGCGGCAAGCTCACGGTCACGGCCTTTCTTCTAAAAGTCGTGGCCTCGGCCCTGAAGGTCTTTCCTCAGTTCAACGCCAGCGTGGACGTTGCCAAAAATGAAGTGATTTATAAAAAATATTGTCACATCGGTGTCGCCGTTGACACCGACCGCGGGCTCTTGGTCCCGGTTGTGCGGGATGTCGATCAAAAAAGCATTCTTGAGATTGCCGTGGCGCTTACGGATATCGCCGAGCGGGCCCGTACCAAAAAGACAACCGTCGAGGAAATGCAAGGGGGAACCTTCACGATGACGAATCTCGGCAGCATCGGGGGAACCGGCTTTACCCCGATCGTCAACTGGCCCGAGGTGGCGATCCTCGGGGTCGCCCGGGCCGGCCTTGAGCCGGTCTTTGTCAAGGAACAGTTCGTCGCCCGCCTGATGCTTCCCTTGTGTCTGTCCTACGATCACCGGCTGATCGACGGCGCCGACGGCGCCCGGTTCCTGCGCTGGATTGCCAAGGCCATCCAACAGCCGTTTCTCATGGAGTTGGAAGGACGTTAGACGTAATTGGTGTCATGACACGAATTGGGAGACAGTAATCCATCAAAAAAGTATCTAAAACATGCCTTCTCATCAACACGATTTAGTTATCATCGGCGCCGGACCCGGCGGATACGCGGCCGCGTTCCTGGCGGCTGATCTGGGATTAAACGTCACGCTGATCGATGAAGAGACGACCCCCGGCGGCGTGTGCCTTTACCGTGGGTGTATTCCCTCCAAGGCCCTGCTTCATGTCGCTAAAGTCCTCTCCGATGCCAAGGCCGCCAAGAATTTCGGGGTTGAATTCCCTTCCCCTAAAATCAATCTGGATCAAGTGCGCTCGTGGAAAAAGGATGTGGTCGCAAAACTCACCGGTGGACTTGGCCAGCTTTGCCGGCAGCGCAAAATCAATTTCCTTCAAGGCCGCGCCAGTTTTGTTTCTTCCAACAGCTTGAAGGTCCAGCGAGCAAACGGCCCGACGGAAACTTTAAATTTTGAGCATGGCATCATTGCGACCGGCTCCCGGCCCGCGGCCTTACCCAATCTCCCCCCAAACTCCCCGCGTATTCTCGACTCCACATCCGCGTTAGAAGTTGCGGATATCCCCGAGAGTCTTCTGGTTGTGGGCGGCGGTTATATCGGGCTGGAATTGGGAACGGTTTATGCCGAGCTGGGCTCCCGGGTTTCGGTCGTGGAGATGACCTCGGGACTTCTCCCGGGGACCGATCGCGATCTGGCGGAGATCCTGACCAAAAGGCTCAAAGGCCTCTTCGCGGGGATCTGGCTGAACGCCAAGGTTATTAAGATGGAAGAAGCTCCCAAGGCGATGAAAGTCACGATCCAAGAGGAAAATCGCAAAGAGACTCAAAAGGAATTTCAGAAAGTGCTGGTCAGCGTCGGCCGACGGCCCAATACCGAGGGGTTGGATCTTAAAAATACCAAGGTCGAGCGGGATGGCCGCGGGTTCATCAAAGTCAACGGCCAGCGACGGACAACGGATCCCGCACTCTATGCCATCGGCGATGTGGCCGGAGAGCCCATGCTGGCGCACAAGGCCTCGCACGAGGGCCGCGTGGCGGTGGAGGCGATCGCCGGGCATAAAACGGCCTTTGAGCCCAACGCGATTCCAGCGGTTGTCTTTACGGATCCCGAGATCGCCTGGTGCGGCTTAACCGAGACCGAGGCGGCCAGGCAAAACCGTTCTGTCAAAGTGGTGAAATTTCCTTGGGCCGCCTCAGGGCGGGCGATCACGTTGGATCGCACGGACGGATTGACAAAGCTGATGATTGATCCTCAGACCGAACGGATTTTGGGTGTCGCCATTGCGGGGGTGGGCGCGGGGGAACTCATTGCGGAAGGGGTCTTGGCGGTTGAGATGGGATCTCTTGCCAGCGATGTGAAACTCAGCATTCATCCTCATCCCACTCTTTCCGAGACCGTGATGGAATCCGCCGAAAGCTTCTTTGGCCAGTCGACGCATATTTACAAGCCGCGTCCCCAATAAACATCACACGTCCTTTCCCGTCGCTACCTTAATGACCCTTCTGACATCCTCCATCTCAAAAGGTTTTTTCAGACACGTGACGGCGCCGAGCTCCTGGGCTTTGAGGCGCTTGTCCTGAATCGAGTAGCCGCTCATCATCACAACCGGCAGCTGCGGGGCAATGGCGCGTACCTCCTGCAAAATCAAGCAGCCATCCTTTTCCGGCATGATGATGTCGATAAATGCGATATCGAATTGTTTGGTCTTAACCACCTCAACCGCTGCCTCGGCATGATCCACGACCGTGATGTCGTGCCCGCTATACCCTAAAGTGAAACCAAAAAGATCTCCAATGATTCTTTTGTCATCCACCACCAAGATCTTGATTTTCTCCATGAGATACCTCCAATTTAGTCACAGCCAAAACCTCTACACAGGGCAGTTTGATGATGAAGTTGGCGCCCTCTCCGGGCCGGCTCGTAACGGTGATTGTCCCTCGGTGTTCGGCCACCAGATCCTTGCACAAGGCCAAACCAATGCCTGTGC
>Ga0209399_10000736_pt1 | contig 18753 bp, 15 predicted proteins | sample OV2TP3_FD_184130 | JGI IMG/M metagenome (GOLD analysis project Ga0209399, IMG submission 184130) | Hot spring microbial communities from Beatty, Nevada to study Microbial Dark Matter (Phase II) - OV2 TP3 (SPAdes) (version 3) | ecosystem: Environmental > Aquatic > Thermal springs > Hot (42-90C) ... | reverse complement strand
CGAAATCCAGCTCGGCACCTACGTCGAAAGCGGCATCGCGCTCGACGGCCTGTTGAGCTACGACCTGCTGGTGAGCATCTTCCAGCCCGGCGGGCCGCTGCACGACGGCGCCGTCATCGTGCGCAAGAACCGCGTCGTGGCCGCCGCCTGCTTCCTGCCGCTCTCGCTGAACCCGCTGCTCTCGACCCAGCTCGGAACCCGTCACCGCGCCGCCATCGGCGTGACCGAAGAGTCGGACGCCGTGGCCGTCGTGGTCAGCGAGCAGACCGGCGCCATCGCCCTGATGAGCGCCGGCACGGTGGAACTGAACCTGACCGCCGAGCAGCTCCGCGACCGCCTGCGGCGCGCCCGCCGCCAGCGGGCGCCGAGCCTGCCGGTCTCGGGCCGCGCGAGTTGATCCGATGAAGTGGCTGAAACACTTTCTGCTGCACAACTGGTGGCTCAAGCTGCTGTCGGTGTTGCTCGCCTACGGGCTGTGGACGGTGGTGACCCAGGCGCCTCCCATCGAAATCCGGATGTCAGTCGCGCTTGAGCTGCGCCACGTCCCCGCCGGCCTCGAGGTGCGCGGCGACATCCCGCCGCGCGTCCGGCTCCACCTGCGCGGCCCGGAGAACCGCCTGCGCGCCCTGCAGCCCGAGGAGGTGGCAGCCTTCATCAACCTGAACACCGCCACCGCCGGGGAGTACAACTTCAAGCTCGGCACCGACAACGTCGACCTGCCGCCCGGCATTGAGGTGACGAGCATCGTCCCCGACGAGCTCCGCCTGGAACTCGTCCCGCGCTGACGCAGCGCCAAGAGTTTGGCTCGGATGAATCACTTTCGTTTCCGTGAAGGAGGCTCCATGCGGAAGGCGCTTGCGCTGGTGGTGGTCGCTTGCCTGACGGTTTCTCTCGTGCCGGCGGCGGCGCTGGCCCAGCAGCCCGCCCGGGCGGAAAACCCGGAGGCGCTCCAAGGGCTGGACGAGTTTGTCGCCGCCACCATGAAGGACTGGAAAGTTCCCGGGGTGGCGGTGGCGGTCGTGAAGGACGGCCAGGTGATTTACTCCAGGGGCCACGGCTACCGCGACCTTGAGCAGCAGTGGCCGGTCACTCCCCGGACGCTCTTTGCCATCGGCTCCATCACCAAGTCGTTCACCGTCACCGCGCTCGGAATGCTGGCCGACGAGGGCAAGCTCGACTGGGACAAGCCGGTGCGTGAGTACCTGCCCGAGTTCCGGCTCTCCGACCCCGTGGCCGGCGAGCGGATGACGCCGCGCGACCTGGTGACGCACCGCTCCGGGCTTCCCCGCCACGACGCCCTCTGGTACAACTCCACCTTCACCCGCCGGGAGCTGGTCGAGCGGCTGCGCTACCTCGAGCCCAGCCGCGACTTCCGCACCACCTATCAGTACAACAACCTGATGTTCCTCACCGCCGGCTACCTGGCCGGACGGCTGGCGGGGACAAGCTGGGAAGACCTGGTACGCGCCCGCATCTTTGCGCCGCTGGGGATGACCGGCAGCAATTTCTCCGTCACCGACTCCCAACAGAGCCCCGACTTCGCCCAGCCCTACACGACCGTGAAAGAAGAGGTCAAGAAAATCCCCTTCCGCGGCATCGACGAGATGGCGCCGGCCGGCTCCATCAACTCCAACATCGAAGACATGACCCGCTACCTGCTTTTCCACCTGAACCAGGGCAAGGCGGGCGACCGGCAACTGCTCTCCGCGAACAACGCCCAGCAGATGCAGAGCCCGCAGATGGTCATCCCGGGGGCGCTGCGCTACCCCGAGCTCGGCCACTCCGCCTACGGGATGGCCTTCGTGGTCTCGAGCTACCGCGGCCACAAGCTGGTGCAGCACGGCGGGGCCATTGACGGCTTCATCGCCCTGCTCAGCTTCCTGCCGCAGGACAACGTCGGCGTCGTCGTCCTCACCAACTCCACCGCGCGGCCGCCGACCAGCATCATCACCTACCAGGTCTTTGACCGGCTGCTGGGGATGGCCCCCGTGGACTGGAACGCGCGCTTCCTCGAAGACCGCAAGAAGAGCGAAGAGTCGGAAGAGGAAGCCAAGAAAAAAGGCTACACGCCGCGCAAGGAAGGCACGCAGCCTTCGCATCCCCTGGCCGACTACGCCGGCGACTACGAGCACCCCGGCTACGGCATCCTCCGCATCGAAGTAGCGGACGACAAGAAGGGGCTGAAGTTCACCTACAACCGCATGACCTCGCCGCTGCGCCACTTCCACTACGACGTGTTCGAAGTGCCCGAGAACCCGCTTGACCCCTTCGAGAAAGGCAAGGTGCAGTTCCTGATGAGTGTGAACGGCGACATCGACCGCGTGCTGGTGCCGCTCGAGCCCAACGTGAAGGAGATCGTCTTCACCCGCCGCGCCGAAGAAAAGATGCGCCAGCGCAGCTTCCTCGAGCCGCTCACCGGCGACTACCTGCTCGGGGCGGTGACCGTGAGCGTGACGCTGAAGGGCGAAGACACCCTCATCCTCACCGTGCCCGGCCAGCCGCCCTACGAACTGGCGCCTGCGCGCGGGCTTACCTTCGACCTCAAGTCTCTTACCGGCTTCAGCGTCGAGTTCAAAAAAGACGCCGCCGGCGTCGTCACCGAAGTCGTTTTCTACCAGCCCAACGGCACCTTCGTGGCCAAGAGGAAGTAGTGGGCCGGCTTTTCGGCACCGACGGCATCCGCGGCGTGGCGGGCGAGCCGCCGCTCGACGCCGCCACCGTCTTCGCCGTCGGCCGGGCGCTGGGAGAATCTCTTCGCGAGCAAGGCGCGAGCGGCAAGGTGCTTCTCGGCGAAGACACCCGCGAGTCGTCGCCCCAGATCACCCGCTACCTCGCCGGCGGCTTGCGCGCCGCCGGCGTCGAAGCGGTCGCGGCCGGCGTCCTGCCCACACCCGCCATTGCCCGCCTCACGCGCGCGCGCAGCTTTGCCGCCGGCGCGATGGTCAGCGCCTCCCACAACCCCTACCGCGACAACGGCATCAAGCTCATCGGGGCGACCGGGATGAAGCTGCCCGACGAAACCGAAGCGCAGCTTGAAGAGCGCATCCGGGCGCTCGTGGCCGGCAGGCTCAACCCCCAGCCGGTCGCGCCGCCGGTCGACATGAGCCTGGCGGGCGACTACCTCGAAGCGCTCCGCCAGGCCACCCCCGCCAACCTGTGGGAGGACTTCCAGGGGCTGCACCTGGTGGTCGACTGCGCCAACGGCGCCGCCTGCCGCGTAGCGCCCAAGCTCTTCCGCAGCCTGGGCTGCGGCGTCACCGCCATCCACGCTTCGCCCGACGGCAAGAACATCAACCAGAACTGCGGCGCGCTGCACCCGGAAACCCTGGCCGCCAAAGTGACCCAAGTGCGCGCGCCGCTCGGGGTCGCCTTTGACGGAGACGCTGACCGCGCCATCTTCGTCGCCGGCTCCGGCCGCATCGTGAACGGCGACGGCGTCCTGCTCGCCTGCGCGCGCTGGATGAAAGAGAAGAAGCTGCTCAAGGGCGGCTGCGTGGTGGGCACGGTGATGGCGAACCTCGGCCTGGAGCTCGCTTTGAAGCGGGACGGTATGCTGCTATCGCGCACCGCCGTGGGCGACCGCTACGTGCTGGAAGAGATGCTCACCCGCCGCGCCAACCTGGGCGGAGAGCAGTCCGGGCACATTATTTTCCTCGACGACTCGCCGGCCGGCGACGGCCTGTTGACCGCGCTTAAAGTCCTTACGATTCTGGTTGAACGGGACACAACTCTCGATGCACTGGTTGCCGACTTGAAAATCTTCCCGCAGACGCTCAAGAACATCCGCGTGCGCGAGAAGCGCCCGCTGGAAGAGCTGCCGGGCGTCGAGCAGGCGATCCGCGAGGCCACCGCGGCGCTGGGCGAGCACGGCCGCGTCCTGGTGCGCTACTCCGGCACCGAGCCGCTCCTGCGCGTGATGGTCGAAGCGGAAACCGAAGCCGACGTCCGGCGCTGGACCGACCACATCTCCCGCGCCGTCGAGGCTGCTCTCGGGAACTAGACTGTGGCGCGGTGCTACTTCGAGGACGAACAGCGGCCGTGGCGGGCAGATGGGTTTCTGCGGAAATTTGTGAGAAAGGAAAAGCAGGTTCCTCGCTTCGCTCGGAATGACAAAACTTTCCCCAGAGCGCTGGACCTGGGGATGGGGTATGGGAGGAATGCGCTGTGGCTGGCCGAGCAGGGCTATGAAGTCGAGGGTTGGGAAACCGACCGGCGCTACCTCGCCGAAGCGCGGCGAGAGGCGCGACGTCGTGGCTTGCGCTTGACACTTCGCCGCGCTGATTTTTCCCGCGTGCGCTTTCGCGGGCCGTATGACGCCATCGTCATCTCGAATGCGCTGCATCAGGTGCGGCGCTCGGCGGCGCTGCGGACGCTCCGGCAGGCAAGCCAGGCGCTGGCGCCGGGCGGGCAGCTTTTCCTGCTCGTCAAGCTGACCCGCGACCCGCACTTTCAGCGGCTCAAGAGCAACCTGGCCTGGCAGGCGGTGCGCGGCGAGCGCAACACCTTCCGCCATCGGGGCCGCGGCTGGGTCTTGAGCGCTCTCACGCGGGCCGAAGTGAAATCGGCGTTGCGCGGGCTCCGGGTTCGGCAGTATCGTGAGGGAGTCTACCGGAGCCGCTGGCCGGAGCCGGGCGGCGCGGGAGAACCCGGCGCCGTACGGCATCACCTGGCCGAAGTGGCGGCCCGGAAACCCACGGGGCGGGGAGAAAACCGAGGAAACGAATGACTGCTCAAACTGATCCCGCAGCCGAGAAGGCCTTCAAAGAGGGGATGACTTTCTTCCGCAGCGGCTACTACGGCAAGGCGGTGGCCAAGATTCAAGAAGCCGTCGAGCTCGACAAGCAGAACCACACCTACATTTCCTACCTCGGCCTGCTGGTGGCGCTGGCGCACAAGAAGTACACCGAGGCGGAGCAGCTCTGCCACACGGCCCTGCGGATGAAGCGCACCGAGCCGCAGTCCTACCTGAACCTGGCCGAGGTCTACCTCCACGCGGGCAAGAAGGAAGACGCGGTGGAGACGCTGACCGTCGGGCTGCAATACACCAAGCGCGACGTCCGCCTGATTCGCGCCCTGCGCAAGCTGGGCGTGCGCCGGCCCCCGGTCTTCCCCTTCCTCGAGCGCCGGCATTTCCTGAACCGGCACACGGGCAAGCTGCGGCACCGCGTCCTGCAGATGCTGGGCCAGGAGTAGACCAGAAACCCGGAGGGTGAGGTGGCGATTCCCAAAGCGCGGGTGATGTCGGAGCTGGTCGAGCCCTTCCGGGTGCGGTCGCGGCTGACCCGGGAAGAACACACGGTGCGCTTCTCGCATCTCTGGGTCGGCATCGCCACGCGGCACAGCGACACCATCGACTGCAAGTTCCTGGTCGACGGCCGCGGGGTGGTGGTGGCGCTGGCGCACCCGGGGTTCGTCGAGTTCCGCGAGCGCACCGGCCGGTCGCTCACCGACGAAGAAACCGCCTGCCTGGCCGCCGCCTGCCTGCGCGAACACCTGGAAGCCGACCGGGACTTGAGCGGCCCCTACCTGCCCGTCTCCCGCGAAGAAGTGCTTCGGCTGGCCGAAAAGCTCGGCTTTCTGCGCTAGACGCGGTTCTTGTTTCAGGCGTCGGAGAGGTCTTCCTCGAAGCCGGGCGCGGGCCGGGACGACCCGTTCAGCTCCGCAGCTTCAAACAGCTCGCCGCAGTCGAGGCATTCGACGTAGGTAGTGGCGTCGTCCTCGGCGATGAGCCGGGTGCGTTGATGGCGGCAGGCTTCCGGCACGGCGCGCTCCCCGCGCGCCGTCCATTATAGCAAGCTGGTCAGCGGTAGGCCGCCAGCGCCGGGTGATGCAGGCCGTCGCGCCGGATGAGGTAGAGGACCAGCAGAAAGCACAGCCCGCCCGCCACCTGCGCCGCCAAGGCCACGTGCATCCCGGCCAGCAGGCCGTAATGGTCGGCGATCTTCCCAATCACGGCCGGGGCGGGCGTGGTGGCGAAGAAGTGGACGACAAAAAGATAGAGCCCCATGGCGGTGGCGTGGGCGCGGGGAGGGATGAGGTCGTGCAGAACGGCGGTGACCGGCCCGTGGTACCAGGTCATGAAGAACGCGCCGCCGAAGAAGGCGCCCAGGAAAACCGCTTTGCTCGAGGTGTGCAGCGCCCAGAAGAGCAGCGGCGCCGCCAGCAGAAAGCCTGCCGAGATCGCCCACACGCGTCCCCCGGCGAAACGTTGTGCCAGCCGGTCGGCCAGCGCCGCCCCGGCCATCACCCCGAAGATACCCGCCGCCACCAGCACCGTGCCCAGGCTCACGCCCGCTTCGCGGAGTCCGAAGCCTTTGTAGCGCACCACGAACTCCGTCCCCCAGGCGATGTAGGCGTAACCGGCAAAAGTCACCAGCCAGCCGCTCACCAGCACGAAGACAAAGGCGGGGACGCGAAGCAGGAGCGGCAAGGGAATGCGCTCGGCGGCGGGTCCGTCCGGCGGCTCCGGCAACCGGAGGATGCTCAAGGCCAGAATCAGCCCCGGCACACCTACCAGGAAGAACGCCGGGCGCCAGCCCATCCATTCGGCGAGAATCCCGCCCAAGGCCAGCCCCAGGGCGCCGCCGACGAACATCCCCAGGTTGAACACGCCCTGGACGCGGGCGCGAACGTCCTCGGAAAAACTCCCCGTCAGGATGGCGGTGGCGGCGGGCGTGTAGGCGGCCTCGCCCACACCGACGAGCGCGCGCGCCCCCAGCAGCCACCGATAGGACCCGGCCACCCCGCTCAAAAAAGTGGCGCCGCTCCAGAACAGCACGGCGTAGCTCATCACCCGCAGGCGGGAGAAACGGTCGCCGAGCCAGCCGAGCGGCAGGGTAGCCAGCGAATGCACGACGCTGAAGACGGTGCCGAGCAAACCGAGCTGAAAATCGCTCAAGGCAAAATCCGCCTTGATTAGCGAGAAGAGCGGAAAGATAATCTGCCGGTCAATGTAGTTGACGAAGTTCACCAGGGTCAGGACCACCAGCACCTGGGCCTGGTACGAGCTGAAGCGCGGCACCGCCATCCTTATCCTCGGGCGCGGCATTATAATGCGGACGGCGCCTAAGACGGCCCGGGAGCCGGGGGAGACATGGAACGCATCCTGTTCGTGGCCTTGCTGGGACTGCTCGGCTACCTGATCTATCTGATTTTTCTTCCCTTCCTGGTGCCGCTGGCCTGGGCGGCGGTTTTTGCGATCATGTTTTACCCCGTGCACCGGCGGATCCGCGACCGGCTGCGGCGGCCGAGCCGGGCCGCGCTGCTCTCTACGGTGCTGCTGGCCCTGCTCATCGTGGGCCCCGGGGTCTTCATCCTGGGCGCCTTCGCCAACCAGGCCGTGGAAACGGCGCAATGGGTCAAGACGCAGTGGGCCGAAGGGAAGCTGCCGTTCCAGCAGGCGCTCCACATGGTGCCCACCGAGCGGGTGCTGGACTGGTTCGCCGAGCACAACATCACGGCCGACGACATGGAAAACTTCGTCACCGAGAAGCTGGAGCGCATCGCGCGCTTCATGGCGACGCAGGCGGGGCGGCTGGCGCGCAACCTGGTCTTCCTGCTGTTCGACCTGTTCGTCACTCTCTTCGCCACTTTTTACCTGCTGCGCGACGGCGCCGGCCTGATGGAGCGCCTGCGGCGCGTGCTGCCCTTGGAAGAGACGATGCGGGAGCACCTGATCCGCACCGCTCACAACGTTCTCTACGCCAGCGTCTTCAGCGGCATGGTGGTGGCGGCGGTGCAAGGGCTGATCGGCGGACTGCTGTTCTGGGCCCTGGGGTTGGGGGCCCCGGTGCTCTGGGGGATGGTGATGGGCTTCTTGTCTTTGCTTCCCGTGGTGGGGCCGTGGCTGGTGTGGGTGCCGGCGGCGCTCTATCTGGTGGCCCAGGGCGCTTATGGTAAAGCCATCATCCTGGCGGCGGTCGGGGGCCTGGTGGTCGGGATGGCGGACAACGTCCTGCGGCCTATACTGTTGAGCGGGCGCGCGCAGATGAGCGGCCTGCTGGTTCTGATCAGCATCCTGGGCGGCGTGGCTGCCTTCGGGCTGCTGGGTATCGTGCTGGGGCCGATCCTGGTAGCCTTGGGCGACGCGGTGCTGGAAGCCTACACGGCCGAACCCGTGCCGGCCGCACCGTCCGCCGCGGCTCCGTGAGGTAAAGCGCAACCATGCCTGACCCGAACTCGCTCAAGCCGGCCGGCAAGCCCCGCGAGGTGCTGCCCGCGCAGCTCCGCTGGCGCTGCGACGCGGCGGCGTTTGACTTCGAGACCACGGCCGACCTGCAGCCCCTCGAAGGGATCATCGGGCAGGAGCGCGCCCTGAAAGCGCTCAAGCTCGGCGTCGAGCTCTACGGCGCCGGCTACAATACCTTCGTCTGCGGGTTGAGCGGCACGGGGCGCGCCACCACCGTCCAGCAGCTGCTCGAGCGCATCCGGCCGCAGTGCGCGCCGGCGCCCGACCGCTGCTACGTGCACAACTTCCATCGCCCCGACCAGCCGCGCCTGCTGACCTTGCCGCGGGGCAAAGCGCTGCCCTTCCGCCGCGACGTCGACCGCGCCATCGATTTCCTCGCCACCCGCATCCCGCAGCTTTTCGAGGACGAGAAGTTCCAGACCGCCCGTGGCCGCATCCTGGAGCGCTACGGCGCGCAGGAGAAGGAGATGCTGGAAGGCTTCTCCGAGCAGCTCAAGAAGAACCAGTTCGCGCTGGCCGAGCTGGGCGGGGCCGGCACGACGGTGGTGCCGGTGGTAGGCGGCCAGCCGGTGCCGGTGGAAAAGCTCGACGAGATGGTAGCGGGCGGGCAGGTGCCCCCGGACCAGGCCAAGCAGTTGAGCGACCGCCAGGAGCAACTCCAAAAACAGTTCGTCACGCTCTACCGCAAGACGCTGGAGCTGCAGCGGGCGATGAACCTGGAACTGGAACTGCTGGAGAAAGAAGCGGCGTCGGCGCTGGTTGACAGCGTGATCGAAGACTTGAAGGAGAAGTACCCGCACGAGGGGGTGGCCGACCACCTGGAAACGGTTCGCCACAGCGTGCTCGACAACCTCTCCATCTTCAAAGGCCGCCCGGAGGGCGAGGAGGCGGAAGCGGCCCGGCTGCTGCTCCGCACCGCGGGGCCGGCCGACCCCTTCTGGATGTATCGGGTGAACGTGGTGCTCGGCCACGAGGACGAGGAAGGCGTCTGCCCGGTGATCCTCGAGACCTCGCCCACCTACGTCAACCTCTTCGGCACCATCCAGCGCACCTATGACATGCGCGGGGTGGCGCGGTCGGACTTCACCGACATCCGCGGCGGGTCGCTGCTGGAAGCCGACGGCGGCTACCTGGTGGTGAACGCGCTGGATGCGCTGACCGAGCCGGGGGTGTGGAAGGCTCTCAAGCGCATGCTCATCCACGGCAAGCTGGAGATCCAAAGCGTGGCCGACTGGTTGAGCCACCTGGCCGGCAGCGCCCTGAAGCCCGAGCCCATCCCGGTGAACGTGAAAGTCATCCTGGTCGGGGAGACCTACCTCTACGACCTGCTCTACGCCTACGAAGACGACTTCAAGAAGATCTTCAAGGTGAAAGCGGACTTCGACTCGCAGATGAACCGCACCAACGACGCCGTGCGGCAATACGCCGCCCTGCTGCGCAAGCTCTGCGAAGAGGACAACCTCTGCCCGTTCGACAAAGAGGCGGTGGCGGCGGTGGTGGAGTTCGGCGTGCGCCGCGCCGGCCGCCAGGACAAGTTGAGCGCGCGCTTCTCGGAAATCGCCGACCTGGCCCGCGAGGCTTGCTACTGGGCGCGCCAGGAGCCGAGCGAGACTATTCGCCGCCCGCACGTGGAGCGGGCTATCGCCGAGCGCATCGAGCGGCACAACCTGATTGAGAGCAAAATCCAGGAGATGATCGAGAAGAACGTGCTGCTCATCGACGTCACCGGCGCGCGCGTCGGGCAGGTGAACGGCCTCTCGGTCTACGACATGGGGAGCTACGCCTTCGGCAAGCCCACCCGCATCACCGCCTCCACCGCCATGGGCCGCCAGGGCATCATCAACATCGAGCGCGAAGCCAACTTGAGCGGGCGGCTGCACGACAAAGGCGTGGCCATCTTGAGCGGCTTCCTGCGGGAGCGCTTCGCGCAGTCCAAGCCGCTTTCGCTGGCCGCCAGCGTCTGCTTCGAGCAGTCGTACTCGGGCGTCGACGGCGACAGCGCCAGCTCGACGGAAATCTACGCGCTGCTCTCCAGCCTCGCCGAGCTGCCCATCCGCCAGGGCATCGCCGTCACCGGCTCGGTGAACCAGAAGGGCGACATCCAGGCCATCGGCGGGGTGAACTACAAGATCGAAGGCTTCTACGACGTCTGCAAGGCCAAGGGGCTGACCGGCGACCAGGGCGTCATCCTCCCCATCGAGAACGTCCCCGACCTGATGCTGCGCCCGGATCTGGTGGAAGCGATCCAGGCGGGCAAGTTCCACCTCTACCCGGTGGCCACGGTGGACGAGGGCATCGAAGTCCTGACGGGTGCCAAGGCCGGCGAGCGGCTGCCCGACGGCCAGTTCGAGGCGGGCACGGTGAACGCCCGGGTGGACGCCCGCCTGCGCGCGCTGGCCGAGGGGCTGAAAGAATACGAGGCTCGACCCCGCTAGGCAGCAGCCCCGGGGCGGCGAGCCTCGCAGCGAAGAGGACGGCTAGCGGTTGAGCGCCACTTCCTTGGGGACGCTCACGTAGCCCACCACGCGGTCGTTGTCCACCTGGAAGACCACGATCTCCACCAGGTGGCGCGTACCCTGCAAATAGAACTGCACCGGCTCGAGCAGGGTCTTGTCCTTCTTTTCGATGTGCTTGTCGTTGGCGAGCAGGGTTACGGTGTACTTCTGCCGCTTGGTGTCGACCTTGTTCAGGCGGATGGAGACCGGGCCGGCACGGTTGTACTGCTTCGACTTCTTGACGTCGAAGTCGTAGTAGTCCCGCTCGCCGCGGCGCTTCAGCTCTTCCAGCTCGCCGCTGTTCTTGGCGATCAGGCCGCTCTGCACGCCCAGGTCGCCGATGGTGCGCTGGAGCTGCGACTGGGTTTCGGCGAGCGCCTGGCGGGTGGCTTCCACATCGCCCTTCACTTCACCCACCTCACCGCTCAAAGAGCCCAACTGGGTCTGCTGCTGGGCGAGCTGGGTGCCGAGCTGCTCGTCGGCGCGCCGCTGGTCTTCTTTGATCTGCTGGGCCAGCGAGCGGGCGCGGGACAGCTCCTGCTGGGTAAGCCCCAATCTCTCGCCGGTCACATCGGACTGCGCCTTCAGGTTGGCGTAGTTGTCTTCCAGGGAGGCCGCCCGGGCTTCCAGGCGGGTCAGCTTCTGGCCGGCCTCGTCGAGCCGGGCGCTCAACTCCGCGCGGGCGCTGTACTGGGCGTAGGCAACCCACCCCAGCACCACGGCCAGGATGGCCAGCACCACCACCAGCCAGCGCGGCGCGCTCCCGCCCGCCGGCACGCCCTCGGATGTTTCCCTGTTCTCCTGCGACAGTTCGTTCATCTTCTCGATTTCTCCCGTTCGGCGGCCGCCGCTCTCACGGGCCGGCGGCCTGCGGCTGCGAAGCCGCACCTCTATGATTATCGACCAGAGCCGCAGGGTTGTCCACGCGGTTGACATCCGCCCCCCGGCTCTCTAGAATCCCCGCCACGGGGCAATTTTTACCCCGGGGGGCTCTCTGCCCGCCGGCCGTGGACCGGCGGCTTCTCGGCCGTGAAAAACAAACCCACTATCGGCGTCGTCGAAGACGACCCCGCCACCCGGCAGAAACTGACCGCCGCCCTGCGGGCGGACTTCAATGTTTTCGAAGGCGCCGACTACGAGGCCGCCTATCGCCTGCTGCAGGAAGCCGAGCTCGACGTTCTCCTCCTCGACGTGGAACTCCCCCCGGGCAGCGTCCGCGAAGCCGGGGCGCTGCTGCGCGACCTCCGCCAGAGCGATATCGACACGCTGGTCATCGTCTTGAGCGACGATCCCAAGAAGAGCACCGCCCTGCGGGTGATGGATGCGGGCGCCTACGACTACTTCGTCAAGCCGGTCGACCCCGACGTGCTGCGCATCATCGTGTTGCGGGCGGTCGAGAAGCTGCGCATCGAGCGGGAGAACCGCATCCTGCGCGAAGAGCTGCAGCGCAAGCACGCGCTGGGCGACCTGCTGGGCTCGACCGACGCCATGCGGAACCTCTTCGACTCCATCCACCGCGTCGCCCGCACCTCGACCACGGTGGTGATCCGCGGCGAGAGCGGCTCCGGCAAAGAGCTGGTGGCGCGCGCCATCCACGACTTGAGCCAGCGCCGCGACCGCGCCTTCATCAGCGTCAACTGCGCCGCCCTGCCGGAAAACCTGATGGAGGCGGAACTGTTCGGGTACGAGCGCGGCGCCTTCACCGGCGCCGTCGCCACCAAGGAAGGCCGCATCGAGCTGGCTCATCGCGGCACGCTCTTTCTCGACGAGATCGGCACCCTGACCCCGGCGCTGCAGAGCAAGCTGCTGCGCGTGCTTGAAGAGCACACCATGGTGCGCCTGGGCGGCAACCGCCCCATCAAGGTGGACTTCCGGCTGCTGACGGCGACGAACGAAGACCTGGAAGCGGCGGTCGAGCAGGGGCGCTTCCGCGAGGACCTCTACTACCGCATCCACGTGGTGCCGCTGTTTGTGCCGCCGCTGCGGGAGCGCATGGACGACATCCCGCTGCTGATCGACTATTTTCTCAAGGTCTACTGCGCCGCCAACCACCTGCCGCTGCGGCGGGTGGAGGACGAGGTGCTGGAGGCGCTGAAACGCTACCCCTGGCCGGGGAACGTCCGCGAACTGGAAAACGTGGTGCAGCGGCTGGTGCTGATGACCGACGACGAGCGCATCACCCTCAAGCAGCTGCCCCGCGACATCGCCCAGGCCGCCGGCCGCAGCGCCCGCAAGGGGTTTCGTCTTCCTCCCTCCGGCGTCCGCCTGGATGAGGAGGTGGCCAGCTTCGAGCGGCAGTGGCTGGAGGCGGCGCTGGCGGAAAGCAGCGGGGTCAAAGCCCAGGCGGCGCTGCGCCTGGGACTCAACAAGGACAAGATGAAGTACCTCTGCCGCAAGTACGGGCTTTAGAGGGGTAAAAACTTCCCCTAGGGGGAGAATTTCCTCCCCCTTCCCCTCCCGGAGGCGCCGGGCAGGCTCCGGCACCGGCGCCCCGGGGCGCTAACTGACTGAATCCATTGCCGGGACAATTCCTGCCCTGGAGGGGCCGTTTGGCCAGCCAGTTGCACTATTCCGGGGCAAGCACCCGCCGGGAGCACCCGGTCAGGGAATTTGAGGAGGAAATCGAGATGGCGACCAAGAAGAGCGGAAAGAACATGAAGAAGGGCAAGAAGATCCGGGGCAGCAAGTTGCAGCGCGCGGGCATCCTGCAGCGTGCAGGCATGTTGCAGCGCTCGGGCGTCCTGCAGCGGTCGGGCGTTCTGCAGCGGTCGGGCGTTCTCCAGCGCTCGGGCGTTCTGCAGCGCAGCGCGGGCTTCGAGAACTAACTCTCAAGCTCTTTACGCATCTGCCCAAAACCCAGTGGGCTGCCGTTGGAAAGACGGCAGCCCACTTAATTCTTGGCAGGGAGGCCGGCGCTACCAGACCTGTGAGCGCAGCCAGCGCCAGGTGCCCCGGCCCACCCGCCAGGCCAGCGGGGAGCGCCGGCCGTAGATCTTGGCCGTGCCGGTCAGGCCTTCCTGCAGTTCCCCTTCCGGGTTGTCAAACCGCATCACCACCGCGAAGAAGTTGGTCAGCTCCTGGCCGCGCCGCTCCAGCTTGTGGGGCTCGGCCACCGGCCGTTCCGAGGTCGCGGCCGGCATCACCTGCTCGACCTGCCCGGAGAAGGTGCGCAGGGGGTAGGCGCGGAGCTTCAGCCGGACCGGGGCTCCTTCGCCCTGGGCGGCGCTGACCAGGACTTCTTCCAGCTCCCAGTCGCGCACCAGGACGCGGGCGCGCATGGTGCGGCGGTCGGCAAGGACGGCAAACGGGTCGCCCTCGGCCAGGTAGTCTCCCACCCGCAGCTCCACCTGCGGGGTGGTCACCACGCCCGCCAGCGGAGCGCGCAGCGTCAGGCCGGCGCGGCGCGTCTGGGCCTGCTCATGTTCCACCTGGAGCCGCGCCCGCTCGCGGGTGTACTGATTGATGGCGCCCAGGTCGCCGCGGGCCTGGGCGGTCATCTGGGCGCGCTCGGCCAGTCGGAGCTCGCGCTCGACGATGCGGGCCCGGGCTTCGATCTCCGGGTTGTGGAGCACCGCCAGCACGCCGCCGGCCTCCACCGCGTCGCCTTCGCGCACGCGGACTTCGCTCACCAGGCCGGGCACCGGGGCGCGCACCTCCGCGCGCGCGCCCGGCTCCAGGACGAACTCGGTCGTCACTTTGCTGGCGGTGGGAACCAACACCACGAAGGCCAGCACGGCTCCGGCCACGCCCTGCTGCAGCCGAGTCATTCTCCATTGCATAAACGTCTCCTTGGACTTGCGGAACTGCTCGCGGAGCGCCGGCCAGGCGGCCCGCACGCGCTTGCGGACCATCAGGTAAACCACGCCGGCGGTCATCCAGTAGCCCCAACTGCCGAACTTGGCCACGAGGATGTTTTTCAGGAACAACGCCACCACCACGATGATGAGAAAGCTGTACACAATGGAGGAGATCCCGAAAGCGAGGAAGATGCGGCGCTTGCGCGGCCCCACGGTGGGCAGGTCGACGTCCCGGCGCAGAAAGGTGCGCTGCGCCCACGCCTTCACATACTCAAAGGAATCTTCGCGCAGGCTGTCGATCTGCAGGTACTGGCTCAAGACGAAGTAGCCGTCCAGCTTCATCAGTGGGTTCAGGTTGAAGAAGACGCCGGAGACGCCGGTGAGCAGCAGGGTCTTGTAGCCCAGGTCGCCGATGAAGGAGCCGGGGGGAGAAAAGTACCAGACGAAGGTGGCCAGGGCGCACAGCACCAGCTCGATCCAGATGCCGCCGATGATGGTCCATAAGCGGCTGGAGCTCTTGTCGAACAGGTACATGTCGGTGCAGTCGGTGTAGAAGGACGGGGTGAAGTACATCAGCATCAGGCCCATCTGGTGGACTTCGCCGCCGAAATGCTTGCAGCTCAAGCCGTGGCCGAACTCGTGGATGCCGCTGACGACGAAGATCAGCACCCAGAAGATCCACAGGTCGTAGGCGGTCTTGTTGGCAAAGTTGTAGAACTCGATGGTGTCGGTGCGGATGCGCACCCAGTCGTCGGCCACCATCACCGCGGTCAGGAAGAACAGAATCAGGGAGACGATGACGAACTCTTTCGTGTAGATCCACTTCAGGTAGGGGTGGATGCGGTCGAGGACTTTGTCCGGGTCCCAGGCGGAGAAGTAGATGTAGAGGAGGCTGGAGCGGTCGACGCGCTTCTTGCGCTCGTCGCGGATTTTCTCGAGGATGGCGAGGTTTTTCTCGCCCAGGCTGCGCTCCCAGATGGCGGCGTCGGTGCTGTCGAGCCAGTCGAGCACCTCGGCCTCATCCAGGGGGGAGTCCGGGTGGCGCTCGGTCATGGCCTCGGCCAGCTCGCGGGCCGTGCGGGTGCCGTCGCAGAGCGTCAGCAGCTCGTACTCGTACTCGCCGTAGCGGGCGTAGGAGTCGGCTTCGGGGATCTTGAAGACGTAGTTGACCTCGCCGCCCAGGGCCTGCCGGCTGACTTTGGCGTCGGTGCGGAATTTCGGGCGGCGCAGGCCTTTGGCGAGGACGCTGGTGAGGCGCAGGCTGGTGGGCCCGAAACGCATGAACGCTTGCCGCTAGCGCGGCCCGGCGGCCGCGCCCCAGATCACCTTCACGGCCATCCCCGGGCGCAGCTCCTCCAGGTCGGCGCCGGTCAGCACGGCGGTGACGTCGTAGCTGCCGCTGGCGGCGTCAACGATGGGGCCGACCTTCTGGACGCGGGCCACGTAGACCCGCTGGGCGTCGCCCAGCGGGGCGACCGTCACCACGTCACCGACCTTCGGCCGCCGCGGCGCCGTCTCCGGCACCAGGAAGTGCACCTGCAGGGGCGCGAGCTGGCTTAGCCGGAAGCACTTGTCCTCTTTCACCACGTTCTGGCCGGGGCGGATGTAGCGCCGGGCCACCACGCCGCCAAAGGGAGCGCGGATGCGAGTCTTCTCCAGTTCGAGCTCCAGCAGGCGGATCTCGGCTTCCGTGCGGGTTACGGTGGCGCGCCAGCTCTCCAGGTCGTACTCGGCGCCCTTGGCGCGGAACTCGGCTTCTTCGAGGTCGGCCTGGCTGCTCAGGCTGTTCTTGAACATCTCCTGGGCGCGCCGATAGGCGGCCTGGCGGGCTTTGACTTCTTCCTCGTTGTACTTGACGTTGTTCCGGGCGATTTCCAGGTCGGCGCGGGCTTTGTCGAGCTCGGCCTGCAACTGGCGGTCATCGAGCCGCGCCAGCGACGCGCCTTTTTCGACGCGAGCGCCCTGGTCGTGGAGGATTTCTTCCACCACCCCTTCGCGCTGGGCGAGCACATCCACTTCCCGCTCCACCGACAGCACGGTCTGGATCTCAATCGCATCGGAAGACGGAGCCGCCGTGGCGGCCTGGACGGGCGGGGGCTGCTCGGCGGGGCCTCTCGGGGCCTCGGGCTTCGACGTCCCGCAGCCGGCCGCCACGAGAGCGCCCACCAACGCGCCCACCAGCCATCCCTCCCTTGCCTTTGTCAGTCGCATGGGGCTCCTTTCACGGCAACCAGCTCCAGAGCTTTCGCCAGCCCCAGCGGGCCGGGCTGCGCAGGAAGACGTAACCGATGGGATAGAGGCTGCGGATCGGCCAGCCGCCGGTGGCGCTGATCTTGACTTGCCCCGCCATGCCGGCCCGCGCCCTCTCGTCCGGATTGTCAAAGACCGCCCGCACCACGAAGAACTGCTCCCCTTCAGCGGAAACGGTCTCGGCGCTGACGCGGACGACTTCGCCCGCGAAGGTATGCGTGGGGAAGGTGTTGAGCTTGAGGGCGACGGGGTTGCCGGGCACAATCAAATCCACCTGGGACTCCGGCACGTTCATCTCGACCGCCATGCGCCCCGGGTCCACCAACTCGGCGAAGAAGTCGCCGCGGGCCAGGAACTGGCCGACCCTTTCCTCCACCTTGGGCGTCACCACCACGCCGTTGATGGCGGCGCGCAGGCTGGCCTTTTCGACTCGCTCGCGGTAGAGAGCCTCTTCGGCCTGGTGGATTTCCATCTGCAGGCGCGCCTGGGCGGCGGCGCCCAGATCACGGTGGGCTTGGGCTTCGGCCAGCTCGCGGCGGGCCTGGGCGAGGGCAGCCTGGGCGCGCTCCCGGCGCACGCGATCATCGCCGGACTCGAGCTCGGCCAGCACGGCGCCGGCCTGCACGCGGTCGCCTTCCCGCACCAGCACGCGCCTGACAACCCCCTCGACTTCGGCATGCACGGCGCGGCGCTCGGCGGGGATGACGGACGCGGAGGTGCCGATGCGCATCGGCCACGGAATGATGGTGAGCGCCAGGGCGGTCAGCCCGATCTTCCAGCCGAGCTCCACCCAGCGGGCGTAGGGCACGGCCAGCAGCTTGTTCTTCTTCTCCACCAGCGGCTTCCAGAAACTCACCAGCGGCACGTTCTGGTAGAGGCGGGCGTTGCGGATGGCGACGGTGGTTTGGCTGGCGAGGATGCTCACGACTTCAATGTGGTTTTCGAGGAGGAATCCCGCTTCGCCGCTCAAGAGCGCGAGCACGCCGACCGTGCCCTGGTCGTCGCGCAAGGGGATGGCGTAGAAGCCGGCGTAGCCGTGCTCTTCGAGGATGGGGGCCAGGCGGTCGCGCTCCCCCTCCGGCGTGACTTCCCAGCCTTCCTCGGTCTGGTTGGCGGAGACCGGGTCGGTCTGGGTGGCCACCCATTCCATCAGGTCGCGCACCTGGTCCATCTCGCGGGTGCGGGGCACTTCGGCTTCGCCCGAGACCGCGCCCAGGAAGAACTTCTGGCGGTCGAAGAGCCCGATGGCGCAGCGGTCGAATGGGACGACGGAGGCGGCCTGGTGGACGACGGTGGTGAGGACGTGGTTCAGGTCGAGGGTCGAGGTGATTTCCTTGCTGATGGCGAGCAGGGCGTCGAGCTCGCGCACCTTGCGCTCGGCGGCCAGCCGGTTGGCGTTGTTGAGGGCGATGGAGCCCATCTCGCACATATTGGTGAGGAAGAAGAGGTCGTCTTCGTCGTAGGCCGAGCCGTCCTGCTTGTTCACCACCTCGACCACGCCGATGACTTGTTCCTCCTTGAGGAGCGGGGCCGCCATCAGGGTCTCGATCTTGAACTCCTGGCTGCGGGCCTGGCGGGCGGCCAGCAGCTCCTGCTCTTCGGCGGCGGCGGCGATGAAGCGGGGCTCACCCTGGCGGGCCACCTGGCCGATGACGCCTTCGCCGAGCGGGACGCGGTCGTCTTCGCTGGTGGTCGGGTCGTCGCCGACCTGCTGGGCGAAATAGAGGTCGTTGGCCTCCGAGTCGACCAGCCAGAGGTTGCAGGCGTGGGCGCCGAGGATGTCGCGAATCTTGTCGGCCACCACCGGCAGGAGCTCTTCGAGCTCGAGCGTCGAGGCGAAGACGCGCCCGATATCGTAGAGGGCGGTGAGGCGGTCGACGGTGGCGAGGTTCGCGTGCTTCTCCTGCTCGAGGGCGCGCAGGGTGTCGAGCGGCCGGCTGGTGACGCGCACGGCTTCTTCGAGCAGGACGGCGTCGTCGGGGGTGAACTCGCCGCTCGCCTTGTTGAGCACCTCGACGACGCC
>Ga0209399_10000733_pt1 | contig 18795 bp, 18 predicted proteins | sample OV2TP3_FD_184130 | JGI IMG/M metagenome (GOLD analysis project Ga0209399, IMG submission 184130) | Hot spring microbial communities from Beatty, Nevada to study Microbial Dark Matter (Phase II) - OV2 TP3 (SPAdes) (version 3) | ecosystem: Environmental > Aquatic > Thermal springs > Hot (42-90C) ... | reverse complement strand
TCGGCAGCACGTAGGCGGCGATTTGGCCGTCGGGGCCGAGCGCCGTCGCCGCGCCCGGGTTCCAGAAGCTGTCCTCGACGATGCGGAGAACCTTCTCCAGCTCGGCCGCCGTCGGCGTCGCCAGGTTCAGCGCCGTGCCGGCGGCGTCAAACCGGAAGCCCTCCTTGCGCGCCAGCACCACCGGCCGGTCCGGGTTGTCGGCGCTGCCGGCCATCCATATCTCGAAGCCGCCCGACAGGGCGTCCTTCAGCGCCTGCTCGAAGGACGCCGCGCCGGTTTTCAGGTCGAGGAAGCGCGGCTCGTCGGCCGGCGCCGGACCCGGCGCGGCCCACAGCACGGCCGCCGCGATCGCCGCCGCCGCCACCCGATGAACCCGACGAATAAGTCCCCTGCCCGCGCCCATGTCGCCTCCCGCCGCCGGCGTCTCGCCGCGACCCGCCATGGTTGCGCGATCATAGGGGAATCTCCTGCCGCCGCCAACCGGCACGGCGGCCCGTTCCGGTTGTCGCCCCGCACGTTAGCGCTTGCGATTATCCGGCGGCGCCGTCAATTGGCGCCCGAGCCCCGGCAACTTCGTCCGTATGACGTCCCAGACGATCGACCAGTTGACGCCGGCATAATGGTGGATGAGGCGGTCGCGCATGCCGGCGATGTCCCGCCATCGGATGGCTTTGCGCCTTCTCCGGAAACCGGCGGAAAAGCCCTTCGCGGCCTCGCCGATGATCTCGAGATTCCTGACCACGGCATCCTGCACCATCGTGTCGCGGAGGAATTGCTCGTAGCTCAGGCGGCGGGTGTAGCGCCGTATCCTGCCGATTGCCTGCCGTATGTCTTCGACCAGATCGGCGTCCTTGCGCCTAGGCATACGCGAGCGCCTTGCGGATGCTGGCGGCGACGCTTCCGACGCGGATGCTGGCCAACCCTTCCGGAGTCAGGATTTCCACCTTCCTGCCGAACAGCTTTTCCAGGCCGCGGGAAAGCCCGATGAAGTTGTCGTAGGTGGGCCGCTCGAACTCGACCAGGAAGTCGATGTCGCTCGTCGCCGTCTGCCTGCCGCTGGCATAGGAGCCGAACAGCGCGATCCGGCGCACGGCGTGCTTGTCGAGCAGGCCGCGGTTGGTCCTGAGCGTGCGCAGGATCGCCCGCCGGGTAAGCGCGTTCTTATCCTGTCTTGGCGTGGTCATGGGCTGCATCCTTGGAAGCGTAAGATACCGCAGTCGGGCGCGGCGATTGAAGTTTCGATTGCGTCCCCCTTGACAGCGCCGTCGGGGAGGCATATGTTCCCTATACGTTCTATCGCTCTTGGACATGGTGAACAGCGTCCGGCGACCGTCCCTAGTCAATGATTTCAAGGGGATGCGACCCGGTCATAGGGATGGCGCCCGGCCGACGCGGCCGGCGGGCGGCGATTCGCGGCCACGCCGGGCCGGGCGATGGCGGGTGATTCGGGCAACCGCCGGCAACCGTGGATGGATATGGGCGGAGGCGGAATGAGGTGGACAAATGTGGACGTTTGTGGACGTTTTTTTTCCGCGCCGCGTCCGCCGGATCGGGTAATTGGCTCGCCGGATCAAATGCTTGGCGTCGAAGCGCCGTGTCACCGCCGGAACCGCCGCCGGGGCCGCCGGCGAAACGGCCGAAAATGACGACCGATGACGACCAAGGACGACCAAGGACGACCGATGACGACCTTTTTTAAAAAAATTTCCGGCGGGGTTGCGTCCGAAGCGACGGTTTCGGCGCCGCCCATAAGGCGGATTTATGGTCCGCCGGGCCCGCCGGCGGCGAAGCCTTACGCCGCGGCCTTGATGGCGGCGGCCTTCACCTTGGCGTCGACGTGGCCCTCGAACTGCTTGAAGTTGTCGGCGAAGCGCCGCGTCAGCTCCTTGGCCTGGGCGTCGTACTGGGCGCGCTCCTTCCACGTCTCGCGCGGGTTCAGCACCTCGTTCGGCACGTCGGGGCAGGCGTCCGGCACCAGCACGCCGAAGTTCGGGTCCGGGTGGAACGACGCCTTGGCCAGCCTGCCGTCGAGGGCGGCGTTGACGATGGCGCGGGTGTAGCGGATCGGCATCCGCTCGCCGACCCCGAAGCCGCCGCCCGACCAGCCGGTGTTGACCAGCCAGCACTTGGCGCCGTGCTTGGCCATCTTGTCGCCGAGCAGCTTGGCGTACACGGTCGGATGGCGCGGCATGAACGGCGCCCCGAAGCAGGTCGAGAACGTCGCCTGCGGCTCCTTCAGGCCGCGCTCGGTGCCGGCGACCTTCGCCGTATAGCCGGAGAGGAAATGGTACATCGCCTGGTCCGGAGTCAGCTGGCTGATCGGCGGCAGCACGCCGAAGGCGTCGCAGGTCAGCATCATGATGTTGGTCGGATGGCCGCCGCGCCCCGTCAGCGTCGCGTTCGGCACCTGCTCGATGGAATAGGACACCCGGCCGTTCTCGGTCAGCGTGGTGTCGAAGAAGTCGAGCTCGCGGCTGTCCGGGTCCATCACCACGTTCTCGATGATCGAGCCGAAGGTGCGCGTGGTCTCGAAGATCTCGGGCTCCGCCTCGCGGGTCAGGTTGATGGTCTTGGCGTAGCAGCCGCCCTCGAAGTTGAAGATGCCGTCCGGGCCCCAGCCGTGCTCGTCGTCGCCGATCAGGGTGCGCGAGGAGTCGGCCGAGAGCGTCGTCTTGCCGGTGCCGGAGAGGCCGAAGAAGATGGCGGTTCCGCCGTCCTTGCCGATGTTGGCCGAGCAGTGCATCGGCAGCACGCCCCGCGGCGGCAGCAGGTAGTTCATGATCGAGAAGATGGATTTCTTGATCTCGCCGGCGTAGCCGGAGCCGCCGATCAGGACCATCTCGCGGGCGAGGTCGACGACGATGAAGGTGCCCGAGTTGGTGCCGTCGCGCTTCGGGTCGGCCTCGAGGCTCGGGGCCTGCAGCACCGTGAACCGCGGCTTGAAGCCCGGCAGGTGCTTTTCCTCGGGCTGGATGAACATGTTGCGGGCGAACAGGTTGTGCCAGGCCTGCTCGGTGATCACCCGCACCGGCAGCCGGTAGCTGGCGTCGGCGCCGGTGTAGCAGTCCTGCACGAACACGTCGCGGCGCTGGAAGTGGCCGAGCATCTTGCCGAGCAGGCGGTCGAAGTTGTCGGGCGAGATCGGCTTGTTGATGGCGCCCCACCAGATGTCCTTCTTCGACTTCTCCTCCTCGACCACGAAGCGGTCGTTGGGCGAGCGGCCGGAGTGCTGGCCGGTGAGCGTGACCAGGGCGCCGCCCTGCGCGAGCAGGCCCTCGTCGCGCTTCAAGGCTTCCGCGTAGAGCTGCGGCGCCGTCAGGTTCCAGTAGGCACGGCGCACGTTCCTGATGCCGTGGTTGTCGAGGCCGTGGCTCGACACCCGGTGTCCGATGGTCTGCAAGGGGTCCCTCCCGGTTATCGCAACGGCCCGACCTTAGCCTCCGGCGGCCGCCCGGGCCAAACATAATTTTCGCCGCCGTTTCCAGCCCGGCCGGGGGGGCGGGGCGGGCCGGCGGCCAGGCCTTCAGCCCTTGTCGCGGGCCAGCCGCACCAGCTCCTGGCGGGCCTCGCCGCGGTCGGCGACGGGCTTCGCGAACTCGAGGCGGGCGAAGCGGCCACCGAGGCGGAGGTCGGCGCCGTCCGGGTCGATGCCGGTCATCCGCCAGCCGGAGCCGGCGCGGCCGAGCAGGACGTTGGCGTAGTGGTCGACGGCCGCCGCATGGTCGCCGTTCATGTGCGCGAGGATGGCGTCCTCGGCCTCGGCGACGGCCCGCGCGGCGGCCGGGTCGGGCGCCACCTCGTCGGCCGTGAGCCAATAGGCGCGGGCGAAGCCGCCGACGAAGTGGACGCGTTCGAGGCCCAGGCGGAAGACGCGGAAGTCGGCGAAGCCGGCGTACCGGGCGGCCTCCGGGTGGCGGGCGAGAAAGCGCCTCTTGTGGCGCTCGTCGGCGGTGTTGGCGATCCGCCCGACCACCGAGGCGCGCGGGCCGGTCTGCGGGTTCTTGAGGTTGGACGCCTCCTCGATCAGCAGCGAGGCGCGATCGTCCTTGGCGAGGTTGCGGGTGTGGTCGGAGAGATCGGAGAACAGCATCAGCGGGCTGAGATCGCAGTCGAAGGCGACGCTGATCAGCGACGCGTACGGCCGGCCGCCGTCGGAGGCGAGCGCGGTGGCCAACGTCGCGGCGCGGCCGCGGCGGATCAGCCGGCGGCAGGCGAGCGCCGCGTCGGCGCGGCTGGTGGTAACGGCGTTTTCGCTCATGGTCGGCGGCGTCGGCGCCCCGTCACGTCCGCGTCGCGCCCGCGTCGGCGCGTCGGCGCCGCGGTGGCGCCCAGACTACGGGCGTTCGAACCGCCGGTAGAAATAGCCGGTGAGCCCGCCGAGCACCAGCCAGAACAGGCCGGTGATGACCAGCGTCGCGGCGGCGAACTGGGCCGCCAGCTCGGCCGGCAGCGGGCCGGAAGTCAACACCGGATGCGGCGCACCGACGACATGCGGCAGCGCCAGCAGCGCGACGCCGAGCGCCTTGACGGCGGGCCGGGGCGCGAAGGCGATGGCGGCGATGCCGGCGGCGGTCGCCGCGGCGGTCAGGAGCCACCACGCCTGGCGGGCGCCGAGGCCGGCCGCCTGCATGCCCGGCAGCTCCGGCGCCAGGCCGAGGGCCGGCGCGGCGAAGAACACCGCGAACCCGGCCAGGCCCCAGGCCATGCCGGTGCGGGCGTCGACGGCACGGCCGCTGAGGGCGATGGCGCCGGCGAGCAGGAACGCGAAGCCGATGCCTGTGACGACGTCGGCGAGCAGGGTGTAGAGGCTGCGCTCGAGCCCCTCGCCCGGCTCCCACTCCGGAGCCTGCGGCGCGGTCGCAGGGTGCGGATGCTGGGGAGCGGCGGGCTGGGCGTTCTCGTAGACCTCGGCGGCCAGGATCAGCGGCGTCGTCTTCAGCATGTGGGCGCCCCACGCGAAGGCGCCGGCGATCAGGCCGGCGAACAGCGCCGTCAGGATGAGTCTTGCGAACATCGCTTTCCTCCCGTCAGTGGCAGGGGAAGGCGAGGGCGTGGCGGGCGTCGTGGGCGGCGTTGTGTAGCGTCGTCGACTGCGCGAAGCCGGCGCCGAGGACCAGGAAGGCGCCGAATACGATCGCCAGGATGGCGGGCGCGATGCGGTCGGCGTCGGCGACCGAGGTGCGGCTGTCGAGCGGGGTGTTGGTGGTGGCCATGATCGGTTGTCTCCGTTGCGGTCAATCGGGTTCGTTGTCACCGCTACGGTTGTTCACCGCCCCGCCGGAATCCCCCGTCCCGCAGGTTCGCGATGAGGCTCGACGGCAGGTCTCCTGGCTTGCGGGTCTGTTCGGTTCGCGCCGCCTTCCCGGTTTCCCAGTGGCGTCTCCGGAGCGAACCTCGCCGCGCACAGTTGCGGGGGCAGCCACGGCTCGGGGTCCCCTCCGGGGTCGACCCGTCCCGTGTTCCCTTTTGATCCCCGGGCTTTGTCGCCCTTCGGGGAACCGTCCACCGGCCGACTATACGGGGGCGCGGCCGCCGCCGTCAATCGCCGCCCGCCCGCCGCCGTTCGGTCAAGACCCTTGAAACGGCTATAATTTTGCCATAAATCCCGCCTACGGTCCGGCGCTTCCCGATCGATCGCCGCCGGCGCGGCGCCCCGCCCACCTTGGGAGACCCGGTATGCCCAACACCATCGCCCTCGTCGACGACGACAAGAACATCCTCGCCTCGCTTTCGGCCGCCCTCGAGGACGAGGGTTACAAGGTCGACACCTACGTCGACGGCGTCGAGGCCCTCGACGGCATCGGCCGCCGGCCCGTCGACCTCGCCATCCTCGACATCAAGATGCCGCGCATGGACGGCATGGAGCTTTTGGGCAACCTCAGGCGCAAGGACAACCTGCCGGTGATCTTCCTGACCTCCAAGGACGACGAGGTCGACGAGGTGATGGGGCTGCGCATGGGCGCCGACGACTACATCCGGAAGCCGTTCTCGCAGCGGCTGCTCTTGGAGCGCATCCGCGCCGTGCTGCGCCGTCACCAGCTCGCCGGCAGCGACCAGGCCGGCGCCGAGATCCTGCGCCGCGGCGAGCTCGTCCTCGACCGCGCCCGGCACCTCTGCACCTGGAAGGGCAAGGAGGTGAACCTGACGGTCACCGAGTTCCTGCTGGTCGAGGCGCTGGCCCGCCGCCCCGGCCACGTCAAGAACCGCGACCAGCTGATCGACGCCGCCTACGGCGAGAACATCTACGTCGACGACCGCACCATCGACAGCCATATCAAGCGGCTGCGCCGCAAGTTCAAGGACGTCGATTCCGAGTTCGCGGAGATCGAGACGCTGTACGGCGTCGGCTACCGCTACCGCGGGGCCTGACGCCCGGCATCCGGCACCATGGCCAGGGGGACCGTGCAGGACGCGAAAGGCCGGGCGCGGGACCGCCGGGAACGCCGGGTTTTCTCGCCGCTGACGCGGCGCATCCTCGCCGTCAACGTCGTGGCGCTGGCGATCCTCGGCGTCGGCCTGCTCTACCTCGGCGAATACCGCCGCAACCTGATCAACGCGGAGCTGACGGCGCTCGCCGTGCAGGCCGAGATGTTCGCCGCCGCGCTCGGCGAAGGCGCCGTGGTCGCCGACAGCCCGTCCGGCCATCGGCTGGCCAACGACATCGCCTACCAGATCGTGCGCCGCCTGGTCGAGACCACAGGCACCCGGGCGCGACTGTTCCGCAACGATGGCGTCATGGTCGCCGATTCGCGGCAGCTTTCCGGACCGGGCGGCGCGGTGCGCGTCGAGGAGCTGCCGCCGCCGGGCGGCGAGGCCGGCTTCGTCACCAAGTCGCTCGACGTCTACGACCAGCTGATGCGGCGGCTGACCGGCCACCAGGCGCTCGAGCCGTACCGCGAACACGTCTCGCAGCACGCCCGCAGTTATCCGGAGGCGATCAAGGCGCTGACCGGCGAGTCGGCGAAGGTGGTGCGCAGCGGCGGCGGCGACAACATGGTGCTGAGCGTTGCCGTGCCGGTGCAGCGCTACAAGCACGTGTTGGGGGCGCTGATGCTGACTCGCGGCTCGCGCTCCATCGACGCGGCGCTGCTCAAGGTGCGCCTCGACATCATCAAGATCTTCGGCATCGCGCTCGGGATCACGGTGCTGCTGTCGCTGTATCTCGCCGGCACCATCGCGCGGCCGATCCGCCGCCTCGCCGCCGCCGCCGAGCGGGTGCGCCGCGACCACGGCCGCCACGAGACCATCCCCGACTTCGCCGGTCGCAACGACGAGATCGGCGACCTCGCCGAGAACCTGCGCGAGATGACCCAGGCGCTGTGGCAGCGCATGGACGCCATCGAGCGCTTCGCCGCCGACGTCGCCCACGAGATCAAGAACCCGCTGACCTCGCTGAGGAGCGCGGTCGAGACCACGGTCCGCCTCAAGGACCCGGAGCAGCAGCGCAAGCTGCTCGCCATCATCAAGGAGGACGTCACCCGCCTCGATCGGCTGATCAGCGACATCTCGGACGCCTCCAGGCTGGACGCCGAGCTGTCGCGGGCCGACACCGCGCCGGTCGACCTCGGCGCCATGCTCGGCACGCTCGTCAACATGCATGAGGCCACCGCCGACGGCGGTCCGACGATCCGATTGACCCTGCCGGCCGACGGCGAGCCCCTGGTCGTCAACGGCATCGAGGGCCGCCTGGCGCAGGTGTTCCGCAACCTGCTCGCCAACGCGGTGTCGTTCAGCCCGCCCGCCGGCGCCATCGCGATTTCCGCCGCCCGCGACAATGGCTGGATTGCCGTCGACATCGAGGATGACGGTCCCGGCATCCCCGCCGGCAAGGAGCAGGCGATCTTCGAGCGCTTCTACAGCGAGCGCCCGGAGAGCGAGAAGTTCGGCACCCATTCCGGCCTGGGCTTGAGCATCTCCAGGCAGATCGTCGAGGCCCACGGCGGCCAGATCGCCGCCGCCAACCGGCCGAGGCCCGGGGGCGGCGCCGCCGGCGCCCGCTTCACGGTGCGGCTGCCGGCGCCGTGACCGCCGTGTCGCGGACCGGCCGCGGGCGCGGTTGACAGGCGAGGGCCGCGCCTCCACGCTTCGGCGATGGATCAGACCCACGCCACCTGCGTGGACATCGACGGGGCCGGCGTCCTGTTGCGCGGCGCTTCCGGCACCGGCAAGTCGGACCTGGCGTTGCGCCTGATCGACGGCGGCGCCCGCCTGGTCGCCGACGACCGCGCCGAGTTGACGCGGACCGGCGGTCAGGTGATCGCCGCGGCGCCGGCGGTCCTCAGGGGCAAGATCGAAGTCCGCGGCCTCGGCGTCGTGTCGGTGCAGGCGGTCGCCCGGGCGCCGTTGAAGCTGGTCGTCGACCTGGTGGCGCCGGGGGCGGTCGAGCGGCTGCCGGAGCCGGCGACCGCCGACGTGCTCGGCGTCCGCCTGCCGCTGGTCCGGCTGGCGCCATTCGAGGCTTCGGCGCCGGCCAAGGTGCGCGCGGCGCTGCGGGCGGCCGGCGACGGCGGCTGGCCGAAGGCCGAGACATGAAGAAGAATGGCGCAAAACCGAAGCCCGGGCCGGCCGCGGCGACGACGACCGCAGCGGCGGGGACGGCGCCGGTGCTGCTGGTCACCGGCGTCTCCGGCGCCGGCAAGAGCTCGGCCCTGAAGGCGCTCGAGGACCTCGGCTACGAGGCGGTCGACAACCTGCCGGTGTCGTTGATCGGCCGCCTGGTGACTCCGGGCGATTTCCCGCGACCGATCGCCGTCGGCGTCGACATCCGCACCCGCGACTTCGACGCGCAAGGGTTCCTGGCCGAGCTGGATCGCCTGTCGGGGCGCGCCGGCGTTGCCGTCAGGCTGCTGTTCATGGATTGCGACGACCAGGTGCTGGTGCGCCGCTACGCGGAGACCCGTCGCCGCCATCCGCTCGCCGACGACCGCCCGGTCTCCGACGGGCTCAAGCGCGAGCGCGCGATGATGGCCAGCGTGCTGGCGCGGGCGGACCTGCGCATCGACACCTCGGAGATGGCGCTGGCGGACCTGAAGCGGGCGCTGCAGGGACACTTCCGCATCGAGGGCGGAAGCGAGCTGGCCCTGTTCGTGACCTCTTTTTCGTACCGACTCGGCCTGCCGCGCGACGCCGACTTGGTGTTCGACGTGCGGTTCCTGAACAACCCGCATTATGACCGCGCCCTCAGGCCGCTCACCGGCCTCGATCCGGCGGTCGGCCGCTTCATCGCCGCCGACAGCAAGTTCAAGCCGTTTTTCGCCAACCTGACGCGGTTCCTCGAGCCGCTGCTCGCCGCCTATGCGGCGGAGGGCAAGAGCTATCTCACCATCGCCGTAGGCTGCACGGGCGGCCGTCATCGCTCCGTTTTCGTGGCCGAAAGGCTGGCCCGCTGGCTGGCGGGCCTCGGCCGGGCGGCCCGCCTCGGCCACAGGGACTTGGACAAATCGGGCGTTTGATTGCAAACTTGCGCCCCGACTGGCGGCGCCGGACCCATCGCGACCGCGGGCGACGAGTCGGCTTGAGGGGAGGCCTTGATCGGGATGATCGGGATGGTGCTTGTGACCCATGGCCGCCTGGCCGAGGAGCTGATCGCGGCTCTCGAGCACGTGGTCGGCCCGCAGCCGAACGTGACCGCCGTGTGCATCGGTCCCGACGACGACATGGAGCAACGGCGCAGGGAGATCCTGGAACGCACCGCCAAGGCCGACGAAGGCGCCGGCGTGGTGCTGCTCACCGACATGTTCGGCGGCACGCCGTCGAATCTGGCGATCTCGGTCATGGACAAGGCCAACGTCGAGGTGATCGCCGGCGTCAATTTGCCGATGCTGATCAAGTTGGCCAGCGTGCGCAAGACGGAAAAGCTCTCGGACGCCGTGCAGAGCGCCCAGGAAGCCGGACGCAAGTACATCAACATCGCATCGCAACTGCTGTCGCAGGATGCGAAATGAGCTGCGGGCGATGAGCGCCCGCGACACCACCAGCAGACGGGTCGGCAAGGCCGCCGCCGAAACGGTCCGCCGTCGCGTCGAGATCCTCAACGAGCGCGGCCTGCATGCGCGGGCCGCCGCCAAGTTCGCGAAGACGGCCGGCGCGTTCAAGGCCAGGATCACTGTCACCAAGGGCGAATACACCGTATCGGCGCTGTCGATCATGGGCCTGATGATGCTGGCGGCGGCGCCCGGTAGCGCGCTCGAGCTCGAGGCCACCGGGCCCGACGCCGGGGCCGCCATCGAGGCCTTGGCCGCGCTGGTCGCCAATCGCTTCGAAGAGGACGACGTTCGGGCGTGACTGCCCGGGGACGGTTGAGGATGGCCAAGGAACAGCACTTCGAGGGCTTGGGCGTCGCGCCGGGGATCGCCATCGGCCCGGCCTACGTGCGCGAGAGCGGCACCATCGACGTGCCCGAGCGCCACATCCTCAAGAAGGAAGTTGCCGGCGAACAGCGGCGCCTCGCCGCCGCCGTGCGCCTGGCACGACGCCAGATCAAGGCGTTGCAGACTCGCGCCGCCGCCACTCCCGGCACCGCCGGCGAGGAATTGACCATACTGTTCGACGCGTATCTGCAGATGCTCGAGGACTCGCGGCTGGTGCGCGGCGCGGCGCGTCGCATCGCCGCCGCGCGCGTCAACGCCGAGGCGGCGGTGAACGCCGAGATCGCGGAAATCGCCAAGGTGTTCCAGGCGATGGACGATGCCTATATCGCCGCCCGTCTCGACGACATCCGCGAAGTCGGCAACCGGCTGCAGCGCAACTTGACGCGCACGCCGATCCGGCCGTTCTCGGCGGTGCCGGAGGGCAGCATCGTCGTCGCCGATCTGCTGACCCCGGCCGACACCGCGCAGCTCGACCCGGCGCGCATTGCCGGCGCCGCAACCGTGCTCGGCGGTACCGAGGGGCACACCGCGATCATGGCCCGCGCGCTCGGCCTGCCGACGGTGCTCGGCGTCGCCGGGCTGATCGAGGGCGTCCGCACCGGCGACATGGTGATCGTCGACGGCGGCACCGGCCAGGTGATCGTCAACCCCACGCCCAGGGCCATCGCCGCCCACGAGCGCCGCCGCGCCGACTTGGCGCGGCAGGCGCGCCGCCTCGACCGGCTGCGCAGCCTCGCGGCCATCACCCGCGATGGCACGGAGATCGTCCTGCAGGCCAACGTCGAGCTGCCGATCGAGATGGCGACGGTGGCGCAGGCCGGCGCCGCCGGCATCGGACTTCTGCGGACCGAGTTCATGTTCATGAACCGCGACGACGTTCCGAGCGAGGACCAGCAGACCCAGGCATTGATGGACGTCATCGGCATCATGGGCAACAGGCCGGTCACCGTGCGCACCCTCGACGTCGGGGCGGAAAAGCCGGTGGCGGCGCTGTTGAACGGCATCGATGAAAGCGCGGTGTCGACGCTCGGCCTGCGCGGCATCCGCCTGTCGCTGGCCCAGGCCGACGTTCTCGAATCGCAGTTCCGGGCGATCCTGCGCGCCGGCAATCACGGCCACGTGCGCATCCTGCTGCCGATGGTCAGCAGCGTCGCCGAGGTGCGCAAGGCGCGCGAAATCCTGAAACGCGCTGCCGCCCGGCTGCGCCGGCGGCGGGTCCGGATTCCCGAACACCTGCCGCCGATCGGGGTGATGATCGAGGTGCCGGGCGCGGCGCTGGCGGCGGACGCGCTCGCCACGGCCAGCGACTTCTTCGCCATCGGCTCCAACGACCTGACCATGTACACGCTCGCCATCGACCGCGGCAACGAGCATGTGGCGCACTTGTTCGACCCGCTGCATCCGGGAGTGCTGCGGCTGATCCAGTTCTCGGCCGGCGCGGCGCTGCGCGCCCGCATCCCGGTCAGCATCTGCGGCGAGATGGCCGGCGATCCGCGCTATTCGGCGTTGCTGCTCGGGCTCGGGATTCGCGAGCTTTCGATGACGCCGAGCAGCATCCCCCGGGTCAAGCAGCGCATCCGCGAGATGGACATGGCTGCCGCCAACCAGCGCGCCGGCGTCATCATGGACCAAATGGATTCGGGGCGCATCGCGACGTTGTTGGACGACTTCAACGCCCTGGCCTGAGCCGGCGCCGACTGCCGCGACGGAGACGCGCGGGGCGCCCCGGAAACGGCTTGCGGCTGGGCGGCGCGGCTGGTAAACCCGCCCCCTGGAATCTACGACAGGCTCGATGCGCGGACCGATGCCGCGCGTCGATCACCGGGAGATCGTGATGAGCAAGTCCGCCGACCACAAGGTCGCCGACATCGCGCTGGCCGAGTGGGGCCGCAAGGAGATATCGCTCGCCGAGACCGAGATGCCGGGCCTGATGGCGGTCCGCGACGAGTTCGCCAAGAAGAAGCCGCTGAAGGGTGCGCGCATCGCCGGGTCGCTGCACATGACCATCCAGACCGCGGTGCTGATCGAGACTTTGAGGGCGCTCGGCGCCGACGTACGGTGGGCATCGTGTAACATCTTCTCGACCCAGGACCACGCCGCCGCCGCCATCGCCGCCGGCGGCACGCCGGTATTCGCCCACAAGGGCGAGAGCCTGGAACAGTACTGGGACTATACGCACCGCATCTTCGAGTGGGCGGACGGCGGCACGCCGAACATGATCCTCGACGACGGCGGCGACGCGACGCTGCTGGTCCACCTCGGCGCGCGCGCGGAGAAAGACGCCAGCGTCCTCAAGAAGCCGGGAAGCGAGGAGGAGGAGATGCTGTTCGCCGCCATCGGCAAGCGCTTGAAGGCGAAGCCCGGCTGGTATTCGGGCGTAGCCAGGAACATCCGCGGCGTCACCGAGGAGACCACCACCGGCGTGCACCGGCTCTACGAGATGGAGAAGAAGGGCACGCTGCTGTTTCCCGCCATCAACGTCAACGATTCGGTGACCAAGTCGAAGTTCGACAACAAGTACGGCTGCCGCGAAAGCCTGGTCGACGGGATCAGGCGCGCCACCGACGTGATGCTGGCCGGCAAGGTCGCGGTGGTCGCCGGTTACGGCGACGTCGGCAAGGGCTCGGCCGAGAGCCTGAGCAGCGCCGGTTGCCGGGTGCTGGTCACCGAGGTCGACCCGATCTGCGCCCTGCAGGCGGCCATGGAGGGCTACGAGGTGGTGACCATGGAGGACGCGGCGCCGCGGGGCGACATCTTCGTCACCGCCACCGGCAACATCGACATCATCACCGTCGACCACGTGCGCGCCATGAAGGACCGCGCCATCGTCTGCAACATCGGCCACTTCGACAACGAGATCCAGGTCGAGGGCTTGCGCAATTTCAAGTGGACCAACATCAAGCCGCAGGTGGACGAGATCGAGCTGCCCGACGGCAAGCGCATCATCCTCCTCGCCGAGGGCCGGCTGGTGAACCTCGGCTGCGCCACCGGCCATCCGAGCTTCGTGATGAGCGCGTCGTTCACCAATCAGGTGCTGGCGCAGATGGACCTGTGGCGGAAGCCGGAGGCCTATGGGAAGAAGGTCTACGTGCTGCCCAAGCACCTCGACGAGAAGGTGGCGCAGTTGCACCTCAAGAAGCTGGACGTCAAGCTGACGCGCCTCAACCAGGCGCAGGCCGACTACATCGGCGTCGACCCGAAGGGGCCATTCAAGCCCGACTACTACCGCTATTAGGACCCGCCCCTACCGGTCCCCGCCTCTTGTGGCAGGGTGAGCCTGCGACTAATCTTTGGCGGTGTTCGCCGGGACCGATCCGTTGCAAGCCTTCCTCGCCGGCGCCGTGATCGTGGCGCTGCTGTCGTTCGTGGCGGTGCTGCGCGAGCGCCAGCGGCTGCGCGACGCCGACCTCGAGCGGCGGCGGCTGGAGGCGGTGGCGGTCAAGGCGCGCGAGATGCTGGCGGCGGCCCCGGACGGCCTGTTCCTGTGGGACGGCGCCAACGGCGGCTTTACCTGTTCGCGTCGCCTCGCGGTGCTGCTCGACCTGCCGGCGGGCATCCATTCGCGCTACGACGACATCCGCGACCGGTTCGAGGGCGAATCCCTGAAGGCGCTCGAGCACGGCGTGTCGCGCCTGCGGGCCAACGGCACGCCGTTCGACCTGCTGCTCAATTCCGGCCGCCGGCGCATTCAGGCAATTGGCGCGCGGGCCGAGACCGAGGGTGGCGAGATGCTTGCCGACATGGTGTGGATGCGCGACATCACCGGCGCCGCAACCGGGCGGCGCGTCGCCGCCGTCAATGCGTCGGGACTCGAGGACCGCCACCTGACGGCGTTGCTCGACGCCATGCCGTTGCCAGTATGGCTACGCGATTCGAACCTGTCGCTGGCGTTCGTCAACCGCGCTGCCCGCGACGTGGTCGAGAGCGACGCCGATTTGGCCGACCAGGCCCGCCGCCACGGCCAACCGTTCAGCCAGCGGCGGCACCTCAAGAGCAACGGCAGCGAACGGCTGCTGGAATACATAGAAACCCCGCTCGGCACCCTCGGCGGCGGCGGCGACAAGACGACCGGCGGCACCATCGGCTTCGCCATCGACCGCTCCGAGTCGGAGGAGATCGCCGACCGCGCCGACCGGCTGACCCAATCCCGCGATCAGGTCCTGGAGACCGTCGACTCGGCGGTCGCCATCTTCGACGCCGGCGCCGATCTGGCGTTCTTCAACGCCGCCTTTGCGCGACTGTGGGAGCTTGACCAGGAATGGCTGGCATCGAAGCCGGGACTCGGCGATATCCTCGAGCGCCTGCGCGAGCGTCGCAGCCTGCCGGAGGTCGCCGACTTCCGGCAGTTCAAGATGCGCCAGCTCGAGCGATTCGAGACCCTGGGCGAGCCGGTCGAGGAGCTGCTGCACCTGCCCGACGGCCGCACGTTGCGGAACCGAATCGGCCGCCAGGGCAAGGGCGGGCTGGTGTTCGTCTACGACGACGTGTCCGGCCGCCTCGACCTGGAACGCTCGGTGAAATCCCTGGACCAGGTGCAGCGCGCCACCCTCGACAACCTGCACGAAGGGGTGGCGGTGTTCGGCAGCGACGGCCGGCTGAAGCTCTGCAACCCGGTGTTCGCGGCGATCTGGCGGCTCGACCGCGAGCACTTGAACGCCGAGTTCCACGTCGGCGACTTCGTCGACCGCACCCGTGCGCTGGTCGCCGTCGAGGGCGGCTGGGACGACTTGAGCTGGGGCGTCCACAAGGACAAGGTGGTCGGACGCCTGACGAGCCGCGACGCCGCCACCGGCCGCATTACGCTCGTCGGCGGCACGGTGGTCGACTACGCCAACGTGCCGCTGCCCGACGGCGCCATGCTGCTCAGCTACCTCGACGTCACCGACTCGACCCGCGTCGAGCAGGCGCTGCGCCAGCGTGCCGAGGCCCTCACCGAGGCCGACCGGCTGAAATCGGAGTTCATCGCCCACGTCGCCTACGAGGTGCGCACGCCCTTGAACACCATCATCGGCTTCGCCGACATGCTGAAGCAGGACTACTTCGGCAAGCTGTCGGCCCGCCAGGCCGAGTACGCCACCGGCATCCTCGACACCGGCCGCGGACTGATGGCGGTGGTCGGCGACATCTTCGATCTGGCCACCATCGAGGCCGGAAGGTTGGAGCTCGACCTCGACACCATCGACGCGCACGCGGCCCTGGTGGCGGCCCTCAACCTGGTGAAGGAGCGGGCGCGGAAGAAGGACTTGAACCTGGCGTTCGACTGCCCGCCGGACATCGGTTGGATCACCGCCGACGAGAAGCGTCTGAAGCAGGTGGTGTTCAACCTGCTGGTCAACGCCGTCACTTTCACGCCGGCGCGCGGCAGCGTGCGCCTGGAAGCGCGCCGCGACGGCGACCAATTGGCGATCACCGTCGCCGATACCGGCATCGGCATTCCGCAGGCCGACCGCGAGCGGGTGTTCCGGCCGTTCGAGCGCGGCGACGCATCCGAGGCGGCGCTCGGCGGCGAGAAGAGCGGCGCCGGATTGGGGCTCAGCCTGGTCAAGAGCTTCATCGCGCTGCACGGCGGCACGGTCGAGGTCAAGTCGCCGCCGGGACGCGGCACCACCATCACCTGCCGGGTGCCGACGGCGGGGCCGCGGTCGGCGGCCGGCGACGGCGCCGCCAATTAACGCCGATCGAGTCGGACCGTGCGAATTACCGGCAACTGAGGCCGGAGAAATAACCGGCGAGCTCGCGGATGTCCTGGTCGTTGAGCATGATGCCGCGCGCCCCCATCACCGGATGCACGCGCAGGCGCTGCACCACGCCGGCCGGCATCCCCCTGACGATGCCGCGGAACGCCTTAAGCTGGTTTTCCAGATAGGATTCCTGCTGGCCGGCTAGTCGGGGAACCAGCGGATTGGTGCTGCGGCCGAAGGCACCGTGGCATTCGGCGCAATTCTTGGCCATCGCCACGGGCGGCTCGCCCTTGGCGATCTTTTCCGGCGCGCACGGGCGCGACGAATAATAGGCGGCAAGGTCTTCGGCGTCGGCGTTGGTCATACCGCCCGCCTGGTGGCCCATCACCGCGTCGTAGCGGAACGTCGCCTCGCCGGGCTTGTTGACACCGACCTCGGCGCGACGGAAGGCCTTGATCTGGGCGGCCAAGTACGTTTCGTGCTGGCCCGCCAGGTTGGCAATTTCCGGGCGCGCGCCGATGCCGGTGGCGCCATGGCAGGCGATACAGGCCACCGCCTTGGCCTTGCCTTTCTCGGCGTCGCCGGCAACGGCGCCGTCGGCCGATGCCGTCAGCGTCAGCACCGCGGCGATAACATGAAGCAAGGTCTTTCCGGCGCTCATGGCCTGTCTCCTGGAAAGCACGGGGGGTCTCCGTCAAATGTGGACTTGCAAATATGACCTTGGGCGCCCGGCGCCGCAACCACCCGTCCGCGAGGCCGCATTCGCGCAGGGCTTCCCGCCGGCTCGCCGGGTCAGCGGCAGCGGCGGCCCGAGAAATAGGCGGCGAGCGCCGCGATGTCGGCATCGCCGAGCATCACCGTCTGGTGGCCCATGATCGGATCGATGCGGGTACGCGGTTGGTCGTCGCTGCCGCGGGAATCGCGAAACGCCCGCAGCTGGTTTTCCAAATACCGCGGTTGCTGGCCGGCGAGGTGCGGCACCGTCGCGATGGCGCTGCGGCCGTCTTCGCCGTGGCAGGAGATGCAACGCCGCGCCAGCCCCGGCAATGTCTGCTCGCCCAGGCTCGCCGGCAGCGCGCACGATTGCCCGGCGAAGTGGGCGGCGAGACTTTCGATGTCGTCGTCGCTGATGCCCGGCAGCTGGTGGTCCATGATCCGATCGCGGCGGCGGTTCCAGTGGCGGGTCGGCGCCTGCGGGTCGGTGGCGCGGCGGAACGACTTCATCTCGGCGATCAGATAATCCCGCTGCTGGCCGGCGAGATGCGGAATCTCGGCGTAACGGCTGACCCCGGCTGCCCCGTGGCAGGGCGCGCAGAGCGCGGCCTTGGCGCTTCCTTTGCCGGCGTCGGCGGCGATCCCCAGGGCGGCCGATGCCGCTAGCAGCGCCGCCGCCATCGGCGGGATCAGGGCGAAATGAGGTTTCACGGCATCCATCCCTTCGCGCCCCACTATAGAAGCCGTCGCCGGCGCCCGGCAATCGCGCCCGGCCGGCGTTCGGGACCCCATGAGCCGGGCTCTATGACCTTGTCCGGGCAGACCGCGGCGGATAAAAAGACGGGACATGGCCGATGAAGCCCGAGCGCCGATCATGGTCGAACTCGCCGACGAGGGCGCGACGGCGGCGCTGGCGGCGAGGCTGGCCGCCGCCGCCCGGCCCGGCGACGTGTTCGCGCTCAAGGGCGCGCTCGGCAGCGGCAAGACGGTATTCGCCCGCGCCTTCATCAACGCCCGCGCGGCGCGCCCCGAAGACGTGCCGTCGCCGACCTTCACCCTGGTGCAGGCCTACCAGTTCGACGACGGCGGCCAGGCGGCGCCGGTCTATCACTTCGACCTGTTCCGCATCCGGGACGCGGCGGAAACCCGCGAGCTCGGCATGGAGGACGCGTTCGCCGACGGCATCTCGCTGATCGAGTGGCCGGAGAAGCTGAACGGGCAGCTGCCCGGCGACCGCCTCGAGATCACCCTCGACCAGGGCCCGACGCCCGATTCGCGGCGCGCGCGGCTGGTCGGTTTCGGCTCGTGGCGCCGCCGCCTCGCCGGCGTCGCCGGGAGATAGCGGCGTGGCCGGGCGCCGACGGGCGATCGCCGCGTTCCTCGCCGCCCACGGCTGGGGAACGGCGACGCGGCAGGCGCTCGCCGGCGACGCGTCGTTCCGCCGCTACCAGCGGCTGACCGACGGTGGCCGGCGGGCGGTGCTGATGGATGCGCCGCCCGAACACGAGGACGTGCGGCCGTTCGTCACGATCGCCACGCATCTCAAGTCGCTCAGCTTCAGCGCGCCCGAGGTATTGGCTGCCGACGCGGCCGCCGGCCTGGTGATCCTCGAGGACTTGGGCGATGACACTTATACTAAGGTGCTGGACGCGGCGGCAGCGAAAGGCCGCGGGGCGATCGAGGCCACGCTCTACGGGCTTGCCGTCGACGTGCTGATCGAGCTGCACAGGCTGCCGGCGGGTCGCGCGGTGCCGAAGGGCCTGCCGTCCTACGGCAACGGCCGGCTGCTCGACGAGGCGTTCCTGCTGCCGCAGTGGTACGTGCCGGCGGTCACCGGCGGGCACGCCAGCGAGGCGCAGCGCAAGGCCTATGGCGAGGCGTGGCTCGAGGTGTTTCCGGTCGTCCACGCGCAGCCGAAGACGCTGGTGCTTCGCGACTACCACGTCGACAACCTGATGCGGCTGGCCGGCCGCGCCGGAGTCGCGGCGTGCGGGCTCCTCGATTTCCAGGACGCCGTGGCGGGACCGAGG
>Ga0209399_10000728_pt1 | contig 18813 bp, 16 predicted proteins | sample OV2TP3_FD_184130 | JGI IMG/M metagenome (GOLD analysis project Ga0209399, IMG submission 184130) | Hot spring microbial communities from Beatty, Nevada to study Microbial Dark Matter (Phase II) - OV2 TP3 (SPAdes) (version 3) | ecosystem: Environmental > Aquatic > Thermal springs > Hot (42-90C) ... | reverse complement strand
TTCAATCCACCGAAGGCAAACGAACTCGACAGCGCACATTCCACTGCCCCAAGGCCCAGATTGCGCGCCTGATTCGGTACCACATCCAAATCGCACTCCGGATCTGGCTCATTGTAATTCGCCGTCGGCGGCAGCACCCCTTCTTCCAGTGCGAGCAGCGCTGCCACCGCTTCCACTGCCCCGGCCGCGCCCAACGTGTGGCCGTGCATGGACTTGGTTGAGCTGATGGGCAAGTTCTCCGTATGCGTGCCAAACACGCAGCGGATGGCGCGCGTTTCCATCGGATCGTTTGTTAGCGTGCCGGTGCCGTGCGCGTTGATGTAGCCCACCTGCTCTGGCCTTAGCCCTGCATCGCGCAACGCCCCGCGCAACGCCGCCGCCGCGCCCTCCGCGGACGGCTGCGTGATGTGGTGCGCGTCCGACGACATACCAAACCCGGCCAACTCCGCATAGATGTGCGCACCGCGTGCCTGCGCTGCCTCCAGCGGCTCCAGCACCACGGGGGGAAACTCCGGCGACACCATCGTCTTCCCCGGCCTCGGCCTCGACGAGACCGGCAAGGCGTTCGTCGGCACCAGCTCGGGCGAGACCATCACCGTCAGCGGCACGCTCGACGGCGTGCTGGCGTTCGGCAAGGGCGGCGGCGACACATTCAACGTCAACACCGCCACCGACGGGCTGCTGATCGGCGGCATCACGTCCACCGACAACCGGGATATCCTTCTCAGCGACGGCGTCACCTCCGGCAGCGACGGCATCGCCGATACTGACCTCAACACCTTCACCTACGCCAGCCTGGTCTTGCCAAGCAACGGCTCGACCGGGCTGCTGGTCAACCTGGTCGGCGTCGACTTCACTTTCGGCAGCGCCAACTTCGGCGGCGACGGCCTGGTGCAGGACAACGGATCGACGCCTCAGCTCAACAACAACCTCCTCGACGTCGGCATTTTCATCGGCTCCGGCGGCAACGACACCATCAACGTCTTCGGCGGCCCGACCGGCGGCGGCTTCAACACCATCGACGGCGGCGCCGGCGCCGACACCTTCAACATCAACACCGGCGCCAAGATCGGCTTCATCAACGGCGGCATCGGCGCCGATTCGTTCTCGCTGGCGCCGGGGTTGTCCTACGGCGACAACTTCAACGAGGTGAATGGCGGCGCCGACGCCGACTCGGCGAACGTGCGGGTTGTCGCCGGCGCCTCGCCGGTGACGCCGTTCATCCTCGACGTCGAGCAGATCACCGTCAGCATGGAAAGCCTGGGCTCGGCGACCTTCGACGGCACCCACATCGCCGACGGCACCTCGGACGTCACCAGCCTCGGCGCCGCCTTCAGCTTCGCCGGCGCCGACCTGACGTTCACCAATCTGCCCGCCTCGATCACCGGCTTCGGCACCAGCGGCGCCGCCGGCAATGTCGTCGCGAGCTTCGCCAACAGCACCGGGGGGGTGAATATCACTGGCGGTGCCGGCAACGACACCTTCACTGGCTCGGCGCAGGCCGACACGATCATCGGCGGCGCGGGCGCCGACAACCTCGACGGCGGTGCGGGAGACGACATCTTCTTGATCGCGGCGGCGGCCGACCACGCGAGCGGCGAGGTCATCGATGGCGGCTCGGGAACTGCCGACGAAATCCGCTTCACCAGCACGACCGCGAACGAAACCCTGACGGTGCGCTCCGGCGTGTCGCTCGTCGAAACCGTGAAAATCTCCGACGCCTCCGGCGCGACCACCGGCACGACCGCGCTCAATCTTGATACGAGCGGGTTGACCTTCCAAGATGCAAGCGCTGTCACAGGCAACGATGGCGACAACATCGTCACCATGCTCGACATACAGTTCGACGGCTCGATGACGGTCAACGGCAACGGCGGCAGCGACAACTTGAGGATCCAAGACGGCGGCTCCGCCGGGGTCACCCGGAACCTGAACGCTGGCGACGCCAACATCACCAATTTCGAGACCTGGACGCTCGTCTCCAACGTCGCCTACAACCTGACGCTCGCCGACGCCAACAACACGACGGGTTTGACCATCAACGGCTCGGCGGCGAGCGCGGCGACTATTGACGGCTCGGCCGAAACCTCGGCGGCGTTGACCGTCACCGGCTCGGGCGGCGCGGACACCTTGACCGGCGGCGGCGGCGCCGACACGCTCAGCGGCGGCGACGGCGCGGACACGATCACCGGCGGCAGCGGCGCGGATACGCTCAACGGCGGCGCCGGCAACGACACCTTCATCTTCGCCTTTATCGGCTTCGGCTTGGGCGAAACCGCGGACGGCGGGACGGGGACCGACACGCTCTCGATTTCCGACGGGAACGACTTCTCGGCCGGCACGCTGGCCGGGATTGAGGCCCTGACCTACACCGATGGGGCGACGGCGACGTTTTCGGGCGCCCAGGTCAACACCGCGGCGACCCTCGCGAGCGCGTTCGCGGTGACCGGCAACGCCAACAATAACGCGGTCGTGGTCAACCTGGCGGCGGGCGGAGAGACGGTGACGCTGGCCAACTGGACGTTCTCCACCTGGACGGCGGGCACCGACACGGTCACGGTGAACGGCGGGGCGGGCAGCGATACCATCACCGGCTCGTCGCAGCGCGACACCATCAACGGCGCCGCCGGCACCGACACGCTCACCGGCGGGGAGGAGGCGGACACGATCATCGGCGGCGTGGGCGCGGACACGATCAACTTGGCCGAAACCACCAGCGCGGCCGACATCGTGCGCTACGTTAGCTTCAACGACGGCAGCGCCGCCGGGGCGGCCGCCGGCACGTTCACCGGCTTCGATACGATCTCGAATTTCAACACGGCCGCGACGGACGTGGTGAATTTCTCCTTGCTACTCCTCAACGGGACAACGGCCGCGTCCGTCGCCAGCGGCGGGATCAACACCAACGCGACGACGGATGGCGTTTTCTTCATCAACAACGCCAACGCGACCGATTTGACCTCGGTCGACGCGGTCATAACCGCGATCGGCGCCATCACCACCGACGCCAACGACAAGGCGATCTTCCTGGTCAAGAACGCCGCCGGCGACACCGGCATCTACGCCTACACCGAGGACGCAACCGGATCGACTGCCGCCAACATTGACCCGGCTGGATCCTCGCTTCAGATGCTCGGCCTGGTGAGTGCCGCCGTGGTCGACAACAACGACGTCACCGTCACCGCGTAGCCGGCGCGAGCCGTATAGGTGGCATTTGTCTGCATCGCTCCCCTCCGCCTGATTCGCCCCACCTCTCCCCGGCCTTCAGCCGGCCATAGCCGGCTTTCGGCCGGCGAAGGCCGGCCCTCTCCGCCCCGTCTCTCCGCCGCCCCCCTTTCGTCATGCGCGTCCCCGGGCTATGACCCGGGGATCACCCGCGCATCCAGCTTCGCCGGCCGCGCCTCGACCGGAAAGGTGGACCCGCGGGTCGAGCCCGCGGGTGACGGCATGGAATGATGCCAGGGCCGGCGCCTTCTCCTCCACGCGTCATGCCCCGGCTCCGCCCCCCCCCTTTCCGTCATGCGCGGGCTTGACCCGCGCATCCATCTTCCGAAGCCGTGCGCCCGTGGCAAAATTGGGCCCGCGGGTCGAGCCCGCGGGTGACGGCGCGGCGGGTGAGGGGGGCCGGCGCCGCGATTCCCGTTGTTTCCTATTCGTTCGATTTCGCTTGACTCCCGGCCTTTCCTATGCTTAAATTCCGATGAACTGCGCGATTGCAGGGATAATATCATGGCGGAGCACGGCCTTGGCGGCATCGGGCCGGCGGCGGGGCGCCCTTGGACCGGGGCGCATACGGACCCGGGCGCCGGCGGCCGGCCGGCGGCGAAACGACGGCGGAAGACGACCGATGACGACCAATGACGACTTTTGACGACCTTTTTTAAAAAAATTTTCGCCGGCGCCCCGGCCGTCGCGATGCGGTCGCTGGATGCCCCGGGCGGAGCCGGGGCATGACGAAAACAGACCGTCATCGCCCGGCCCTCGGGTCCGCGCCCTCGGGTCCGCGCCCACGGGTCCGGCCCTAGGCCGGCCCGAGGACAGGCTCCGTGCGGCCCAAGGACAGGCTCCGCCATTGGCATCCCGGGGGCGATCCAGGATAACGGCGAGAACCGCCGGCGTTGGCGAACCGCCGGCCCGTGCTATGATTCGCGGGCAACCCTGGGGAGCGCCCGAGCCATGCGCGAGCTCTACGCACGCCTGAAGTCGCGGCCGGCGCTGTTCGCCGAGATGATCGCCGCCTCGCTGCTCGCCAACGTGCTGGCGCTCGCCGCGCCGCTGTTCGTCATCCAGGTGTTGAACCGCTACGTCGCCCACGGCGTCGATTCGACGCTGGCGACCTTGGCCTTCGGCACGGTGATCGCGGTCGCATTGGAGTTCGGCTTCCGCCAGGTGCGGATGCGCCTCGCCCAGGCGGTCAACGCGCCCTACGACGAAGGCTTGGCGAAAGCCGCCTTCCACGCGCTCACCGGCGCCAAGGCGGCGGCCGCGGAGGCGTTGCCGCAGGGGCTGCGCCAGCAGATCGTCGCCGGCGCCGACCAGGTGCGCGCCGCCTACGCCGCCCCCAACGTGGCGGCCGTCATGGACGTGCCGTTCACGTTGGTGTTCGTGCTGGCGCTGTTGCTGCTGAGCCCGGCTCTCGCGGTGATCGCGCTGGCGTTCCTGGCCGCGGTGTTCGCGGTCGCCGGCCTGACCATGGCGTCGCTTCGGCTGCCGACCCGCGAGCTGGCGGCCACCGGGGCCAGGCGCAACGCGCTGGTTTTCTCGGCGATCCACGCCGCGGACACCGTGCGCGCCTTCAACGCCGGCCAGCTGATCCGCCGCCTGTGGCGGGACGAGAGCGGCCTCTACCAGCGCCTGCACCGCGCCGTCACCGGCCGCCAGGGGCTGGTGGCGTCGCTGACCGCCGGCGCGCAAGGCTTGATGAACGTCGCCGTGATCGCCGTCGGCGCGGTGCTGGTGGTCAGGGGCCAGCTCGACGTCGGCGGCCTGATCGGCGCCAACATCCTGGCCGCCCGGGCGCTCGGGCCGATCATCAAGCTGGCGCAGATGGGCGAAGCGTTCGTCGCCGCCCGCCAGGCGACGGCGATGCTCGGCGACTTCCTGCGGGTGCCGCAGGAGCGGGCGCAGGGCTCGGCGCTGGAAACCTATGCGGGCGGCATCGAGTTCCAGGACCTCGGCTTCGTCCACCCCGGGCAGCGGCTGCCGCTGTTCGAGTCGATGAACCTGAAGCTGGCGCCGGGCGCCATGCTGCTGGTCGCCGGCTCCAACGGCGCCGGCAAGACGACGCTGGCCCGCCTGATCGTCGGCCTGCTCGAGCCGAGCCGCGGCAAGATCCTGGTCGACGGCGTCGACCTGGCGCAGGTGGTGCCGGAGTGGTGGCGCAGGCAGATCATGTACCTGCCGCAGGAGCCGTCGTTCCTCAACGCCTCGGTCCGCGACAACTTCCTGGCCGTCAACCCGGGCCTCGACGACGCGCGCCTCAACGAGCTCGCCCGCGCCGCCGGCTTCAAGGCCTTCGTCGACCAGAGCGCCGCCGGCTTCGACACCCGGATCGCCGACAACGGCGCCAGTCTTTCGCTGGGCCTGCGGCGGCGGCTGGCCTTGGGGCGCGCGCTGGCCACCGACGGCATGCTGCTGGTGGTCGACGACCCGGTCGAGGGGCTCGACACGGAGGGCGCCAAGCTGGTCATCGACGCCATCAACGCCGCCGCCAGGCGCGGCCGCACGGTGGTGGTGTTCACCCACGACCCGCGCATCCTCGCCGGCGCCAAGGAATACGTGGATCTGAACGCGAAGCCGGTGCCGCGGCTGGTTCGGCGCAAGCAGCCGGCGGAGCCGGAGACGCCGCGGCCGAAGCCGAAGCCGGTGCGCCAGGTGCGGTCGTGAGCGGGTTCATGGACAAGGCGAAGGCGATGCTGGATTCCCGCGTGCGCGGGAATGACGAACGGGGGCGTGGCGAGGACGATACCACCGCTCCGACCGTCACCCCCGCGTCCCCTGCCGTCACCCCCGCGTCCCCTGCCGTCACCCCCGCGAAAGCGGGGGTCCAGTCCGACGACGGCGAGCGCGCGACCCACATGTTCTTCGCGCTGTGCGCGGCGCTTGTCGTCGCGTTCTTCGCCTGGGCCGCGATCGGGCGCCTCGACGTGGTCAGCGCGGCGCTCGGCGAGGTGATCCCGTCGACCCAGGTGAAGCGCATCCAGCACCTGGAGGGCGGCATCGTGCGCGAGATCCTGGTCCGCGAGGGCGACCAGGTGAAGCAGGACCAGCCGATCGTCGCTCTCGAGGGGGTGGCGTCGGGCGCCGACGTGCAGGAGCTGAAGGTGCGCGTCAGCTCGCTCAGGGCCGAGATCGCCAGGCTGGAGTCCGAAGCCAAGGGGCTGCCGGCGCCGGCCTTCCCGGCCGATCTGGCGCGCGACCATCCGGAGCTGGTGGCGCAGGCGACGGCGTTCTTCGCCACCCGCAAGAGCCGCATCGAGAACCAGCTCGCCTCGCAGCGCGAGGAGATCGCCCAGCAGGACCGCATGATCGAGGAGGTGTCGGCGCGGCTCCGCAACAACCGCCAGCGGCTGAAGCTGCTGAACGAGCAGATCGGGATCTCCGAGGAGCTACTCAAGGACCAGCTCAGCAACCGCCTGCAGCACCTGGAATGGCTCAAGGAAGCCTCCAGCCTGAAGGGCAAGATCGACGAGGACGCCGCCGGTCTCGAGCGCGCCCAGGCGGCGAAGAAGGGCGGCCTCAACAAGCTCGACCTGGTGCGCGACGCTTTTTTCGAGAAGGCGCGCGAGGACCTGGAGGAGAAGCGCCGCCAGCTCGACGAGTTCGCCAACCGGATGAAGAAGTACGAGGACTCGCTGAAGCGCACGGTGGTGCGCTCGCCGGTCGACGGCGTCGTCAAGACGCTCTACGTCGCCACCTTGGGCGGCGTGGTGGCGCCGGGCGGCTCGGTCGCCGACGTGGTGCCCGAGGGCGACCGGCTGATCGTCGAGGCCAAACTCGCCACCCAGGAGATCGGCTACGTGCACGCCGGCCAGGAGGCGGTGGTGACGCTGGCGTCGTCGGACGCGGTGCGCTTCGGCCAGCTCAAGGGCGAGGTGATCCTGGTCAGCCCCGACACCATCCAGGGCGCCGACCGCATCCCCTACTACAAGGTGCGCATCGCCACCGAGCGCGACTACTTCGAGCGCGCCGGCGCCCGCTACCGGCTGGTGCCCGGGGTGCAGGTGCTGTGCTCGATCCAGACCGGCACCCGCTCGGTGCTGGCCTATCTGGCGGACCCGTTCGTGCGCTCGCTGTCGACCGCCTTGCGCGAGCGGTGAGGACGGCCATGCGGGAGCAATCGTTGTCGCCTACAAACAAGACCGTCATCGCCCGGCGCAGCCCGGGCGATCCAGTCCCGCGAGCCACTGGATGCCCCGGACTTCGCCGGGGCATGACGGCCTAAGAGTTGTGGCGTCGGTCTCGACTAACCTGGAGAGAATTAAGAGATGTCCTGGCAGGGAAAAATTCTGCGCGTGAACCTGAGCCGCGGCACCGCGGCGGCGGAGCCGTTGAACCGCGCGTGGGCGGCGGACTACCTGGGCCAGCGCGGCCTCGCCAGCCGCTATCTGGCGGCCGAGATCGACCCCAAGGTCGATGCGCTGGCGCCCGGCAACGCGCTGATCTTCGCTACCGGGCCGTTGACCGGCACCGCCGCCTCCACCGGCGGCCGCTATTCGGTGATCACCAAGGGCGCGCTGACCGACGCCATCGCCTGCTCGAACTGCGGCGGCTTCTTCGGCGCCGAGCTGAAGATGGCCGGCTGGGACATGGTGATCGTCGAGGGCCGCGCGGCGAAGCCGGCGTATCTGCTGATCCGCGACGACGCGGTGGAGATTCTCCCGGCCGACGGATTCATCTGGGGCCGCTCGACCTGGGACACGGAAGACCTGATCCGCGCCCGCCACGGCGAGCCGCAGCTGCGCATCGCCTCGATCGGCGTCGCCGGCGAAAAGGGCGTGCGCTTCGCCTGCATCATCAACGACCGCGACCGCGCCGCCGGGCGGTCGGGGGTCGGCGCGGTGATGGGCTCGAAGAACCTGAAGGCCATCGCGGTGCGCGGCACCAAGGGCGTCAAGGTGGCGCGGCCGGCGGCGTTCCTGAAGGCGGTCGCGGCGGCGCGCGCCAAGCTCGAGGCCAACCCCAGCCGCACCCGCCTCGCCCACCACGGCACCATGGCGATGATGGACGTCACCAACGCCTATGGCTCGCTGCCGACCCGCAACTGCCGCGACGTGCAGTTCGAGGGCGCCGGCCGCATCAACGCCAAGACCATGCGCACCAAGCGCAAGAGCGACGGCCGCGCCAACCTGGTAACCAACAAGGCGTGCTTCGGCTGCACCATCGCCTGCGGCCGGGTCTCGCGCATCGATCCGAATCATTTCAGCGTCAAGGGCAAGGAGAACACCGAGTACGGCGGCGCCGTCGGCGGGCTGGAATACGAGTCGGCGTTCGCGGTCGGGCCGATGTGCGGCGTCGACGACATCGAGGCCGCCACCTACGCCTCGGCGGTGTGCAACGAGCAGGGGATGGACCCGATCTCGTTCGGCGCCACCCTCGCCGCCGCCATGGAGCTTTTCGAGACCGGCGCCATCACCGCCAAGCACACCGGCGGGCTCGAGTTGCGATTCGGCTCGGCGCGGGCGCTGGTTAAGGCGGCGGAGCTCACCGGCCGCGGCGACGGCTTCGGCAGGGAGCTCGGCCTCGGCGCCAGGCGCCTGTGCGACAAGTACGGCCGGCCGGAGTTCGCGATGACCGTCAAGGGCCAGGAGTTCCCCGGCTACGACCCGCGTGCCATGCAGGGCATGGCCCTGGCGTATGCCACCTCCAACCGCGGCGCCTGTCATTTGAAGGCCAGCCCGTTCACCGACGACTTCGCCCGCGTCGCCACCGACGGCAAGGCGAAGATCGTCAAGGACAGCCAGGACGTGGTCGCCGCCATCGATTCGACCGGGCTGTGCCTGTTCACCCGCAACGCCTGGGGATTGGACGACTACGCCAGCCAGCTCGACGCGGCGCTCGGCGGCGGCTGGAGGGCGGAGCGGCTGGTCGAGGTCGGCGAGCGGATCTGGAACCTGGAGCGGCGGTTCAACCTGGCGGCCGGGATGACGGCGGCCGACGACACGCTGCCCGCCCGCGTGCTCAGGGAGGCCGCCAAGAGCGGCGCCGGCAAGGGCCGCGTCGCCGGGCTGGCCGAGATGCTGCCCGAGTACTACCGGCTGCGCGGCTGGGACGCGGCCGGCCGGCCGACGGCGAAGACCCTGAAGCGCCTCGGGCTGGCATGAGCGGACTCCGATGAGAGGCGTCGCGTGAAGATCCCGGTGCGGCTGATCTCCATCGACGCGCCGCCGCCGCCCGGCTTCGACGACGCCGGCGAAGGCGCCGTCGAGCTCGACCACGGCGCCAGCCTCGCCGACGCGCTCCGCCGGCTCGGCCTGCCGGCGGACGAGCCGTACGCGACGCTGGTCAACGGCGAGCCGGTGGCGGCCGGCGAGCGGCGCCGGCGGCGGCTCGCGGCCGGGGACCAACTCACCCTGTTCCCGCCGATCAAGGGCGGGCGGGGCCACGCCGGGCGAGGCCAGGGCGGCCGCGGGGTGCGGCGGCCTTGACCGGCGTCAAAGGCGGCGACCGGGCGGCGGCGTATGCTTGATGATCGCGTATCCGGAATGGGAGGCCACCGATGCCGAAGATTCTCGACGATCTCCACGCCGACCACATGAACATGGCCCGCCTCTACGACCTGATCGGCCGCGAGCTGAAGGCGTTCACCGCCGGCGGGCTGCCGGACTACGAGCTGGTGCAGAAGATTCTCGACTACTGCCTCTCGTATCCCGACCAGGTGCATCACCCGAAGGAGGACCTGGTGTTCGCGCGGCTGCAGACCCGCCGCCCGAAGGCGGCCGACGCGATCGGCGATCTCGCCGACGAGCACCGCAAGCTCAAGGCGTTCACGCGGCGGTTCGCCACCGCGCTCGCCAACGTGCTCGAGGACGAGCAGCTGCCGCGCGACTGGTTCCTCGATCTCGCCAACGACTTCCTCGCCTTCTCGCGGCGCCACATGCAGATGGAGGAGGTGCTGTTCTTCCCCGCCGCCCGCAAGCACCTGACGGCGGCCGACTGGGCGGAGATCGAGACGGCGATCGCGCGCCGCGTCGGGCGGTCGTCGGACGCCGCCAGGCGCGAGCGCTTCGCCGCCGGCCTCGGCGAGATCATGGCCTGGGGCAAGGTCGCGGACGCCGACGCCGGGACCGCGGCGCCGGCGCCGTAGCGGCGAACGGGTCGCGGCGCGGCGGCGGCCTACAGGCCTTCCGTCAGCTCCAGCTCGTCGAGCAGGTCGTCGATGTTGCGGACGTGGACGCGGCGGCCGGTGAAGCGGGCGATGTCGTCCTGCTCCAGGCTCTTGATGGTGCGCGACATCGACTCCGGGCGGATGCCGATCATCGCCGCCATGTCCTGGCGCGACAGCGGCAGCTCGAGGTCCATGGCGCCGTCGGCGTCGACGACGCCGTAGCGGTCCTTCAGCACCAGCAGCAGGTGCGCGAAGCGGGCGCGCACCGGCAGCGTGGTGCTTTGCAGGACCTTGTCCTCGGCGGCGCCGAGGTCCTTGGTGGCGTGGGTCAGGAACCGGAGGCCGAGGGTCGGGTTGCGGCCCAGCAGCGTGCGCACGGTGCCGGCGTCGATGAAGCACACCGTCGACGGTTCCAACGCCTCGGCGCTGTTGTTGTGGTCGTCGCTGGCGAGCATCGAGCGGTAGCCCAAGGTGTCGCCCGGATGGCAAAGGCGGAGCAGGATTTCCTGGCCGTTGGCGTTCATCTTGCGCACCCCGATGAGCCCGCTTTCGATGCAGTGGACTCCGTGGCAGGCGTCGGCCTCGTGGAACACCACCTCGCCGGGCAGGTAGTCCCGGGACATCTTGCTCTTGTCGACGAGCTTCAACTCCTCGTCGGTCAAGACGCACCACTCGGTGCGGCCGCGGGTCTGGCAGGTGAAGCAGTTCCTAGCCGCGGTGGACGATTTGCTGCCTTCCATTGCCGGCGTTCCTGGAAACCGGGCGGCCGCGGCTACGCTTGAGCGTCCCCGGGGGCCGAAACCACAACCGAAAAATGTTAAACCGCGTAAGGCAGGATCACAACCCCATTTCCCTCAGGGGCTTGCGACACCCGCCCGGCCGGGCACGGCCGTTCCGGAGGCCTTGCTTGACCATGGTCAAGGCGTTGCCGGGATTGCCGTTTTACCGTCGTCGCCGATCCATGACGACTGTCCCTGGAACGCGGTGTGACATGGTCCCGGTGCCGAGCCAATTGCGTTTTTTCAGTATTCGGCCTTGGTGGCTGGCGCCGTGTGCAAATTGCGGGGGGGTGATGACAAGGGATTCGAGGATTTTCGACGCCGCCAAGAACTTCGTCGAGCGGTTCGGCGACGACGCGCCGGCCGAGGCCAAGCGACGGGCCGAGGAGCTGCGCCGCGCCGGCAATGTCGCCAGCGCCGCCACCTGGATGCAGATCTACGAGGAGGTCAGAGTCCTGGTGGAGCGCGGCGGCCATACGCCGCACTAGCGGGCGTGTCGCATGGGCGCCTTCGCCGATCACCGCACGCCGGCAGGCCGTGACCGGCGGGTCACCGGCGCGGCCGAGGCCATCGCCGCCAGGACGCCGGCGAACGAAGCCTTGCCGATGGCAGGAAACCCGCCGCAGCCGGACCCCCAGGCTCCGCGGTGCGCGGCGATGGATCAATCCGGGCTCCGTGTCGACACCGCGGTGCCCCGCTACACCAGCTATCCGACGGCGCCGCATTTCCGGCCCGACGTGACGGGCGACGCCTACCGCGACTGGCTCGCCGGCATCGGCCCCGACGACGCGCTGTCGATGTATTTCCACGTTCCCTTTTGCAAGGCCATGTGCTGGTATTGCGGCTGCCACACCAAGGTGGTGCGGCGCTATCAGCCAGTCGCCGATTACGCGGCGCTGCTGGCCCAGGAGATGGCCCTGATCGCCGGCGCGCTGCGCGCGGAACCATGGGTGGCGCACGTGCATTGGGGCGGCGGCACGCCGACCATGCTGGAGCCCGAGGATTTTGCGGCGCTGATGGCGGCGGCGCGCAGGCATTTCCGGTTCGCCGGCGACGCCGAGGTGGCGGTCGAGATCGATCCGCGGACGCTGACTCAAACGATGACCGAGGCATTGGCCGCCGCCGGCGTTACCCGCGCCAGCCTCGGCGTGCAGGATTTCAACACCCACGTTCAGCTGGCGATCAACCGGGTGCAACCGTTCTCTGTCACCGCCGAGGCCGTCCGCCGGCTGCGCGATTGCGGCATCGCGGGGATCAACTTCGACCTGATGTACGGCCTGCCCGGCCAGACCGTCGCCGACGTGGTGCGCACGGTCGACCGGGCGGTGACGTTGGCACCCGACCGGCTGGCGCTGTTCGGCTACGCCCACGTACCGTGGCTGAAGACCCACCAGCGGATGATCGACGAGACGGCGCTGCCCGGCGGACCCGATCGGTTGGCGCAGGCCGAAGCGGCGGCAGCGCGGCTGATCGCGCACGGCTATCGCCGCATCGGCCTCGACCACTTCGCGCGCCCCGGCGATGCCCTGGCCAAGGCGCTCGATGAGGGGCGGCTGAAGCGCAATTTCCAGGGCTACACCGACGACCGGGCGAAAGTTTTGCTGGGCTTCGGCGCGTCGGCGATCGGCAGCCTGCCGCAAGGCTACGTGCAGAACGAGGTGCCGCTCGCCGCCTACCGGCGCGCCATCCAGGCCGGGCGGCTGGCGACCGCGCGGGGCATCGAGCTTTCCGTCGACGACCGCCTGCGCCGCGACGTCATCGAGCGGCTGATGTGCGGCCGCGAGGTCGATTTGGCGGCCACCGCCGCCGACCACGGCGTCGACGAGCCGTTTGCGATCGAATTGGCGCGGCTGGCCATCATGGCCGCCAATGGCGCGGTCGACCTCGCCGGCACGCGGGTCCGGATCAGCGAGCGCGGCCGGCCGTGGATGCGCACCGTCGCCGCGCTGTTCGATCGCTACCTCGAGACCGGCAAGGCGCGGCATACGCGGGCGGTGTGACAATTGCCCGCCGTCGCCGGCGTCCGGCAATCGCATGGTTCAATGGCCTTATTGATAAGTCTAAAAAATAGGCACTGTATCTACGTTGCCTAATTTATAGACTTTCATGATGTGGCGGCAGCGCCGCCGATATCGCTGAATCCCTCTAAAATTGTTGAAATATAACCGTTTTTCGCAGGCGCGAAGAGTTGGCACCGATCTTGCGGCTATTTCCCAAAGAACTTGGGAAACCGGCAGTCGCGGTGCACCCGATGGCCAAGGGATTGAAGGTGATGCTGGTCGCCGCTCGCCATGAAGACGGGGCAGACTTCGAGGTTTTCCTGACCGCCACAGGCTACCGGGTGGTCGGCCGTTGCGGCGAGGCGGACGATCTCGCCGCCCGCGCCGGCGCCTGCCGCCCCGACGTCGTCGTTATCGACGCGCCGGCTCCCGACGCCCGCCTGCTGACCAAGATCGAGAGCCTCCGCCGCGTCCGGCCGCGGCCGATCGCGTTGTTCTGCGACGGCGGCAGCTCCGAAGAGATCGCCGCCGCGGTCGGCTCCGGGGTCAGCGCGCTGATCCCCGGCCGGGCCAGCCGCGAGCGACTGGCGTCCGCTATCGACGTGGCAATGGCGCAATTCGGCGAAACCAGCCGGTTGCTGCAGGAACGCGACCGTGCCGCCACCGCGCTTGCCGAGCGCAAGCTGATCGAGCGCGCCAAGGGAATCATCATGAAGCAACGCGGCCTCGACGAGGACGCAGCCTACAAGTTCATGCGCCAGGCGGCGATGAACAAGAACCTGCGGCTCGGACAACTCGCGGCCTCGATCATCGAGGCCGAGGAGTTGCTGGGCTGAACGCCCGCCACCGCGCCAATGGCGGCGCGGTGGTGGCGACCATCAACCGGCCAAGGGATCAACGGCGGTTTCCTGGTCATGTGTCTTCGGGCCGATGGCGGCCCGGCAACCGGACAATGGCGTCCTCCAAGCGGTGCATCGGCATGGCACCGGTGGTGGGGCGCCTTTCGTAATTTGGAGGATAAAATCATGGGTGCGTTTTCCGACCCGTTCGATTCGAAGAAGACTCTGTGGAGCGGCTGCCCGTGCGGCAAGCATGGCTCGCTCGAGGAGCACAAACAGGCGACGGCCGAAAGCATCGGCCAAGGCCACGAAACCCACCTCGCCCGTCAGGCCGAGCCCGACCGCAGCAGTACTGAGGAATCGATGGCCCGCGTCGTCGAATCGGCGGTGATGAAGGGCATCTTCGGCACCGATATCAACCGGCGCCGGTTCCTGGCCGCCGTCGGCTCGGGCACGGCGCTGGCTGCCATATCGCAGGTCCTCCCGCTCGCCGCCGCCAAGGAGGCCTTCGCCCAGGCGCCAGGCCCGCTGGAAAAGAAGGACCTCAAGATCGGCTTCATTCCGATCACCTGCGCCACGCCGATCATCATGGCCCACCCCATGGGCTTTTACTCGCGCAACGGCCTCAACGCCCAGGTCGTCCGCACCGCGGGTTGGGCCGTGATTCGCGATAAGACCCTCAACAAGGAATACGACGCCGCGCACTTCCTTTCGCCGATGCCGCTCGCCATCACGCTCGGCGCGGGATCGAACCCGGTTCCCTACACCATGCCGGCGGTCGAGAACATCAACGGCCAGGCGATCACGCTGGCTATGAAGCACAAGGACAAGAATGACCCGAAGAAATGGAAGGGCTTCAAATTCGCGGTGCCGTTCGATTACTCGATGCACAACTATCTGCTTCGCTACTACGTCGCCGAGCACGGCCTCGATCCCGATACGGACATCCAAATCCGCGCCGTGCCACCGCCCGAAATGGTCGCCAATTTGCGCGCCGACAACATCGATGGCTTCCTCGGTCCGGACCCGTTCAACCAGCGTGCGGTATACGACGGTGTCGGATTCATCCACTTGCTGACCAAGCAGATTTGGGACGGGCATCCGTGTTGCGCCTTTGCCGCCAGCCGCGAGTTCGTCACCGCGATGCCGAACACGTATCAGGCACTCCTCAAGTCGATCATCGAGGCGACCGCTTTCGCGTCCAAGCAGGAGAACCGCAAGCAGGTGGCCGAGGCGATTGCGCCGCAAAACTACCTGAACCAACCGGTGACGGTGGTCGAGCAGGTGTTGACTGGTACCTACGCCGACGGTCTAGGCAACGTTAAGAAGGAGCCGAACCGCATCGATTTCGATCCATTCCCATGGCACTCGATGGCGATCTGGATTCTCACGCAAATGAAACGCTGGGGGCAGGTCAAAGGTGACGTCGACTACAAGAAGGTTGCCGAGCAGGTGTTCCTCGCCACCGATGCTGCCCGGTTGATGCGCGACGCCGGTCTGACGCCGCCAGCTTCGGCAATGAAGAAGCACATCATTATGGGCAGGGAATTCGATCCGGCGAACCCCGACGCCTACGTGTCTAGTTTCGCCATCAGGCGGGTCTGATCGCGGGCCAAGTGGATGCGGGCCATGACGACATCGCTGCGACTACGGGCCGTTATTCTGTCGATCGCCTTGTTCGTGCTGTTCATTGGGGCGTGGCACATTGCCGTCGCTGTCGGCGGTGGTGTCGGCGGACCGGCGGTCGATCCGGAATACGCAAAGCTCGTCGGCGCCGCGGCCGCCACCGGAAAGAAGACCCCATTTCCATCTCCCGCCGAGGTAGGTGCCAAGTTGTGGGGCCATGTTGCCGATCCCTTTTACGTGCGCGGCACCAACGACATGGGAATCGGCATCCAGCTCGCCCACTCGATATTGCGCGTTGCGATCGGCTACCTGTCTGCGGCGGCGATTGCCATACCGCTCGGTTTCTTGATCGGCATGTCGCCCTTGTTCCACCGGGGGCTCGATCCGTTCGTGCAGGTGCTGAAGCCGATTTCGCCGCTCGCCTGGATGCCGCTCGCGCTCTACACGATCAAGGATTCCGAAGTTTCTTCCATTTTCGTGATCTTCATTTGCTCGATCTGGCCGATGCTGATCAACACCGCCTTCGGCGTCGGCTCGGTGCGCCGCGAGTGGCTGAACGTTGCCCGCACCCTCGAGGTCGGCCGGCTGCGCACGGCACTCAGCGTAATCCTCCCGGCCGCGGCGCCGACGATCATGACCGGCATGCGCATCTCCATCGGTATAGCCTGGCTGGTGATCGTCGCCGCCGAGATGCTGGTGGGTGGCACCGGCATCGGTTACTTCGTGTGGAACGAGTGGAACAACCTCTCCCTCACCAACGTCATCGCCGCCATCGTCTTCATTGGGCTGATCGGCATGCTGCTTGACCAGGTGCTGGCGTTTTTCGCCAAGCTCGTCACTTACGTGGAATAGGGGCGCCGATGACCGCCGAGACACAGATCAGCGTCGAGGGTTTGCGGCGTTCGTTCCCGTCTGCCGATGGATCGGGCGAAGTCACCGTGTTCGAGGACATCTGGTACAAGGTCGCCCGCGGCGAGTTCGTGTGCCTGATCGGGCATTCGGGCTGCGGCAAGACGACGCTCCTCAACATCCTCGCCGGCCTCGACAGGCCGAGCGCCGGCGGCGTCATCGTCGACCACGAGGAGGTCACCGGCCCCAGCTTGGACCGTGCAGTAGTGTTCCAAAGCCACGCCCTGATGCCGTGGATGAGCGCGCTGGGCAACATCGCCTTTGCCGTCAAGTCGCGCTGGCGCGATTGGCCGAAGGTCAAGGTGCGCGAGCATTGCCAGAAATATATCGACCTGGTGCGGCTGACGGGCGCCGAGGGCAAGAAGCCGTCGCAGCTTTCGGGCGGCATGAAGCAGCGCGTCGGCATCGCCCGTGCGTTTGCCATCGAGCCCAAGATCATGCTGCTCGACGAGCCTTTCAGCGCACTCGACGCGTTGACCCGCGGCAGCCTACAGGACGAACTTCTCGCCATCTGCGCCGCCACCCATCAGACGGTCTTCATGATCACCCACGACATCGACGAAGCGATGCTGCTGGCCGACAAGATCATCCTGATGACCAACGGCCCGCATGCCAAGATCTGCGAGATCGTCGAGAACACCATGCCGCGCAGCCGTAGCCGCCACGACATGCACCGGCATTCGCATTACTACCCGATTCGCAATCACCTGATCGAATTTCTGGTCAACCGCTCGACGGAATTCGAGAAGGAACTCGCTTCGAAGGACTACGACCCGCGTCATCCGCCCGTCGTCCGCCCGGGATTGCGCCGGCCGTCGCCGGCCGCCCTTGGCGCGGCCAGGGCGTTGGGCGGCAAAGACGCCGAAAGCGAGACCATTCAGGCGTCCGCTTGAGCGAGGCGGCCGCCGGACCATACCAAAGGAGGTACCCAGACATGACTCGCGCAGAGCTGACGGAAAAGGTCATCGCCACCAAGACTCTCAAAGGCATCAAGTGGTCCGAGGTGGCGAAAAAGGTTGGCCAATCCAAGGAATGGACGACCGCCGCCCTGATGGGACAGATGTCGATGACCAAGAAGCAGGCCGAGGCCGCCGGCAACGCGCTCGGCATGAACTTCGGCGACGAGGAGATCGGGCTCCTGATGACGGTGCCCTATCGCGGCTCGCTCGGGCAGACGGTGCCGACCGACGCGCTGGTGTATCGCTTCTACGAGCTGATTCAGGTCTACGGCACCACCATCAAGGCGCTGATCGAGGAGGAATTCGGCGACGGCATCATGAGTGCCATCGACTTCTCCATGGACATCAAGCGCGCCGCCGACCCGAAGGGTGATCGCGTCGTGGTGACGCTGAACGGCAAGTTCCTGCCCTATAAGACCTACTGAGTCCCTTCCCGCCTGTTGACCGCCGGGGCCCGGATCCGTCCGGCCCCGGCTTTGCGGGCATTTGCCGGGCCGTGCAGTTGCCTTCAAAATCCGTTACAATCGCCCACCGCATTCGACTTGAATGACGGAGGATGGATCTCGCCATGGCCGGCATCCTGCGTACTTTTGTGTTTATGTTCGCCGTTACCGTCGCCGCCGTCGCCGGAGGACCCATGACCGCCGCCAACGCCGCCAACGCCCACGACTTCCACTTCAAAGCCATCGAAGGCGGCGACTTGGCGCTCGCCAAGTTCAAGGGCAAGGCGGTGCTGGTGGTCAATACGGCGTCGCGATGCGGGTTCACGCCCCAGTATGAGGGCTTGCAGGCGCTGTGGCAGGCGTACCGCGACCGCGGCCTCGTCGTGCTCGGCGTGCCGTCGAACGATTTCGGCAGCCAGGAGCCCGGCTCCAACGCCGAGATCAAGAAGTTCTGCGAGGTCAATTTCTCCGTCGACTTTCCGATGACCGAGAAGGCCGTGGTCAAGGGCGCCGACGCGCATCCCTTCTATAAATGGGCGGCCGACGAGCTTGGCGCGCTGGCGGCGCCGAAGTGGAACTTCCACAAGTACCTGGTGGGACCCGATGGGCGGCTGGTCGACTGGTTCTCGACCCCGACCGGGCCGGACGCGCCGCGACTCAGGGCGGCGATCGAGAAGGCGCTGCCGAAGAACTAGCCGTCCGCCTATCTCTCCTGCAGGAACGCCCGATAGGCGTCGGCGAGTTCGTCGACCGCCGCCTTGTGCAGCCTGCGGCCGATGGTGCCCGAAGCCAGCGTCGGATCGGAGCCGATGCGGCCGTCGGGGAAGCGCCGGCGGTAGTCGTCGGCGTCGTAGATCGGCCCGTCCGGCGCCCGCTTCGGCGTCAGTTTCTTGCGCGCCACCCGCTTGGCATCCTTCGGATAGCCGAAATA
>Ga0209399_10000726_pt1 | contig 18824 bp, 16 predicted proteins | sample OV2TP3_FD_184130 | JGI IMG/M metagenome (GOLD analysis project Ga0209399, IMG submission 184130) | Hot spring microbial communities from Beatty, Nevada to study Microbial Dark Matter (Phase II) - OV2 TP3 (SPAdes) (version 3) | ecosystem: Environmental > Aquatic > Thermal springs > Hot (42-90C) ... | reverse complement strand
TCTTTCGAGCGGTCGGTGATCTGCATGTAGCCGTCCGGGTCGATGGTGGCAACGTCGCCGGTCGGGAACCAGCCGTCCTTGAGCGGATCGCCGCCCTCGCCCTTGAAGTAGCCGCCGGCGATCCACGGCCCGCGCACCATGAGGTTGCCGAAGCTCTTGCCGTCCCAGGGAAGATCCTTGCCTTCCTCGTCCACGATCTTCATCTCCACGCCGAAGATGCCGCGGCCCTGCTTCGCCTGCACCGCGAGCTGCGCCCCCTTGTCGAGCTCCATCTGCTTCGCCTTCAGCGTGCCGACCGTGCCAAGCGGACTCATCTCGGTCATGCCCCAGGCGTGGAACACCCGCACGCCGTAGTCGTCCTGGAACGCGCGGATCATCGAGGGCGGGCAGGCCGAACCGCCGATGACCGTGCGGTTGAGCGTGGAGAACCGGACCTTGGCCGCGGCGAGGTGGTGCAGCAGCATCAGCCAAACCGTGGGAACTCCGGCCGAGAGCGTGACGCGCTCCTGCTCGATCAGCTCGTAGACGCTCTTGCCGTCGAGGTGCGGGCCCGGGAACACCATCTTCGCCCCGACCATGGTGCAGGTGTAGGGCAGGCTCCAGGCGTTGGCGTGGAACATCGGCACCACCGGAAGCACCGTGTCCATCGCCGAGAGATTGAGCGCATCGGGCAGCGCCGCGCCGTAGGCGTGGATGATGGTCGAGCGGTGCGCATAGAGCGTGCCCTTGGGGTTCCCGGTCGTGCCGGAGGTGTAGCAGAGCGCCGCCGCGGTGCGCTCGTCGAAGGACGGCCACTCGAAGCGCGCGTCTTCGCCCTCCATCAGCTCCTCGTAGCAAAGCAGCCCGGGAATCGCGCTCGCCGCCGGCATGTGCGCGCGATCGGTGAGCAGCACGTAGTGCTTCACCGTCTTCAATTGCGGGGCGAGCTTTTCCACCAGCGGGAGGAACGTCAGGTCGAAGAAAAGCGCCGCGTTCTCGGCGTGGTTCGAGATGTAGACGATCTGGTCCGGGAAGAGCCGCGGGTTGATCGTGTTGATGATCGCGCCGATCCCGGAGATCGCGTAATAGAGCTCGTAATGGCGATGGCCGTTCCAGGCGAGCGTGCCGATGCGGTCGGCCTCCCTGGCGCCCAGCCGCCGCAGCGCCTTGGCGAGCCGCTTCGCGCGCGCATGCGCTTCGCGATAGGTGTAGCGGTGCATGCCGCCCTCGACCGTCTTGGACACGATCTCGGTGTCGCCGTGGTTCTGGTCGGCGAACCGGATCAGGTCGGTGATCAGGAGCGGCATGTCCATCATCAGGCCAAGCATGGGTGGACCTCCGGGAGTGCGTCCCTTTGCTGCGGACAGGCGAGCGAAATTACTCTGGCCCGGAGTGGCTGGTCAAGCATTGCCCTTGACCCGCTCCGGAGCCTTCAATACCATGGGCCAGATCCCAAAGTAGAAGGAGGACCCATGGATTTCCGTCATTCCGGCCGCATCGCGCTCGGTGCCGTCGCCGCTCTGCTGTCGCTCGGCGTGCACGCACAGACAATCAAGGTGGCCTACATCGATCCGCTCTCCGGACCGTTCGCCAACGTCGGCGAGCAGGGGCTGGCCGAATTCCGTTTCGCCGTCGACCAGATCAACAAGCGCGGCGGCGTGCTGGGCGGGCAAAAGCTCGAAGTGATCGGTTTCGACAACAAGGTGAGCCCGCAGGAGGCGCTCAACCAATTGAAGCGCGTGATCGACCAGGGGATCCGCTTCATTACGCAGGGGAACAGTTCGGCGGTGGCCGGCGCGCTCATCGAGGCCGTCAACCGGCATAACGAGCGCAACCCCGGCAAGGAGATCCTGTACCTCAACTACGCCGCGGTGGATCCCGCCTACACCAACGACAAATGCTCCTTCTGGCATTTCCGCTTCGATGCCAACAGCGACATGAAGATGGAATCGCTCACCACCTGGATGGCGGGCCGCAAGGAGATCAAGAAGGTCTACCTCATCAACCAGGACTACTCGTTCGGCCACGCCGTCAAGAGAGCGGCCCGCGAGCTGCTCGCGCGCAAGCGCCCCGACGTCCAGATCGTCGGCGACGACCTGCACCCGCTCGGCAAGGTGACCGACTTCGCGCCGTACGTCGCCAAGATCAAGGCCTCAGGCGCGGATTCCGTCATCACCGGAAACTGGGGCAACGACATGTCGCTGCTGGTCAAGGCGGGCAGGGACGCGGGCCTGAACGTCGACTGGTACACCTATTACGCGGGTGGACTGGGCACTCCGACCGCGATGGGCGAGGCAGCCGCCGGCAGGGTGAAGATCATCGCCGAATACCATGCCAATGTCGCGAACAACAGGGCGGCGAAGTGGGATGCCGACTACCGCAAGCAGGCGCCCAAGGGCAACCCGGACTTCTACTTCCTGCGCGGCAAGATCATGTGGGAGATGTTCGTCAAGGCCGTCAACCAGGCGAAGTCGGCCGATCCCAAGGCGGTTGCCTACGCGCTCGAAGGCATGAAGCACGAGGGTGACCTGGGCGAAGTGGAGATGCGCAAACAGGACCACCAGCTGATCCAGCCGCTGTACGTCATGACGCTGCAAAAGTCTGCCGCCAAGGGCGGGCCGAAGGAAGCAAGGATCGACGCAGACGGCAGCAGCGGACTCGCGCTCGTGACCGACGCACGCCTGGAGGCCTACACCTCGGCCCAGCCGACCTCCTGCAGCATGAAACGCCCGTGACACGGGAATAAGCGACCGACGGGGGGCCCGCGCCCCCCGTTTTTTTTGCGCCCGGGATGGAATTCTTCCTCATCCAGACGCTGAACGGCATCAGCTACGGGCTGCTGCTGTTCATGCTGTCCTCGGGCCTGACGCTGGTGTTTTCGCTGATGGGCGTGCTCAATTTCGCCCACGCCAGCTTCTACATGCTGGGCGCGTATTTCGCCTACCAGGTGAGCACGAAGATCGGCTTCTGGCCGGCGCTCGTCCTCGCGCCGATGCTCGTCGGGCTGATCGGCATGGCAGTCGAGCGCTGGGGACTGAGGACGGTGCACCGCTACGGCCACGTCGCCGAACTGCTCTTTACCTTCGGCCTTGCCTACCTGATCGAGGAGGCGGTGCACCTCGTCTGGGGGCGCATCGCGGTCGAATATCGCGTGCCGCCGGAGCTCGACGGCCCGCTGTTCACGATCTACACCTCGCAGTACCCGATCTACCGCGGCTTCATGATGCTGGTCGCGGTGGCGATGCTGGTCTCGATCTGGCTCGCGCTCACGCGTACCCGGATCGGCCTCGTCATCCAGGCGGCGCTCACGCACCCGCAGACCGTGGAGGCGCTCGGCCACAACGTGCCGCGCGTGTTCATGCTTGTCTTCGGCGGCGGCGCCGCGCTCGCAGGTCTCGCCGGGGTGATCGGCGGCAACGCCTTCGTCACCGAGCCCGGCATGGCGGCGGCCGTCGGGCCGATCATCTTCGTGATCGTCGTGGTCGGCGGGATGGGTTCTCTCGCCGGGGCCTTCGTCGCCTCGCTCCTCATCGGCTGCCTGCAGACGTTCGCCGTGGCGCTCGACTGGTCGTTCGCGGCCCTGTTCGCACGATTCGGCTACACCGTGACTTCCGAGACCCCGCTCGCCGCGCTGTGGAACATCGGCCTTTCGCAGGCCGCGCCGGTGCTGCCCTACGTGCTCATGGTGCTGCTGCTGATCTTCCGGCCGCGGGGACTGATGGGAACGCGCGAAGGATGAAGTACCGGCCGCTCAACCTGGGTCGGTGGCTGATCTGGGGAGCGACCGCGCTCGTGTTCCTCGTCGCGCCGCTCGCCCTGCGGCAGGCCTTCGCCCTCACCATGATGACGCAGATGGGCGCGTTCATCATCTTCGCGCTCTCGTACAACATGCTGCTCGGCCAGGGGGGGATGCTCTCCTTCGGTCACGCGGTGTACTCCGGTCTCGGCGCCTACATCACGGTGCACGTGCTCAACCTGGTCAGCAAAGGCACGTTCTCCGTACCGGTGTCGCTCCTTCCGCTGGTGGGCGGGCTTGCCGGACTCGTGTTCGGCGTGCTCTTCGGCTACGTCACGACGAAGAAGGCCGGAACGACCTTCGCCCTGATTTCGCTCGGCATCGGCGAGATGGTGTACGCGTGCGTGCTCATGTTCCCGGATTTCTTCGGCGGCGAAGCGGGCGTGTCGACAAACCGCGTCGTCGGCGAACCGTTCCTCGGGATCACGTTCGGCCCGGCGATCCAGGTCTACTACCTGGTCGCCTTCTGGTGCTTCGCCTCGATGGCGGCAATGTTCGCCCTCACGCAGACGCCGCTCGGGCGCATGGCGAATGCGGTGCGCGACAACCCGGAGCGCGCCGAGTTCGTCGGCTACAACACGCAGCACGTGCGCTTCCTGCAGCTCACGCTGTCGGCCTTCTTCGCCGGCGTATCGGGCGCGCTTTCGTGCATCAACTTCGAGATCGTCTCGGCCGAGAACGTGTCGGCGATCCGCTCGGGCGGCGTGCTGCTCGCGACGTTCATCGGCGGCGTGCCGTTCTTCTTCGGGCCGATCATTGGCGCGGTCGTGTTCATCTTCTTCGTAGTGGCGCTTTCGGGCTTCACCAAGGCGTGGCTGCTCTACCTGGGCCTGTTCTTCGTCGCCATGGTGCTGTACGCGCCGGGCGGCATCGCTTCGCTCATCCTGTTGCAACTGCCCGTGATCCGCGCGCGCCGGTTTCGCGAGATGCTGGTTCCGTATGCGCTCGCGCTCGCCGCCGGGCTGGTCGCGCTGGCCGGCCTGATCGGCATGGTCGAAATGGTGTACCGGCTCTCCGAACAGGGCGCGAGCACCGTGCTCGGCGTCCTCGGCTTCGCGTTCGACGCCAGAACCGCACCGCCATGGATCGCTTTCGGTCTGGTGCTCGCCGCGGGTCTTGCGAGCCTGCGCTACGCGGCGCGCTTCGCGCTCGCGCGCTGGAACGCGATCCAGCACGATCTGCTCGCGAGGCAGCCGTGAGCGCGACGCCGAGTTTCGCTGCGAACCACGGCCCGGCGATCGAGCTGCGCGACGTGCACAAGAGCTTCGGCACGACGAAGATCATCAACGGCGTCTCGCTCGCCATCCCGGCGGGCGAGCGCCACGCCATCATCGGGCCGAACGGCGCCGGCAAGTCCACGCTGTTCAACCTCGTCTCGGGGCGCTACGAGGTCAGTTCGGGCCGCATCCTGCTCAACGGCGAGGACATCACCGGACTCAAGCCCTACCAGATCAACCGCAAGCGGCTCTCGCGCAGCTTCCAGGTGACCAACATCTTCCACAACCTGTCGGTGTACGAGAATATCCGCTGCGCCGAGCTGTGGTCGGCGGGCTACCGGTATTCGTTCTGGCACCGGGTCGGCGCCCTGAAGGATGTGCAGCAGCGTGCCGAGGAAGTGATGGAGCGGATCGGTCTCGCCAAGCGGCGCGATGTCCCCGCCGGCACGCTGACCTACGCCGAGCAGCGCGCGCTCGAAATCGGCATCACGATCGCCGGCGGCTCCAACGTGATCCTGCTCGACGAGCCCACCTCGGGAATGAGCCGCACCGAAACCGCGCGCGCCGTGGAGCTGATCCGCCAGGTCACGGAAGGGCGAACGCTCATCATGGTCGAGCACGACATGGGCGTGGTGTTCAATCTCGCCGACCGGATCAGCGTGCTCGTGTACGGCGAGGTGATCGCCACCGGCGCGCCCGAGGAGATCCGCGCCAACCCCGCTGTGCAGGAGGCTTACCTCGGCGCCCTGCACAAGGAAGACGACGCCGGCGCGCAGCCGGCGGGGGACGCCGCCCATGCTTGAAGTGCGCGAGCTGCACGCCTACTACGGCAAGAGCCACATCCTGCACGGCGTTCATCTGGACGTGCGCGGCGGCGAGATCGTGTCGCTGCTCGGCCGTAACGGCGTCGGCCGCTCGACCACGATCCGCTCGATCATGGGAATGGTCGAGTGCGAGGGTTCGGTGCGGTTCAACGGCGAGGAACTCCTCGGCGCCAAGACCTACGAGATCGCGCACAAGGGCCTTGGCTACGTCCCGGAAAACCGCGACATCTTCCCCACGCTCACCGTGCGTCAGAACCTGCTGCTCGGGCGGAAGTCGACGCGCAGGAGCGGGCGCTGGAAGGCCGAAGACATGTTCGAGCTGTTTCCGCGGCTGAAGGAGCGCGCCGATACCGAGGCCGGGTTCCTCTCCGGGGGCGAGCAGCAGATGCTGACGCTGTGCCGCACGCTGATGGGCGACCCGGAGCTCGTCATGATCGACGAGCCGACCGAAGGCCTGGCGCCGAAGATCATCGAGCAGGTGGCGAACTTGTTCCAGGAAATCAAGCGGCGCGGCGTCTCGATCCTGCTCGTGGAGCAGAAGCTCGCCATCGCGCTCGACATCTCCGAGCGCCTCTACGTCATGGGCCACGGCCAGATCGTGTTCGAGGGCGCACCGCGCGACGTGCGCGAGAACGCCGCGATGCGCAAGGAGTGGCTGGAAGTCTGAAAAATGGAGTCAGAGTAAACGTACTCTGACCCCTTTTACTCTGACCCCTTTTACTCTGACCCCTTTTACTCTGACCCCGATTGTCAGGGCATCTGGATCTTGCCGCCGCCGCCCGAGCCCATGGGCGGCAGGCCGCCCTGCGGGATGACGATCGAGGAAGCGGCCTGGCGCCGCAGCTCCTGCAGTTCCTTCACCGTGCGCTCGATCGCCTTTTTCGCTTCGGGGCCGAATTTCTTCACCGCCTCCTGGAGCGACTTCGCCTCGAGCGCGAACGTGATCGGCAGCGTGCCGATCTGGCTCATCACCTGCGTCTCCCCGATCCACTGGATCTCGCGCTGCGGATCCGGCTTGCCGTCGGGCGCGACCGGCGTGAGCTTGCGGATGCTGCCGATCCTGCGGTCGGTGTACACCTCCTCCAGCCAGAGATCGGCCGCGTTCATGTCCGGCTCGGTCATGCGGTCCTCGGGTCGCGTTGCCATTTCTGCCTCTGTCGGGTTCTCCAATACCCGACAGAATACCCTAGAGCCTCAGGGCGATGACTCCTGCGAATACGACCGCCGCGCCGCCCAGCCGCCGCCGCAGATGCCCTTCGCGCAGAATCCACGCCCCGATCAGCGCCGCGAAAACGACCGAAGTCTCGCGCAGCGCCGCGACCGCCGCGACCGGCGCGCGCGTCATTGCCCACAGCGCGATGCCGTATGCAGCGGCCTGCAACAGGCCTCCGGCAAGGCCTCGTTTCCAGTAGCGGACGGCGTGCGCGACGAACGCCGCGCGCCGGACGCCGAGCACGATCAGCACGAACGGCAGCCCCATCACCACGAACAGCCACGCCACGTAGCGCTCGCTGCCGCCGGCGGCGCGCACCCCCGTCGCATCGACGAGGGTGTAGCAGGCAATGATCGCGGCGTTGACGAGCGCCCACCCGGTCGCCGCGCGCCCCTGCTTCCAGTGAAAACCCGCGAGCCCGAGCGAGAGCACGCCGCCGCAGATGAGCGCGATCCCGGCCCAGCCGGCGGCGGTCGGCATTTCGCCGAACCAGACGAGCGCCAGACCGGAGACGAGGAGCGGCGCAACCCCGCGCATGATCGGATAGCCGTGCGAGAGATCGCCCGCCTTGTAGGCGCCGACCAGGGACAGGAAATAGCCGATGTGAATCAACGACGAGGCGGCGAGATAGGGCCAGGCGCCGCGCTCGGGAAGCGCGACCAGCGGCAGAAACGGCAGCACGGCGATGCCGGCGCCGAGCGCGATCACCGCGGTGTCGAGCAGCACGTCGCGGCCCGACTTGATCATCGCGTTCCAGGCCGCGTGCGCAAGCGCCGCGCCGAGCACCGCAAGCGTGACGCCGAGAGTCAGTTCCAAAGGAACGGTTCCAGCTCAGGTACGCAGGCAGCGTTCCGGCTCGACGTAGGGCGTTCCCAGCGCCTGCGCCACTTCCCGGCAGGTGACGTGCCCGGCGCACACGTTGAGCCCGTCCTTCAGGTGCGGATCGGCGGCGAGCGCGGCGCGCCAGCCCTGATCGGCGAGCGCCAGCACGAAGGGTAGCGTCGCGTTGTTGAGCGCGTAGGTCGACGTGCGCGGCACCGCGCCCGGCATGTTGGCGACGCAGTAGTGCACGACTTCGTCGACGACAAAGGTCGGATCGGCATGCGTGGTCGGGCGCGACGTCTCGCAGCACCCACCCTGGTCGATCGCGACATCGACGATCGCCGAGCCGCGCTTCATCCGCGCCACAAGTTCGCGCGTCACGAGTTTCGGCGCCGCCGCACCCGGCACCAGCACCGCGCCGACCACCAGGTCGGCCGTCGTGACATTGCGCTCGATGTTGTCGCGATCGGAAAACACGGTCACGACGCGCGCTCCGAGCAGGCGCTCGATGCGGCGCAGTGCATCGAGATTGCGGTCGATCACGAACACGCGCGCGCCGGAACCGGCGGCGATCTGCGCCGCATTGGTGCCGACCACACCGGCTCCCAGGATGACGATCTTGGCGGGCGGCACGCCCGGCACGCCTCCGAGCAGGATTCCCATTCCGCCCGCCTCTTTCTCGAGGCACTTGGCGCCCGCCTGCACCGCCATGCGGCCGGCGACCTCGGACATCGGCGCAAGCAGCGGCAGGCCGCCGCCCGGCCCGGTGACCGTCTCGTAGGCGATGCAGACCGCGCCCGAGCGCACGAGGTCGCGGCACTGCTCCGGGTCGGGCGCAAGATGCAGGTAGGTGAACAGGACCTGCCCGTCGCGCAGGCGGGCGCGCTCCGCCGCCTGCGGCTCCTTCACCTTGACGATGAGATCGGCACGCGCAAACACTTCCTCCGCATCCGGCGCAATCCTCGCACCCGCTTTTTCGTACACCGCGTCCGCGGCGCCGATGCCGCGGCCTGCGTCGCGCTCGACCAGCACTTCGTGGCCGTGCGCCACCGCTTCGCGCACCGCCGAAGGCGTCATGCCGACCCGGTATTCGTGGCTCTTGATCTCCCGTGGAACGCCGATTCGCATGGCACCGATCATAGCGAACCGCGTACCCGCGTGGGAGCGCGGCTTGCTAGAATCGGCGATCCCCACTCAAAACCGGCGGGGCCCCTTCCCCGCCTCGAGGAGCCCCGAGCAATGAGCGAAGCGGCCCGCTATTCCGTCCGCGACGGCATCGCCGTCATCACCCTCAACAACCCGCCCGTCAACGGCCTCGGGCACGCGCTGCGCCAGGGCATCCTGGACGGCATGCAGCAGGCGGCGGCCGATTCCGCGGTCCAGGCGGTGGTTTTCATCGGCTCGGAAAAAGCGTTCTCCGGCGGCGCCGACATCCGCGAATTCAACACGCCGAAATCGTTCGAGAAGCCGTCGCTGCCCGAGATCAACGAGGCGCAGGACGCGATGCAAAAGCCGCTCGTCGCCGCGATCGGCGGCTTTGCGATGGGCGGGGGACTGGAGCTTGCGCTCGGCTGCCATTACCGCGTGGCGCTCGCCAAGGCGCAGCTCGCGCTGCCCGAAGTGAAACTCGGGATCCTGCCGGGCTCTGGCGGAACGCAGCGCCTGCCGCGCGTCATTCCGGTCGCCAAGGCGGTGGAAATGATGACCACCGGCAATCCGATCCCGGCAGACAAAGGCAAGGAGCTGGGCCTCGTGGACGAGATCGTCGCCGGCGACTTGCTCGAGGGCGCGATCGGCTACGCGAAGAAACTGGTGGCCGAGGGCAAGGGCCTGCGCCGCATCCGCGACATGAACGCGAGAATCGAAGGCGACGTGAAGGCCTTTTTCGCGCAGGCGCGCGGGCAGGTGGCGAAGGCGTCGCGCGGCTACCCCGCGCCGCTCGAGATCGTCGCCTGCGCCGAAGCCGCGTGCACCCTGCCGTTCGACGAGGGACGCAGGTTCGAGCGCGAACGCTTCCAGGTGCTGGTGGAGACCACCGAATCGAAGGCGCTGCGGCACATGTTCTTCGCCGAGCGGCAGACGACCAAGATTCCCGACGTGCCCGAGGACACGGCGACGCGCCCGGTGCAGACCGCGGCGGTGATCGGCGCCGGCACCATGGGCGGCGGCATCGCGATGAGCCTCGTCAACGCCGGCATTCCGGTGACGCTCATCGAGACGAAGCAGGACGCGCTCGACCGCGGCGTGGCGACGATCCGCAAGAACTACGCCTCGACCGTTTCCAAGGGGCGCCTCAGGCAGGACGAGATGGACAAGCGCCTTGCGCTCATCACGCCCTCGCTCGATCTCGCCGCGGCGAGGGAGGCCGACGTCGTGATCGAGGCGGTGTTCGAGCGCATGGACGTGAAGCAGGAGCTTTTCCGCAAGCTCGACGCCATCGCGAAGCCGGGCGCGATCCTTGCAACGAACACCTCGACCCTGGACGTGGACCAGATCGCGGCGGTCACCGCCCGGCCGCAGGACGTGATCGGCACGCACTTCTTTTCGCCGGCGAACGTGATGCGCCTGCTCGAAGTCGTGCGCGGCAAGCAGACCGCGAAGGACGTGCTCGCGACGACGCTCAGGCTCGGCAAGCAGATCCGCAAGGTTCCGGTGGTCTCCGGCGTGTGCGACGGCTTCATCGGCAACCGCATGGTCGAGAAATACGGCCAGCAGTCGCTGTTCCTCATCGACGAGGGCTGCTCGCCGCAGCAGATCGACGCCGCGGCGCAGAAGTGGGGCATGGCGATGGGTCCGCTCGCCATGGGCGACCTGGCCGGCCTCGACATCGGCTGGGACATCCGCAAGCGCCGCTACGTCGAGCGCCCCGACTTCCCTTATTCGAAGGTCGCCGACCGCATCTGCGAGCAGGGCCGCTACGGGCAGAAGAGCGGCAAGGGCTGGTATCGCTACGACACCGGCAGCCGAACGCCCATCCCCGATCCCGAGGTGGAGCGGATCATCGCCGAGTACCGCAGGGAGATCGGCGTCTCGCAGCGGCAGATCGGCGACGAGGAAATCGTCGAGCGCCTGATCTACGCGCTCGCGAACGAGGGAGCGAACATACTCGCCGAGGGGATCGCGCTGCGCGCCTCCGATATCGACATGGTGTACCTCACCGGGTACGGCTTTCCGCCTTACCGCGGCGGACCGATGTTCTACGCCGATAGCGTGGGCCTGCCCAGGGTGCTGGCGGCGATCGAGCGATTCCAGAAAGGCTATCGGGGCGAGGCGTGGAAACCGGCGCCGCTGCTCGTCAAGCTTGCCAAGGAAGGCAAGCGCTTCAACGGATAAATCGAGGAGAACGTGTCATGACCGATGCCGTAATCGTTTCCACCGCCCGCACGCCGCTGTGCAAGAGCTGGCGCGGCGCGCTCAACATGACGCACGGCGCCAAGATGGGCGGGCACGCGGTGCACGCGGCGCTCGAGCGCGCCCGGGTCGAGCCGCAGGAAGTCGAGGACGTCATCATGGGCTGCGCCAACCCCGAGGGCGCGACCGGCGGCAACATCGCGCGCCAGATCGTGATCCGCGCTGGGCTCCCCGCGACCGTTGCCGGCATGACGGTGAACCGGTTCTGCTCCTCGGGCCTGCAGACCGTGGCGATTGCCAGCCAGCGCATTCTTTCGGGCGAAGGCGAGATCTACGTGGCGGGCGGGGTCGAATCGATCTCCATGGTGCAGAACGAAATGAACAAGCACCATTTCCAGGACGAGTGGCTGCACCGCCACAAGCCCGAGATCTACTGGCCGATGCTGCAGACCGCCGAGTACGTGTCGAGGAAATACAACATCGCGCGCGAGGAACAGGACCGCTACGGCGTGCAGAGCCAGCTCCGGGCGGCCAGGGCGCGCGCCGAGGGCAAGACGAAGGACGAGATCGTGCCGATCACCACCAAGATGAAGGTGATCGACAAGAACACCAACACCGAAACGATGAAGGAGGTCACCGCCGAATTCGACGAAGGGATCCGCCCGGACACCACGTTCGAGGGCGTCGCGCAGATCAAGCCGGCGATCGAAGGTGGCGTGATCGCGGCGGGTAACGCCAGTCAATTCTCCGACGGCGCCTCGGCGCAGGTCGTGATGAGCGACAAGGTTGCCGCGCGCCGGGGCCTCAAGCCGATGGGCGTATTCCGCGGCTTCGCAGTGGCGGGCTGCGAGCCGAACGAAATGGGCATCGGACCGGTGTTTGCGGTGCCGAAGCTGCTCGAGCGCACCGGCATGAAGATCGAGGACATCGGATTGTGGGAGCTGAACGAGGCGTTCGCCGTCCAGGTGCTCTACTGCCGCGACCGGCTGCGCATTCCGGACGAGCGTCTCAACGTGAACGGCGGCGCGATCGCGGTCGGGCACCCGTACGGCGTGACCGGCTCACGGCTGGTGGGTCACGGGCTGATCGAAGGCAAGCGCCGCGGCGTGAAGTTCGTCGTCATCACGATGTGCATCGGCGGCGGCATGGGCGCCGCGGGGCTGTTCGAAGTGGTCTGACGGCCGTTGGCCCGGATCACTTCACCAGGCGGACGGCAAACGGGTAGCGGTAGGTTTCCCCTTTCGATGCGGCCACTGCCGCGATGATCACGAGGATCAGGTCGGCGATCGCTACGAGTCCCATCAGCAAGAATCCGATCACGACGAACGCCAGCACGAAGCTCACGAGGAAGGCGATCGCCACGGTGATCTGGAAATTGAGCGACTCCTTCGCCTGGTCGGCGATGTGCTCGGATTCCTTTCCTTTCGTGAGCCAGATCAGGAGCGGCCCGATGACGTTGCCGAACGGGATGAGAAAGCCGAGCAGCGCCGAGAGGTGGGCAAACATGCCCCAGTTGGTTTCCTCGGCGGTTTTCGACGTCTGCGGGTCGTTCATGGGCGCCTCCCTGGGCACATGGAAATGGGTATCCTAGCCGACGCAGCCGCCTTCCGGACCTGGAATCATTCACCGATGTCGACAAACCGCCGCCCTCGGGCCGCGCGCCCATGAAGATCGCGATTGTCGGCACCGGGGCGATGGGCTCGGTCTACGCCGGGCTCTTCGCGAGCGCAGGGCACGAAGTCTGGGCGATCGACCGCTGGCGCGAGCACATCGATGCGATGCGCGCCAACGGCCTGCGCCTCGAGGGCGCCTCGGGCGACCGCACGGTGCGGCTCAACGCCACCACCGATGCGCGCGAGGCGGGCGCCTGCGACCTCGTCATCCTTGCCACCAAGGCAATGCACGTCGCGCAAGCGGCGGAAGCCGCGAAGTCCCTGCTCGGAAGCGCTACGCCCGTCCTATCGATCCAGAACGGCCTCGGCGGGCCGGACACTGCCGCCGCGGTACTCGGGCGCGAGCGCGTGGTGGTTGGCGTGGTCGGCGGCTTTGGCGCCTCGATCAAGGCTCCCGGCCATGCGCACCATAACGGCTGGGAGCTGGTGCGGCTCGGGGAATTCGGCGGCCCGATCACCGAGCGCCTCGAGCGGATCGAGGAGCTCTGGCGGGGCGCGGGCTTCCGGGTCAAGGTGTTCGACGACATCGATCAGCTCGTCTGGGAAAAACTCGTCTGCAACTGCGCCTACTCCGGCCCCTGCGGCGTCGGCGAATGCACCACCGGGGAAGTGATGCGCGATCCGGACCTCGCCGCGGTTTCGGCCGCCTGCGCGAGCGAAGCGTTCCAGGTCGCCCGCGCGAAGGGGGTGAAGCTCGGCTTCACCGATCCGGTCGCCTACGTGCGCGATTTCGGCTCCAAGATTCCGGACGCCCGCCCCTCGGTGCTGCTCGACCTGATGGCCGGCCGCAAGTCCGAAATCGACGTCATCAACGGCTCGATTCCGCGCGTCGGCCGCGAAGTGGGCCTCGCGGCGCCGGTGAACGAGGCGATCACGGCGCTGGTGCGGGCAAAGGAACGCCGGCTCGGCTGCAGCTAAGGCGGCATAGCGCGATGCCCACCGAGAAGCGGATCGCAGCCCTGCACCCGGAAATGACCGCGTGGCGGCGCGACATCCACTCGCACCCCGAGCTCGGCTTCGAGGAGCGGCGCACATCGGACTTCGTGGCGGCAAAACTCGCCGAATTCGGCGTCGAAGTGCACCGCGGCATCGGCCGCACCGGCGTGGTCGGGGTGCTGCGCGCCGGATCTTCCGCGCGCAGCGTCGGGCTGCGCGCCGATATGGACGCGCTCCCGATCCACGAGGCCAATGCGTTCGCGCATCGCTCGACAGACGAGGGCCGCATGCATGCCTGCGGCCATGACGGCCACACCACGATGCTGCTCGGGGCGGCGAAGTACCTTGCCGAGACCCGGCAGTTCGACGGCGCGGTGCACTTCATCTTCCAGCCTGCCGAGGAGGGTCTGGGCGGGGCCAAAGCGATGATCGACGACGGCCTTTTCCGGCGCTTTCCCTGCGAGGCCATCTTCGGCATGCACAACCGCCCCGGGATGCCGCTCGGCGAGTTCGCGGTGCGAGCGGGGCCCATGATGGCGGGCGGCGCGTTTTTCGATATCGACATCGAAGGCCGCGGCGCGCACGGCGCGCGTCCGGAAGTGAGCGTCGACCCGGTGCTGGTCGCCTGCCACGTCACCGTAGCCCTGCAAAGCATCGTCTCGCGCAATGTGCGTCCCGTGGAAACGGCGGTGGTTTCGGTGACCCAGATCCACGGCGGCAACGCCTACAACGTGATCCCGCAGAGCGCGCGGCTCTCGGGCACGGCACGCGCATTCTCGAGCGAGGTGATCGAACTCATCGGGCGCAACCTCGCGCGCATCGCCGAGGGCGTGGCGGCCGGCTTCGGCGCGCGGGCGAAAACCGATTACCGGCCGATCTTCGCGCCGCTCATCAACGATCCCGCGGAAGCCGAATTCGCCGCCGCGATCTGCGCCGACCTCGTCGGCCCCGACCGCGTGCGGCGCGACCCGGCGCTCAACATGGCGTCCGAGGACTTCTCCTTCATGCTGAACGAGGTGCGCGGCTGCTACATCAACATCGGTAACGGCGACGGCGAAGGGGCCTGCGAGGTGCACAACCCGTCGTACGATTTCAACGACGCCGCGCTTCCCTACGGCGCGGGCTTCTTCGCGCGCCTGGTGGAGAAACGCCTGGCGAAGCCCTCTAGCCGCTGACGCGCGCCACAACGATTCTGCGTGCGAGGAGCGAGTCGATTTCGGCACCGCTAAAGCCGTAGTCCGCAAGCGCGGCACGGCTATCGGCGCCGAGCGCGGGTGCCGCGCTGCGCACATCGCCCGGCGACGCATTGAGAAGCACCGGTGGCATCACGGCCGGAAAGGGCGGCAGGCCCGGCGCTTCGAGCCAGCGAAACCAGCCCTCGGCAGCGCCGAGCGGGTGCTCGAGCGCTTCGCGCGGCGAGAGCACCGGCGCCGAGGGAATCTGCGCCGCGTCGAGCGCCGCAAGGCACTGGGCCTTCGTTCGCTCGGCGCACCAGGCCTGCACGCCCGCCGAGATCTCCGGCCCGTGCCTGCCGCGCCCGGTGTCGCTCGCAAAGCGCGGCTCGCCGGCCCACTCGGGCCGCCCGACGAGGCGCGCGATGCGGCCGAACATGTCCTCGCCCACGGTCTGCACCAGGATCCAGCCGTCGCGGGTGCGAAAGGCATCTGCCGGCGCGGCCAATTGCGAACGGTTGCCGGTTCCGGTGCGCCCGGGGCGGAGCACGTGCTCCTCGAGCAGCGTGGTCGCCATCAGCGCGATCGCCGTGTGGAGCAGCGCCGCCTCCACGTGCTGGCCCTCGCCGCTGCGCTCGCGCTCGCGCAGCGCGAGCAGCACGCCGAACGCCGAGAGAAGCGCGGTCGCGAAATCGACGTAGTTGGCGGCCGCCTTGCGCGGCTCGCCGTGCGCGCCGGTCAGGTGCATCGCGCCTGACATCGCCTGGCCGACGCCGTCGAAGCCGAGCACGTTCCTGCGCTCGCCCCTGGCGCCGTACGCGGTGCAGGTGACCAGGATCGCGCGGCGATTGAGCGCGTGCAGGCGCTCCCAGTCCAGGCCCAGTGCCTTCAACCCCTCGGGCGGCACGTTGGCGACCACGACGTCCGCGCCCGCGAGCAGCCGCTCGAGCACCGGGCGCGCCTCGGGGCGCTTCAGGTCGAGCGCAAGGCTTCTCTTGTTGCGGTTGAGCGCGTGATAGAGCGCCCCGTCGCCGGACTCGTCTTCCCGGAGCGGCACCAAGCCGCGGTCGATGTTGCCTTCGGGGCGCTCGACGCGCACCACGTCGGCGCCGAAGTCGGCGAGCAGCGTGGCGCAATACGGCCCGGCGATGTACTGGCCGAAGTCGAGGACCCGGATCCCCGCGAGCGTCATCCGGGCGCTAGAAGACGATCACTCCGCGCGCATTGACGCCCGCTTGCAGATCGGCGAAGGCCTGCGGCGCCTCGTCGATGGAGTAGCGCCGCGTGATGAGCTCGTCGAGCTTGAGCTTTCCGGCCATGTAGAGGTGCAGCATCTTCGGGAAATCGATGCGCGGCACGCAGGAGCCGAAATAGCTGCCGGTGAGCGTCTTCTCCTCGAAGACGAGCGTCATCGATCGCACCGAGGTCGAATCGGAACCCTTGGCCACACCGACCATCACCGCCTTGCCGCCGCGCCGGATGGCGCGGTACGCAGTTTCGGCGAGTGCGCCCACGCCGACGCATTCGAATGCGTAGTCCGGTCCGCCGGCGGTGAGCTTCTTGAGCGCCTCTAGGGCCTTCTCCGCACGGGACTCCTGGATGTAGCCTATGAGGGCATTCAGGATGACGATGGCTATGATAGCCCCTGAATCTATCCACTCCCCCAAGAGGCCCGAGACGACGGAGGCGACGATGAGGATTATCACAACCAGGTCTTTGAACTGCTCGAGGAACTTAATTAGAGGCGACTTCTTCTTCCTCTCCTCCAACTGGTTGAACCCGAACTCTCTTAGCCTCTCCCTGGCTTTCTCTTCAGAAAGCCCATGTTCTTTGTCGCTGCCCCAGCCTCTTATGACCTCGTCTATCTCCTGTAGATGCCAATCCATACCGATCCTTTTGTGATGTACTGACTTTATCTATTGGCTGTAGCGGTCTTTGTAGAACTTCTGGATCTTCTCCAGGGCCTCCTTGCTCATGCCGTCCCGATGCCACAGGTGGCCGGTTTGGGTATAGACGTACTTACGAAGCAGATCGTCGGCCATCTTCTCCCCGGCCACCTCTTTCAGCTCGGGGATGAAGCGGGTGTAGAAGTGCTTGGCAACCTCGTACATCCCGTGCCACCAGGTGTAGTCTGGCCCCTGCATGGCGGCCCCGTGCCTGGCACGGCGTCCCTCGTGGTGCCAGATCTCATACCAGGTCCATTCGATCGGATCGTCGAAGTCCGGCTCGGAGATCACCTTGGCCTTCTTGAGCTCCTCGATGATGGCCCTGGCAGGCTTGGCGAATTTGTCGTTGTAGAGGAGGACCACCTCGTCAAACTGAACGTAGGCGCCTGCCACGAAGGACTTCTCATGGCACTGCATGCAGATCTCCTGCATCCTGGAGCGCCGCTCATTCCAGGTCAGAACGGCCTTTACCTTTTTCATCCCTCCATCCTTGGTTCTGTCCATAGCGCCGACCGCAGGCAGGGCAGGGTTCTCACCCAGGATGTCATCTTTGGTGTCGTCCTCATAGGCCACCATGTTGAGTTTCACCGAGATGGGCGGCCTTAGAGTCCAGGAGATCCGCTCGCCCACATCGTGGGTCACGGGCTGTTTGCCGGCTGCGCTCATGTGACAAGATGCGCAGGTGGGGCCGGTGAAGTACTCCTGGCCGGCGCGCCAGACGTCGCTATCCAGCTTCAGTTTCTCACGGTTGGCATGATAGAGGATGCCATGCTTAGACTCGTTCCAGACCTCGATCTGCGGGTGGTCGGGGCCTAAGTGACATTTGCCGCAGGCCTCCGGCTGGCGGGCCTGCATTACGCTGAACTCGTGGCGGGCGTGGCAGGCAGAGCAGGAGCCCCAGGAGCCGTCGGGGTTGATCCGCCCCATGCCGGTGTTAGGCCAGGTGTCGGGAGTGGGACGGCCATCTGAGCCTACCTTCACTATCCCTCCATGGCACTGGCGACATCCGGCGTTCACAGCGGGCTCTCCGCCGACCACCTCGCCCAGAAGGTTGTCGAGGGAGCCCAGAATCTGACCGGCCTTGGCGTGGTGGGAGCCTTTCTGCTCGGTGAACTCCTTAATGTGGCACCCGGAGCAGTCTTTGGGGGACACGATGATCGCAATGGTTTCTCCGTAGTGATCGAACGCATCGGGGTCCGCCTTTTCCGCCCCATGGCAATCGAAACAAGAAACCCCGGCCCCGCTATGCTTCGAATCACGCCACTGGCCTACTATGCCCGGCGAGAAAGACTCGTGGCACGCGAGGCAGGGCTTCTCCTCCGCCCTGCTGACCGCTGCTAAGGCGAGGATCGCCGCGGCCAAAACTACCAGGGCTAACGCAAGAGCCGCCGATGAGCGTTTCGTTATCCCTCCCATAAATCTATCCTCCCATATAGTTTTAGCATATTCTTTATATATGATGCATGAAGGATACACTATACATTACAACTGGAAACAAGAAAAGTCAAGAAGGTGTGAGAGGTATCTCCAGAGTCGATAAGTCGTAGCCCGGAAACACTCCCACACCCCCATATTTCCTATTTATTTCTGCTGCAAAACATGTAGCATAGCCGCACCTCAGCGTTTTAACGGGCGAACTTTAACTCTAAAGCCCCTGCGCTGAAGGCATGTCTCACCTGGGCGTTGTCGAAGGCCGCCACGCCGAAGAAGTAGCTCTTAGATAGGTCTGTGAACTGGACGTCGAACTTGCTCCCCGTAGATAGCTTCCGGCCCCATTCCAGAGTCCACTTACCGTCGGCATAGAAAACCCCGGAGCTTATATCGCCCCGGTCGCCTGTGAAGGGAGCGACGATGATGCCAGGAACCTCATCTCCCGCTTTATAGTTGGCGCCATC
>Ga0209399_10000725_pt1 | contig 18851 bp, 20 predicted proteins | sample OV2TP3_FD_184130 | JGI IMG/M metagenome (GOLD analysis project Ga0209399, IMG submission 184130) | Hot spring microbial communities from Beatty, Nevada to study Microbial Dark Matter (Phase II) - OV2 TP3 (SPAdes) (version 3) | ecosystem: Environmental > Aquatic > Thermal springs > Hot (42-90C) ... | reverse complement strand
CCGCCGTTCGCCAGGTGGCGCTTTGCCGCCTCGAGCTGCGACTCGCGCTGGTAGTCCTTCGGCGACAGCCCGAACGCTTCCTTGAAGCGGCGCTGCAGGTGAAAGGGGCTTGCGCCGACGGCGCGCGACAGTTCTTGCAGCGTGACACGCTCGCCGCTTCGCGCATCGAGGTAGGCCCGGGCCCTGGTTGCGAGTGTCTGCATGGCGCGACTGTAGCGGCCCGCGGCCGGCCTGACTATCCGATTCTTGCTCAGCCGGACATGGTGAGGCCGCCCGAGACGCTCAGCACCTGGCCGGTGATGTAGGCGGCCTCGTCGGAGGCGAGGAAACAGACGATTCCCGGCATATCTTCGGGCTGCCCGACGCGCTTGAGCGGGATCGCGCGCACGAGCGCCTCCATCACCTTGCGGCCGGCCTCGCCTTCGCCGGCGAACCCGCGCAGGATCGGGGTGTCGGTGGGCCCGGGACAGACGACGTTGAGCGTCACGCCCTTGCGCGCCATTTCGCGCGCGAGCGTCTTGGTGAGCGAGACGATCGCGCCCTTGCACGCCGAGTACACCGCTTCGCCCGAGGAGCCGACCCGCGCGGCGTCCGAAGCGATGTTCACCACGCGGCCGGCGCCGCGCGCAGCCATCTGCGGCAGCACGAGGTGGTGCATGTTGAGCGGCCCGCGCAGATTGACGGCAATGAGCGGCTCCCAGTCCTCGGGTCTGGTGTCGATGAAATTCTGGAACCGGTCCCAGCCGGCGTTATTGACGAGCACGTGCACCTCGCCCGCGGATTCGAGTGCGCGCTTCGCCGCTGCGTAGTCCGCGACGTCGAAGACGAGCGTCCGCCCGCCGATTTCGGCCGCGACCCGGTTCGCCGCGGCACCATCCCGGTCGGCGACCAGCACGTTGGCGCCCTCCTCGGCAAAGCGCCGGCAGATCGCGGCGCCGATCGCCCCGCCGCCGCCGGTCACGAGCACCGTCTTGCCGCGGATTCCCTTCATGCCCTGGGCCGCTTGTCGATCACGCGTTTTGCCTTGCCGATCGAGCGCTCGATCGAGCTGATCGGCACCAGCTTCACGTCGGCCGTCACGCCGATGTAGGACTTGATGTTGTGCTTCAACTCGGCAGTCGCGCCGGAATCGGCCGCACCGGGAGCAAGCTCGACGAGAACCGTCAGGTGATCGAGCGGTCCGTCCTTGCTCACCTCCAGCACGTAATGCGGGCTGAGCTCGGGCTGCTTGAGGATCATCTCCTCGATCTGCGTGGGGAACACGTTCACGCCGCGGATGATGAGCATGTCGTCCGAGCGTCCGGTGATCTTTTCCATGCGCCGCATGGTGCGCGCGGTGCCTGGCAACAGGCGCGTGAGGTCGCGCGTGCGGTAGCGGATCACGGGAAGCGCTTCCTTGGTGAGCGAGGTGAGCACCAGTTCGCCCATCTCGCCCTCGGGAAGCACGGCGCCGGTCTGCGGATCGATCACTTCGGGGTAGAAATGGTCCTCCCAGATCGTGAGCCCGTCCTTCGTTTCGATGCATTCCTGCGCCACCCCGGGGCCGATCACTTCGGAAAGCCCGTAGATGTCGATCGCCTCGAGCGAGGTGCGCGCCTCGATCTGCTTGCGCATTTCGTTGGTCCACGGCTCGGCGCCGAAGATGCCGACGCGGAGCGAGGATTTTTTCGGATCGAGGCCCTGGCGCTCCATCTCGTCGGCGATCGCGAGCATGTAGCTCGGCGTGACCATGATGACCTCCGGCTTGAAATCGGCGATGAGCTGCACCTGGCGCTCGGTCATGCCGCCCCCGAGCGGGATCACCGCGAGCCCGAGCCGCTCGGCGCCGTAATGCGCTCCGAGCCCTCCGGTGAAAAGCCCGTAGCCGTAGGCGACATGCACCTTGTCGCCGGGCCGCGCCCCGGCGGCGCGAATCGAGCGTGCCATCACGTGCGTCCACGTGTCGATGTCTTTTGCCGTATACCCGACTACGGTGGGCTTGCCGGTCGTTCCCGAGGAGGCGTGTATCCGCACCACCCGGTCCATCGGTACCGCAAACATGCCGAAAGGATAGGTCTCGCGCAGATCGGCTTTCGCCGTGTAGGGAAACCGCTGCAGGTCGGCAAGCGACTTGAGATCGTCCGGCTTCGCCCCGGCGGTGTCGAACTTCCTGCGGTACTGCGCGACGTTTTCGTAGGCGTGGCGCAGCGACCACCGCAGCCGCTCGAGCTGCAGCGTTTTCAGCTCGGTGGGCGTCGCCTTTTCGATCGGTTCGAGGGGAAACGTCTTCATGGCCCTGCTCCCTGAGGATTGACCCAATGGCCGCGGATCGTGGTCGAGCGGCCGCGAAAGGTCGCCACGACCGCGCCGCCCTGGTTTTCCACGCGGACCTCGTACACCCCGGCGCGGCCGGCGCGCGCCAGTTCGACCGCGGTCGCGGTCAGCACGTCGCCGCTGCGGGCGGGCGAGAGGAAATCGATCGAACAGCTCGCCGCCACCGCGAGCTGGTTGTGGCTGTTGCACGCGTAGCCGAAGGCCGCGTCGGCGAGCGCGAAGATCATGCCGCCGTGGCAGGTCTGGTACGCGTTCAGCATGTCGCGCGTGACGCGCATCGAAAGCCGCGCGCAGCCGGGGCGCACTTCCTCGACTTTCATTCCGAGGAGCTTCGCCGCCCGGTCCCCTGCCCACATCGCCTCGGACGCGGCCTGGGCGAGTTTGTGCCGATCCATCAAAAAAAGCTTACACCATAGGACCCGAAGAACCACGACGCGCTGCGGAGCGGCGATGCCCGCCGCACCGCACCGCAAACGCTCGGGAAAGACAATAGAATTAACCATGGTCAAGGTCTGGTCGATCGACGGCATCACGCCGGTGGTGGATCCGTCGGCGTACGTGCATCCGAGCGCCGTGCTGATCGGCGATGTCATCGTGGGGCCCGGCGTGTACATCGGGCCCGCGGCCTGCCTGCGCGGCGACTTCGGGCGCATCGTGATCGAGAAGGGCGCGAACATCCAGGACACCTGCGTCCTGCACGCCTTTCCCGACCGCGACCTCGTGGTCGAGGCCGACGGCCACGTCGGGCACGGGGCGATCCTGCACGGCTGCGTGGTGAGGAGAAACGCGTTGATCGGCATCAACGCGGTGGTGAACGATCACGCCGAGGTGGGCGAATCGGCGATTGTCGCGGCTTGCGCCTTCGTCAAGGCCGATTTCGTGGTGCCGCCGCGCACGCTCGCCGCCGGGATCCCGGCCCGGGTGGTGCGCGAACTCAAGGCGAACGAGCTTGCCTGGAAGAAGGATTCGACGCGGCAGTACCAGGAACTCGCCGTGCGCAGCCTCGCCACGATGCGCGAGGCGGTGGCGCTCGCCGCGGCGGAACCCGGCCGCAAGCGGATCGCGGTCGGCGATGACGTGATTCCGCTTGCGGCGATGAAACGGAGAAAGCCGTGAGCGCACGCGCGCTGCTGATCATCGACATCCAGAACGACTATTTTCCGGGTGGAAAGATGGAGCTCGAAGGCGCCGCCGCCGCAGCCGGGAAGGCGCGCGAGGTGCTCGCGGCGTTTCGCGCCAGGGGCCTGCCGGTATTCCACGTGCGCCACCTTTCGGTACGTCCCGGTGCCACGTTCTTTCTCCCCGGCACCGAGGGCACGGAGATCCACGCGGCGGTCCGGCCCGCAGCGGGCGAACCGGTGATCGAAAAGAATTTTCCGAACAGCTTTCGCGCCACCGACCTCAAGGAGCAGCTCGAGCGCGCCGGGGTGAAGGAGCTGGTAGTCGCCGGCATGATGACGCACATGTGCGTCGATGCGAGCGTGCGGCAGGCGAGCGATTACGGGTTCGGCGTCGCGCTGCTTGCCGATGCCTGCGCCACGCGGACGCAGAAGTACGGCGGCGAAACGGTGCCCGCGCGCCAGGTGCACGCGGCGTTCCTTGCCGCGCTCAACGGCGCCTACGCCAAGGTCGCCCCCGCGGAAGAGATTCTCAAGTCGCTTCAGGAGCTTCCATGAGCTACGAATTCATCACCACCGCGGTGAAAGGCCGCGTCGCCCTCATCACGCTCAATCGTCCCAAGCAGCTCAACGCGCTCAACGCGAAGCTGATGCAGGAGCTCGCGGCGGCGCTCTACGGGTTCGACGCCGACGACGGCATCGGCGCGATCGTCCTCACCGGAAGCGAAAAGGCGTTCGCCGCCGGCGCCGACATCGGCGCGATGAAGGACTGGGACTTTCTCGAGGTGTACAAGTCGGACTACGTCACGCGCGACTGGGAGCACATCCGCAACATCCGCAAACCCGTCGTCGCCGCGGTCGCCGGCTACGCGCTCGGCGGCGGCTGCGAGCTCGCGATGATGTGCGACATCGTGATCGCGGCCGAGAGCGCCAAGTTCGGCCAGCCCGAGATCAATCTCGGCACCTTCCCGGGCGCGGGCGGCACGCAGCGCCTGCCGCGCGCGGTCGGCAAGGCAAAGGCGATGGATCTGTGCCTCACCGCGCGCATGATGGATGCCGAAGAAGCAGAGCGCGCCGGGCTCGTCTCGCGCGTCGTGCCGGCCGAGAAGGTTGTCGAGGAGGCGATGGCGGTTGCGGAGAAGATTGCCTCGTACTCGGCCCCGGTCACGATCATGGTGAAGGAGGCGATCAACCGCGCCTACGAAACCACGCTCGCCGAGGGCGTGCGGTTCGAGCGGCGGCTCTTTCACGCCACCTTCGCGCTCGCCGACCAGAAGGAAGGCATGGCGGCGTTCGTCGAGAAGCGCAAGCCGGACTTCAAGCACCGGTAGGCACTGCGAGGCTCCCGCCGCTCGCCTTTGCGTCAACCCCAACGCCCGATTCCGAACTTCGCGCTTTGCGAACGATCTACCGATAGGCATCTGCCGGCATATCGGCGGCTCTACTATTGGATCGTTGCATCCATACATGGATCGTTCTAGCATCTCCGCAACGCGGTTGAACTCAAGGTTATGCGGCTTCAGACTGAGGTCGCCCGAAATGGCACAATCTCGGCACGGATGTCGAGATCGTCGGCGATATCACTGTCATTGAGACCATTGCGCGAGGTCGAGGCATCCATGATCTCAAGCGCCTACGCAGGAATTGCGGCAGAGGCCAGTGGCGAAAGGTGAAAGGAATCGGCCGAGTGCGCCTACCCAACGGGCACATCCGGCTCGCCGAGCTCCACTGGTACGAAGCGCACGGGATCGGCAAACGAGAAATCAAGCGCAAACGCTACCTGGACTAACGGCTATGACACGACGCAAATCTCGCACAACACACTTCGCGGTCTGCGTGGACAATCGCGGTTATCCCGCCTCGCTGGAACTGCACAAGATCTACCGCGTCCTGCCCGACGAAGACGCAGAGGCGGAAGGCGACATCCGCGTAATCGACGAAAGCGGCGAGGACTATCTGTATTCCGCAAGCCGCTTCGTGGAAATCGAGCCCCCGCAAACGGTACGCCGCTCGCTCCTGCATGCGAGCAAAGCCGCATAACAGCGCAGCCCACGCAGACGCGCGCGGAAGCGCCGTGCCTCGCAACGGCCGGTGGCTTGCGCGCGATTGTGGCTGCGGACGTTATGCCGCGAAGAGGACGGGCGTAGAATAGCCGCCCATGGGAGACGCAGCGCGCCATCTGCTGAAGTCCTTTGAGGCGTTGTCCGAGGCCGACCGACGCGAGGTCTTGGAGCAACTGCTTCGTCGCGCGGCCGAGCTGCCGTACTCCTTCCCCTCCGACGACGAGCTCGTGCGCGCAGCCGACGAGGTGTTCCAAGAGCTCGATCGCCGCGAAGCTGAGGGGTGAGGACACCCCTCCGCGGCGAGGTCTACATGGTCGACCTCGGGCTCGCTGCGAAGGTGCGCCCGTGCCTCGTCGTCAGCGTGCCGCTCGAAGAATCAGATCGCTCTTTGGTTACCGTCGTACCTCACACCACCACGCTTCGCCAATCTCGCTTCGAAGTAGCTGCATCGCCGAAGTTCTTACGCCCGGGTGCATTCGATGCGCAAGGCATCGTCACCGTGCCTACGGTAAGGCTCATGAACCGTCTCGGTACGCTGACTGCCGAACAGATGCGCGCCGTCGAGAAAGGGGTTTGCCTGTGGCTCGGTATCAACATCGCGGCATAACCTAGTAGGGCGGGCTGCGAGCGGCGGTCGTTCGAGCCCGGGTCTGTGGGGAATCCGATATGACGGACGCCAAGTACCAGGATAGGCAGAACCTCGAAATCTTCCGCTGGCCGGAGTTGATGCAGATCTTCCAGAGCCTCGTCGAACGGGTGATGGTCTCTCCGGGCAATCTTTCGAGGCAGCTTCGCAGCGAGCTTTTCACGATGGCGAGTATCGCCGGCGGGTGTCAGCACTGCCAGGCGCATGGGGCGTACACGCTGCACATGATGGGCGTCGAGCCGGATCGGATCCGCGATATCTGGACGTTCGAACAGTCGGCGGAATTCTCCGCGGCGGAGAAGGCCGCGCTGCGGCTGGCGCGGGATGGGGCGCTGGTGCCCAACATGGTCGGGCCTGCCCACTTTGCAGAACTGCGCAGGCACTACCCCGACCGCCATATCGTCGAGATGCTTGCGGTGATCAGCTTGGCCGGCTGGTACAACCGCTGGAACAATTCCATCGCGACCGTGACGGACCGTGAATCGGTAGAGTGGGCCGACGCAAACCTCAAGGCGGTGGGCTGGGAATTGGGGAAACACGCGGGAGCGGCCCATGAGCAACGGAGAAAGCATCCGCGATCGACCGATCCCGATCGGATCGAGTATTAGCGATCACACCCGAACGCTGCCTCGCGCTTCCCGCGCAGCGTTATAGAAGAACAATGAGCGCGCGGCGAACGGCGATCCTTCTCCTTGCGGCCCACATCCTCTCGATGCTGGGTTTCGCCACCTTTTCCGCGCTCCTGCCTGAATTGCGCGACCTGTGGCAACTCACCAACTCGGAAGCGGGGCTGGTCGGCAGCGCCTTCTTCATCGGCTACATCGGCACCGTGTCCTACTGGACCGCGCTCACCGACCGCACCGACGGGCGGCGGGTGTATCTCGCCGGCGGCGTACTTTCGGCCGCAGGGAGCCTCGGCTTCGGATTGCTCGCGCAAGGCCTTGCGAGCGCGATGTTCTTCCACGCGCTGCTCGGCGCGGGCGTGGCAGCGACCTACATGCCGGGGCTGCGGCTCCTTTCGGATCGGGTGAGCGGCCCGGCGCAAAGCCGCGCGATCGCGTTCTACACCTCGTTCTTCGGCATCGGGATCGCGCTTTCGCTCGTACTTGCGGGCGCCGCGGCCGCGGCATGGGGCTGGCGCGCGCCGTTCCTCCTTGGGGCAATCGGCCCGGCGGCGGCCGCGCTGCTGGTGACGCTCGGCCTGGAGCGCGTCCCGCGCGCCCATGCGCCGGCCCAGCCGTTCAGCTTCGCGACGCTCTTTCCGGTGAGCGCCTGGAAGCGTGTGCTCGCGATTCGGCCGGCGACCGGATACACGCTGGGGTACACCGCGCATTGCGTGGAACTGTTCGGCTCGCGCGCGTGGATGGTCGCGTTTCTCGCCTTTTCCGCGGGACTCCAGGCCGGCGGCGACCGCTTTCCGTGGAGTGCCACCGCGATCGCGGCGGCGGTGAACCTCGCCGCGGTGCCGGCGTCGATCCTCGGCAACGAGATGGCGCTGCGGATCGGCCGCCGGCCGTGGATCCTCGTCGCGATGCTCGCCTCGGGGACGGGCGGCATTGCGCTTGCGCTCGCGGCACCGCTGCACTGGGCGATCGTGCTCGCGCTGCTCACCGCTTACTCGATGTTCGTCATGGCCGACTCGGCGACCCTCACCGCGGGGCTCGTCGCGAGCGCGCCCGCCGAGCTGCGCGGCGCGGCGATGGGCCTTTATTCGCTCGCGGGGTTCGCGGGCGGCATGCTCGGGCCGACCCTCTTCGGCGTGGCGCTCGATCTCGCGGGCGGCGCCGGCCGCGGCCTGGCGTGGGCCTGGGCCTATGCCGCGATCGGCGCGGGCTGTCTCGCCGCCCCGCTCGTCGTGCGCCTGTTCGGTGGCAGGCGCGCAGCGTAAGATTCGCCGGAATTCCCAAGGAGGAAGCCCCATGGAGCGCATCTGGCTGAAAAGCTATCCCCCCGGCGTGCCAACCGAGATCACCTTCGACGAATACAAGTCGGTGGGAGAACTGTTCGACAAGTGCGTGCGCCAGTTCGCCGAGCGGCCCGCTTTCCACAACATGGGCAAGACCATCACCTTCGGCGAGCTGGACCGGCTGTCGCGCGATTTCGGCGCCTGGCTGCAGGCTAGGGGCCTTCCCAAGGGCGCGCGCATCGCAATCATGATGCCGAACGTGCTGCAGTACCCGGTGGCGCTGTTCGGCGCCCTGCGCGCGGGCTACACGGTGGTCAACGTCAATCCGCTCTACACGGCGCGCGAACTCGAGCACCAGCTCAAGGACTCGGGCGCCGAAGTCATCGTGATCCTCGAGAACTTCGCGCACACGCTCGAGGAGGTGCTCGCGAAGACCCCGGTGAAGCACGTGGTGCTCGCGGCGCTCGGCGACATGCTCGGCGTCAAGGGCCTGATCGTGAATTTCGTGGTGCGCAACGTGAAAAAGATGGTCCCGGCGTTCGATCTTCCCGGCGCCGAGCGCTGGGGCGCGGTGCTCGGCGCAGGCGCGGGCAAGGACCTCAAGCCCTTCGAGACCGGGCACGAGGACATCGCGTTCCTGCAGTACACCGGCGGCACGACCGGAGTTTCCAAGGGTGCGATGCTGCTTCACCGCAACATCCTCGCCAACATCGCGCAGGCATCGGCCAATCTCGAGCTCGGGCTCGCCGGCGAGACGCCGTTCATCATCACGGCGCTGCCGCTCTACCACATCTTCTCGCTCACCGTGAATTGCCTGCTGATGATGAAAATGGGCGGGCTGAACGTCCTGATCACCAATCCGCGCGACATTCCGGCGTTCGTGAAGGAGCTCGGCAAGCACCGCTACAACATGATCACGGGCGTCAACACGCTGTTCAACGCGTTCCTCCACAACGCGGACTTCCACAAGCTCGACTTCTCGCACGTCAAGCTCTGCGTCGGCGGCGGCATGGCGGTGCAGAAGGCGGTCGCCGAAAAATGGAAGGAAGTGACCGGCAAGACGCTGATCGAGGGGTACGGCCTCACCGAGACCTCGCCCGTCGCGACCATGAATCCGCACGACCTGAAGGAGTACAGCGGCTCGATCGGCTTTCCGGTGCCCTCGACCGACATCGCGATCCGCGACGACAACGACAAGGACGTGGCGCTCGGCCAGGCGGGCGAGATCTGCATCCGCGGGCCGCAGGTGATGCCCGGCTACTGGCAGCGCCCCGACGAAACCGCCAAGGTGATCAGTCCGGACGGCTTCTTCCACACCGGCGACATCGGCGTCATGGACGAGAAAGGCTTCATCCGCATCGTCGACCGCAAGAAGGACATGATCCTCGTGTCGGGCTTCAACGTGTATCCGAACGAAGTGGAGCAGGTGGTGGCGATGCACCCGGGAGTGCTCGAAGTGGCCGCGATCGGCGTGGCCGACGAGCATTCGGGCGAGGTGGTGAAGCTTTTCGTGGTGAAGAAGGACCCGACGCTCACCGAGGAGGCGATCTTCGCGCACTGCAAGGAGCAGCTCACCGGCTACAAGCGCCCCAAGTACGTCGAGTTCCGCGCCGAGCTGCCCAAGACCAACGTCGGCAAGATCCTGCGCCGGGCGCTGAGGGACGAGCAGAAGGCGGCGTAGCGCGAGTGGCGCCTGCCGCGGCACCGGTCGACGCGCTGCTGTTCGACCTCGGGGGCGTGCTGCTCGGGATCGACTTCAAGCGCGCGTTCGAGGCGTGGGCGCGCGCCGCGCAGGTTCCGATCGGGGAAATCGAAGCGCGCTTTTCCTTTGACGCGGCCTACGAGGCGCACGAACGCGGCGAGATCGCGGGCGTGGCGTATTTTGCGCACGTGCGGAGGCAGCTCGGCGTTTCGCTCACCGAGGACGAGCTGCTCGCCGGATGGAACGCGATCTTCCTCGGTCCGCCGGCCGGAATCGAGCGGCTGCTCGCGCAGCTTGCGAAAACCTGTCCGCTCTACGTGCTCTCGAACACCAACCCCGCGCACCGGGACTTCTGGCAATCGCGCTACCGCGCGCTGCTCGCGCCGATCTCGGCGATCTTCTGTTCCTGCGACCTGGGCGAGCGAAAGCCGAGCGGCAGCGCGTTCCTGGAAGTCTGCCGGCGGGTCGGAATCGCCCCTTCGCGCATCGCGTTTTTCGACGATCTCGCGGCGAACGTGCTCGGCGCCCGCGCGGCCGGCCTGCTCGGCTTTCACGTTTCTTCGGTTGACGGGATTCGCGAAACGCTCGCGCGCGAACTGCGCATCGCGTTCGCTTGAGCGCCGCACCGCATTTCGTACCGGGGCTTGCCTGGATCCTGGTTTCGATCCTGTGCTGGGTGCCGCTCTTTCCGCTCGCGAAGCGGGTGCTGCCGATCGTGGACGCCTTCGCGCTGGGATCGGTGCGCTACGCGATCGGCGGCGCGCTCTTTGTCACGATCCTGGCCGTGCTCGAAGGGCGCAAATCGCTGCGCTACGAGGGCAGGCTCCTGCGCGCCGTCGTTTTCGGCGTCATCGGCATCACCGGTTTCAATTGCCTGGTCTGGTACGGGCTCACCTACACGCGCCCCGAACACGCCGCGATCATCATGGGAATCCAGACCCCGCTCACCGCGATCGCGGTGTGGCTGAGCCGCGGCGTGCGCCCGGCAGGCTTCACGCTGGGTTGCATCACGCTCGCGTTCCTCGGCGTGCTGCTCGTGGTGACCAAAGGCGAGCCCACGCAGGCTCTGCAGGGCGGGGCGCTGTTCGGCGACCTGCTCGTCTTTCTGGGCGCGCTCAGCTGGGTGGTCTACACGCTTTCCAGCGTCACCTTCACCGGCTGGTCGCCGATCCGCTTCACGGTGCTCACCTGCATTCCGGGCGCGTTCGGGCTTCTCGCCGTCAATGCGGCGGCGGTCGCGGCGGGCATTGCGGTCGTCCCCTCGCTGCAGGCACTCGGCTCGATCGCCTGGCAGATCGCCTATTTCGCGGTCGGCACGGTGGTGCTCGGCGTGCTCGGCTTCAATTTCTCGGTGCGCTACCTCGGGCCCCTGAACACCATGCTGATGCTCAACCTGGTGCCGGTCGGGGTGTTCGCGATCGAGGCTTCGCTCGGCCGCAGTTTCGCAGGAGTGGAAATCGCCGGCGCCGCGCTCGTGATCGGCGCCCTGGCGGCGAACAACCTCTACCTGCGGCGCGTCAGCGCCCGGGGATGAGACGCAGCACCTGGTGGGGCTGCGAATCGAGCGTCGCGCGCGCGGTCGCCATCGGGATGTACTCGCCGCGCGCCCAGGCCTCGGTGAATGCCGCGTAATGCGGCGAGAGCAGGTTGCCGGACTGCCCGCCGGAGTGGATGAAAAGCGAGTTCTCGAGATCGGCAAGATCGTAGATCGCGCGCAGGCTCGCGGCATGGCGGTTGGCGAACGGGCGGCGCTCGTCGAAGAAATCGTGCCGGCCGACGTTCACGGTGTAGGTATCGCCGGGCGTCGGCACCCGGATGTCGAACCAGCGCGCAAGCAGCTCCTGGCGCCCGAACGGGCGGTGCTCGTGGCGCGCAAAGTGCACTTCGCCCCAGCGCCAGCCCGAGACATCGCTGCCGTAGCGCTTGCCGAGATCGGAAAGCGCTTTTTCCAGCGCGAGCGAAAGCACGTCCTCGCAGGTTTCGACCGCGGTGGTTCGCACGTCGTCGCACCAGCGCTCGTGCCCGCCCTCGCGCGCAAGCACCCGGGCGACGAACACGGCGCGCGGCAGCCACTGGGTGCGGAAAGCCTCTCCGAGTTCGTCTTCGAACAGCGCGCGCGTGAGCTCGCGCCACCACGCCCAGGCGATCACCGGCTCGGCGCGCCCGGTCGCCATGGCGCCGTCCCATTGCTGCAGGAGCGCGAGGGCGCGGCGCGCCTCCTCGCTGCGCGGCCGCGTGGCGAGCAGCCGCGGCATCGCTTCGCGCATCGCGAGCGACACCACATCGCCCTGGATGCGCGCGAAGCTTGCGACGCTGTGCTTGGGCAGCGCCTCGAGCAGCGCGCCGATCCGGTTGGCGCGATAGGGCGGCTGCCACTCGCTCGTGATGAAGTGGGCATAGCCGTTCGGCACGATCTTTTCGTTCGCGGTATGAATGCGGCCGCTCGCCGGGTTGAGGCTCTGCGGGAGCGCCTCGAACGGAATCCACCCGGCCCAGTCGTAGCGCGCGTCCCATCCGGGCGCCGGGGCGAGCCCCTTGAGGTTGTTCTCGGGCTTGCGGACCGGCACCCTGCCCGCGGCGATGAAGCCGATGTTGCCCTCCACGTCGGCGTAGACCATGTTCTGCTGCGGCACGTGAAAATCGCGCGCCGCCTCGAGAAAGCTCGCCCAGTCGCGCGCGCGGGCAAGCTTGTGCGCCGCCTGCAGCGTGCGGTCGTCTTCCAGAAGCGCGGTCCAGGCAAACGCGAGCACGTAACCGCGCGGCGACTGCTCCTGCGCGAGCCGCGAGACGTCGGAGATCACCGGGCCGTGGCGCGAAACGCGAATGCGCAGCCGCTCGTCGGGCGCGCCCTTCACCCGGATCGTCTCCTCGATCACGGTGAAAGGACGCGGACCGTCGGGCGTGAGGTAGTTTCCGGCGCGGTCGAGCTTCTCGATGTAGAGGTCCTGCACGTCGGGGCCGGTATTGGTGAAGCCCCAGGCGATCCGGTCGTTGCGCCCCAGCACGATTGCCGGTACGCCGGGAAGCGTCGCGCCGATCACTTCGGTGCCGGGCACGGAGAGGTGCGCGAAGTACCACACCGGCGGCGCGGTCAGTCCCAGATGCGGATCGTTGGCAAGGAGCGGCTTGCCGGTCGCGCTCAGCGCACCGGAGACCACCCAGTTATTCGAGCCCACCCCGTCCGGGGGTTCCCCGGGCGCCATGGCAAGCAGCCTCGCCGCATCCTCGGCGAGCTGCACGTCTTCGCGCTCGAGCGCGTCGTACAGCGAGCTCAGATCGGCGATCTCGGGCGGCGCTTCGCCCGGGTAGGGCGCGACGAACTCGTGGATGCGCGCGAGCGGCAGCGTTTTCGCAAGCCGCATGCGCAGCAGCTCGTTGCGCCAGTTGCCGCCCAGGTCCCAGGCCATCATCTTGATCCAGGAGGCCGAATCGGCCGGCGTCCACGGCTCGGGCTGCGCGCCGGTGAGCCAGAATTCGGGCGGCAGCACCGGGTCGGTCGCGAGCAATGCGTTTACGCCCGCGGCATAGGCCTCGAGCAGCTGTCGCGTTTCCGCATCGATCCGGACGAGGTTCGCTTCGGCGGCGCGGCGAACGCCAAGCGTGCGAATGAACCGGTCGGTCTCGAGCGCGCCCGGACCGAGAATTTCCGCCAGCCGGCCGGCGGCGATGCGCCGGTTCATCTCCATCTGCCAGAGCCGGTCCTGCGCGTGCGCAAATCCGAGCGCGAAGACCGCGTCGGCAAGCGTCTGCGCGCGGATGTGCGGAATACCGTAGCGGTCGCGCCGGATTTCGACCGGCGCGGCGGGGCCGGCGAGGCGTATCTCGCCCTCGACCTGCGGGAGCGACTGGCGCAGGTACAGGTACCCCGCCGCCGCGGCGAGGAGCGACCCGGCGAGAGCGGCGACAGACAGCCGCAGGAGGAGCTTCACGCGGCGCCCGCGCGCCGTGGCGCGCGCCAGGCGAGCCAAAGCGCAAGCAGCGCGAGCGCAGTGAACCAGCCGAGCGACCACTCGGCGATCGAAAAGCCGAGAAACCGCCACTTCACCTCGGCGCACTGACCCGAGCCGACGAACAGCCGCTCGATCGTGCGCACGAGCGGAAAGTTCTCCAGCATGTAGAACAGGTCCGGACCGCAGGCCGGCACCTTGTCGGGCGGCAGATGCTGCAGCCAGACCTGGCGCGTCGCCACCCCGGCGCCGCCGAGCGCGAGCAAGAGCCCGCCGATGCCGTACGCGATGGTGCCGCCGCGTCCCGGGCCGTGCAGCGCCGCAACGAGAAACAGCGCGCCGAACCCGTAGTAAAAGCCGCGCTGGATCAGGCACAGCGGGCACGGCTCCTGCCCCTGGAAGTACTGCAGGTAATAGCCCGAGGCGAGCAGGAACGCGCAGGCAGACGCGCCCAGGGCGAACCAAAGCCGGCGGGAGATCACCATGCGATTATCGCAAAAAGAGCCGCGCGGCCTCCTCCGCGATCCGATCGAGCGATGCGCGCCCGTTGGCGCGGTACCACTGGGCGCTCCAGTTCACCGCGCCGAGCACGAGCAGCCGCGCAAGGCGCGTGTCGCCGCGCACGCGACCGGAGCGCGCAAGCTCCTCGAGCAGCGTCTGCCACACCCGGTCGTAGTGGTCCTTGATCGCGAGGATGCGCTTGCGGTTCGCCGGCGTGAGCGAGCGCCACTCGTAGAGCAGAACCGGGATGAAATCGTTCCCCTCCTCGAGGATCGTTCCGAGGTGCGTGCGCACGAGGCGCCGGAAGCGCTCCTCGGCGGGGAATGGCAGCGCGAGCACCGCCTCGGAGCGGCGCAATCCTTCGGCAAGGCCTTCCTCCATCACCGCGACCAGCATGTCCTGCTTGGTGCGAAAGTGGTAGAAGGGGCTCCCCGAATGCATCCCCGCGGCCGCCGAGATGTCGCGGATCTTGGTGCCGTCGAACCCCTTGCGACGAAAAAGGCGCGCGCAGACCCGCAGCAGCTTCTCGCGCCGGTTGCCGTTCGGCTGGGCCCGGCGCCGGGCCGTACGCATGGCGATCGCTAGACCGGCATCGCGCGCGCGACGAGCGCGTCGAACGGCGCATCCGGCGCGAGCGTGCCGAAGGCGCCTCCTGCACCGGTCTCGAGACGCGAACGGCAGAACGTTTCGGCGACGAACTTCGGCGCATGGCGCGCAAGCAGGCTTGCCTGCACCGCGAGCGCAAGGTCCTGCGTGAGGCGCCGCGCCGCGGACTCGTGCTCTGCCGCGTCGGCGAGCCGGTCCTTGAGCGCGGCGCAGAAGCGGTCGTAGGCGGGGTGCGCGCCGCGCGCCGCGTCGAGCTCGGCGGCAAGCGCATCCACCACTTCGGGCGCCTTGCGAAGGGCGCGCAGCACGTCCAGGCACATGATGTTCCCGGAGCCCTCCCAGATCGAGTTCACCGGCATTTCGCGGTAGATGCGCGCAAGCGCGCTTTCCTCGACGTAGCCGTTGCCGCCGACCGCCTCCATCGCTTCTTCCGCGAAATGCGCGCCGCGCTTGCAGATCCAGAACTTGCTCGCCGGGGTGAGCACGCGCGCGAGCAGCCGCTCGCGCTCGTCCACCTGCGCGTCGTAGGCGCGCGAGAGCCGGATCGCGAGCGCGGTCGCGGCCTCGGCTTCGAGCGCGAGATCGGCGAGCACGTTCTTCATCACCGGCTGCTCCGCGAGCAGCCGGCCGAAGGCGCTCCGTTGCGCCGCGTGCCAGAGCGCCTGCGCGAGCGCCTGGCGCATGAGGCCGGCGCTGCCGATCGCGCAGTCCAGGCGCGTGTAGACGCCCATTTCCAGGATCATCGGCACGCCGCGGCCTTCCTCGCCCAGCAGCGTCGCGTAGGCCTCCTCGAATTCGACCTCGGCGCTTGCGTTGGAGCGGTTGCCCAGCTTGTCCTTCAGCCGCAGGATGCGGATCGCGTTCGGCGCACCCTCCGGCGTGAAGCGCGGCATGAAAAAGCACGACAGCCCGCCCGGCGATTGCGCGAGCACGAGCCACGCATCGCACATCGGCGCCGACAGGAACCATTTGTGCCCGGTGATGCGCCATTCGGCGCCGCGCGTGCGCGTTGCCTGCGTGGTGTTGGCGCGCACGTCCGAGCCGCCCTGCTTCTCGGTCATTCCCATGCCGACGAGCGCCGAGCGCTTTTCGCGCACCGGGACATTGCGCGGGTCGTATTCGCGCGAGTAGAGCTTCGGCAGCCAGGCGGCGGCGAGCTTCGGATCGCGCTTGATCGCGGGCACCGAGCCGTAGGTCATGGTCGCCGGGCACTGGGTGCCGTTTTCCACTTCGGCAAAGAGCAGGTACGCCGCCGCGCGCTCGACGTGCGCGCCGGGCGCCCCGTCGGCCCACGCACCGGTGTGCAGGCCGTGGCGCAGCAGCACGGCCATCAGCTCGTGATAGGCGGGGTGGTACTCGACCTCGTCGCGCCGCCGCCCGTAGCGGTCGTGCGTGCGCAGTTCTGGCACGCAGCGGTTCGCGGTCTCGCCGCGGGCGAACATCTCGCGCGTGCCCAGCTCGGCGCCGAGCGCCGCGAGGCGCGCGCGCGCCGGCTCGAGCCGCTCGCGCGGCAGATTGAACGCCAGCGCATCGCCCAGGGCGCGGTCGCCGCGGAACAGGTTGTAGTCCTGCAGCGGTGCCGGCTGATTGAGGACTTCGTGCGTGGCAAAGCGGTCCGGCGCGGCGATCGCGGCCGGCGCCGGAACGGACACGTGCGCGCTCATCTTTTCGTCTCCAGGTCTCTGCGCTCGAGTCTAGTGCGCGCCTCTGGGAAAAGCAATTGCTTGGTAGAATGCGCCGCGCTTCGCCGCGCCCTTGGAGGAGAGGGTTGCTCAGCCAGGTACTTCAGCTGCTCGTCGCCGGAATCGCGCAGGGCTGCGTCTACGCGCTGGTCGCGCTCGGCTTCGTGCTGATCTACAAGGCGACCGAAACGGCGACCGACTACATCACCGATTGAGTCCGGAGTCGGGCGCTCAGCCGACCACGTAGGCCGCGCCGCCGGTCGCGATCAGCTCGCCCGCGTCGTTCACGAGTTCCATGTGGGCGACCGCGATGCGGTTGCCCATGCGCACGACGCGGCTCGAGGCGATGAAATGCCTGCCGCGCCCGGGCCTCAGGTAGTCCACGCGCAGGTCGATGGTGCCGATGTTGGGGAACTCGGGCTTTTCCCCGGGCTGCGCGTCCTTGGCAAGCGCGAGCATGATCGCGAAACCGGCCGCGACGTCGAGCACCGCCGAGATGACGCCGCCGTGCAGGATGCCGCGCCGCGCGTTGCCGATCAGCTCCGGGCGCATGTCGAAGCGCAGCCGCGGCGAGTGCGGGTCGTGCGACTCGATCTCGATGCCGAGCACGCGGTTGAACGGCACGTACTCGCGCAGCACCTTGCCGACGAGCGCGTGGTAATCGGTCCTCGTTTTCATGTCCACTCCCCTCGAATCGCTCAGGCCGATTCGAACTCGAGCAGCAGGTGCCCGGGCGCCACCTGGAATCCGGCCGCCACGTGGACCGCTTTGATTTTCACCGCTCCCGGAAGCGAAAGCCCGTGCTCCATCTTCATCGCCTCGAGCACGACGAGCGCGCGGCCGGCCTCGAACCGCTCGCCCGCGCGCGCGTGCACCGCGACCACGCGGCCGTTCATCGGCGCAGAGAGCCTCCCGTCGCCGACCGCGGCGCTCATCCTTGCGCTTGGCGCGTGCGAACGATCCGGGAACGTAAAGCTCGCCCCGCTACGGGCAACATGCACCGCGTCGCGCTCGACGCGATACGCAACGATCTCCTCGGCTTGATCGTCGATTTCAAGCCGCGCAGACTCGCCGCCGCATTCCAGAATTCGCAACGCGATTTCGGCGCCATCCACCGTGGCCCGGTACACGCGGCGCGCAAAACGCAGTTCGATGGCTTTCTCCCCGAGCTTCACGTGCATCGCTCGCCGCGGCGTGTTGCTCCAGCCGGTCCATTCGCCGTATCCGGCCGATTCCGCCAGGAGCGCCGCGGCGATTGCATGGTCCGCAGCGCCGGGGACGGGCGAAGGAAAAGACCGCCGGGCGAGGAAATCCGTCGTCGCCTCGCCGCGGCCAAACGATGCGTCGCGCAGCAGCGAGGCGAGAAACGCCTTGTTGGTCGGCAGGCCGAGCGCGACGGTCGCGTCCAGCGCCCGCGCCAGCTTCAGCCTTGCGGCGTCGCGGGTGGGGGCATGGACGATCACCTTTGCGATCAGCGAGTCGTAGTAGGGCGGGATTTCGGCGCCGGAGGCGAGCGCGTGATCCACGCGCACGTCCTCGCTCGACGGCGCGCTCCACAGAACGATGGTCCCCGCCTGCGGCAGGAAATCGCGCGCCGGGTCCTCTGCGCACAGGCGCGCTTCGATCGCATGGCCGGCAAAGCGGATCTCGTCCTGGCCGAGCGGCAGCGCGTCGCCGGCGGCGACGCGCAACTGCCATTCGACGAGATCGAGACCGGTGATCGCTTCGGTGACGGGGTGCTCGACCTGCAGCCGCGTATTCATTTCCATGAACCAGAATCTGCGGTCGGCGCCGAGCAGGAATTCGACCGTTCCCGCGCCCACGTAGCCGACCGCGCGCGCGGCCGCCACCGCCGCCTCGCCCAGTTTTTCGCGCAGCGGCGCGTCCACCGCAGGCGAGGGCGATTCCTCGACGAGCTTCTGGTGCCGGCGCTGGATCGAACAGTCGCGCTCGCCGAGCTGCACGCAGTTTCCGCGCGCATCGGCGAACACCTGCACTTCGACGTGGCGCGCGCCCTCGAGCGCCGGCTCGAGGAGCAATTCGCCGTCGCCGAACGCGTGCTCGGCCTCCGACCTCGCCTGGGCAAGCGCCTCGGCGAATTCCGCACCGCTTCGCACGAGGCGCATGCCGCGTCCGCCGCCGCCCGCCGCTGCCTTGATCATGAGCGGGTATTCGACACTGCCGCCTGCGTCGAACGCGGGCAGCACGGGAATCCCGGCGGCGCGCATGAGGCGCTTTGCTTCGCGCTTGTCGCCCATGGCGCGGATCGCGGCGGGAGGCGGACCGATCCAGACGAGGCCCGCATCGAGCACTGCCTGTGCGAATCGCTCGCTCTCGGCGAGAAAGCCGTAACCGGGGTGGATCGCC